>Ga0208953_1000008_pt1 | contig 341807 bp, 345 predicted proteins | sample RifOxyB2_FD_184033 | JGI IMG/M metagenome (GOLD analysis project Ga0208953, IMG submission 184033) | Groundwater microbial communities from Rifle, Colorado - Rifle Oxygen_injection B2 (SPAdes) | ecosystem: Environmental > Aquatic > Deep subsurface > Groundwater | place: USA: Rifle, Colorado...
CTGGCGATCTGTAGGATTTCTAAAATGGTGAGTAATGGGAAGTGCGAAGCTGGACTAAGACCCAGAAGCGTAGCTAACTGTTGTGTGAAGAGCTGCCCGACAACGACAACAACACCGACACCTCCGGGAACTGGGGGTGGGACGGCAGGTGCCTGTATGGAGATACAGTTGTATGCGCAGAACGCAGACGGTACTTTTAGCACAACACCGATGACACAAACCCAAAAGAGTTCACTAAAGATCAATGACAAGATTAGACTGGTGATTACCGCGAGTATGGCAAACCTGAAAGCCAAATTCAAAGTAACTGTAGGGACTGCAGCTCCAGTGGAGTACGCTAGTACCGGATATCTGGATACAGAGAACAAGAAACCTTATTATGACTACACTGTGACTCAATCGGGCACTATAAAGTTTGAAGGATTAGTTAGCACCAAGCCATAAAGATAATGAATAAAAAGAAAAATATACTGGCCATAATCGCAATGATACTTATGGCATTGGTAGTGGTTGGAGCTGTCTATATCTCTTATAGACTTAGTACCGGACAAGGGATTGTGCCGACAGCCCCTGGTAGTATTCCTCGTGCGGCTGGATGTAAAGAAGAGTGTCCCGGAAGCGACGGAGTGCTTCGGAACTGCACTCCTCCTGAAGCAGATGGAAGCTCGGAGGATAGTATTTGTACTTATGCAGGCAGAGTAGCTGCGTGTGGCGGAACAGATTTTTGCTGTCCTTCTGCCGGGGGGAAATGGACCAAAGATATGACTAAATGCCCGACAACGACCCCTGGAGTTGAGTGTGCTACCTGTACATCAGATATCAATTGCGGTACCGGACTGAAGTGTGATACGGAGGATGGAAGATGTAAAAAAACAGACGGAATATCGGTTTGTTATTCAGGATCAACAGCTTGTACCGTAACAACGACCTCTGTTTGTGTAGCTACTGCGACTATCACTTGTAGCCCAGACTGTTCGACGGAGTGTGGAAAAGCAGCTTCGACTATTTCTACCTGCACTAACTCATGTGGAGTAGCAACAACCAAGTCTTGTGCGGCCACGAGTGTCTGTGCAGATGCTATATCCGTTACCAAGAAAGCATATCAGAATGACTCTGGTAACTCGGCCGGACGGTATACCTATACCACAGAAATTGATGCCGTTTCCAAGAATCAGATCTTCGTTTACGCGATCGCAATTACGAATACCGGAGCAGTGGACGCAACGGGTGTAACTATTGCGGACACCCTTGATGGTGAGCACCAAGACCTGTTAACGCTGATGGATGCGAGCGCTGGTTGTTCCTATACTCCAGCCAATAGTTTGATGTCTTGTAAAGGATTGACTATAAAAGCCGGTCAAACTGCTACCTTCGGATTTAGAGTTAAAGTCAGCGATGGGGCTACAAACGGCTTTAGTGTTAAGAATGTCGCCGTGGTGGGGGCTGGAGGAACCACATTTGAAGCATCCAATGATTTGATAGTGAGTACGGTAGTTGGATGTAATCACACTTGTACCGCAGACTCTGAGTGTACGACAGGACTATCCTGTGATTCGGTTACCAGTAAGTGTAGGAAAGAAGCTTGTTTGGATGCCGACAACTGTGTCTGCCCACAAGTAACAGCAGCTCCAACGGCGCGCCCTACTGCAAGAGCAACGGCTACACAACCTGCAGCAGCGCAACCGACCGAGTTTGTAGAAACACCTATTACTGTGGCACCCACGGTTTATGTAGCCGCAGCACAACCGACAGTTCTTCCGGATGCAGGCATTCTAGACTTCCCTGGTGTGGCAGCTTTTGGTGGTGGCCTCCTGCTCGCAGTTATCGGAATACTTCTGGCGCTATAGACACATGCGCGTAGCAGTTATTGGGGGAGGGTTTACCGGTTTGAGTTGTGCCGTTCGTCTGGTGGACATGGGTATAACTCCGGTGATATTTGAGTCAAAAAAGGAGTGTGGAGGTTTGGCACGGGGATTTCGTGAAGATGAGTGGAGGTGGAACCTGGAGAATTTTTATCATCATGTTTTTACGAATGATAAGGATGTTTTAGAGCTCGCAAAGAAAGTCGGAGCGAAGACGTTAATTCTGCATCCGCAAACAAATAGCTATTACCATGGCAAGGAAACACCACTCGACTCCCCTATTTCTCTTTTGAAGTTTTCCGGTATTAGCCTTTGGGCAAGATTACACATGGGGATGGGGCTGATGCTTCTTAAGCTATTGCCCAATGGGATGTTTCTGGAAAAATATCACGCTGTGGAGGTTCTACCCAAACTGCTCGGGAGAGAGGGCTACAAAGTTGTTTGGGAGAAACTATTGAAGGCGAAGTTCGGACCACATGTAAACGAAGTTAACCTAGCTTGGTTTTGGAGCCGTGTAGCCAAGAGAACCAAGAATCTGGGGTACTTTGAGGGAGGATTTGAGGGGTTGATAAGAAAGACTGAGGAGTATATCAAAAGGCATGGAGGCGAAATTAGAACAGGGGTAATGGTGGAAAGGATTGAAATAGATGGCGATGGAGTATTGGTAGATGGTGAGAGATTTGACTCAGTGGTGGTTACCACGCCGGCACCAATAGCAGCAAAAATGGTGAGAGGCCTCACGATTCCAGAGATAGACTATCTGTGGGGGCAAACACTGATTTTGGAAACATCCAGAAAGTTAATTAATGGATACTGGCTGAATATTTTGGAGAAGGACTTTCCTTTTTTAGTCATGGTGGAACACACTAACATGATAGACAAAAAACACTATGGAGGGAAAAGGCTTGTGTATTTAGGGAATTATTTACCGGAAGGACACAAACAGCTCAAAATGAACGAGGAACAGCTCTTGAAAATCTATTCTCCATTTATTAAAAAAATTAATACACATTTCAACAAAAGGTTGATCAAGAAGTCGTTTCTGTTTAGAGAGCCGTTTGCCCAGCCGGTGTTTCCGGTGAACTACTCCCGGATGATCCCCAATTCCAGATTGGGTTCGGGGGTCTATTTAGCAAACATGAGTATGGTGTATCCTTTTGATCGCGGAACAAATTATGCGGTGAAGCTTGGTAACGATATAGCGGAATTAGTGGTTTCTGATTTAAGATAATTAATGCCAGTTTCTGATGTACAAACCATTTTGAGAGTTTATCTGGTTAGTCTTTTACTGCAGCTGATTAGTTTGCCTTTGACCAAAAAATTATTTGGTAGACTGCCCGATGTTGGTTACCCCCTGTCTCGTTTAATAACTACCCTGATGGCGGCACTTGTTATTTGGGAAACGGCAAATTTGGGTCTGCCGGTAAATACCAACACGGGTCTCTGGATGACGACTCTTGGTTTGGTGGGTGTGAATATTTGGTTAATGATCAAAGGCGGGGGTCTTCGTAGCTTGATGGTCTCCAGAGAGACACTAAAGGTTGTTGTCGTTGAAGAATATCTATTCATTGTGGGACTATTTGGTATAGCAATAGTTAGGAGCTTTTTACCGCAGATAGATAGTTTGGAAAAATTCATGGATTTTGGGTTTGTAAACCAATATCTATTGTCGCCGACACTTCCGGCAGCCGACATGTGGCAGGCCGGGAAAACAATCAACTATTATTCCTTTGGACACTATTGGGGTAGCGTGGTGATCAGATACTTTGGAACTTCCCCGACTGTGGGATACAACTTAGTTCTGGCCTTTATTGCCGGGCTGTCACTGTCTCTCGCTTTTTCCGTCTCATTTATTCTGAGCGGTGCCAAGAAACATGCCACGGGAATGATTGGAGGGTTGGTTGGTGCTTTTGCCACTGTAATGGCGGGGAATACTCACGTTGTCTGGTATTTACTTAGTCATAGAGGTTTGTCCGACTACTGGTATGCCGATGCCACCAGATTTATTCACAACACGATCCATGAGTTCCCGGGGTATAGCTTTGTGGTGGCCGATCTACATGGTCACCTCATTGATTTACCGATTGTCCTGGCCTTTATCTTAATTGTTCTTCACTGGCTGAGTTCCAAGAGGCTGCTTGACGAGATAATGATGGGAGTCTTGTTTGGGGTAATGATGATGACAAATACTTGGGATGTGGCGGTCTATGGATTGTTAATGATAATCATGGGGCTAATGATGGTGTTGGGCGAGCCGACAAACCTAATTAGACTAATTAAGGCAGCCGGAGTGATGCTTCTATTCATGGTACTAACCTCACTTCCCTGGTTTCTGAGTTTTCAATCCATCTCTAACGGAATCAAGATGGTTCAAGAAAGATCTCCATTGTGGCAATTGGCGGTACTGTGGTCCGGGGGACTGATAATAAGTCTGATTGCCGTGCTCTCAGAAAAGAGAGGTCGCCTGAGACTGCCCATATGGAGTCTGGCCGTATGTGTTGTCCTATTAATTATTATCCCTGAGCTTGTCTATGCAAAAGATATCTATCCGGATCACGCCAGAGCGAATACGATGTTTAAGCTGACCTATCAAGCATCCATCATGATTGGATTGTTGACAGGAGGCGTGTTGGGGAAACTCTTTGATCCGGAAAACAAACTGGCCTGGTGGTGGAGGTGGCCTTCGATATTAATAGCTGGGGCAATTTTTGTCGGAACTATGGTTTTTCCAACGGTGGCTTTCCCAAACTTCTACGGAAACTTTAAAACTTATTCAGGGCTAGATGGCGAGAAATGGTTGAAAACGTCAATGCCAGACAGATATGCCGTAATTAGTTATTTGAGGAGCAATCAGGATAATAGAAATATGGTCGAGGCGGTTGGGGATAGTTATACATTTTTCAATGCCATCTCAGTATTTTCCGGTGTACCAACAATTCAGGGTTGGAGAGTACACGAGTGGCTTTGGAGAGGCGGATACGAAACGGTGTCACTAAGAGAGGCCGATGTCAGGAGTATTTACGAAGAGCCGGACATTCGCAAGGTCAGGATATTGCTCAAAAAATATAATGTCGGGTGGATTGTGGTAGGTGATGATGAGCGGGGGATGTACAAAGTAAACGAAGAGATTCTGCTTTCTTTGGGTAAAAAGGTTTTTAAGAGTGGAGATACTTATTTATTAAAAGTGACGCCCTAAGAGGACGAACGTGGTTATTGAGTAGGGGTGAGGTGGTTTTTGATATATTGTTTAAGAGCGTTCCAGTTGTTATCTTTGGGAACGAGAACCCACTCTCCGCCATACTTGAAGGTCGGAGGGTTATACAGAATGGTGACACCATTTTCATCCGGGGTAGTGGCTAGAGTAATCGATCCCACAGGACTATCTTTGGTATCGAGAGCTAGTTTGGCAAGGGTTGGGTAGAGTTTTGAAGGAATATTGGTTATAAGATTGACATTGACGATATCAAAAAGACTGTCGACTCTCTGCTGATCAAGAAGAAAGGAGGGGGTGAGGATCTTCTGGCGAAGTGAGGAAATCACTTGCTGCTGGCGCCGGGAACGGGAAAAATCAGTTCCCTCGTCACCCTCAGCGTGACGTGATCGGACAAATTTGAGAGCAGTGGTGCCGTTAAAATGGTTGATGCCTTGATTGAAAATAATTGTTTCGTAACGGGAGGATACGGGAAGAGCCTTTTCTCGGCCAGGTATGGGAAATTCCGTATCGGTAAAACCGGGGCTGACGTCTACGTCGACACCTCCGACCAGATCAACTGCCTGTTGAAAAAGAGAAAAGTTAATAACAGCCGTATAGTTTATTGGCATGCCCAAATCTTCCAAGATGGCTGCTTGTGCCATATTTATACCGGCTCCGGGACTTGCCTCTTCTCCGTAGAAAAAGGCGGTATTTATCTTGGCCTTTAGCGATGGGACCCAGAGATCGCGCGGTACGCTGACAATGGTGGGAGTTTTATTGCCGTGATTGTAAGAGATAACCATGATGGTGTCAGTTAAATCGGGAGAGTCACCGCCCTCCCCCCTTATCCCTAAAATCAAAAAGTTTGTTATTCCATTGGTACTGTCCATGTTTTCAACGGGTGTGCCAAAAAAACTAAGAAGATCCTGCGGATTAACATTGTGTCTCAAAAGAAAGCGGTAGCCAATTAGGGAAAGGACTGAAAATGAGACAAGAATAAAAGAAAGAATAAATAACCAGAGGTGGGCTCGAATTTGGGAAAATAGCTTGATGACAAGACGAACTGGACGCACGTGGCGAAGTTTCATGTTGACTTAAGAAAGGCTGCTGATAATGCCGGCGAAGAGGGTCGGCTCCAGACTGTCGGTGCCCACCAGAACTCCATCGATTTTACTTTGGCTGACAAAAGAGTCGACGTTGTCTTGGGAAACAGAACCTCCATAAAGAATGGGGGCTGTATTATCTGTCAGGAAAGCGATTTGGCCGGCTATGTGGTTGGCGTCTACAGGATCGACAGGTTTTCCAGTTCCAATGGCGGCGATGGGTTCGTAGACGAAAAAACAACGGGAAACGTCGACATCGAGACTGAACAGGGCCTTAATCTGTTCGTCCAAGTATGGAAGGTCAAGACAAACGATAGGGATGATAGAGTTTTCTAGAAGCAAGCGGGTCTTTTGGGCGACTACCTCAGAGGTTTCTTTAAAGTCGTGACGCCGCTCGGAATGACCCACGATACAGTAGCTAACCAGTTCACCAAGCATGTTGGCGGTTATCTCTCCGGTGTGTTTGCCCGGCGGGAGATGTGAGACGTTCTGGGAACCGGTGATGATCGGAAGGCCGATATCTGCCAAACGTTGGTTGAAGGCGGCGATATCGGTAAAAGGAAGGCAGAGGATGACTGTGATGTCGGGAGAGAACTTGGGACGCAAAGCGGAGATGCCGTCGAGCCATATTAGTGATTCGGTGATGTTTTGGTTGCTTTTCCAGTTGCCAATGACGTATTTCACTATGTTGATTATATATGCAAAAAAACTCAAGAACTCAAAAACTCAAGATGTGGAGTGATTTAGAATGAAATACAATATTTGAGTGGAAGAAAATGGATTAAATAAAGAACAGCTGATGGCGGTAACTCACAAGGAGGGGCCGATTCTGGTTATGGCTGGTGCCGGTTCGGGAAAGACGAGGGTGCTCACCCACCGCGCAGCGTGGTTGATAAAAAAAATGGGCATAGGGCCAGACAAAATTGCCTTGCTGACCTTTACAAACAAAGCGGCCGGGGAGATGAAGGAAAGAATCAAGAAAATGGGGGCGGGGAAAATTGAGTTGGGATTCTCGGGGACGTTTCATACTTTGTGTGCCAAACTGTTAAGAATTTTCGGGTTGAGCGTAGGAGTAAACCCGAATTTTGTGATTTTTGATAGTGATGATTCCGAGTCGGCCATGAAAGAAGTATTAAAGGCTCTATCCATTGATCCCAAACAAAACAAGCCAGGTATGTTTTTGGCGCTCATCAGCAAGATGAAGAATGACTTGATGTCGGAAAAAAGGGCAGAGGAAAACGCCAAAGACTATTTTTACCGACAATTAATTAAGGTGTGGAAAGCTTATCAGGAAAAACTTACCAGAAATAACGCGGTAGATTTTGATGATCTGTTGGTTAAGGCGGTGGAATTACTCAAAATTGACAGGATAAGAAACGAAGTGAATAAAAAACTGGAATGGATATTGGTAGATGAGTACCAGGACACAAACAAGGCTCAGTTTGAGCTAACAAAACTTTTGGCAGGTGAGAAGAAAAATATTATGGCTGTCGGGGATGCCTCTCAGGCGATATATGCTTTCAGAGGAGCGGATTACCGGAATCTGAGGCTGTTTGAGGAGAATTACCCCGAACTGGTGACCGTAGGACTACCCAAAAACTACCGCAGCACACAGTATATTCTGGACGCTGCTTACAGTGTAGTATGCAACAACGTAAGTCATCCGACTCTTAGGCTGTCTGCCGAACGGGAAATGGGGAAGAGGGTCTATCTGTTTGAAGCTTCGGATGAACGAGAAGAGGCAAGATATGTGATAAGTAGCGCCAAAAAAATTTCAGACCGTGATGAAGAAGTGGCTATTCTTTATCGGACGAATGCTCAATCCCGAACTTTTGAGGATGAGTTGTTGAGAAGGGATATCCCTTACAAACTAATTGGTGGACTTCGTTTCTATAACCGAGCAGAGGTAAAAGATCTGATTGCTTATTTACGTCTGCTGAACAATCCTAAAGAGGAGATTAGCCGAACAAGAATTGAAAAGATTGGCAAAAGAAAGGCGGCGATGTTTGATGAATGGCTTTTGAAACTCACGGAGAAGAAAATGGAGGCGAAACCCGGGCAGTTGCTGGAAGACATAATGAATGTGACAAACTATTTGGATAAATTTGATGAAAGAGACGAGGAAGATGCCGCGCGGATTGAGAATATTAACGAACTACTGGCGGTAGCCAGTGAATTTGAGACAGTATCTCAATTTCTGGAAAGCGCGGCCTTGTCCGAAGCAGAGATCAAGCAAAAAAAATCGAATGCCAAAATCACCTTGATGACGGTCCACGCCGCAAAGGGACTTGAGTTTCCCCAAGTATTTGTGGTGGGCTTGGAAGAAGGTCTGTTCCCTCATTCCCGATCGATCTTTGAAGGAGGCAAGGAAGAAGTGGAAGAGGAAAGAAGGCTGATGTATGTAGCCATGACAAGGGCGAAAGAAAATCTCACCCTGTCATTTGCCAGATCCAGGTTGGTTTATGGTGGCAGACACACTTCCATTCCTTCAAGATTTTTGGCGGAGATACCGGAGGAATATCTAGAAAAAGTTCAAGATCGAACAGCCCGCAGCAAGAGCCGAAATAACACGTGGAGTGAGATTGCCACGTCGAATACTCCTCGCAATGACGGAGTGGACGAATTTGGGGAGAAGAAAAGAATCATCGTTCAAGATTGGGAAGTGGAAGAAGCGGTCAAAGACGATTTTGCGGATATTGATAATTGGTAGTAGCTCAACTTTCGGTTCGAGGCGGTTACTTGCAAGACTTCTGCACCACGGTATTCGCTTTGAACCTTTTAGAAGGTAGAATAGAGGGGTGATTAGAGAAGCAACGGAAAAAGACAAGGTAATTTTTGACAAATTGGCGAGACACCCCCTGCAGTCCTGGGCTTGGGGAGAGTTCCGTAAACAAACCGGAGTAGAAGTTTTGAGATTAATTCAGGAACACGATAAAAGAGCCCAAGAAGTCTATCAGATTACTTGGCACAAAATTCCCAAAATAATGAGTTATATTGGGTACTGTCCAAAATCGGCTATCCCTGACGCAGAAGCGATGAAAACGATTATGAAAGAAGCGAGCCAAAAGGGAGCAATCGTGGTGAAGTTTGAGCCCAACGAAAGAGATTTGGAGTCCAGTCGAATACAGGTAAAAGAGTTGGCGGGAATTTATGATTTCAAACCCGGCAAGGCTTTGTTCACCAGATATACTTTTCAGCTAGATATCTCCAAAAGCGAGGAGGAGATTCTTAAAAAAATGAATCAAAAGACGAGATACAACGTCCGTCTGGCAGAGAAAAAGGGGGTAAAGATAGTAGAAGACAACTCCGAGCCGGCATTTGAGGAATACTGGAAACTGACCGAAGAAACAACACGAAGACAGAAGTTTTTTGCCCACGGTAAAAATTATCACCGGAAAATGTGGCAGACCATGATTGTTAAGGGTGGAGGACATTTACTGAAAGCAATTTATGAAGGAAAAACCCTGACTACTTGGGCGCTGTTTGAACTTAACGGGGTGTTGTATTATCCGTACGGCGCTTCGAGTAATGAGAACAGAGAGGTCATGGCAAGTAACCTAATGATGTGGGAAGCTATCAAACTGGGGAAGAAACACGGGTGCCAAATGTTTGACCTGTGGGGAAGTATGGGACCGGAACCAGACAAAAATGATCCATGGTATGGTTTTCACCGGTTCAAACAGGGGTACGGCGGTGAGCTAACCGAGTTTGTGGGTACATATGACCTGGTGGTAAACAAAACACTTTACGGTATCTATATGCTGGCGGACAGACTCAGATGGTCAGCTTTAAAATTACTGGCGAAATTGAGAAAGTAATGGAAGACATCCGACAAACAGAGGGGTGGGCCGGCTATCTAAGGGATAAAGGGTGGAAGGTTGTCTCAATTCCATCTGAAGACAAGAGACACAAGATGAATGCCTTTATTGTTCCATTGGGACTCTTTGGTTTCACCTTGATGAAGTTGCAACGATCCTCTTACGATCCAAACTGGACAGAATTAAGAAAAATTAAAAGAAAGCTAAAAACAGTCTCTTCAATTATCGAACCGATTAGAGTGCAAGATGAGCTGGGGTTCAAGATGGCGGGGTATAAGCTGAGTAGATTTCCATATCTGGCAACAAATACTTTCATTCTGGATTTGACTAAAAGCGAAAAAGTGCTTTGGAATAATTTGTCCGAAAATGCCAAAAGACACGTTAAGAAGAATAGGGGTACTCTGGTTGAGGAATGTGACCAAAAAAAGTTTTTTGAGTTATGGAAAAAAAACAGCAAGGTCTGGACCATGAAAAAAAAGGAGCTCGGGAGTTTGGTCAAAAGGTTCAAGGGAAAAGCCAGATTGGTGGTAAGCAGAACGGATAAAACTTATCACTCAGGCTTATTGATTATTTACAGTGCCGACTGTGCGAACTATTATCAGACGTGGACAAGCGATGAGGGCCGCAAGTCCGGAGCACATTATAAATTGGTGTGGGACGAGATATTGAGAGCGAAGTCAAGAGGAATCAAGTTCTTTGATTTGGAAGGAGTATTTGATGAACGTTGGCCTCAAAAAAGATGGTTGGGTTTCACAGAATTCAAGAGACGTTTTGGGGGAGAGTTAGTTAGTTTTCCGGGGAGTTATTTCAAGTGGCTTTAGTCCTTTATTTTGCACCAGGCTGGGGCGTTTTGAGGTATCTCAGAACAGTGACCGTCAGTGTCTAACCGATTGCACTTGATGACGTGGAAGGTTTTCTTTTTCTTACCAACTATCTCGGAGTCTGTATTGACGATTTTCAGAAAAGGAAAGTCTTTGACAATACAAGCACATTCCTTATCGTTAACAAACAGGGTAAAACCGTCTTTGCAATGATTGCTACACTTACCGTGCAGGCTTTTTATCTTTGACATTCCTTGATGTTATCACCAGACTGTATGATTTACCACGTCTGTTGTCAGATTTGTTAGATGACCGGTGAACGGAATTTATAACCGTAGTGCCTTAGTCCACGATCACCGTCTTCGCTCAAGAGTCGAGTAACCATTTCTACAGGCATGCCAATATAGATTTTATCGAGATCGGTGTCGGTAATCTGTGCAGTGACCAGGGGACCCTCCTCAAGCTTTATCAAGGCAAGAGCGTAAGGGACAAACTGTTCAAAGCCAGCTGGAGCCTCGTAGATGACCGTAAAAGAATAAACAGTTCCTTGTCCGGAAAAGGTAAATCTCTCATGTCCCCTCCGGTGAATATTTTCCATTTCGGTAATTTTAACGCTTTAAATCTTTCAGAAGATATCAAGTTGAGCTGATAGAATGAAGTTAGTTAATAATTATCTAAAGAATATGGAGGGATTGATTGAGAAGTTGGATTTGTATCTTGTAAAGAAAGCTCCGGCACTGCCCAAGAATGTTAAGGATATTATTGTCAGTGTCGCACCTTGGTTGGAGGTGATTGGAGCCATTTTTACATTACCGGCGATTTTTGCTTTGTTCGGATTCAATGCGATGATGTATGGAACTCCTTACGGAGGCTATGTTGCCGCGGGAACGGGATATGGTTTCTCTATCGCCTCGCTTTTTCTCATTGCCGGACTAGTGCTGATGATTCTGGCCATACCGGGACTTTTCAAGAGGTCGATGGTTGGCTGGAACTACGTTTTTTACTCAGTGCTTCTAAATGCCATCTACTCACTCATTACCATGCAGTTGTTCGGGTTGATTATCGGATCCCTACTCTCTCTTTACTTACTGTTCCAAGTGAAGGGCTACTACAAATAACCGAGGTCACCAGTCAATTGGCGTTTGGCCCTGCTCAACCAGATAATGGTTGGCTTGGGAAAATGGGCGGCTACCAAAAAAACCGGAGTGTGCAGAAAACGGAGAAGGGTGGGGGGATTTGAGAACCAAGTGTTTGTCTGCATCAATAATAGAGCCTTTTTTTTGGGCATAGTTTCCCCAGAGAATGAAGACCAGATTGTCTTTTTTGTTAGCTAGCTCACGAATGATAGCGTCGGTTAGAGTTTCCCAGCCTTTGTTCTGGTGAGACCCTGCCTGATTGGCCCGAACGGTAAGAGTGGCGTTGAGAAGGAGTACTCCCTGTTTGACCCAGCGGTCGAGATTGCCGGAAGCATGACGCGGGTGCCCGAGATCGGTTTCAATTTCTTTGTATATGTTTTTAAGAGATGGGGGTGGAGCAATACCCTCCGGAACCGAAAAGGAGAGGCCGTGAGCCTGTCCCTGTCCGTGATAGGGATCTTGGCCGAGAATCACGACCTTCACCCGGTCTACCGGCAGACTATCAAGGGCGTTAAAAATATACTTGGGGGGTGGATAGACAGTGCCGGATTGGTACTCGTGGCGGACAAATGAGGATAAATCTTTGAAATACGGTTTTTCAAACTCATCTTTAAGTAGGTTTTTCCATGATTTTTCCAGGCGGACTTCCATGAGATTATTCTACCCCAAGATGGATTTTGACTTATAGTATGGTATAATTTCTTTATGTTTAGAAATTTGTGCCTCATTGCCTCAAAACCGACCACCCATGAAATGGGTGTCGATTTTGATACCCAAACGGGGGCATAAGAGCAGATTTAGTTTGCTGTTTAAGCCTCCAAGCGGAGGCTTTTTCGGTTTTTCACCCCCTCTTGGAGTTTTAGCCGGCCAAACTAACTATCTCATGAGTAGTGAGCTTGGCCGGAACATTAAATTGTCAGGAGGTAGCTATGTACGGTATAACGATGAAGGTTTCTCACAAAGGCCAAGGTGTGACACTGCGTGCCCTATGTAAAGACGATCTGCCTGAGCTCGTCAAACATTTTTCTTCGATGAAGATCCATATGTACACCAAGGGGCTTTTCGCCCAGACCCTCGAAAATGAGGTTGAGTGGTATGAAAAGAATCGCAAAGATCCGGATAGTTGCGTCTGGGGAATCCAGCCTGACGGATCCGAGGTGGTGGTGGGAGTAACGGCCCTGCATGATTTGTCAGGAAGAAACAATTCGTGTTCTTCCGGCATTATTGTCTGGGATCCAACCTGGTGGGGTAAAGGGGTGGCCTCTGCCGCTCATCTGGGAAGAACTATGTTTGCGGCCGACTATTTGAACTGCTTTACCCTACGCAGTTCGGTGAGAGTCGAGAACGAAGCTTCCAGAAAGGCTCTGGAAAGAATGGGGTACTCGATCTGGGGGACCGAGCCGGTGGCGGTGCCTCGAGCCGGACGGTGGCTGGATACACATCACCTGAAATGGATCCATCCGGGTATGGTGAATATTCTCTTCCCCGGCGGTCTGCCGGAAAGGTTGATAGAGGGTGTCGAAAAAGCCAAAGTCGCGCTGGAGACGGCGAGACGAGAAGTGGTCTTTCCGTAAATTAATTATTCCGGGTGTCATGAGCACCCGGCTTTTTGGTATCATTAAGGCTACAAATGCCACTTGCGCCCGAGCTGGGGAAATTGCCGGAAATCGTAGGTTCTTTTTATAGAGCCGGGCTGATTAAGGAACTAATTGACGGAATGCTAAGAGGAGAAACAGGAAGAGATATCGTATCCGATGCCAAAAGGCTACTGAGAGAACTGGAGTCGGAGAATCAAGTGAATCTCATGGGTTTAGAAAATATGCCAAGAAATGTGGGGTGTTTGATCGTCTTCAACCATCCGAATATGGACACCTTACTGCCGGCGATGCTGAAACTAATAGTAGGCATAAATGAAAATAGCGGGCAACAAATGAAGCTTGCCATGGGATCGGAGATTCCGATGACGACAGAAAACTATGTAGGCAAAAGAGCGGTGCCCGGATCTGTCTCTCTACTAAAAAGATTTCATCAAATGTATTCGAATAATATTATCTCGGTTCCCAATACGGAAGACCGAAAAGATTTTGTGTCCGGAAGAACGGTCGCGGTTAGAAAAATCATGAGAGCCTTCAAAGAAAATAGTATTGTAGTCATTTCGCCCGAAGGACACGTGGAAGATGAAGGGGTGATATCGCGAGTGGATACCTATCATGACGGGTCGGGGAAGTTAGCGGTTTTGGCTACCAAGGTTGGAATATCGACGGTGCCGGTGGCAATTTGGGAAGAAGATGACAAGGAAATTGAGGTGAGGGTCGGGCAGCCATTTTTAATTTCGACTTTTGAATCAAACTTGGCGGCGATAGAAGCGATGTCCAAAATAGCACAGATAATGCCGGAGAAATTACGAGGCCCGTTTAAGTAGTAAAAAGACCCTAACCTTCATTTGACAGTAAAGGCATTTATGTTTATGATGATTTTATTAGTAAATTATTAGTAATATGTTAGGTATAACCCCAAAACAAAAGCAGATTTTAGATTTCATAGAAGAATATTATCGGAATAATCAGTTCTCTCCAACGCTGGAAGAGATAGCCAAAAAGTTCAAAAGAAGTGTGCCCACCATTCATCAATATATTAAGTCTCTGATTGATAAAGGGAGATTACAGCAAAATTCCGGGGCGCGAGGAATTATGCCGGTGACCCAAAGTGCCAATACCAAAACCAAAAGAAGTTTCCGGATAGGGATTATTGGATATGGCTTTGTGGGACAGGCAGTGGAGTACGGTTTTTCCAATCACGAAGTACATATTTACGATAAATATAAGGACTTCGAATCTTTACCCGAAGTGGCTGGGAATTCCGACTATATTTTCGTGTGTTTACCGACACCCATCAGAGAAGATGAGTCGGGTATCGATCTTTCAATCATGGACGAAAGTATTCACGATCTGGCCAAATTGACGAAGGGGACAGACAAAATAATTCTGATCAAATCGACGGTGGTGCCGGGTACGACAATGGGCTACATCAATAAATATCCCAAGAACCTGTTTTGTTTTAACCCTGAGTTTTTGAGGGAGGCCTCGTTCTTGCAAGATTTTGTAAATACCGACAGATTGGTCATAGGAGCGACCAACGATCAAGTCTCAAGGAGAGTCTCGGCGATGTATCAGGCGGTACTGCCACTGGCGCCAATTTTCCAAACCGACCCAACTTCGGCTGAGATGGTGAAGTACATGGCCAATTGTTTCTTAGCCACAAAAGTAATATTTGCCAATGAAATGTGCGAGATCTGCGAAAAGCTGGGAATTAAATATGAAGAGGTGAAGAAAATGGTGGTGGCGGATAAAAGGATTCTGGACGGGCATCTGGACATTACGACCTTGAGAGGCTTTGGAGGTAAATGCTTCCCCAAAGATCTGCTGGCACTGAGAGCGATGGCCAAGAGCAAGGGGGTAGATACCAAGATACTGGATGCCGTCTGGGGAAAAAATCTCAAAGTCAGAAAAGTCAAGGACTGGGAAGAAATACCTTTTGCGGTATCTCCATCATTTGGAAATAGATCTTAAACTTTTGGAAATGGTGTGGAAAGCCCGTGAGTGCCATCGTGAAGATGAACGACTTTAAAGTCTCCAAAGAGGAGTGGTGCTATCCGAGAGAGACAACGATAACTTTCAAAGGCGGCACGTCTAATTTCCGTTTCGGCATGTTCACTGCCTCGCATGTTCAGAAAATGGCGCCAAGCTCGAATGTTGGCGGTGACCACAACTGGGGCTTCAGTTTCATTTGGTAGCAATGACCTGGCTGCTTGACGAACTTTTTTTCGGAGATCGGTTTTGTGTTCGGCACCGAGAATTTCAGCACCTTCTTTTTGTTTGGCAACCAAATAGTCCGTCATGGCTTCATATTCTTGCTGAGCCCTGTCTATCCTATCTTCAAATAATTTATGAAGATAAGGGTCACCTGCGTATTCCGGTCTTTCAACAAATCTTAAGGTTTTGCCACCGACATATCTTTGAGAAACTTGCGAGAAACCAAAACCGGCGCGATGGCGGACCAGTTCGTGAGTCAGACTGCGAGAGATTCCCCACCAGAGCATGGTGACGTTGGCGTGTTCGAGAACGGATCCGTGACCGGACTCCATAATGTTTTCAAAATATTTAACGGCATATTCGTTGACCGTGCGATTGGGACCGAAACTTTCGTAACAAAGCTGACCGGCAAACTTACATAATGTTTCGGCAGAAGGCAGAGGTGTCGGATCTTTCAAAAAATCACTGAAGCCCAACTCTTCTGGGAAGCCATCAAGGAAACCTTGAATTCCACGGAGGTCTACAGAAGGTACCGATATAACAGCAATACCGGGAGACTGGAGATAGACGAGTCCTTGTTTCGTTTCAAAAACTTCTGGTTTGACGACAGGCAAGTATCCCTCGGGGGTCTTAATTTCCAAGTTACGATCGTTTTCTTTGTTGGACATGGACTAAATATAGCAAATGCGAAAGAAAACATAGAAGGAATGTGTATTAACAATGAAAGGAGGTGAACAAAATGAATAAAAACATAATAATTGGAAGTTCACTGGTATTAACATTACTCGCCGGAGGAGTCTACGCAAGTAGAGCTCTGGCCTATAGAGGCAACCCTGCCATCCAAGGGCCTAACTACAGTGCTGAGAGACACGAAGCCATGGAAAAGGCTTTTGAGACTAACAACTACGAGGCCTGGAAGACTCAAATAGGTGGGCGTGGTAGAGTTTCTGAGATAGTGAACAAAGACAACTTTGCCGAGTTTGCCAAAGCTCACCAGCTGGCAGAAGCCGGAAGGCTTGATGAGTCAAACGCGATTAGAACCAACCTCGGGTTGAACCTACAGAGAGGATCCGGACAAGGAAGAGGTATGGGCAGAAATAGGTAAAGCTACCAGAGCATGACGACTAAATCCCGGGAGACCGGGATTTGGCGTTTTTGAAAGAAGTTGGGGGAGTTGATTGTATTATTAATGTGGAACATATGAAGTTATCTGACGAACAAATAGTTGGGGAAGTTGTCTTGGGTAACAAGACCCTTTTTGCTTCAATCGTGGATAGGTACCAGGAAAAACTTTTGAGATATGCAACTTACTTGGTTCACGATACAGATGAAGCTCAGGACGTCGTACAAGACAGCTTTATCAGTGCTTATAAAAATCTAAACGGATTTAGGAGGGACAAAAAGTTTTCTAGCTGGATCTACCGGATTGTTCACAATATGTCTATGAATTCCATGAGAAATCGTTGGAGATTTCTACCGATGTTGCCGGACTTTGATTGGCCAAGCGGACAAGATCTGGAAGAGGAAATGATGTACAAAGAAAAAATCAAAATGGTGTCTGACTGTCTTGACAACCTCAAGTTGAAGTATTCGGAACCATTAGCATTATATTATCTAGAAGAGAAAACTTACCGGGAGATCAGCGACATCTTGAGAATCCCAGAAGGAACAGTAGCTATCAGAATCAGTAGGGCAAAAAAATTAATGAAGCAAATATGCAAAAAACAATAAAAAATGAGGTTATGGAAAAAGTGGAAAGCGGTGCCATTAAGATTAGGCCTAAGATATATTTTGTTCTGGGTGGATTATTTTCTATTCTCGGGCTGGTTGGATCTTTGCTATCCATCATTTATATATCTTCTCTTGGAAGATTCTTGCTGAAAAGTCACGGGCCAATGGGAGCATATCGTTGGAACGAACTGGTCGCCGTCCTGCCACTTTGGTTTGTTCCGCTGGCCATCATTAGCGTAGCCCTGGGAATTACTCTTTTGAGGCGGTTCGACTTTTCGTACAGAAAGAATCCCGTGTTGGTGTTGCTTGGATTGGTACTAACCATATCGATAGTGATCTATGCGATTGGAGTCTTGGGTCTGGATGAGGTAATGTTTCGCCGGAGAGGTCCTCGATATCAAGAACAGAAACCTGGAAGCGCCATGCAAAGAAGACGAACAGAGCATACTCCTCTATTTGTTGTCGAGGCTTCGCCAGAGATAGAGGCTGGCAACTGACCGGAAAGGGCTCCAGGTTTGAGAGATTTTTTCGATTTTGGTTTTATCTTCACGATCCACACCATAGATCCGGGAGACGGCGGTGCGTAGCCCGAGATCCCCTACAGAAAAAATATCTTCTCTTCCAAGTGAAAATATTAAAACCATCTCGGCGGTCCAGCGACCAATACCCTTGACCGCCGTCAGACTGGTAATTACCAGTTCGTCCGGCTGATCCTTGAGGGCGTTCAGGATTATTTTTTCAGAAACAATGAATTCGGAAAGAGACCGGAGATAGGATATCTTTTGACGGGAAAGACCGACAGACCGAAGAGTGACATCATCTTGGCCGAGGACGTCTTCGGGCCTAATATTCTTCGCGTCCGCAAAAAGGTTTATAAAGCGCTGAATGATAGTGTCGGCGGCTTTGACGGAGAGCTGTTGACCGATGATGGACTCCAGGAGATCACGAAAAAGATCGGCAGATATACCTCTAGCTTCAATCGTATACCTTTCCAAAAGAGGTTTCAGCTGGGGATCTTTTTGGAGATGTTTCTTGGCGAGGGTAATATCCATAAGTAAGATTAATGATATAACGATATACAATAAGTCATGCCTGTAACAGTTGCTTTTGAAAGTGCTTACAAAAAGTTAAATCCGACGCAGAAACTGGCCGTCGATAGTATTGAGGGGCCGGTGCTGGTTTTGGCCGGGCCGGGGACAGGGAAGACGCAAGTGCTGACGGTGCGGATCGCCAATGTCCTGAAAGAAACCGATACCGACCCCTCCTCAATTCTCGCCCTTACCTATACCGATGCGGCGGCAAGGGAAATGAAGGAACGTCTCATCGATCTAATCGGTCAGGATGGGTATTACGTAAAGATCGGCACCTTCCACGCCCTGTGTAACGAGATCATCAGTGACAATCCGGACAGATTCGCCCGTCCCGCAGGGATGCAGAATGTGACCGAGCTGGAGAGGGTGAATATTATCAGCGAGATTTTGGAGAAGAATACATTTGAACTATTGAAACCGGTGAATGCGCCTCAGATGTACATCAAAGATATCATCGGCGCGATCTCGATTCTCAAGCGGGAGGGCATTACTCTGAAAAGGTTCGCAGAGCTCGTCGCCACCCTGACAGAAGAATTCGAGATGGAGAAGGACGGCATGACGAAGACGGCGAGGACAGAGAAAGAAACGCTAATCAAGAAAAATACCGATCTGCTTTTTATCTACGAAAAATATCAGGAAAAACTAAAGGTCATCGGGCGTCTGGATTTCGAAGACATGATCAATTGGGTGGTAGAGGCGTTCGAGTCGGACCCGGATTTTCTGCAGCAGTATGAAGAAAATTTTCAGTACATTCTGGTGGACGAATATCAGGATACGAACTCGGCGCAGAACCGGCTGGTGTTTGCTCTTTCCTCTTTCTGGGGCGACAAAGCAAATATCTTTTGCGTAGGAGACGCTAACCAATCAATTTTTAGATTCCAGGGAGCCAGTAAAGAAAACCTCTTGCAGTTTCGGAAAAGATTCCCGGGCTTTACTACAGTCAAGCTGACGGACAACTACCGCTCGACCCCTACGCTACTTACATCTTCGGCGGCTCTCATTGGAGAAGAAACGTTGGTACCGAAGGTGAAGTACCGGGATGTGCCGGTGAAGACGGCGAAGTTCAATTCCTCAATTCTGGAAGATGAGTTCATCTGCCGGTCGATAAAGAAAAAGCTGAATGCCGGGATCCCGGCGGAGGAGATTGCGGTGATCGTCAAAGAGAACCGGGATATTGATAATCTGATTAATCTCTTCAAACAGAAGAATCTTCCCTACCGCTTGGAGGGCGGGACCGATGTACTGAAGACCCCCTTGGTGTCACAGTTCCTGCGCATTTTGAAAGTGGTGACGGGGCTCTCCGGTCCGGTGGATGATATCGATCTCTTTACCGTCTTGAACTATCCCTATCTTGGTCTAAAACCGCTGGCCATTTTGAGGGCGGCGCGTTACGCCCATCGGAATCGAGAATCTTTGGTGGACACTTTGCAGGACGCGAATCCGGAAATCGACGATGACATTATTAAGACGTTCGGCCTGCTGGTGTCATGGAACTCACGCTCTTCATCTCATACTTTGCCGGAAATGTTCCAGATTATTTTTCAGGAATCGGGGCTTCTCGATTACATTTTGGCTCTCCCCCAGCCAATCATCGAACTGAACCGTTTCGGGACTCTTTATGAAGACACGAAAGCGCAGGCGACGGCCTTTTCGGGTCTCGACTTATTCGGTTATGTTTTTAATCTGGGAGTCATGGAAGAGAACGGGTTGAAACTACCCGAGCAAACTCTGGTGTCGGACGCGAAGGCAGTCACTCTGACGACGGCGCACAAAGCCAAGGGGCTCGAATGGAAATTGGTCTATATCTACCGCTTTGCGGATACTCATTGGGGTAATACCAGCAGACGTCAGATGATCAAACTGCCACCAGGGATAATAAACGAACAGGATGTGAGTAAGGAGGACAAGAATGCGGAGGAGCGACGTCTATTTTATGTGGCTATGACACGGGCGAAGCAACAGCTGTATATCGTGGGGTCCACGAAATATTCCTCGTCGGTGAAGATGATGTACCCGTCACTCTTCCTGTCGGATCTACCGACCGGGGCGATCAAGAAAGTAAAGACTGCGAGTCTGGAGAAAAAAGCGGCGAAGATCCTCGCGTCCATGATGCAGATTCCGACCGTGCCCACTATTCACGAAGGTGAGAAGGAGTTCTTGTTCGAACTGATCAAAGATTTCAAACTCAGTCCAACGGCCCTAAATACTTTCCTGAAATGCCCGTACAAATTCAAACTGGATAACTTGTACCGAATCCCGCGGGCGAAAGCCCCGGCCATGTGTTTTGGGACAGCGGTCCACTTTGCCTTGGAGCGGCTGTGTTTGAAACTAAATAACGGAGAGAAGTTGGAATCAAGAGAAGACTTCATTGGCGACTTCGAAGCGGCGCTCCGGAAAGAAGTTCTGACGGAGCCGGAGTACAAGAGCCGCTTGGAACACGGGCGGAAAATCTTGTCGGGGTATTACGATCAGTACAAGAATGAATTTGCGCCGAGTCTGTTCACCGAGAAGAAGTTCGGGGATAGTTTGTCTTCGGCCGCGGTGCTCGGTGACATTCCCTTGTCCGGTAAGGCGGACCGTGTGGACCTCACCAGTAAAGAAGATAAACACGTAAGATTTATCGATTACAAAACTGGCGCCCCGAAGAGCCGGAATGAGATAGAAGGGAATACCAAGAACTCGGACGGTGATTACAAACGCCAGCTCGTCTTCTATACTTTGCTTGCTGACTTGGATAAGTCATTTCCGTATAAAGTGGTACAGACGGTGATCGATTTTATCGAGCCGGAAAAGAGCGGGGCTTTCAGGAGGGAACACTTTAATATCACCGAGGAAGAAGTGGAGACACTGAAAGAAGTGATCAAGACTTCAATGGCCGATATCCGTGATTTGAAGTTCGATCGGACCACGGACTACACTACTTGTGACACTTGCGACTTCAAAAATCACTGCTGGCCGGAAGGTCTGCCAGTAACGGTTGACAGCGAAGAAACCTGAGACATCTCAAGGATTTGACCAAAAGAGAGTTTTCTTACATAATGGACCGATGAGGTACAAAATAAATTGTGGGGTGTGTGAGAGAGAGATAGTAGCTACGGGCGAGAATGATGAGGAGGGGATGAAAGAAATGAAGGAGGAGGCAAAAGCACATAATGACCTACGGCACCCGGAGGCGAGGCCGATGACCGAAGAGGAGTTGGAGGCGGATATCCGGGGTAAGTGGAAGAAGGAAGAATAGAATTATTCGGGAAAGAGACTGGTTTTGAGGCTTGACATGTAGTAAATCTCATAGTATTATAGGGTTAGCCCGTAAATTGAAATGGAGGTTCTGATGGAAATGACGTATGCTTTGCTGGCGCTTGGAATTCTGTTGACCGCCGTGGCGGCGTTGAACGTTAAGTCTCATGGCTGGAAACGGGGGCTGATCCTAACTGTCGCCATGATGGTTACCGCGGTGATCCTGATTACTCTGGTGACCATTTTTGAGCCCTGGGGCCTGCTGGTCATCGCCTTGATCCTTCTGGTTGTAGTGGTATTTTTCCTGTAGCCAGAAGCAGTTTTATCCCCGCCGAAAGGCGGGTTTTTTATTTTACTGTTTCTTCGGGGAGGAGGTTTGCTTTCAGATCGCGGGCGGAGTCGAGCTTGCTGCCGATCTGATTGATGCTTTGGCCGGTGGAGTTCATGGAGTTGTAGGCGTTCGTTAAGTGTTTTCCCAGAAGGGTAAAGTTTTCGTTGAGCTTTTCGTAGTCTTTCTGGACGGCCCGGAGTAGGGTAAAAACTTCGGAGGTTTTGCCGGCGATTTTTTGGCCTTCGAGGGAGAGAAGAATGGTTTGGAGATGGGCGTAGAGGGTAGTGGGAGAAACTGGATAGACACGGGACTCACGGGCGAGATCGAGAAGTTCTTGTTCGCTAACTATTTCGTAATAAATACTTTCGGAAGGGATGTACATGAGGGCGAAGTCCAGAGTGCCTTCTTCCGGGAGAATATATTTACCGGAGATATCCTTGATATGTTTTTTGACGTCGCGGATGAAGGCGGAGCGGGCTTGAGCTTTGTCTGTTGCTGAGGCGGCGGAGTAGATCTTCTGAAAATTTTCCATGGGGAACTTGCTGTCAATGGGGAGTATGCCGGCTTGGGTTTTGATGGCGGCGTCCACGATCTGGCCTGTTTTGAAGTGGTACTGAAGATGGAAGCTGTTCTTGGGAAACATCTGGGCAATGAGGTCGGTAAGAACTTGTTCGCCGATGTTGCCCCGGAGTTTGGGGGACTTGAGATAGTCCTGGAGATCTTTCATGGAGCGGCTGACCTCGCCGAAGGCGCCGGCTTCTTTCTTGAGGTCGGAGATAACCGCAGTGGCTTGATCCAGACGGGAAAATAATTCACGATAATTTTGCTGGAGGGAGGCATTGGTGGTCCGGTTCGTAGTATCAAATGATTGCTGGAGAGACTTGAGCCAGGCGTTGAGAGTGGGGTCGGTTTTTTGGACCTCCAACTTCTGCTTGAGAAGAAGATAGACCACGATCAGCCCGACAAAAAGGAAAACAATAATGATCAGAGTGTCGGAGGACATGGATTCATTTTAGCGCAATCGGGCGTAGGAAACACGAAGAGGTATAATACGGGGGTACGTTCACACACCTGACCCGAGGAGCGAAAAATGTCCCGTTTGTTATATGTCATGCTTGGCAACATTGCCGGCGTAATCTTGGCACTGATCGTTGGATCGGTGTTGCTGATCCTGACTGCCTTCACGGAAATCACAATTGCGGTGGCTATCGGTGTAGCGGTCTTAATTTATGCAATCGGTTTGGTCGTAGGCATTGTGTGTGCCTTTCTGGATCCGTTTGAGATGGATGACTAATTTTGACGAGAGAGGAGCGGAAGCTCCTCTTTTTTATGGTTAAATTAGTTTGTGGAAACGACCAAATTCAGACAAAGGAAGAGATATGGGTGGCTGGTGTTCTTTGCATTGATCAACTGGATATCAATAGGTTTGGTTATTTGGAGAGTCGATCCGGAAGCAATTAAGGATTTTATTATTCCCGGTAGTTATTTGCCCATGACTCTTTTGGTGTTGGGAGGAATATTTTGGCTCTTATCAATTCTATTAATGTCTTCCTCCACGGCCTTTAGGTGGGCGGTTGGAATAACGATATTTTTGGAACTTCGAATTCTGGGTTTGGGGTCAATATTAAACGGAATCTTGATTCTTGGATTGCTGGTATCCTGGGAGATATATACATACAAATCAAGAGCTCAAGACCATGCCTTCCGGCAGGCAGGACACTAGACATCAAGAGCTTAAGATAGAGAAGGATAAGACGACAGGTGTATGATTTAATCAATTAAAGTTATTATTTGGACAGAATATGCAACTTTCACAAAACCCCATTAACAAAACACTGGAGAAACAACTGGACAATCTGTTTTATCAAGCGCTAGCGGACATTAATTCTCCGGAAGACTTAAGAACAGTCTTGGGCGATGTGCTGACAGAGGGAGAGAGGTTGGCTGTTCTGAAAAGACTGGGGATTGCACTATACCTAGATAAAGGTCGAAACTATGAAGATGTTAAAAATAACATTAAGGTAAGTTCGGCGACGATCGCCACCGTGGCGGAGAATCTGGGAAATTCCGGCTGGCAAGAGATCATTAAAAGAATCAAGGCTGAGGAGTGGGCGTCCAATTGGACGGATAGAATTACCGGAGGGATAAAGAAGATATTTGGTTAGGCTTACACTTATTATCGGCTTGATATAAAATTAAGGCATGAGAAAGTTCTATATTACGACCACATTACCCTATGTTAATGCGGATCCGCATATTGGCTTTGCGATGGAGATCATCCGCGCGGATGTGCTCGCTCGAGCCCACCGGGCCATTGGAGATGAGGTCTTCTTTAATACCGGCACGGACGAACACGGACAGAAAATATACCAAAAAGCCCTGGAGGAAGGAAAAGATCCGAAAAAATACTGCGACGAGTACGCAGCCAAGTTTGAAAAATTGAAATCTGCCCTGAACCTGTCTTACGACAACTTTATCCGGACGACCGACGAGCATCATATCAGGGCGGCACAGGAGTTTTGGAAACTGTGCGCTTCAAGGGGAGATATTTACAAAAAGAATTACAAAATCAAATACTGTGTTGGTTGTGAGCTGGAAAAAACCGACTCCGAGCTGTTGGATGGTAAATGCCCCGTGCATCCCAATCAGGAGTTGGAAAATATCGAAGAAGAAAATTATTTTTTTAAGTTTTCGAGTTACCAACAAAAACTACTGGACCTGTACGAAGCGAAGCCCGATTTTGTGATCCCCGACTTCCGACAGAACGAAATGAAAGTGTTTGTGAAGTCGGGCCTCGCCGACTTTAGCATCTCAAGACTCAAGACCAAGATGCCTTGGGGGGTAGAAGTACCGGGAGATCCGACACAGGTGATCTACGTCTGGTTTGACGCTCTGATCAACTATATATCATGCCTCGGGTGGCCCGATGATACGAAAAAGTTCAGTGAATTTTGGCCGGGGATCCAGGTATGCGGGAAGGATAACTTGAGACAGCAGACCGCCATGTGGCAGACGATGCTGATGTCTGCCGGCCTACCGGCATCGAAGCAAATTTTCGTCGGAGGGTTCCTGACTGCTAACGGACAAAAGATCAGTAAGAGTTTGGGGAATACCATCGATCCGATCGAGTGGGCAGAAAAATATGGGGCTGATGCCTTGAGATACTTTTTGCTTGGAGAAGTGAGTGTTTTTGAAGACTCCGATGTAACCATGGAACGTTTTGAAGAGGCATATCAGGCTAGTCTTGCCAATGGAATCGGAAATCTGGCTGCTAGGGTGGCAACGATGGCTGAGAAAATCGGCCTAAAAGTTCCGGAGCAAAGACTGGGTATTCGTGAAGCTGTGGTAAACAAATTGACTAATTTCCGATTTGACGAGGCTGTTCGGTTTGTTTGGGAAGACATAAAGACGGCAGACACTTTAATTAATCAAAGAGAAGTGTGGAAGTTGACCGGTGAGGAGCAGGAATTTGTTTTGGCTGATCTTGTCAGAATTATCCGGCAGATCGCAGCCGATCTGACTCCTTTTATGCCAGAAACGGCGGATAAGCTGATCGCACAGTTTGGCGGTGAGGTAATAAAACGGGGAGAAAATTTATTTCAGAGAATAGAAAAATAATGCTGATAGATACACACTGTCATTTGACCGATGAACGCTTCGCCGATATTGGAGAAGTACTGAGGAAGGCCGGGGGGCTAGGGGTCGAAAAAGTGATCATGCCCTCGACTGACGTAGCCGATGCCAAAAGAGCGATAGAGATCGCCGAAAGGGAGAACCAGTATTGTTTACTGGGGATCCACCCGGAAAATGCAGAAAAGATCGTGGGTGTTGACGAGGAAATGAACGAAATGAAAAAGCAATTCGGCTCAAAGACGGTGGTGGGGATCGGCGAGATAGGGCTGGATTATTATTGGGATAAGGAAAAGAAGACAGAGGAAAAACAGGTGGACCTCTTCAGGAGACAGATGGCTTTGGCGGTCGAGCTGAGTCTGCCGGTGGCGATACACATGAGGGGATCGGAGGAGGAAATGAGGAGTGAGATCCTTGGAATGAAGAAGCTTCCCCGGGGGCAGTTTCATTGCTTTGCCGGCAGTTCCGAGTTCCTGGAAATGATACTTTCTTTGGGGTTCTATGTAAGTTTTGGAGGGAATATCACTTACAAGTCGGCGGGAAATCTGAGGGAACTGTTGAAGAATGTGCCACCAAACCGATTACTATTGGAGACCGATAGCCCATATTTGCCTCCGGAACCACTGAGAGGAACGGTGAACACTCCTGCAAATGTTAAAATAATAGCTGAGTTCGTAGCTTCCGAACTGGCAATGGACTTTTCGGAACTGGCAGAAATCACGAGCCAAAACACAAAATGTTTGTATTCCTTAGAAAACTGATCAAAAAGTACCCTCGTGCCAGCCAGAGAGCTCTGGAGATTTTACCTGGTTTTACAAGCTGGACTTTTATCTTGTTTCCGGTTTGGGGATCTATTTTTTGGCCAATTGGAGTGGCATATTTTATTGTCGCTTTTAACGTTTACTGGCTTTACAGGTCGACAACTTTGGCGTGGGCCGGGGTAATGTCCTATTACAGGATAAAAGCGTGGGAGAAATACGACTGGATGGGTGATGTAGCCGGCTTCGCCGACTGGAAAGAGGTTAGACATGTAATTGTACTGCCGACCTACAAAGAGCCGGTGGAGATATTGGTGAGAACCCTCGAGGCTTTAGAAAAACAAACTGTTGGACCTAAACAAATAATCCCCGTAGTAGCGATGGAAGAGAGAGCCGGTAAAGAGATAAACGAACAGAGAGAGTCAGTGATAAGAAAGGAGTTCGAGGCTAAATTTGCAGGTCTCTTTTTTACTTATCATCCGGCTAACTTGACGGGAGAAGTAGTGGGAAAATCCAGCAACGCCTCGTGGGCAGGTAAGGAGTTCAAGAAGAAGTTGAGTAAACACGCAGACTGGAATATAGACAAGATGACGGTCTCGTCCGTGGACTGTGACGTGGCACTCCACCCCAATCATTTGGCAGCGATAACTTATATGTTTCTGGATGATCCCAATAGATATAGAAAGATTTGGCAGGGAGCAATTGTTTTTTACAATAACATCGAAAGGATTCCATGGCCCATGAGAGTTTTTAACCGGATGAGCAGCGTGATAAATATGGCTCAACTTTCCCGTCCGGATCGGTTGATAAATTTTTCCACTTATACTCTGAGTTTGAAGCTGATGGACGAAATAAATTACTGGGATACCGACGTGATTCCGGAAGATTACCGTATATTTTTCAAGACATATTTTGCCACCAAGGGCGAAGTCGAGGTTGAACCGATATTTATTTCTGTTTCTGCCGATGCGGCAGAGGCTAATGGTTTTTGGAGTACCTACACCAACACCTATGAACAAGTAAAACGGTGGGCGTGGGGGGCAAGTGATGATGCTTATATTATCAAAGAGTACATCTTGGACGACGAGGCGCCTTTCTGGGACAAAACAATTCGGGTTTTTAAAGTAATCGAAGACCACTTTATGTGGCCTGTGAACTGGTTCATTATTACGGTCGGGGCAAATATGCCTCCACTACTAAACCCAACTTTTTCCAGAACGGTGATAGGAAGAACTTTACCCCAAGTTTCGTCGGCCATATTAACCTTGTCCTTGATTAGTTTGGCTGCCATGGTGCTGGTTGATCTTAAAGCGAGACCAAAGGTGGCGGGGCTCTCTTTCTGGAGGAAATTCTCGGCCCCTTTTGAATTTATTCTTTTGCCTGTCGTGGGTTTTTTCTTTTCGGCACTTCCAGGACTTGACGCACATACAAGATTGATGATGGGAAGATATTTGGAATATCGAGTTACCGAGAAAAAAGCGTAATATGACAACAAATAAAGCGGCACAACAAATTTTGATTGTCTCATGGGGAACAGTGTTGGTAATGGGTGCCGTTTTTGCATTGTTTTGGAAAATCTTGCCGCCACATTTGCCTTGGTTTTACTCTCTTCCCGGAGGTGAACATCAATTGATAAGCAAGTTCGTATTGGCGGGAATATTGCTCGGTTTGGGAGCGGTCGTTGGTATTACAAGAGTTTTTGCCTCATGGGCAAGTAAAGGAGATGTCCCTGTGGAAACGACACTAATGGCGGGTTCCTTGCTGGCGGTTGGCTTGCTGGCCGCAAGCTTTTTTAGAGTGATACAAATATTCGCTCTATGATAAACCCGACCATCACCGTCTTTCCTTTCGTGATCACCTTTCTCATTAGTTTAGTAATTACCCCCCTGACAGTAATATTGTTTTCCAAAAGGGGATGGATGATAGACCCGAAAAAAACACCACATCCGGCACATATTCACAAAGAACCGGTTCCCAAAGGCGGAGGTCTCCCGGTATTTGTAGCAGTGTTTTTAACTTTGGCAATATTTTTAAAATGGGACAAACATTTGATTGCTATTGGGGGGGCCTCTTTATTGGTTTTGATCACGGGGCTGATCGATGACATCAAAGGACTCAACCCATACCTAAGACTGGGAGTAAACTTTTTGGCAGTTGGAATAATTGTGGCGTCAGGAATAGGGATTGCTTATGTGTCAAATCCCTTTGGGGGAGTAATAGACCTTTCTCAATGGCGCTGGGGATTTGAGCTTTGGGGAAAACATCATGAAATTTGGATCTTGGCCGATTTGTTTGCATTACTGTGGATTCCCGTACTGATGAATGCCATTAATTGGTCTTCCGGTGTCGATGGTCAAATTACCGGGGTCGTAACGATAGCGGCGATTGCTCTGGGGCTGATTTCTTTGAACTTTAGTGCAGATATCACCCAATGGCCAGTAGCAACCCTTGCGTTTGCTCTTTCGGGAGCCTTTGCCGGTTTAACCATTTTCCATTTCTATCCACAAAGGATTATGCCTGGTTATTCGGCTACAACTCTTGCCGGATTGCTTCTAGGGGTGATCTCCATCTTGGCCACAGCAAAAGTTGGAACAGTGCTGGTCGTTTTGGGTGTGCCTTTGGTCGATTTTATATACATCGTATTAAAAAGGATATTGTCGGGGAAATCACCAGTGTGGGGAGACAAAGGTCATCTGCACCATAAGCTATTGCAAATGGGCTGGGGGAAAAGGCGGGTAGCCTTGTTCTACTGGACGATTACGGCTGTTCTGGGACTGACGGCAGTAAAGGTTGAGGCTAGAAGTAAACTGGCCATCATGATAGGATTGGTAATATTAATGTTAGGTTTCATGCTATGGCAATACTCTTGGCGCTTTTCAAAGAGGTCAGGCCGCGACAGTGGGTCAAAAATCTAAGCTTATTCGCGGCACTAATCTTTGCGGGCCTTCTTTTTCAAGAGGGGGCTTTTTGGAAAGTTTTTCAGGCATTTATTATATTTACGATTTTTAGTAGTGTTACTTACATCTTTAACGACTTAATTGATGTAGAAGCGGACCGGAAACACCCGTACAAAAAATTCAGACCGATCGCTAACGGGGATTTACCCTTGTCTATCGCGGTATTCGTCTTGATTTTGGGTGTGGTGACAGGTCTCACCTGGGCATATGCCATAAACTACTATCTCTTCCTGAGTGGTGTTACTTACTTACTGGTCCAGGTGGCCTATTCTCAATATCTAAAAAAAGTGCCAATTGTCGATGTCATTGTGATTGCCTCCGGGTATCTTATTCGAGTCTATGCCGGAGCCTTTACTATATCTGCTCACATGGATGTCTGGTTCCTGATGACGGTCATAGCGGCTTCACTGTTTCTGGCCGTCGGGAAAAGGAGGGGGGAGATGACTCTGCTCCTAAACTATAAGGAGGTGGAGACCAGAGCTACTCTAAAGAGATACACGGAGCACTTACTGGATATTTATACGGCAATGTTCGCAACGAGCACCTGGATTACCTACGCGCTGTTTTCCTTCAATCATCCCCGAATTGTTCCAGATGGCCGAGCGCTTGATATTATCTCGATTTTGCCCAAAACCCTTGTCTCAGAAAAATGGATGATGATAACAATTCCCTTTGTGGTCTACGGAATTATGCGTTATCTACAGCTGATTTACGAAAAGAATGAAGGTGAAAGCCCGGAGAGAATCCTGCTTTCGGACAAGCCCTTGATGATTACGGGCGTAAGCTGGGCGGTGATGGTGATTGGGGTACTGTATTACGTAGGCTAACAAATTTTCGGTGGGTAAGTCCATGAAGTTATTGACATTATAGGGCTTTCGTAGTATGATTCCATCTGTAAGTCTGCACGATAAAAATCTATTTTGTAAGGAGTAGAGTCATGCGTAAACTGAAGGTGTGGTTCGGATTGACCTCCATACTACTGATACTGCTCGGGGCGTGTGCACCAGCGGCATTTGAGAAAGGCTCGACGTTAATTTGCCCGAAAGATTACGATCCTGCCAGCTCAAAGTGCACGGTGCGGCTATCTGCTGAAGAAACGTACGACGCTCTCACCAGCCAGGAGTTACCGGCGGTAAGGCTCGGCGTGGACGAAGTGGGAGTCTATCGCGTCAATGCCGAAGAATATGGTATATATGAAGGCGTTGGGTATCATCCGACCCCAAGTGACTATGTCCGCGTTTATACGCGGCAGCAAATCCATATCGTGTCGGATATTGACCCTAATGCCTGCGGAGGCACCTACAATGACTTCAACTGCGTAAAAGCGTTGAGTAACGTGACACTGAAAGGTTACCAGAAATTCGGTGCCAGTTACGCCCTGGACGTCTCATTGGACTTCAGCTCCCAGGAAAACCTGCGCTTGCTGTATGAGGTCGGCGGAGCTGCCCAGCTGATGGTGAAGTTCAATGACCGTTCGCGGGATACGCTTCGAGATTCAACAGATATCGATCCGCAAAAGTACATCAGCGGTGAGATGAAACGTCCAGATGTGGCGGCGATTTGGCTCGAGAAGCTTGAAAAATCGAAGTATATGACCGACTGGCAGTACTTCCGCTTGTTTAAGTTCGAAGACTTAGCGGTTCGGTACTTTGAACCGGAGAAAAGCGACTCGGGGGACTCCGGAAGCTCAAGTCAGGTCCTGGAGGATCAGGAGTTTCAAGACTTCCTTCACCGCAGAGACCTGTTCTGTGCCCAGTATGAGATTGGTACTTCGTTGCGAGCGGAGTGCGAACGCACTTTTGTATGCTCTGAATCCAACCAAGTGTGTTACTTTGGAGGAGCGATCATTCCGATTGACCAGCTTCCCACGGCAACGCCGACAACTACCCCTTAACTTTTATAATGCCCCGAGGCTAAAGTCGGGGCTTTTTTGTAGATTATTTGACCAACTTGGCGTATTGGGAGGAGACGTAGCCCCATGAACCTTTTAGATATTCGATGTAGTACCAGCCGGTAGTGTCCGACTCTTTGAAGTTAAAGGTGTCACCTGGGTTAACTTTGGCTAGTTCAGTACCACTGGTGGAAGGCGTTTCGCGAACCTTGAGCCAGCCAGTAGGAGTAGAGAGGATCTCGACGTAGGGTTTGACAGGTGTTGCGGAAGAAGTTGCCTGTTTGGGCAGAGGGGTAATGACTGTAGTGCCGGTAGGCTTAGGGGTGGCTGAAGGAGTGGCAATCGGTGTAGGTGTAGGGGTGGGAACGATCTCCATGGTGGCCATCGTGAGGTTGAGAACCAGTCGGTATCCTGTTTGGACAGCGGCGTTAACTATTTTGTCCTGATAACCTGGGGCGGTGAAAGAAAAAACGTGAGGACCGGGGGCAATATCGGCGGTCACCGGAGTAAAGCCGGCCGGTTTTCCATCGACACTAACGGTGGCGTTGGCAGGAAGACTAATAATGTTTACCGAAGAGTCTTTGTTGTTGGATAATTTTTCGAAAGAAAGAGTGTAGCTATGGGCTTTGTCCGGGGTGGTGCCGAATTCCCTGTGAACGGTGGTCAAGGTGCCACTGACCAGATTGACTTTTGTTTCCCAAGATTGACCTGAGTCGATCGCGGTCATCTGGATAGTCGCCAGACCAGGTGAAAGATTTTCGTCGTAGAAAGGAGTCTTGCTCACAGATTTGCCGTTGATTACCACATTGGCATCGGGATGTGATGTAATTTGGATACCGGACTTCTTGGCAAAGGGATTTAGCTGACAGCCGGCGAGAAAGACTGAGAATAACAAAATGGGCAGTGTGCGTAAAAGACGTGACCTCATAATATCCTTAGTTTATCAGAAAATGTTAGAATAGTGCGTGCAGTTGGCCGGATAGACAAGTGGAAAGTCGAGAGTCTGCAAAACTCTTATGCGAGGGTTCGATTCCCTCTCCGGCCTCAAATAATTGTTTCTATTTACTCCAGAGCCTTGCCCACCTTGATGGTTTCTTCCACCAGTCTATTGGCGTAACCCCACTCGTTATCGTACCAAGCGAGAACTTTAACCATCGTGCCGTCGACGACTCGAGTCATGTCCAAGTCGATGATGCTGGATTCTGATCGGCCAATAATATCGGAAGAAACAATAGGCTCATCCGTCACGGCCAAGATACTACGATAGCGTGGAGTTCTGGCGGCATCGATAAAAATTTGATTTATTTCTTCAACGCTAGTGGAGTGTTGAGTGATAAAAGTAAAGTCGGTAATAGAGCCGGTAAGGACTGGAACACGAAGAGAAATACCGTCAAAAAGTCCTTTTAATTCCGGAATGGCCTGAGTAGCGGCAATAGCGGCTCCGGTACTGGTGGGAACAATATTCATCGCAGCAGCCCGAGAACGACGAAGATCGCGGTGAGAGTTGTCCTGAAGATTCTGATCGTCGGTATAACCATGAACCGTGGTCAGCATGGCTTTTAAGATTCCAAGTTTTTCGTGAAGGATATCCGCGACCGGAGCGACACTGTTGGTGGTACACGAAGCGTTACTGATGACGGAAATAACGTTGACTCTATCTTTATGAAATATTTCTTTATCGTTGACACCCAGGACGGCAGTGGGGACGCCGGCACCTTTGGCAGGAGCCGAGAGAACGACCATCTTAACTCCACCACAGATATGAAGAATGGCTTTTTCGAGAGAAGTAAAAGCCCCGGTAGATTCGACAACAATTTCGGTGCCATACTTGTCCCAGGGGATACGAGAAGGATCTCTTTGGGCGAGAACAGGAATACGGAGGTCTTTCTGAGGGTGTTTGATGTTTAGGTAGCCGAGGAGAGGGTTGGCGTCAGAAACTTGATCTGGTTTCTGCACTTCCTCGGCAGAAATCTCATAAGGTAATGGACCATAGGAAGTATCGTATTTGAGGAGATACGCCCAGCCATGAACTCCCTGAGACCCGGAAGTGTTAATGGCAACCAGGTTTGATTCGTCGAGATGACTGGCGAGCCAGACGCGGGTGGCCGAGCGACCAATGCGACCGAAGCCGTTGATGGAAAAATTTGTCATATGGGCAGTAATAGTAACTAATTAAACTGTAGCACAAGGAGGGGACTGCTACAAAAACCTCCCCCGAATTGGGAGAGGTGCGTGATAGTGTTTATTTTAAAGTTATTCTAAGGAAAATGTAGCCGATGACTAAGATAATCCCAATTATGGGTCCGACAGCTTGGACGCCTGGGATGGACAAAAGTGTAGGGAGAAAGTTGGCACCGAAATTTAATACATTGATCCAGAAAATGGCTGGAATGAATAGACCTCCCAACATTTTCAAGAATAAGTTAGTCTTATCATTCTCCATAATTAGTTTTATATCGAGAACAAGCAGAACAATCGAACCTAAAAGAATCAAGAACCCATAAAGCAACATTGTAAAGTGCCTCCTTCAAATTAAACTTGGATGATTTTAAAGGTATTAGTTCAAAAAAGATAGTTATGGGGTGCGGTTTTTGAGGATTTCGAGAAGGGGGTGGGTGCCGGTAGCTAGAAAATCGAGCATGGCACCGCCGCCAGTGCTGACGAAGCCAAAGTCAGCGTAACTGAAGCCAAGATCGGGGATGGCGGCGATGGTATCTCCACCTCCGAGAATGGTCATGGCGGAGCTATCTTTAAGGGACTGGAAGACCTCTTTGGTGGCTTTGGCGTGGGCGCCATCCTCATAATAACCCAAGGGGCCATTGAGCACGATGGTTTGTGCCTCAGAAATGGCCTTTTTGAAGAGGGAAGTGGCCTCTTCGTTCAGATCCAGTCCGTCTGGTGTCAGGTGGTTTGGCGAGGCAAATTTGCCACCAAGGAGGCTGCGGTCGAACTTGGGCATGATTTGTTTGATGATTTCGAGCTTATCCATCTTGGCACCTGAGGCTAGGAGGAGAGTGGGGTGGATTGGGCTCCTGAGCACCCTACCTAGAGTGGTAATCTCCCGATCAAACTGGAGTCCGGTGGCTGTGGGTAGAACTTCGGGAACTGTTTGGAGGCTGGTAGCGGGGTTAAAAGAAGCAAATGCTTCATAAACATAAATATCGGCACCTTGGGACAAAACACTGGCGAATCCCCTGTCAATTTTTTCTTCACGAGGGTCGAACCTTAGGTTCTCAATTAAGGCGAGGGGGAGTTCCCCCTTCCAGCACTCCCCTGGAGAATAACCCGAAGATACAAACAAAATGTCTTGATGGGTCAACCTTTTTAACTCATCTAGAACCGGAGCGAGGCTAAAAGCAGGATCCAGGCCTTCAGGTCGGCCTAAATGCCCTATCAAACAGGTACGACGGGCGTTTTCCAGACAGAGCTTGAGGGTGGGTAAAAGAGACTCAAGTCGGAAAGTGTTCTCCACCCTGCCGTCCTTAATAGGCACGTCAAGATCGGCTCTGAGGAGCACATTCTTGCCCAAGAGTTCGTTGGCTGTAATCATATAGATTGAGTTTACCACTGATAAATTTGGGCACGAATTGGGCTTGACGACATCATGTTTAACTTGACTTTTGGTGGCTTGATATGGTATGATACTGTTTCGCTTGAGTGATCGAGCGTTTTTTGTGCCTTACGCGGGCTTTCGCCCGCATCTATGATACAAAACCAACCTCAAAAAAGAACGTCGCATCCCCTCTCCAAGCTTTTCAGGCCGATGTTCGAAAAAAGAAGTCTTAAAGCCGCCTTGGGCGGTGTTATTTCGATCACCACTTTAGCTTCAGGCATGTTTGTGTTGCCTGGAGATCAAACCATATTGGCCTCGGCCAACATCCAGCCTTTTGATGAAAAAATAGTAATTGAAACCAAGAGAAGTCTGGTAACCGTCATATCTGAAAACACGGGTGTGTCTCAAGAGTTCCATTTGGGTCATCCGGGACTAGACATTACCGCCACTCTAGGATCCAAGATACACCCTCTGAAAGATGGTGTGGTCGTTTTGATGAGTATTACCAGATGGGATTATGGTCGTTCCGTCGTCGTTGATCACGGAAACGGAATGCAAACCAGGTATGCCCATATGGGAAAGATTTTTGTAGAAGAGGGTGATAAGGTCACCACCGATATGGTCGTAGGAGAAGTAGGACTGACCGGTAAAACTACCGGACCCCACCTCCACATAGAGGTACTGAAAAATGGCCGAGCCGTGAACCCAAGATCGTATCTATCTCTTGCTAAAGCTAAGTAAAGATTTCAACAGTTTTGTACTTGTTTCGGATTGATATATCAATGGTTTCTGTGGTGTGAATAACTCAATTATTTTGTGGATATCAATCATACATTAACTCCGTTTCACATATAGATGCTATAAAAAAATCCGCCTATCGGGCAGATTTTTTTATCTTAGTTTGGCTGTACTATTTTTTTATCTCAATAACGCGAGGCTTTTTGTGTTCGTCAAGACCCACAAAATAGTAGGCGCGTTCTTTGAAACGAAAATATGTGCCTGGTTGCATGTGGTACCTTTGAGTCACCTCAACACTCTGTAGATCATTTTCTGGGCGAACATAGAGAGGATTGTTGTCTGTAGGAACCAAGAAATATTTATCGTGCTGCGTGTCGACCGTGATTTTTGGAGCCTGAGAATCTTGGTCTACGGTGAATTCGACAAAACCACCCTCATGAGCCCCTGCAAACCCATAGTCAATTCGACGGTTTTCGCCTTCTGGCGTATCTAGAAGATTACCTGCAACCCCAGAACCTTTTCGGTCAAGAGAGGAGTTCCTGAGAACTACTTTATTGTCCAGCAACTGTTTGGATACTTTTACGACACGTTCGTTGCCGAGACAGAGGTAGAAGGCGTTATCCTCTATCCCATCCATATTCTGATACTCTTCCGGTTTTGGAGAAATCGTTTGGCTGTTCTCAGCACCCGGCTTGACTATCACTTCTTTCCCATAGATCCATAGAGATATCTCAGAGGAGTGGTTATTGGTAAGAACCAGTCTTCCATCGGGATTGACAGATATTTGGACGTCAACCTGATCCTGAAGTTCAGTCATCTCACTACCAACAACCTCGACAGGCTTAATATCAGACTCAGTTTTCGTATGGGTGCCGGAAAGTAGACGAAAACCATTTGGCTTCTCCCACACCTCCCTGGTGATAGCAAGAGGGGTTCCCTCGATAAGAGCGAGGTTGCCATTTGCTAAGTATGATAATTCTCCTTGAGCTTCCATCAATTGTTCCATGTTTACATATTATATGAGATGTTTTTCTCTGTCTAGTCTTGACTCACAAAAAGACCCCTTGCGGGGTCTTTTTTTGTCTTTTGAAGCTGAAGCTAGTCTATACCCATGCCGCCCATGTTGGGCATATCAGGAGTCTTCTTCTCCTCCGGCAGGTCCGTGATCAAACATTCGGTCGTCAGAATCATGCTGGCGACAGAGGCAGCATTTTGCAGAGCAGAACGAGTGACTTTGACAGGGTCAAGGATACCGGCCTTAAGCATATCCTCGAACTCGAGAGTGAGAGAATTGAAGCCATAAGATAAGTTTTTACTTTCTTCAACTTTCTTTACCACCCATCCATCGTCTGATCCAGCGTTTTTTGCTAACCAGCGAAGAGGCTGTGAAAGAGATTGCTTGACGATCTCAATGCCGATTTCCTCGTCTGAGTTGTCTGCTTTGATACTCTTCAAAGCTTGACCGGCGCGGATGAGAGCGACACCACCTCCGGGGACAATGCCTTCATCAATGGCGGCTTTGGTAGCCCCCACGGCATCTTTGACACGTTCCTTGAGCTCATTGAGCTCAACTTCGGTGGCAGCACCAACCTTAATAACGGCGACCCCGCCAGCAAGCTTGGCAATACGTTCCGCCAACTTCTCTTTATCAAATTCGGAGGTAGACTTTTCAAGCTCGTGACGAATTTGGTCGAGACGGGCCTTGAGGGATTTCTTATCTCCTTTGCCACCAATTATTTGAGTGTTGTCTTTGTCGGACCAAACACGATCGGCGCGGCCAAGATCTTCGATAGTAACCGAGTCGAGCTTGCGACCGGTGTCTTCGGAAATTAAAGTCCCACCGGTAAGAATGGCAATGTCTTGGAGAAGTGCTTTGCGACGATCTCCAAAGGCAGGAGCCTTGAGGGCAAGGATGTTGAAGGTTCCGCGCATTTTATTGACGACCAAAGTAGCCAGAGCTTCCCCATCAATATCATCGGCGATGATAACAATGTTTTTGCTGACTTTCATGGTATTCTCAAGAAAAGGAAGAAGGTCACTTATGGCGGAGATCTTTTGGTCGCAGATTAGGATGTAAGGATTTTCAATGACTGCTTCCATGCTGGCAGGATCGGTGACAAAGTAGGCGGAGGCGTAGCCCTTGTCAAACTGCATGCCGTCTTTGTGTTCAATTTCAAACTCCATACCTTTAGATTCCTCGACGGTGACGACTCCATCACGGCCAACGAGCTTGAGGGCCTCGGCGATTTTGGCACCGATTTCAGGGTTTTGAGCGGAGATGGTAGCGACAGATTGCCAGTCACTCTCAGAGAGATCAGTTTTTATTTTTTGTAGCTCGCCCACGATGGCGGTAACGGCCTTGTCTATCCCCCTTTTCATCTGCATAGGGTTAGCACCGGCGGTGATGTTCTTCATACCAGCGAGAACAATCTGCTGAGCCAAAAGAGTTGCCGTAGTGGTTCCATCCCCCGCGATGTCGTTTGTTTTACTAGCAGCTTCTTTGACGAGCTGGGCACCCATGTTTTCAAAAGGATCGGCAAGCTCGACTTCTTTGGCGACGGAAACACCATCATGAAGAACTGTGGGGGCTCCCCACTTTTTATCGATAGCTACGTTGCGACCCTTGGGTCCGAGCGTGGTGACCACGGCTCTGGCGAGCTTGTTGACTCCACTGACTAATTTGGTACGGGCTTCTTCTGCGAAAAGAATTTGTTTGGCCATATGATTTATTTACTGACAATTGCTAATATGTCGTCGAATTTGAGGAATTGATACTCGGTGTCACCGATCTGGACTTCGTTGCCTCCCCATTTTTTATAAAGAACGGTGTCCCCCACCTTGGCAGGAGAACCGATCTCGACTCCCCGGTCGTTAATTAATTTTCCGCCGGCGACAAGCACGGTACCGTATTGAGGTTTTTCCTCGTGTGAGTCTGGTAAATAGAGCCCTGAAGCGGTCTTTTTTTCTTGTTTGGCTGGCTCGATCAAAAGAAAGCCTGGTGCTGGCTGGAGTTTTTTAACTGTAAGAGTGTTAACCATGTTGGTTATTTGTGTTAAATGATAAAAACTAACTGGAGACGAACATTGACAGAGATGAGTATACCAGAAAAGTAGCACTCTTCCGTCTCGATTGCTATTTTATAAAAAGAGAAAATTTTGTCAAGACCCCAGGACCAGGTCCGTTTATTTTAAGATGACGATCTTTTCGAGAATGTAGTTTATTTCATCAAGAGTCTCTGCGTCAACGACGGTCGGGCTATTTGCAATGATGTAACCGATCGATGTGGGCGAAATGTATTTGCTACCAGAGAGGCTTTCGCAGACATCATAGGTGGAAGCTGCTTCGTCGGTGGCTTTTTTGGCCCACTTCCAGGCAACAATGTCTCGCTTGATTAGAATATGAAAATCAGAGTAAAGAGCCGGAGAACAATCTTGAACTTCTCCAGGTGCCTGACGAATACTTAAGATTGCCGTCCCCTTTTCCAGAGTAAGAGTAGAGTTGCCGCCATCTTTTGAGGTGGAAAAGTTTCGATATTCCTTGATAGACCAGGTTGTTGGGTAGTAGATACGATAGGAAGTAAAAGCGGCCAATGGCGACTTAACGGTCATCATATTCCACTTGAGATTTAATAATGATGATGGTGTAGCCGTGGGAGTTAAGGGCAGGGTAATTTCGACAGTTGGTGAAGTCTCAATTTCAGCTTCAGTGGGGTTGGTATCTGTAGTGGGTTCTATATCTTGGGAAGGCGTGACCGAGGGAGACATGGGGAGGAAGCGTGAAGCCAGAACTCCAAGCAAGGCACCGAAAAGAATTAAGGCAACTCCGGTAAGTAAGGTTTTCATCATAGGGGAAGAAGATTCTTCAGTACGCGGAGGGAGGGGTAGAGTCTCCTGATGGCTTGGTGGAGTCGTCGATTCCGAGAGTTGAGGATTCCGAGATGGAGTTTGAAGGGGTTCGACTGTTGGAGTTCCCATCGGGACCGCTGACTGGTCTGCCCCCCACGACTGAGGCGGGGTGTAACTGACTCCTGATGTCACCGGCGATGGGTCCGGATCCGAAACTACCGTTCTGAAAGTTTCTGGACTCGCCAGGAGAGTATCTTCCGGAGGAAGTATTAGTTTTTGGTCTTTCTGGTTTTGGTTCCGGTTCGGATCCATGTTTTGAAGGTTGATTGGTAGACAGAAGACCCTTTTCCATGAGCACTCGGAGAAGGTTGGTGATCGTCCTCAACCTGCCGCCGGAGTTGGTCTCTTTAATTAGTTTATACGCTTCGTCGTAATTTAGCCATTTTATATCGTCGAATTCGCTAGCTCCGATAGTTATATCGGTTGATTGGGCATCGCTAGTATAGAAATAGTAATATTTCCCTTTCATCACTACGGGTTCGTCTGAATCAGTAACCATATCTCTGAGTCCTTGTTTGCTTGGGGGAAATTCGATTTTATCGACAGCGACAAGTTTGATATCTTCACTACATGTTTTGATAAAGTCCTCCGTGACCTCCTCTCCCATTTCCTGAAAGAACGTTTCCTTAATGGTTTTTCCGTTGTCCACTCCCCCCTGAGGAAGAGTCCATTGATTAAACGATTTTTGGTAAGCTAGAAGAATTTTTTTATTATTTAAGAAACAGCCGACGACACTGGGGCGCAAACCCTGTTTGCGAAGACCATCGAGTTCTTCCAAGGAAGGTTCTTTGAGAGAGGTCGAGGTAGAGATCTCAGTTCTCAGTTCTCGGTTCTCAGTTAGTGGTTTTATTGAGTCGACCGGTTTTGTGGGGGGTGAAATGGGCAGGCCACGACGATCCACTACGGGTGGCGAAGAAACCGGAGGAGATCCTGATGGAGGAATTTTGAATGGGTTCGGCTTGGATAATGCCGGAGTGGGAGGGAGTTGGGGCTGATATGGAAGTTTTGGTGGCACGGTAGTGGAAGTAGAGACACTTACAAAAGGCGGCTTGTTAAAACGCTGAGTGTCTTCATAACTTCGTGTGGCTTCTTTTTGATCTGAGATTGCAGCGGAAGGTTCTCTAAGCGCTTTTGGGATGTAAGGTGGTTCGGTATATCGTTTGGGTGCCGGGGTCATAATGGCAGTAACCTGGGACATATCCATAGGCTCTATTTTGCGATAGTATTTCTCGTAGGTGGCGGCGAGAACCTTTTCTTTTTGCTGGGTTCGGGTATCAGGTAATGGTAATCCATATGAGGAGAAAGGTTGGGTCATTTGGGAGTCGACAGACATTTTCATAGCCAGTTGATATTTACCCAAACCAACAAGATCGTCAGCTGTGTACAGATTATTCAATTCTTTTACGATTCGATCGGCGTCCGAGGCCCCTACAACGTAACTCATAACAGTTCCGACGTTGCCAAAAATGGCATTTTGAATCTCTTCTGGCAGTTGTGCGATGTACTGATTGGCTAGGATTAATCCAAGCCTATATTTCCGAGCCTCGGAAAGGATCTTCACAAAGGAAGAGGTGGCGAAGTTTTGGAACTCATCGACATAAAGAAAGAAATCTCTCCTTTTTTCTTCGGCCACATGGGCCCGATTCATCGCCGCAATTTGGATTTGAGAAATGAACATGGCTCCAAGTAAGGCGGCATTGTCTTCTCCTATCTTTCCCTGGGGTAGATTCAGGATAATGATCTTGCCGGTGTTCATCATCTCCTCAAAATCGACGGTGCTTTTGGGATGATTGATGATATCGCGGATGGTAGGAGAGGTGACAAACTGACCAACTTTATTTAAGATCGGAGCAATGGCTTCGGTTTGAAACTTTTCGGAATACTTATCGTATTCGTCACGCCAGAAATTGACAAGAATCGGGTCGGTAACGTGGATCAAACACTCTTTTTCGCGGAAATCTTTGTTGGTAAGTATACGGGGTACATCCGCTAAGGTAGTTTCCGGCTTGTAAACCAGGGTTAGTAAGGTATTTCTTAATATATACTCCAGACGAGGTCCCCAGGAATTACCGTAAAGTTTGCTAAAAATAGAGACAATGCTGGAGGCAACCATTTCACCCTGAGCAGGGTTTTTGACATAGAGAGGATTCATCCAAAAAGATATGCCGGGAACTGAAGGGTCTAAATAAGCAACTTCATCGATACGGCTCTCTGGAATATAATCTAAAAGAACTTCGGCTGCGTCACCATGAGGATCAACAAAGGCAACCCCTTCTCCGTGCTGAATATCGTTAATGGCCATGCGGCCGATGAGGGTTGATTTACCGGTTCCCGACTTCCCCAAAATGTAAGTATGGCGAAGGCGATCGATCCCCTTTTTCATACCGAAGATTGCTAAGTGATTCTTGTACTCGGTTTTGGCAAAAAAATTGTACAGATGTCTTTCGTTCTCCGGAAGATTCTCATCAACCGGTAGGTTGGTGGGAGCCTCACCTTTTAGGGTCTTACCCCACGCAATTCCCTTGATGGGTGCCAGTAATACCCCAGGAAGGTGGAACATGGCGGTAATTTCGCCATAGTTGAGATATTGATATTGGTTCGCATACTTGGCAGAGCGATCCAATATCATCTGACGAAGCTTGTTGAGTGACCCAGAGTGCTTGGGTGTTTTTAGTTTGAAGCTATTACCTTCTGAAAGAGCATAAGTACCGAACGCGGCTGCAATTTGAGACAGGAGTTGTTTGGACGTTTGCTGGTCGTGTGCAATAGTCGCCAGACGTATATCACAAGAATAAGCCGGATAAATTAATTTTTTTTCGATAATGGCTTTGTAGGGACTAGGCTTACTTTTGGCGGCATCGGTGGCTGTAGCGGGGGTAACAACTTCCAGCTGTGCGCGGGCGGATTTTTGCCAGTTCTTCGGAGCAGCAAAAAGACATATCTGGATTATTCCAGCCTGACCGGCAGGAATTCTTGCGAGACTGCCAAGAATGGAGGCCATTTGGTCGACTTTATCGTCCAAGGTGTTGTTGAGTGAAAGATATGAGGGACCGGTGAGAACAAGCTGACCGAGAGCGGTCTGACCGTGGTTCAGCCAGTCGGATAGATAATCTTTCATAGGGGTAATGAGTGCGGTGGGATACTGGGCTGCAATCTGAGCGCGTACTAAATGTTCGAGTCGTTCCGGACAGGCAAGAATAAAAAAGGTAGTCTGATTTAAATTGACAATTTCAAGACAGATAGTTTCATACGTTCCAAGAAGCCTATCCAGGAAACCTGATTTTAGAGCCGTTCTGAGTGAAGCCAGAAATTCGATAAAGGCCGCCTGCCCAGTGAGGGAGTCTTTGGCTGGACGTATCTGCAAAACAGAGTATTTGGGCAAGGCCATGAGTTAAGTATATTAAAAAAACTAAACAGTGGGCGTAGCAGAAAGGATACTCTTCCCGGAATGGTGGGCTTCCGGATCAGCAATCTTAACTTCGGAGAACAGAACATTCTCAATGATTAAAGCACTGCTATGAAAAAGTTCGTTTAGTTCACTTTTTAGCATTCCTTCGATTTTGGATCGCTCTGAACCGATCTCTTTGGAACCGAACTTGCTGAAAGCAGAAGCGATCCGGCTTCTGGAATATGGACGAATAACCTTGGATACAAAGTTGTCCCCAATGTTCTCCCAAAGAAGAGGGGCGTTAGCCTTATCCAACCTGAAGAGAATTGAGCCCTCGATAGAGATGGTTTTGTTATCCTTGGTGGTGGCAATGACAGGCTCGTCACCAAGAGCTTCCTTCACGGAAAGGTCGAACCCGTGCCTAATGGTGTATTCCAGAACTTGAGCATTAAAGAGTTTGGCTATTTGCCAAAAAGGGATCTTGAGATGAAGCCCCGGTCCCCAAACTCGTTTAAGAACTCCGGCACCTCGATCATAAACACAGGCGACATGCCCGGGTGGGACGGAAATAAAGAAACCGCCAACAACTTCGTCGACGAGAAAGGAAACTACCAATTTATCAAAATCAGCCATAACTTGGTCTATTATAACCTTTTTTAAGCTGTTGGAGGGGTGGTCGTAGAGGCCCCGATTGACGGTGCGGGTGTAGAGAGGGCAGGCTGGGAGATGTTTTCAGGAGTCTGATGCCTAAAAGAGTAAGTAAGATAGAGAATTTGTCTAACGATTTTGAGGGCGATGCCGAAGGCGAGCGAGGTGATAATAAAGACCTTTTTGCCTGCCGGAAGGAACATAAAAATGAGGAAACTAACAATGGGAAGGATGATCACCAGAGAAAGGAAGTCTTTTCTCGAAGGCCTAACAGGTTCAAAATAGAGGTGAACTATTTCACTGAGACAGATCATTACAGACTGAAGGAGGTTCAGGGCACTGTTAGTATGGGATAGGTCGTATTTTCCAAGGAACATGAGGTTGATGGGTTGGCGGACCGAAGGCATAAATTTGTAAAGAAGGTGCATATCCGCACCTTCCAAGCCTGTCGTAAAAATACGGTATAGGATTAAAATGATTAACACTTGAACAGTGATGGTAAAAACCTCGGAAAAGATAGCTCCCGGGCTTTGGCGCATTAACTGTCTGATGCCTTCTTTTTGCCGAACAGGATCGGAAGCGAATTCTTTTTTGACTTTTTTAACTTTGAGAGCAATTTGAAGCTTTTCTTCGTCAGACTGTTCTCCTATGAGATCTATTGGAAGAAGAATAATCCGAACGGCGACAGCGAAAAGAATAACAGCGATGCCCATGTCCGGAGAAGGAAGAATTTGCCCCACAAACCAGTAAAGACCGACCAAGATATTGAAGAAAGGTTGGTAGATGTATAGGGTAAAGATATCCATATTCAGATGTAATTATATGTCTTTCGAAGTTTTTAGGTGGTGGCTGATCGCACTAGCGAAGTCTGTGGTGTGAAGAAAAGCGGCGTGGAGGTGAACAACCTCACTAGTTTTCTTGGGGTTCATGTACAGAAGCTGAATAAGATAGAAAATGTAATTTAAGGGTGCGAAAAGGTTATACAAGATCTCAGCTGATCGCAATGGTTTGTGTGCCGAAGCAAGGGAAGAAAAGGCGTTGGCCAAGAACCTTTTAGCCCACCGGTTCTCATGTAAAAAAGCCAGATAGGTATCTCCCCTATCTAGGAGCGGAATTGTTTGGAGTACCTCGTGAGCTGTATATAGATTGCGTTTGTTTTCAGGAACGGCGAGAGACAAAGAATCCAACCATAGATTGGGGCAAAATGCATTGGCCGCTTTGGAGTGATCTTCCCCCGGATGGCGTCGACGAAAGAAGATGGATATTAGGATAATGACCAATGGGCGAACCAACCACAGACAGTGCGGGGAAGTAATAAAGAACAGATCGATGTCATCATTGGGGTAGGAGTTACCGGCCGCAACAGAGCCGGTGAGAGCAACCAGGCGTAGTCCAGGAACAAACCGGAGAGTGGCCGCCAATCTGCGGGCATGAGATCGTTTTTGTTCCGATGAGTGCAAAACCAAAGATCGAAGACTTCTTTGTGATTTTGTAAGTTTCGGAGGAAGTAATGGCCTTATCGTAGCAAAAGGAGTTAGACACGGTGTAGTTAGCCAATAGTGAATCTCTCGAGAGGTAAGCGGGTAGTGAAAATAATCCGCATACTTAAGGGTATCGGAGATGGCTTGACGGAGATCCATAATTACGGAGTGGGTGAAGGAGGTGGTGCGGCTACCAAGCCGTATTGAGATAATACCTGAACGAAGCCGTTGTGTAAGGTTTCCACGATTTTGTTGTCCTCTTGGTTAGTGGAAGTACTATTAATGGCGTCTTCCAGGTATTTGATCAGGCGAGAATTCAAGGCGGTTTTGGAATCTTGAGTCTTTGAGGCAGTGTAAAAGGTCTTGGCCGTGTTAAGGCTGTCAACAAAGGGAGCAAGAACCGGATTCTTAGAAGCAATTTCGGCAACAGCCTTGTTGGCGGGAGGCTGGGGGAATCCTCTATCTTGAGTAGCCGAGTCAAAAAGTATTTGCTGGGCGTTTGCCGAAGCCAAGAAACTAACAAATTTCCATGCTTCCTGCGGGTGAGCACTATTCTTGGCAACAGCCTCAAACCAGATTGATGTCCAGCTAATCGGATCAATATCCGGAAGCTGGGGAACCGGAACAACCTGCCAAGAAAGTGACGGGTTGATAGCTTTGATATCTTTAGCAACCCAACTGGGAGCAATAATCATGGCTACTTTCTCATTTGAAAATGCAACCGTTGAAGGAGGCAGTGTGTCGTCCCAAACTTGATGTTTGGAAACAAAATCTGTGTAGTACTTCAGAGTGACACCCACTTCCGGTCCTTTGATGTCGGTAAGGGAAACACCGGCTTGTAGAAGCATCATGGAGACAATGTCGGGCCAGTATTCGACGTTGGTGGTGTTGCCAAGAGCGACACCTGCACGTCTAATCTTTCCGGTAATCGGCTCTAGCTCTCTTACTGCTTTGGCGGCTGTAAGCAGATCCTCCCAAGTTTTGGGTGGTTGGAGCTGTTTTTGCTGAAGAATGGCGGTGTTAACAAAAAGCCCCAGGGTTTCCGCGGTCATGGGTGCACCGTAAACTTGATTCCCGGATACCAGAAGCTTGCTGACGATGGGATAAAAATTAGTAGCAAGCTCTGTTGCCGATAAGGTGTTGGGGGGAGCCGGAAGCAAAGCGGCTGCAAAAAGAGGTAGCCAGGTGGTGTGCAATCGAACGATATCAGGTGGAGTCTGACTTTCCAATGCTGTTTTTACACGGTCTTGGTAGTCCTGTGGTGATTGGAGCTGGTAGTCGATCTTGATGTTGGGATTTTGTTTTTCGAAGGCATCGATAACCGGTTTCATAACGGAAGATGGCTCCCAAAGGCCATAGTATGTCAAAGTGACGGTTGTGGACGGAGAGACTGACTGAGTTTTGCTGCTGACGGTCTTACCAAGGAGGCGGAACAAAATATAGGCAATCAGACCAATGACGACCAAGCCAATGATTATAGGAGTAATCATTTTGAAAGGTGAGCTCGAAACGGCTGGAGGGTTGGCTGCGGCGGGTGGCTGATATCCGGGTGGTGGAGGTGCTGCCTCTTCGGGACTAGGCAAAGGTGAGACATCAGACGTCGAGGGAGGGAAAGTTGATGGCTCCGGAACGGAAGCAACCGGACCTGGTAGTGGAAATTGATTATCCATAAATTAAGTAGTCAAGTTAGAATATATAAACGGGACATCCGATTACAGTTAAAGTATATCAAGAATGGAAAAATTAAAATACCTTTTGGGCACACTGACGATAATTCTGCTGATGACAATTACTGTCTATGGCGGTTTTAGGCTGGCTTTTAGGAAGTTGATTTTCCCAAAAGTAAACATTGCCGGGGTAGATATGACCGGAATGGATAAGCCGACGGCACTAAAACTAATAACCTCATATTTTGAAAGTGATCCAAGCAAGGTTACTTTAGAATCTGACGGTAAGATTGTATCAAAATTAGCCGGAATAAGAGTCGAGTACGATCTGGTTTGGGCAGTCGATCAGGCCATGGGGGTGGGGAGAAACGGAAATGTTTTGACCCAGATCACTGAAGGCTCGAGAGCAATTATATTCGGTCGGGATATTGATGTTCCGGTAAGTTACGACAAGGATGATATTCTGGGTCTGACCGAACAGATTTCCGAAAAGTTGAATCAAAAACCGATATGGCCAGAGTTACGAAAAGAAAACGATAAATATATACTTGTTTCCGGTAAAAACGGCGTCGAGGTCAAACAAAATGATTTAATTGGGGAAATTGTTAAGCAATTTGGTAGGCCTGGTAACCATGTAATACAAGTACCAACCAACTTGGTCGAAACGAAGGAAAATGGTGACTTGGTTAATGCTGCCATACAAAGCTTAGAGAAATGGGGCAGTAACAAATTGATAATTCGTTTCAGGGGTTTTGAGAAACGATTAAGTGCCGACGAGATGTCCCCCTTGTTTGGACTCATAAACGAGCAAATTGAGAATGGCAGATTCGAATCCTTAGTAAATGAAATCAAGCCTTCTGTGGAAGTTGAGCCGAGAGACGCTGTTTTCGTTTTTGAGAATAACAAAGTTAACGAATTTCAACCGGAGATTGTTGGAGCCACGATAGACATCCCGCAGTTCAGGACAAAACTGGCACAATCTCTCCTGTCAGCAGAAGACAAGGCCTTGGATATTCCGGTAATCCTAACTTATCCAAAGATTAAAACCGGTGATATTAATAACTTGGGAATTAAAGAGTTAATTGGCACCGGAAAGTCAACCTTTTTCCACTCGATACCAGGCAGAGTCTTTAATGTGAACTTGGCTGCATCAAGAATAAACGGGACATTGGTGGCCCCTGGAGAAGAGTTCTCCTTCGTTGCTGCAGTGGGAGACATTTCGAGAGCTACCGGATATCAAACAGCATATATCATCAGTCAGGGCAGAACTGTCCTTGGCGACGGTGGTGGGGTTTGCCAAGTATCCACCACGACTTTCAGGGCGGCGCTAGATGCCGGTTTGCCAATTACGGAGAGAAAGGCGCATGCGTATCGGGTTGGCTATTATGAGCAGGACAGCCCACCGGGAATTGATGCTACAGTGTATTACCCGACGGCAGATCTAAAATTTCTGAATGATACCGGTCACTACATATTGATCCAAGAAACTGTTGACACGAAGAGCTTATCGATGCAGGTGGATATTTATGGAACCAGCGACGGCAGGAAAGCGACGATTTCGAAACCGCAAATATCGAACCAGACACCACCACCAGCTACGATGTATGTAGATGATCCCACCTTACCACTAGGCACTATGAAACAAATTGATTGGTCGGCTTGGGGTGCCAAAGTGGTCTTTAATTATTCTGTGGTAAGAGGAGGAGAAACTATTTACGAAAAAACTTTTGTGAGCAACTATCAGCCATGGCAGGCAATATATCTAAAAGGAACCCGCCAATAGTTGCACAATTAGGCGGGCAGGCAGGATGTCAGTTCTCAGATTAGAATATAAGGATGAAGATGTTGGCGATTGAAAGCACGTGTGACGAAACAGCGGCGGCTGTAGTGGAAAACTTTGGCGAGGGAGTCAGAGTAATAAATAGTGTGGTGGCCAGCTCAGTGGAAATGCACGAAAAATATGGAGGTATCGTGCCTGAGGTGGCGGCTAGGGAACAGATCAAGAGTATTATTCCCGTAATAACTGAGGCAATGAACGGTGAAAATATCGACGCGGTGGCGGTAAGCTATGGCCCCGGGCTCATGGGGAGTCTGCTGGTAGGCGTCGAATCCGCGAAAGTTCTAGCTTGGGTGTGGAAAAAACCACTATTAAAAGTCAACCACATGGCGGCGCATGTAATGGCGAATTGGATAGTTGAAAAAACTCAAAAAATCGAAAACTCAAAAACTCAAAGCACTGGGGTGCCGAAATTGCCGGCGGTAGGTTTGGTAGTAAGTGGAGGACATACCGATTTAATTCTTATGGAGAGCCTAACAAAATGGACATGGATTGGCGGAACAAGGGATGATGCGGCGGGAGAAGCATTTGATAAAGCGGCGAGGATTCTCGGACTCCCCTATCCGGGAGGGCCGGAAATAGATAGGGCAGCGAATAAGGTAACAAATGAAGAATGGGATAAATACAAGAATCTATTCAAGCTTCCCAGACCATTGATCCATGATCCAAGACTTGAGATGAGCTTCTCCGGAATAAAAGCCGCGGTGGCTAGGATGGTGGAAAACCGAAGTCAGTTCTCAGAAGCCAATCCTCAGATATCGGAGGAAAGTTTTAGAAATTTGGTGGCGAGGGAGTTTAGCCAGGCGGTGTCGGAGGTCTTAGTGAAGAAAACAATGCTAGCAGTGGAACAATTTAAGCCTAAAAGCGTCCTTTTGGCCGGCGGAGTTGCGGCAAACAAAAAGTTGCGGGAGACTCTGAGACAAGAGATTGCAATGGCTGGATTGTCATTCTTCGTGCCTGAACTTAAATATTGTGGAGACAATGCTGCCATGGTAGGAGCTTCAGCCTTACTGCGACCTGAAGAATCTGAGATGGATTTAAGGCCAGATCCAAGCCTGGCTGTAGTGTAGGCTTGATTGTGAAACTACTTGACAAATTAGAGCCTTTGGTGTATACTATGAGACTTGAAGTTAGTCACGTCGAGGAGAATACTGGCCGTAAGGCTACGAAGGCTCCGTGCGGATGTTTGAGTGGCCGTCAATCACGGTTAGAAGAAGAATCTGGAGAGAAGAGTAAAGAAACTTAGTGATCCAGAAACTCTCAAGCATTGGGCTCAAGCTAAAACACACAGGATAGCGAGGACACATCCCTCTCCTCGAACCATCCGGTGATTTATTGTCCGCTACTGAGCCAGCGGACTTTTTTTGGCTTTAACAAATCCATGATAGAATTAACAAAGAGAGCGATGATCGGAGTTGTCAACCGTGAGCTAGAAGTTAAAGAGTAGAATGCGAGGTGGTACCGCCCAAAAGGCCCTCGTCAGTCCCCCAGAAGGGAGATTGATGAGGGTTTTTTAAGATATTATTTATATAGATTGCCACAGTCGCCTTAGATGACTTCGCAATGACAAACCTTTTATGGATAAAAATTATAATCACAAAGACAGCGAGACAAAAATCTACACGGAATGGGAGAATAGTGGGGTCTTTACTCCTCTAGCCGGAGACGACGTGGCGAAGACAGGACGGAAGACTTTTACAATTATCATGCCGCCCCCGAACGCTAACGATCCATTGCACGTGGGGCATGCAATGTTTGTAACGATTGAAGATATATTTGTCAGATTTCACCGAATGAAGGGTGAGGCTGTTCTCTGGTTACCCGGTACAGACCACGCAGGAATCGAAACCCAGTTTGTATTTGAAAAGAAACTGACAAAACGGGGTAAGAGCAGGTTTGATTTTGACCGAGAAACCCTTTATCAGATGATCTGGGATTATGTACACGAGAACTCCGGTGTCGCCATTGATCAGATGAAGAGATTGGGTGCAAGCGCAGACTGGAGTAGATACAAATTTACACTTGACCCGGAAATTGTGAAAGAGGTAAAAAAGAATTTCTTCAAACTTCATGAAGAAGGATTGGTTTACAGAAGTGTAAAACTAGTAAATTACTGTACCAAATGTGGAACCGCTTATTCCGAGCTGGAAGTTGATCATGAGGACAAAGAAGACAAGCTGTATATGATCCGCTATGGACAAATAGTAGTAGCGACAACGAGACCAGAGACAATGCTCGGAGATGTAGCCGTGGCCGTTAATCCAGAGGACTTAAGATACAAACACCTAATCGGTCAGAAAGTTATCTTGCCTTTGGTAGGTAGAGAGATCCCAATTGTCGGAGACTCAATGGTGGATATGGAGTTTGGAACCGGGGCGGTAAAAATTACTCCGGCACATGACAACAATGATTGGGAAGTGGCGGTACGACAAGGGTGGAATATGGATGAAATAGTGAGGGATCATCAGATAATTGGGACCAACGGCAAGATGACTAAGAACGCCGGGAAATATGAAGGATTGAGTGTGGCAGAGGCCAGAGAGAAAGTCGCGAGTGATTTGGGAGAAGCCTTGTTGGAAACAAAACCATACCTGCACAGTGTGGGTACTTGTTATCGATGTCATCGAGCAATTGAGCCTCTGCCAATGAAACAATTTTTTGTAAAAGTAAAAACATTGGCCGACAAAGCGCTTGCAGCATTAGACTCAGGGGAAACGGTGATTTTGGGATCAGGCCACGATAAGATACTGCGGCATTGGTTGACAAACCTAAGAGACTGGAATATCAGCCGGCAGATTGTTTGGGGAATAAGAATGCCGGTGTGGTATAAAACTCAAAACGATGATTACGTAGTGAGTGAGACGAGCCCAGGCGATGGGTGGGTACAAGAAACGGACACGTTTGATACCTGGTTTTCTTCCGGCCAGTGGCCGGTAGTCACATTAGAAACGGGTAAGCCGGGTGATTTTGAAGCTTTCTATCCAACAACGGTCATGGAAACAGCTTATGACATTCTCCCCTTCTGGGTAATGAGAATGATGATGTTGGGGATTTATATGACAGGGAAATCCCCATTCAAAACAGTGTATTTACATGGATTGGTAAGAGATGAACAGGGCAGAAAAATGAGCAAGAGTATAGGAAACGTGATTAACCCCCTGGAGCTGGTTGAAAAATATGGAGCAGATTCCCTGAGAATGGCTCTGGTGATGAGTACTACAGCAGGACAAGATAGTAACACCGGAGAAAATAAGGTAAGAGGAATGAGAAATTTTGCAAATAAAATTTGGAATGCGGGACGATATGTTCAAGATCTCAAAACATCAATAACTCAAGAACTTAAGGCAGGAAACAATGAACGAGACGATGATTTTAGGATGAAAATTCAAGAGGTAAGGCAGGAATTGACGAGACTGCTAGAGGAGAACCGGGTCGGTCTGGCGGCGGAGTATGTCTATAATGAATTTTGGCACTGGTTCTGTGATGTGCAGATAGAAGAGAACAAGCAAGGAAAGATAAGCGATGAGGTTCTAAAGGATGGGTTCAAATCATTTTTGGTAATGCTTCATCCTTTTGTCCCCTTTGTAACGGAAGCGGTATGGAAAGAGGTGTATTCAAATCAAAAGTTACTTATCTCTGAAAAGTGGTAGTTATTTTTAAAAATAAAAACCGCCCCTTTTTAAAGGACGGTTCTGTGCGGGGAGTTTGGTTTACCACTGTTTGAAAAAACTGTTTGGGTTTTTCATTCCGGAGTAGACGGAGATGACAAAGAGAGCACCCCCAACAACGATTCCGAATATGATTCCCCAGTGGGAAAGTAACCACCCCACATAGATCGAGGCAATTAAGGACATTACAACGATCACGATTTTCCGAAGCATATTATTCCCAGAATTCGCTGTCATTTCAACTCCTTTAGTTAAAGTGGCCTTACAGTTGGGTATTATAGGATCGAGAATATGCTGTGTCAAGTTTGACCGGAGCCGGTGACTGGGCTAGGCGGGCAATGGCAATGAATTATTCGGCCTTTGGAGTCTCAGCTGGCTTCTCGCCTGCGGTAGCTTCGCCTTCGGTTGGTACAGTACCGGTAACCTCAGCCTCTGCCGGGACTTCTTCAACCAGCAGAGCTTCTTCCTTCTGAGGAGCACCTAGAGCGACGATAATTGTCTCTAAGTCGGTCAACACGGAGACCTCTGCCGGGATCTTAACATCCGAAAGCTTAAGATTGTCACCGATTTCCTTGAGAGTAGATATGTCGAAAATGACACTTTCGGGAATATCGGTAGGCAGAGCCTCAACTTCAATTTCATGCAAGTTGATATCCAGTACGGCCAAACCATCTTTAACCATTTGAGCTTCACCAGTGATTTCTACAGGCACATTGGCGGAGACTTTTTCCTTCAGATTAACCTGGTGGAAATCAACATGATACCTCTTACCGGTTGTAGGGTTGTTGGTTAAGGCTTTAATGAGTGTAGGCCTTTCTTTATCTTCACCTTCGACTTTAAGCCAGATAAGACTGGTCTCTCCTGCATCTTTGTAAACACGACTGAATTCGACCTCGGAAACTTGAATTGCCTGGCTTTTGATGGTGTGGCCAAAGACGTTGGCAGGAATGACTCCCTGTCGTCTGAGCTTCTTTACCTTGCTGCCTGTTAAAATTCGTTTTTCGGCCTTTAATACATATTTGTTCATGAGTGGTATTGTATCTTAGAATGCCTGCCTTCTCAAGCGTTACCGACTTCCAACTGTCAAGCTGACACCAAAGGTAGTTGTTTTGGCCGGCATAACCAGCTTTAAACTGTTTGGTCCAGTACTAACTGGGGAGGTGATTGTTGCCGGTCTCGCCGTTTCCGGGATGTTGATGTTTAACTCTGCATACTGGTTGGAAATTCCCGGCTGGTGGTATTCGGTCAGAGAATAAGCATAAGGAAGGAGGCTGGTGTTTGATAGGCGAGTACTAAATCTAAAGATAAGGTTATGCGGTTGATTGAGGGTGAAAGATATGGGAAATTGGAACCTTTTCAAGTCATTGTCTTGTTGTTCTGTGCCCAAGCGTAGAGAGAGAATCTTGTCGTCAAGTTGAACCTGATCCAGCGTAGAGTTTTGTGGAGCATAAATTTGAAAGAGTTCATTAATGTCCCGATTCTGATTGGTTATCTTGTCCTTGAATTGATACTGAAGGTGATATTCGTGCCTGATGATATCCGGTTCAAGCCAGACCGTGTGTAGAGTCTTGCGTTCAAGGATGTCGGAAAGCGGTAAGAGAGAATAGTTTGACTCATTTAAATAGGTCGTTTGAGCTATGCAGGTTCGAACGTTTGATAGTCCCCCATGACATGAGTGCGGATAGAGCGCGCCAGCAAAGGATTGAGTGATTATTGACTCTTCAACATTGTCGTCCGCTGACCAAAACAGTAATTGATTTTCGTCCGACTGCTTGGCAATTACCCTGCCAAGGGATACGAGCGTTCGGGTGTGGTTGAAAATACCATCCAGATAATAGTTGATAAGGTCTCTGTAAAGAGAGCTGGGTGAAACAGACCTCAATTCTTGTCTGAACGAGTCTGCGGTAATATTTTGGCCTTGTAACATAACCCCCTTGTCTTCAATCAGCAAACTGCTGATGAGTTTGTCGTTCATGGCCATGATGATGTCCGGCTTGAACTTCAGAGTCTTTTCTATAAACCAAGAGACGTTGGTCGCCGTCTGGGGAAAGTCCGGATTGTAATTGAGATCTCTCATCTTCCAATCGCTTAGGCCGGTAAATTGGCTGACAAAAGGGGGCGCACTAATAATACCCACGGCCAATTTATCAATCTCGTCGCTACGGTATATATTTTTGGACACAACACGTCCCTGGTCGAGGACAAGCGCCAAGATATAGTCGATGGCTCCTCCAGTACTGCGGATTTCTTGGCTGTTTTGAAACAGAATGACAATATTCTTGGCTGAGTCCCCCGCCAGAAAGGCCGGAATAAGTTCGATAGTTTTTAGTAGATCAGTGATTTGTTGTTCAATCAGTTTCAAGTTTTTGAATTCCGGACTAGAGCTTATCTTGTCTTGAAGTATTTTGGGGAGTTTTCCCTGTCCGCTAAGCAGTTCAATTTGATTCAGATTTTCATATACTTGGCTAAGATTTGAGCGCAGCGCAAGACTGGAATCGATATAAAACTGACCTTTCGAAGTGTCACCTATGGTCCGATAAATACTTTCGGCTAACTGATATGTTTGCTGGAGGCTGACCAGACTAGACTGCGAATAATGAAGAAAAATAAAGAGGTTGTAGTTCTTTTCGTGGATGTCGTCTGCTATCAAGGAGATTAATGGGGAGATGGCAGAGTAACTGTCTTCCCCTATTTTGGAAAAGAATCTAGATTGTTTGAGATATTTGACCGAGGTGGCAATATCTCCCCTCCTCATAACAAATAAGGTTTTTTCGACGTATCTCAGAGAGAGTGAGGTAAACATAATAAAACTCACAGTGAGAATTAGATACACCGAGGTTGCCAAAATTAGTAGCCTTTCAAAAAGGCTGCGCAGCAGTTGTCGGCTAGTTTCGATGTTTTTGATTTCTTTCTTTTTGAGTTTTATCGTGAGGATGGTCTTCGTGAAAATCCGGAAGTATTTTTCGATTGTTTTTTGTGCGGGTGAGCCGTTCTGTTTTTGGTTATGATGAAGTTTCGTAAGCAATAGGGACCGGTCCTCGGAAAGCCGATGAACAGCGTCCTTGAGACTTGACGAGAACTCCTCTTTGGGCTCCCAGGTGAGCATTGCTCTTGTCTGATTTCCCAAGGCATTAAGATCTAGAGAGAGTTTCTGGTTCTCTCCTGTGGCATCAATTTCGAACTCGGCCCCTTCGGTATCCTCAAGATTTTTTTTAATAAGGTATGCTATTTCAAGGTCGGTAACAGGATCTCCCAGCACCCAGAAAGTTTTGCCGGCAGTACCCTGAAGAAAAAGAATTTTTTTAAGGCAGTTTGTTATATCTGAAAAAGATATTGGGAACAGCGTGTTTTCGCCTTTTACGGATATGATAATTTTTCGATCAGCAATCGCCTCCAAGATATATTTTTCGAGGTAGGTTTCGGAATAGAGAAGATTAACCTGAAAGAGATCTTTAACGATTACTAGACGATGTAAAGGCCTATCTCCCCCCATTTTACCAAGTAGTTCCTGGAAGTAGAGGTTTTTTTCGGTGTCGACTTCAGCGCCGTGAAGTAGGATGACGGCCAGTTTTTGATCTTTTTCACGCGCCAACGAATACAGGTCTATTAGTTGTTGACTTACGTTCGAGAGGCTTTTATCCAAGTCTATGATGGCAAGGAAATAGGGTGTCGAGACGGTGGTTTTGAACTCTTTAAAATCCAGCTCAAGGACACTCGTCTGACCAACGAAAGAATCCTCCACAAACGAGTTGTTGCTCCAGACAGCAATCTTAATTTTTCCCGCGTCCATGAATTAAGTATAGATGATTTCCTGTTTTATACTTTTACTTTTTTTCGTTCTTACTTATTTTGCTTTTTTTCTAGCCTCGTTTTTTTGCATCTCTTCTGCCTGGTGTTTCCTTTTCTTGTACTTACTTTCTACATGTGAAAATCTGGGCACAGGATCAATTAGACTTGTCCACATACTATGCATAGCCAAGGAATCCTCATTCTGCTGAATTTTTTCTTTGTGAAAGTTGAGAGTCTAACTATCGAGTGCTTCGTTTACAAGTCTGTCAGCTTCCTTGTTTCTATCCCTTAAGACATTTACAAAAGACATCAATTTTATTTGTCCTGTGTCTCTCAGCTTTTTGATCAAGTCAATAATCTGTTTGCGTAATACTTGGAGGTGTGGTTGCTTGACTTTGTAGAGACCGGTGATTTGTTTGACAATTAATTCTGAGTCCAGAACGAAACGAATTTTTTCCGTAAAAATTTTATCCTCTTCTATTTTTTCCAAGGCACGGAGAACTGCGGTGTATTCGGCAACGTTATTGGTGTTTTCGCCTATTTTTTCAGAAAGAGTGAAAATTACCAGTCCTTGACTCTTTGCCACGACGCCAATAGCCGCCGGTCCGGGGTTTCCCCGGGATCCGCCGTCGGTGTTGATTTCCAGAAAGTCGAGCGTTTTTGACATAGCCATAGTCTACAACAAAACGGCGCCTGCGAGAAGAAGTATTAGCTTGTTTTGTGGCAAGGTCCACCAATAATGATCAAAGGCTCCGGTGATTATGACAATAGCCAGTAAGGCGAGAATCTTTTTATAGTGGTTTTTCTTATATTTGTTCCGAATAAGAAGGATTATGATTCCGAGACCGATCAGACCAATTTCCGACAGGAGGAGTAGGGGAAGGTTGTGGACGGGTTGGAGTTTTTCCGACAAAAGATGAGATCCCGGGAGATGGAGAGCGAGAGACGGAATGAAGCCTCCAAGACCGACTCCCATAAGAGAGGATTCCAGAATAATGTCTTTTGTTGGCGTTAGGAGAAACACACGATCCGAAATGAATTGAATAGAAGTGGGTATTGCGGAAACAAAAGGTTGTAGGAAAGAGAATATAGTAAAGAACCAAATCAAAAAGACGGGGTTTGCATGAAGAGAAATAACAAGAAGGAATGCTAATAGGGCTGCTTTTGAAAAAGTCAGAAGAAGGCCGAGAAAGATCACGAGCCTTTGCCAAAGTGAGGATCTGTATACATGAAACAAATAATAGACAACCATTAAGTATCCAGCCAGAGAGTTTGGGTGGGAAAAAGTTGAAGGAGCACGAACAAAATCGTGGCCAAAGAAGGAAATTCGTGCGAGCCCAGGAGTGGAGGTACTAAACGCTCGTTCTCCGAGCCAATAGAAGAGTCCGCCAACAGAGGACTGGTTTACAAGCTGGATGACTTCCAAAAAAATTATCAGAAGTGTAGAGGCGAGCAGGGGAGTTTTGATATCTGTCCAACGAACCTTTCTCAGACGAAGGACTAGAAAAAAGACGGTGTAGAGGATTAAATGAGCCCACCAAAACAAAGCGTTTAGAGGCGAGATACTAAAGAAAGTGTTAACGAAAACAAAGACTAAGAAGATAAGAACTGGAGAAAGATGGTGCCGAATCCATTTTATGATTGAGGAGAACGATAGAGAAATATAGAAAATGAGTAGTAGGTCGACTAGATAAAGTGTGGGGGAGAGATAGTCGACTTTGATTCCAGCTGCGCGGGAGAACTCAGGCCAAAAATGAAGACCAAGTTGGGTGGGAAGGAAGAAGACAATTAGTTGGAGAAAGATGGTAGAAAACACTACTCAGATTGTACCCTAGTCAGGAACTGCCTCACCTCTCGACCATATCCCTTCGTGGAAACCACAATCCGCTCATTCCGGCGATTCGCGGTTGTTTTAGCCTCGTCTCAAAAATTTTTCTTAACAGAAAAATACCACGCTTTTGCGACTCCGGATAATTTCCTGAAGGCACATGGTCTGCGGTGAATTACCTATGCTAAAACGCGATTTTAGGAATATTTACTCGGCGGTGGGGATGATGACCATTTGGCGGTAGGGGGCTTCACCACGGGACTCGGTGCGGACTCCCTTGTACTCTTCAAGAAACAGGTGGATAATGCGTCGCTCGAAAGAGCTGAGGTTGGGAAGGATTATTTCCTTTTGGAGAGAGACGGCTCTATCCGCAGCGTCTTGAGCGAGTTCTTTGAGCGAATCTTCCCGACGCTCCTGGTAGTCGTTGACGTTGATGTGAAGTTTGGGCCAGACACTGAAGCGTTGGTAGATCATAAGAGAGAAAATCATGCGGAGAGAAGCCAGGCCCTCACCATGATGTCCGACAAAGATACCGGCGGCGTCTGTAGAAGGGGTCAGGAGAATATTGATATTGTCCTCGTCGACAACTTCTATTTTGATTTGATCCTCGTTAAGCTCCAGCTGAGTTAAAACGTTGGAAAGTATTTCGGTAACCTTTGATTGGTCCATGTTATTACTGTTTGATAATCCTTAATTTAAGAAGGAAGGGTTTTACACCTCCCAAGCCGGAGAAGTAGTATTGCTGAACAATCGAGAAAATGGTGGAGACGACCCAGTAGAGGATAAGCCCAGACTGGAAGTTCAGGGAGATGATAACGGTCATAACGGGCATCATGTAGAGCATCTGTTGCTGCATACTGGTGGCCATTTCCAAACTGTTCTCTTCTTTTTTCTTTTCTTCTTTCTGTTTGGGGTTTTGAATATGGGACTCGACGCCGGACTGCATCATAAGCGAAAAGATGAATTGAGTGACTCCGGCCAGCACAGGCATGATATAAGTGTGGTCCGGCTTGGTAAGATCCAGATAAAGGAAGTGAGGATTTACGAGAAGACCTCCGATGGAAGGCTGTTTGATGAACTCCATGAAGACCTGGTAGAGGGAAATAAGAATGATAATTTGAACTATCTGAGGTAGACAGCCGGCGGCAGGGTTGATACCTTGCTCTTTGTAGAGTGCCATTTGAGCCACTTGGAGTTTTTTTTTGTCCTTGTGCTTTTCTTTGAGTCTATCCAAAGCCGGCTTGAGTTCCTGCATTTTTTTCGCAGACTTCATCGAAGGAAGAACGAAGGGGATTAATAGGAATTTGGTGATAAGGGTGATGGCGATAATAGGCAAACCGAGATTGCCACCAAAAAGACTATAAAAGAAGACTAGGATTTGATAGAGGACGTAGTTAATTGGTGCGAGCATAGTTATTTGATTTTAGCAGGCCCTGCCGCTTGGCGGGGTGGGACGGGGTCGATTCCTCCTTTACTAAAGGGTTGACAACGGAGAAAACGGCCGAGACTGAGTTTTGTCCCGATAATGATACCATGAAGGCGGTAGGATTCTTTGGCATACTCGGAGCAGGTAGGGGAGAAGCGACAGGCAAAGGAATTGCCAAATAGAGCGTGGCCTAGTGTGTGGTAATAGGGAGAGATATATTTTTGGTAAAAAGAAATCATAAATATTTTAGATTTTACATTGTATATTTTACATTTGTGTTGCGGAAGAACTCAAAAAATCAAATTTTTGGAGTAATTTGTATAGAGTTACCTCTTCGGGTAGCAGAGGCCCACTCAGGTCGGGAATGACTGATTATTTTAGTTTCTTTTTGTCATTTTGATTGGGGAGGAAGTTTTTGGGTGTGACAACACTCTGGCCGATTTCTTTTTCCAGGTTTACCCGAGCATCTCCGGCGATCTTTCCACCTCGACGAGAGACCTTTTTGTTTTCGGTGAAACCTTTGGGGTGTTCGGTCTTGGTAATGGCGGTAGTGGAAGCTTCCCCTAGCATGGAGAAGAGTAGTTCCAGGTCGGACATGTGATCCCGGAGATTTTGTCTTTCCAATCCCTTTATCTGTTTGTGTTGTGAGGGAGTGACTCCAAAAGCGGCTTGGGAGATTTCGGCCGTAAGAATGGCATATTCCTTTTGGAGATTGACTCCGTGAATTTCCCATTGTTCGGTGAGATCTTCACGAATAGCGATTGACCTTATGCGTTTTTCTATCCAACTATCGGGGTAGCCTTTGGCTTTGTAAATGGCTCTGGCTCTTTTTTGGGCGAGTTCCGGATCTTCTATTTCTTGGATTCTTTCGTAGCCGACTTTGGCCAGCCAACGCTTGAATGGTTCGGCTTTGGGAGAGGGGATCGATTGGATGATTCGGAAGATGCCTTCTGTATTGGCACAATTTATCTTTTGATTACCTCCACTGGTTGCGATTGAAAGGGGGGTGGCGATCTGCCCCCACCCTTTGGAGAGTTGTTCATCTCTGCGTCGCATATCTTTTATATATCCGACAGGTTGAACGGAATCGGTTAAGGCCACTACAATATCAGTAATCACAAACCACCATTCGTTTTTGTAAATGGTTTTGCGGATTTCTTTCTTCTGAAAAATAGCGATCTTGGTAGGATCAATTACTTTTTTGGGCATATATTTAATTTATGCCATAAGATACCCGAAGTCAATAATTAGCATTATTGGAGTTAAGTATTATTTATTTGTCATCTCGAGTTTAGTGAGTCTCGTTGATCCCCGTAGGGGAAGATCTCACTCCATTTTGATGCGAATACTTTGAGATTTCTCCACTTCGGTCGAAATGACGGGTTCTTGACAATAAAAAAACAAGGTGGTGAACCCTGTTGGTAGTTTTGTTGTTAATAAAATATGCTGACAAGCCATTTCCGTATTTCTTCCTCAAATTCTTTTGCGGTCATTGTTGGTACAAAAGTGTTATCTTCACAATTTATACCCAAATTTAATTCCTTCTCGCAGAAAGATCCGTTCTCATTTCTAAATCTCAAATTCCATTGAATGACTAAGCAACTAGTGTAATCGTAGTCAGATTCGCCCATATCACTACCCATACTTGTACCACGATGCCTCAGTTGCTCAAAATTTCCAACTTCTCGAAGACTACCATCTCCACTTCGTCCCATTTTGACGGAAACTATTATTATTCCTTCATCCTTTGATTTTTCTAATACTTTTTCGATGGCTTCAATATCTTCGGGAATAACTTTCCTGAATGTGCTTGAGCTCGGCTTGTTTTTTGGCGTCGTCAATCCATGACATGGGTAAATTCTCCTTTTTAGAGTGCGGATGCGTTCTAAGAGGGGATTGTACCTTCAAATCGGGCAAAAAGATAGTTATGGGATGTCAGGGAGAGGTCGGAGGATGTAACTATTTGAGCTTGGGGAGGAGGGAGGAGAGGTCGGAGAGAAGATCTGAGTGAGGGGTGTTGAGGACGGAACGTTTGGGGATGACCAGGTAGTCGGCTGAAGGGAATTGGGAGTGGAGTTCGGCCAGGAGAGCAGAGGTGACACGCTTGATTTGATTGCGGTCGACGGCGAGACGGGCGGTTTTTTTGGAGAGCAGGATGGAGAAGCGGGGAACTTGATGGAGTGAGATTGCCACGTCGGCTTTGCCTCCTCGCAATGACGAAGAGATCGGGATGACGGGGATAGGGGCGGTGACGAGGGTGAAGTGGCGGGTGTGGAAAGATTTTCCTTCACGGGTGAGACGATCTCTTTCTTTGCGTAAGGGAAGCCGGTTTATGGCCGGAAGTGGCATGTTAGAGCGCTAACTTGGTTCGACCCTTAGCACGTCGGCGTTTGATGACATTACGACCTGAGGCACTGGCCATCTTAATACGAAAACCGTGTTTTCTAATACGTTTGACTTTTTTGGGTTGGTAGACTCTTTTGGGCATATGATTATTTTAACATTGATGGGAACAGGACATTATACCCTCAAAGGAGGTGATGTGGATAGTATTATTCTTTTTGGGTAAATTGGGGGTTGTAAAAATGTGGATAAGTAGTGAGAATGGGCGTATGGACAGTGAGAAGTTGTGGCATAGCATTTGCGGCGAGTTAGGTGTTTCCATGTCTCCCGCCAGTTTTGCGGGCTTTATCAAGCCTTGTTTTCTCAGATCGGTGACACCAATTGACGAACAAAGACTTCTTTTAGAACTGGCGGCCTCTTCGATGTTCTTAAGCCACACCATTGAAACCAAGTATTACAGCATTATCAAACAGGCAGCGGAGAAGATCACCGGCAAGAAATGTGATATGGCCTTGGTTGTGGTAGAGGCAACAAGAGAAGTTGAGGCCAGTAAGAAAGAGCTTAAAGACTCTGAGATTAGGGAGACAAATATTGGACTTTTTACTCCGCCGGAAGAGAATAGACAAACAGGAACTAATCTAAACCCGCGTTACGTCTTTGAATCATATATGGTGGGGAGTTCGAACCGCTTAGCTTTTGCGGCGGCCAAAGCAGTGGTAGATTACCCGGGCACCAGACACAATCCACTATTTATCTATGGAGGGGTCGGAGTAGGGAAGACACATTTGATGCATGCTGTAGGGCACGAACTAGTCAGAAAAGGAGTTGGTAAAGTAGTCTGTGTGACCAGTGAGCAATTTACTAACGACCTGGTTGGTTCTTTCAAATCAAAAATGACGGATGCCTTTAAAAAGAAATACCGGCAAGTGGGAGCGCTACTAGTAGACGATGTCCAATTCTTTGGTGGAAAGGATTCAACTCAAGAAGAGTTTTTCCATACTTTTAACGAGCTGACAAATAAACAAGCACAGATCATCATGACAAGTGACCGGAAGCCTCAGGAGATTGTCGGTTTGGAGGATAGACTGCGAAGCAGGTTCCTTGGAGGAATGATGGTGGACATTGGATTACCGGATTATGAAATGAGAGTGGCGATATTGCGCCAGCGGGCGCTGGATATTAAAGCTGAGGTTGAGGATAGTGCCTTTGAACTGATTGCTAATAGTTTCCCAACGAACGCCCGCGAGCTTGAGGGTACCTTTGTCAGACTGGCAACAGGAGCCAGTATTGACGGAGGAGTCTTGACGAGAGAGATGGTTCAGCAGACGATGGGACTCCCGGCCAATACAGTGAAAGATATTAAGGTGCGACCGATCAAGGTAATTTCGACTGTGGCTAAGTATTTTGATTTTAGAAACAAAGATCTTTTAGGAGAAAGCCGGAAGGCTGACTTGGTAGTGGCGAGACATATCGCGATGTACATTCTGAGAGAAACATTAAAACTAAACTTAACGGAGGTGGCAGAACTAATGGGAGGTCGAGATCACACCACTGTCATGCATGCATGCGATAAAATGGAACTGGAAATTGAAAAAAACATGGATATACGGCGAAAGGTGATGGCTTTGAAGCAAGCGTTATACACTTAACTATCCACATCTTATCCACGCTCTGTGGATATCTTCAACAACTGTGAAGAAGTATTAGATTGTTTAGAAATGGGTGGATAAGCAATCAAGTTATTCAGAAAAGAATCCACACAGAAAGAGAGTTGATAGCAATCGGTCAAGAAGGGATTTGTTGACTTTTGAATAGAAAGGGTGGATGTAAGAGTCGATAAAAGATTAACAACAGAGAAAGTAGGCAAGTGGTAAAGCTATTGTCCACTTGTCCACCACTTCTACTACTATTCACTACTGTTTTTATTTAAATAAAACAATATAACAGTAAAGAAATAACAAATAACTTAAACAGATTACAATGTCATAAAACATTCGGTCGGAATGGCCATGAAGATTATGTATACTAGAAACAAATGAAGATAACTGTACAGTCAACGGATTTAAAGAAATATCTGGGAATTGTAAATAGAGGTATTGGTGTAAGACCTCAGCTTCCAATTCTTTCGGGAGTACTTTTGAAAATAACAAAGGATGAAGTGAATTTGGTGTCAACGGATTTGGAAGTGAGTTTTTGGGTGAAGTTACCGGCCAAGATTGACGAAGAAGGTGAAATGGTAGTGCCCGCAAAACTTTTTGGAGAACTAGTTGCCAGTCTGCCAGCAGGAAATGTGACTCTTTCGGCAGAAAAGAATTCTTTGAAAGTCTTGGCGAAAGGAATTAATGCTGAGGTGGTAGGCCAAGGAGTGGAAGATTTTCCAAGCATTCCTAGAGCAAAGAAAACTCAAATTACTTTGAAGAGTGGTGAGTTTCGGCAAAAGATGGATAGGGTATGTATTTCGGCGGCTAAGGACGATACTAGGCCGGTGTTGACAGGAGTTCTCTGGAGCTTGGAAGAAAACAGAACAGTATTGGCGGCTACGGATGGATATAGACTATGTGTCGACAAACTTAACGTGGTAAAAACCAGTGTTGAGAAAAACACAAAGTTTATTCTTCCGGCAAGGTCTCTTCAGGAAGTATCTAAAGTGTTGGCCGAAACAGGAGAAGATTCTTTTGGAATTGAGTTTGATAAAGATAATCAACAGGTAATATTTTCTATCGCCGACATGGAAGTCTCATCTCGACTGATTGCAGGGGAGTTTCCACCCTACCAACAGATAATGCCGAACACCTATTCAACAAAAGCCATCTTTAACAGAGAAGAGCTATTAGAGGCCGTCAAAAGAGCCAATTTGTTTGCCAGGGACAATGCCAACATTGTGAAGATGGCAATTGAAGGAGAAAAGCTAATCGTAAAAGCTGAAAGTAGCCAACTTGGAAGTAATTCAACAGAGATCGAAACGGAAGTTGAAGGAGACGGGCTGACAGTGGCTTTCAATGCCAGATATTTACTAGACTACCTTGGAGTGAATAATAGTGAAAGGGTGGTATGGGAGACTGAAGGAGAGTTGAAGCCAAGTGTCTTTAAGCGAGAAGATGATGATGGCTGGATTCAGGTGGTGATGCCGGTGAGGACGCAGAACTAGTTCAAGGGCGCCAAGTAAACAACATGGTCACTGACTTTTATGTTATCTCCGTAAACAGTGCCGTCGATATAGTAAACAGGTACGGCCTTGGAGCCAATAATTGTATAAGCAATGTCAACAGAGGAGACAGAATAATATAGTTTTTTGGAGAAAGTAATGATAGATTCTATTTCTAATGGCATGTTTGTTATTTTTCTAAAATAGTTAGCGGGAATAGTCTTAAGCTTATCAAAATCTGCCAGTGAAGCCCCTGAAGCAATTCTGGCCGATTGATAGCCGGGAGAGCTTTTGAATGTTTGAATAGTTAGATCAGGGGTAATAAACAACGAAATGAAGTACTCTGATTTTAGATTGGCCGGTATTACAAGATGGCCGCCTATAGTTTGGTTAAAGTTGATTTGGGCTAAGAGTGAGTTGTTGACATTGGTAATATTTGGCTCATAGGCATTATCCCCGAAATAGGTAACAGGAGAAGGTACTAGCTCCGTATGAGAGAACAGATTGGAGGCATATTGTTTGGCCCGGTTGATAAGGTTGGCTTCGTTGAATCTGGAAGGTCCAACATAGACCTTTTCATTTTGATAATCCAAAGTGTTCTCCGATGAAATATAAAGGAGTGTTTCCTTTCCTTTTTTCCAGATTGCATCATTGTCTGGTAATGTCTTTCTATCTGTGCCGGAAAAACCGAGAATTGAGGCAAACGAGTCGACATTTACATCATTGATAATAGGTGTTGTCTCGTACGTAGGGTAGTTCCCTTTTTGAAAATTGATTTTGGCATTTTCCCAATTTACTTCTAACTTGGTGGATTTGTTCTGGAAAGGATTTTGATCGGCAGAAGGAGAGGATTCTTTGGTGGAAACAGGTTCAGGATTGATGGTTGCTGCTTGGTTTTTTGATGTTCGGGAGGCCAAGTAATAACTTGTGAGAATTACGAGAGGCAAGAGGATAGCAGTTCCGAATAGGATCGTCTTTTTGGAAAGATGGGTATTTATTTTTATCATAATCGTTATGGCTGATTGCAAGTATCGGTTGTGCAACAGTTTTCGTTAATTCTAAAATTGCCAGCAGGACACGAGTTGTATTCGATACCACGATAGCCGAGATGGAGATGAGGGCCTGTGCTGTAGCCAGTGCTTCCCGATAAGCCCAACTGAGCTCCAACTTGAACAGTACTACCTGTAGTCACTGAAACTTTGGAGAAGTGACCGTAAATGACAGTAAAGCTTGTGCCCGTGTCGGTGGTTGCCGTCATTTTAACATTGTTTCCATAGCCATCATCGCTCCATCCGGCGAAGTCGATCTTTCCGGAGAAAATGCTTAATATAGGAGTTCCGACAGTGACACTGAAATCAGCAGATTCTGCGATGTCGCCGGCGTGGGTACAACTGGTAGTTGTTTGACGAGGGCCTTGTGTAATTGGATGAGTGTCTGAAAAGGGCCAAGGTACGTTGGAACAGTTGGTAGCGGTGACTGGCGCGGCATATTCGGAATACTTAACCTTCTCCAAACTATCAAGTTGCACCAAAGCGGAAAGCATGGGGGCAATTAGGAAGGCGAGAGAAAGATAAATTAACAGAATACTGACAGATCCTATAACGATACCTGCGGCGGATACTACAGCTATTTGGGCGGTTCTTTGAGCAGCCTTCAATGTACCAAATAGAGCAACCGCGAGTCCACCCAATGCTGCCAGAGGAGCGAGTAAATCGCGGGGTTTGAGTTCCTCTCCCCAGATTTCTCTAGCCGTACTTTGCATGGCTTGATAGCCAGCACCAATAGTTTTTTCGGCGATATATATTACGGCTTGAACAACAATGTCGACAATAACTCCTAGCCCGGGCATGATAGCGTTCAAAGATTCGGCAGTAAGACTGATTCCTAACTTTAAAGCCGCCCATGTAGCAACTTTGATAGCCACTTTGGATAGAGCTTGAGAGGCTAGCTTTTTGACTCCATCTTTGAGACCCTCCTTCAACAACAGATTGGCGGCATTCTTGAGAGCCTCACTCCCGAATCTTTCAACCAACCTCTTAGCTATTTGTTCGCCGGCTTTTTGACCGGCCCATTGTTTGAGAGCGCCGACTGGATTGGTGACGATACCGATGATTTGATTGCCCTTACTGACTGCCTGAAGAACATCTTTTCCAAGTTTGGAATTTTCTATTTCACGAATGGAGCGTCTGGCGGCTTGAAAAACCTTAGTATTGTTGGCGAGAAATTTGGCTGTAGCAGAATTGGGATTAGCAGCGGCATATTTTTCCGCTTGGCGTAGTACTCCACCGGTGACTCCTTTGGAATAGGCCAGTATTGCCTGGCCCTGACCTCCTCCAATGATGGCGGCGGCTTGAGCTCCTTCGTAACTGGCATATTGATGAAGGCCAGGAATGTCTTTTTGAATGACGGTGACCAAACCGGCAATTTTGTCCAGATCGGAAAAACCTCTAGGAGTAACTCCGTTTTTGAGAAGATTTTCGTGAAGATTGTCTCTTTTGGTGTTTGCGGCAAGGGTAAGTTCATCCAGATCCGGGTTGGTTCTGAGGTGGTCCCTTTTTTCGGCAAGATATTGACCATATCTTTCATTCTGTGAATCGACAAAATCGATGAAACGGGTAGAAGCCTTGTTAAGTCCGGAGGTGAGAATGTTATTTTCTTTAAGAAGTTTATTTAACTGCTGTTGTTCCGAGTCAGATAGTGTGGTTTTAGCTTTTAAACTGTCAATGGCATATTCGTTTTGTGAAAGACTTTCTTCCAGCTCTTCGGAATCTTTCTCTATATCACTTAGCTCACGAGCTACCTCAGAAATGTAGCTAGAGGGAATCCTATCAACACCTAGTTGGATGGAGGCGGTTTGAATAGCGACGTCTAAATCATCAATACCAGCTAAACTTAGGTCAACAGCATCGTTGATGACCTGTCTTTGAACTGAAGTTGAGAGAGAAGAAAAACCAGGATACGTGTAAGCGATAGAGTCAATGGCTTTTTTGGTGGTGGAAAGAACAGCGTTGATACTCTGGCTTTTTGGATCTCCCAGATTAACGATTACTTCGTTTGGGTCTTGAAACTTTTCACCTGCGGCTTCACGTTCTCGGCGATTGGCCATAATTTGCTCACGGATTTTGGAGTGGGAGAGAGCAATTTTGACTTGTTCGGCGACGGTGCGTTGACCACTGGATTTGACCTCTTCTTCGTTTAGACGTTCTTGATTTTGACGGTATTCTTCGACAAGACCTTCGATCTCCGGTGGAACCGACGACTCTTCTTTGGCCGGAGTTTTGGTTTTTTTGGTTTCCTCCTCCTCTTCTTTCGACAAATAATTTATGATTTGCTGAATTTCGTCCGGTGAGGCTTCTTTTTGAAAAGTATAGGGGGTTACTTTGTGACCGGAACCTTTTCGAAAAAACTGGTTATAAAACCCAGCTCCTATACTGAAAAGTCGTAAGGCCTCTGCTCTTTCTTGTTCTGAAAGATCCTCTAATTTTTTTGGAAAATATTTTTGAACCTGTCCAAGATCATAGATGTCCTGTTCGTGATTGGCCATGGTTAGGAATTACTTAGCTGTGGTTGTATTTGGGAAGCGGCTTCGGCGGCTGCTTGGGCTTTTTCTTGTTTCTGTCTTTCCAAAATTTCTGCAGGCTTACTGGTGGCTAAGGCATGTTCATCGGCGGAGGAAATAATTTTGATGGCGACGTGGTTCATACCGGCAAAGAAAATACCCTCTCCGACTCCGGCCGAAAGTAATAGTTGTTTTTCGCCTTGAGAAAGATAGAAAACTTCGGAGATCTGGTTGATGGCAGCGGATGACTGTTTGAGGAGTAGTTTGAGGGCGGAGTTCGTGATAATGGCTTTACCATAAGCCGAACCAAGAAAGTCATCAACGTTCTGAGAAATGATAGATACACCGAAGTAATACTTACGTGCGCGTTTAACGAAGCCCTGAAGAATTTTGGCAGAGTCTTCGTAACGCATGAGGTACCAGGCCTCATCGACGACAAGCATTCTTTTGCGAAGATTTTTTCGCACTTCATTCCAGACAAAGTCCAGAATCATAAACATGATGATGGGCCGAATCTCATCGGCGGTATCTCGAAGAGTAAAAACGGTGATGGGAGCGTTGATGTCAATATTGCTTTGCTGGTCGAAAATTCCCTTGACGGCACCCATGACAAACCGCTCGAGTCTGGCGGCCAATGTTTTACTGACTGATTCTTCCATACCAATAAGAGAGCGATAAAGATCTTCCATGCGAGGTGGTTCGAGAGTATGGGTGGCTGGGTCTTCGGTAATGCCTTTTTGACGATAGGTCAGGACGAGAGCCCTATTCATAGTAGCCTCTTCGATAGGGTCCATCTGGCCAATCATGATCTTGAGGAGAGACATGAGAAAAAGATATTTATAACCCATTTCATCTTCGGTACTTTCTTTGGGGCGGGCTATCTGGAAAGGATTAATTTTGTGTTGAGAGCTGGTAGAAAAAGAGAGATAGTTGCCGCCGACAGACTTAGTGACCATCTCATACTCGTTTTCAGGATCGAGAATAATGACTTGACAGTCGAACATCAGAGAGCGAAGGATCTCGAGCTTGACAGCGTATGACTTGCCGGCACCGGAAGTGGCCAGTATCAGCATGTTGGCATTTTCCAGAGAGAAACGGTCGAAGATAACCAGGGAGTCGTTGTGGGCATTGACGCCGTAAAGAATCCCTTGGTTATCAGAAAGTTCTGAGGAAGTAAAAGGAAAAGTAGTAGAGAGAGCCGTCGTGTCCATATTTCTCGTTAACATCAGCTTGTCCTTGCAGTAAGGAAGGGTGCTTTTGAAAGCATCTTCCATAGAGAGGGAAGCAATTTTGCTGATAATCAAGAGAGAAGCCAACATGGACTGAATCTGAGCGGTGGAGGTGTTTAGTTCTTTTTCGGAATCAGCGGAGATGCTGATATATAGAGAGAACTGGAAAAATCTTTCGGCTCCCTTGACCAGCTGTGATTGGAGAACTTTAGCGTCTTCCAAGCCCGCTTCGGTGGCGGCACGGGGGATGCGGCCTCGTTCGATATCGGTATTAATTTCCGCTTCCATCTCGGCGATGCGTCTCCTGAGACTCTCTAAGGTATCCTTGGAATCTGAAGGGTAGACAAACATGGAAATGTCTAAAGAGTGATTGAAGTTGACCAGGGGGGATAACCAGTTGGCGGAGACATAGCGAGGGTAGCCGGTGACGAAGAGGGTGCGGATATAGACATCGTCGATTTTGATATGAGAAAAATCGACTTCAACGGCAGAGGGGGCAATAATATCTTGGATGGATTGACTGGAGGCGGCAGATTTTTGATCGACGGAAGAAGAGTTTGTTGATGTAACGTTAGGAACCGGTGTAGAGACAGGTGCAGTAGCAGGCGGTACGCTTTGTTTTTTGCCAAGAGAAAAAAGGTTCAAAGCCATGAATTAAGTATAACTGAAGACGACAGGTTTTAGGAGGCGTTGGATCTGCCCGGGGTGATGGCCTGAGTGACACTGCCTTGATTATAAATAGTGTAAAACAAAGTCACCAATTCGCTTGTGGTGAGCTGGCTGGCCTTGAGTCCGATTCTAGCGAACTGACGAATAATGTGATCGCGCCGAGGATAGAGAGCCATCGAAGCTTTTTCTTCAATGTAGGAGATGTCAAAAGGAGGTTTTTGGGTGGTTTTGGCCATGGGATTAAAGGTTGATTTGGTGACACCCAATTCGATAGCCGAAAAGGAAACGATGACATAAAACTTTTTCTCCAGAACACGGTTTTCTTTGACGAGAGATTTGACAAATTGACGGTAGGAAAGAAGTTGCTCTTTGACTTTTTGAGATGGAGTAATCTGAATACGATTGTCTAACAAATTAATATAATCGGAAATATTTTTTCGTTGAGATCGGATAAGAATTTGTATAGAGAAAGAGAGTGAGTTCAGTAAGCCGGCATAGCCATAGATAGTGGCATCTTGCTCTTCTTCGGAAAGCAGATTGAAGTTGATAGCTGTAGTTTTTAGGACAAGCGAACAAGAGCCGTCTTTTAAAAAGACAAGATGATTTTTGATAGTGTAAATATCGAGACTTTCCTGGGTCGATGACTTGATGTTTTCAGGCATGTTTAGATTGCTTGTACTTTGAGAGGTCGGATAATTTCGCCAGTAAGATCTAGAGAATAGGGGGAGAAAGTATAGTCTTCTTTTTCGGCCAGGATTTGATAGAGGCCATTTTCCAGAGGACGGGCAAACATAAACTGACCGAGTTTGTTACTTTTGGTGGCTCGAGAAGTAAGGCCATTGTGTTGAATTTCTACCAGAACTCCGTCAAGTATTTTTCCTTCGGGTGTAAGAGTCAAACCAACAAGGGTGTTGGGAGTGGTGGGGGTGAAAGGAATTGGAAGCTGGGCGACTTGGGGAGTGGTTGGTGCAGAGAGGCTGGTTGTTGTCGCCGTGGCCGTAGGGTTTAAAGTGGAATCAGATATTGGATGTGAAGAGGGTACAGAAAGAGGTTGTTCTGTTTGGACAGGAGAAACCGGTGGGGGGGTGATCGACACAGGAGAGGTTGATGGAGCGACAAGGGGGGGCTCCGTAGAGATTGATGGAGTCGGAGCTTGGGGAGCGGAAGCGGGGGTAATGGAGACAATCGGAGCGTTTGGTGAAGCGGTAGTGAGCTCTATTCTGGCGTTGGACACCGCTTGAGTTCCCACAAGAGGTCCGGTGGGGAGTGTCATCTCTTCGGAAATATCCTTGGAGCGTTTCCAGACATATTGGGTAGGGGAATAGATGGAACGGATAAAGGCGAGGATCCAGACATCTAAGGAGCGTCCCTGAACAGGAACAAAAGCCATACCGACTCCGAGAACGATAAAGATAAAAGAGAGCGGGTATTTGAAAAAGAAGGGTAAGGGAAGGCTATAAACAATGACGGCAACAACAATGGAGATACCCAGCGAAGCGAACTGCTTGATGGTCATGTCACCGATCAAGCGAAAGCGATAGGAGCTGATGTCTTGCGGTAGTGGATGTTGTTGAATGGCCATGTCTTGGTGAGAAGTTCTTAAGTTGTTGGTTGCTGGTTCGATGAGTCTAGTTAAGTATATCGTGTCTGGTGAGATTTGGGAAAAATATTGTATATGTCTGAAGGGTGAAAATGTTAAGATGAGAGTGAGATGCCACCAGCAAGTGAACCGACACAATCACGATTAGATAGATTTAAAAAAATATTGGAAAAATCTAGTGGAGGGCAATCTGTGGTGGCTGATGTTCCAAAAGGCTTAGTAGAATCTGAAGAAGCAAAAGCCGAGAGATTAAGGATAGAAGAGGAGGCTAGAAATATAGCTCCAACAAAGAAAAAACCTGACAAAAAGAAGGTTTCTTTGCGAAGCCTGGCCGAAGAAGATAAGGATATTCCGGAAGTGGTTGAAAAAACAGGTAGCCAAAAGGGCGGCCAAAGAATAGCTGAAGTTGTGATGTCAGATACGGGTGGTAGTGATGTCCGTACTGTAGAAATAAAGACTGGTTCTCCACGAGTGATAACCTCAGAAGTTAAAGAATTTGATAGAGCGCCTGAGACAAAGGAAGCTGATAGTGCAGAATATTATGCAACACAACTTGTTGGTGACCTGAAGATAATTTACCCAGAAAGAAATGAAGTTAGTGCTTCGCCTGAAGCTTGGAATGGTGCAAAAGAAAGGATAAAGAAATTCCATATTAAGTGGTTGACAAAACCCAGTGACAGAGCTGGTAGCGAAGGGAAGCCGGTTAGGAGATTTGAGGATGGGCGAAGGATGACGCTGGAGATACAAAAATATTTGAATCTGGAAACAGAAGAGCCTTTGGATTGGAAAGAAAACACTTCGCTCATATCTGAATCGAGAGTTAACCTAGAAGATTTGAGGGAAGCGCGGAGAATGTTGCTACAAAAAGGTGAGCATCCGGCGGATGAGAAGCAAACATCAGCAGATTCTCTGCTCAAAGAGACAGCATCTATAACAAATATCGGAATTGTTGATAAGGCAGAGTTAAGGATTAGCGACGAATCCTCTTTTGTTGATCCGGTTCCCGCTTTGAAGATCTTGGGTAATGTTCCCATGAATGAGAGTATGCGCCAGCAGTTGGGAGATTTACGGTTTGGTGATGCGGAGAGATTGGCGGCTGTGAGGAGACTAATAAGTAGAGGGTACAATCTGAATGTAATCGGCGTAGATACGAAAGTTGATGTTTCAACACTAGGGATAGTTTATTCTAAAGACCTTGGAGGTGTTGAAGGAAAAAAGATACAAAAACTTATAGCAGAAATTCAGAGACAATCTGAAAATTATGACATTGCTTCCATGAGTAAAGACCTAAAAGTATTTTTAGGAAATAACTTAGAGAAATTTTATAAATGGATGATGCTATACGGTGAGATTAAAAAACGTCTTGGACAGGGGCATGGGATAGATGAGGAAACAGGAACCAAAGAGGGAGAGAAAAATGATAATTTAGTTTGGTATGACGGCATCTTGGGGGATATAGTAGCTGCTACTGTTTTAGGGACAGATCCCGCGAGGAGTGAAGAAATCAGACAATATCTTATACGTCGGGGAGCTGATATACCGAGTATTTCCTTTGACCCAAGTATGGAACAAGCATATCAAAATAGACAATGGTTGAGAAACGCAGCGGAGTTGTTGTTGTCTGACAAAGAGGTAACGTATCCATATAAACTAGAAGGTACTTCGATAAAGTGGGAAAATAGGGAACAGATTGTCGAGTGGTTAAAAAGAATGAAAATTAGAGAGGGTGGGGTTCCATATCTGCCGGATTCGGAGGAGGCAAAGGGAATGAAAGCTGTTGAAGCTAGGCCTGTGGTTGAAAGTAAAGAGAACAAAAAAGTTAGTGTTGAAAATATGTTAATTCAACTATCTGAGCTGGTTGACGAAGGGGCAAAGGAGCCTGTTCTTGCTTCACTCGAGGCTGAGGGGATAAAAATAAGGAAGTTCTTGACGGATATGGAGAAAGCTGCTCCAGGTAAATCTAAGGACCTGATGATGCAACTTAGAGCAGTAGTAGAGGTTTGGAGGATGAGCGAGGCAAAAAGAGCTGAGTTCCCGGCAATGACGAAGATAGCTGGTGCCTACGCACGCTTATTGGGTCTCGGGTGATATAATTGAGGCTGAGATTAGATATATTTTTCAAAAATAATGGAACATAGCGAAAAAATGGTGGCGATGCAGGCAAAGTTGATCGAACAGGCTAGAGCCGGCGATCCTTTGGCACAAAAGAATCTTGGAGAAATGAGAATATCTTGGAAAGAAGACGATACTAATGCAGATGTGATGGAAATTGCAGAGAGTCTGACTGATCCGGGTACTCAGGCAGAAATGGCCTCTATTTTGAAGGGAACTGTAGTTTTGCCGGAGCCGGTGGGTACTCCAGTGCGAGCTGTGGAAGTTGGAGAAGGTATTCGGGAAGCAGCTGAGATTGCAGAGGATCTACGACTTGCCACTTTGGGGAAAACTGCTGCGGAGAAACAGGACAAAGTACGAGAAAGATTAGGCGCAATCAGAAGACTAAGAGAGGATGGAGCAGATTTAGATTTTATCCTGAACAGAGATTTAAGTTTTGCAACTCAAGATGGCAGAAAGAGAATTGCTGAAAGAAAAGAAAAAATAAGAGATTTGGCTGAGTCTTTGAAGGACGGTGCAATTTCCGCAGAACAAAAAGATTTTATGGAGAAAACGCTTAGACTTGATGTTCCTTTAGGGGTGGATGTAGTACTGTCAGCAGGCGGAGATATAGAGTCTGAACCAACAATTCCCGTCGATGAAGCCGCTCCTGTGAACAAATGGCAAAAAAAATTAGACGACACTTTGGTCATTATCGATGGGTATTCGTTGGGTAGCAAAAGACAAGCCCTTGAGAATTTACGGAGAGAAATGGTGAAAGGTCTTGCTCCTGCTGGAATACTTAAATTGGTAGAAGAAAAGCTTGAGTCACCAGAATTGGCATTACAGACACAAACTAATTTGCAAGGCGCCAGTGAACGTTTGGAACAAGTAATCAATCCGGCCTTTTTTATGGGTAATATTAAACAGCAAAAGGAAGCCGCTTTGCGGTGGATGAGAGATTTTGGAGGGAAACCGGGTGTATCTCCAGATGATGTTGCCAGAGTTCAGGAAGTAATTGATTTTGAATTGAAGTTAACACCATCTCAGGCGGATGCGATCAGGCAATATTGTTTGGATAGTATCTTTGACTTGGGAATGACGAACGAAAGATCCATTAGTGGCTCATTTTTTGGTCCGCAGGGGTTATTGGCTACAAAAATGGGTATTCCGATGGAGCAGGTGCCTTTATTAAATGAGGAAGTACAAAGGATTGTTGAAGAAATGAGTCTAGACAACTTTATTAGCATTAAGAACGTTGTTTCTGAATGGGATAAGCTAAAAGGTCTTGAGGACATTACCTCTGCCAGACTAAACTCCTCTCTGTTTGTTCCAAAGTACACGGAACTGGCATTTGAAGGTAAATATGACAAAGATGGAAACCGGTTGGGTGATAACATGATGATGCTTCCCGGGGAAGCTGGTCCAAAGAATATACAGATAGAGATAAGCAAGGCAATGCTTAAACTCAAGAATTTTTTTGATAATAATGACTATTGGGACGGATATGTGGCTGTGGCGGCGGAAAAGAAAGCCGAGTTATATAAGAAATTGGGTTTGAATAGGTATGTTGGAGAAGTTGCTTTTGCCATGTTGATGTCTAGTCTAATGGCCACCGACACAAAGGGGACAAGTTTAGACCCGTTCCTATTGATGGTTCATGGTGACACAAAGAGACGTAAATCGAGAGATGTCGCTGTCGATAGGGAAAAAACAGCACAAGCTTTTGTTCAGTTTCAAATGGCAAACTATGGTAGAAAACCGAGTCAAGATGAAATTGAAGTTTGGTTGTCAAAACATTTCCCAAGCCATTTGGTGCCAACCGGTCTATCGAATGGTGGGGATAGAGCTCTCGAAGCTGGAGAATGGCTCAAGTGGAGAGTACAGGAAAACTTGTATACTGGGGCTCAGAGAGCAATCGACGTAACCTTTGAAACTAATGGAGATGAATGGATAAGGATTGCAAACCATGGTTTTGAAGTCGACGGTGTGGTTGTGAAATGGACAAAGGCTGAAGTTATCGCGGTATATGAAAGAAAGAAAGCCAGAGTGGTGATGGGGGCTAAAGGTAGGGTTGCAGAAGATTCTGTTAAATCAGAGGCCCAAAAATTACTTGAAAAGCAAAAAGACAAAGAATGGAAGAGTTTGATACAAGCTGTGACTGAATCAGGGAAGGTTCAAATTGCAACAGACACGGAGTCAAGAATAGAGGAAATGAAGACAGCTTTGGATCTTTTGGTAGCCTTGAAAGAAGCCCTGAAGCCAGAATCGGATATAGATAAATTGGGAGCCTTAAAAACAAAATGTATTGTGCATTGGAAGACCTCGATGAAGGCAGCTGGAATCGTAAATGAGAAGGATATGATTCCGCCAGAATTTTCCTTTAATGGTCAGTGGCAAAGTGTAGATGAATGGGTCTCAATGACAATGTTGACCGCTTGCGAATCTTTCTTACATGCACATTCGGTTGCTGACTTCAAAAATCAACAGCCCTGGGATATGAAGAAGCTAGCAGAAAAAGCCGAACAGGTATTAGCGACCGACGTGCAGACCCCTGAAGTAAAAGCTTATTTGTGGGATGGGAAGTCAACGGAAAAATCAGAACCTCTTCTAGCGAACAAAAGGGAATATGTGAATTATGTGGACCATCTTTGGAAGAACTGTTTTAGCGTGATCGTCGCATTGGCTAATGACTTTAAACCGAAGGATTATCCGGCATGGTGGGGTAGTGGTGTACACGCTACGGCAGCAATTGTTGAACTGGCCAGGAAGTCGATAAGAGCTGAAAAACTTGATAATAAGATGGTGTTTCCAGAGACTTATTGGAATAGAGCGAAAAAAGACCTAATTCTATAAAATAGTTTTTTAGGAACAAAACAGGAAGGTGGCGGTATTCTATCTAAACGTCTTTTGTGAGAGCGTCGACCGTCGGTTTAACTTCGAGTCCTGGGGTTGTTCGTAGATAACTGCTTATTGGGGCAGTGTATTTTGCGGCAGGTAGTTTATAACCGCTCTGAGCCCACTTGTCTTGCAGGTTGACTCCGGTCTTGAGGGCTTCGCCGATGGCGGCGCCGTAGGGGAATGGAGGCGTCTTGAGGGCCTTTTCGACCATCTCACAGTACTTACTGGACATAAGGAGAAGACCAAAACCGATAGTTCCTAACATGAGACTGCCGACACTGCCTGTGGCAGTGCCAGTAGTTGCCCCACCTGAGGTGAATTGACCTCCCGGTATTGTCAGGGGTGGTGTCCAGATGTTGCTAAGAGTAGAGAGTTGGTTGACACCAATCAGGTTTTCTAGGCCGGCAGTAATGACACCGCTGAGTAGCCCACCTGATCCTGCAAGAGAGAGGAGTGGTTGGCACATTAGGGCATAAGACATAGTAAGAAAAAAGATGGCGACGGGAAAGACGGCCAGATTGCCATAAATACTTCTGAGCCAGTCGCCGAAAGAAGTGGAACCCGGAAGTAAATTTCCCAATAGAATGATTGGGGCAAAAATAAGATTGATGATGACACCAAAGAAGGCTTGGAAAAGTTTGAGTATTAGCTTGAAATAAGAAATGGCAATGGCAATGATGATGATAATACTGACAATTATTCCCAGTCCGGTAATCATACTTAAGCCGGAAACGAATACAGCGACGATGATACCTGCTAGACCTCCAAGAAGGAGGTTGAAAAAAAGGAAAGGGGAAATAATCACGGCAGTAACGGTGTTGATTAGGAAAGAACCAATGGCACCGAAAATAGTTTGTCCACTGACGACGTCGACAAGGCCGCTGCCGATACTTGATCCAAAACCGCTGGAGTTGAGAATTCCGCCTGCTCGGAGAATACTAATAGCCATGGCATCGGCGATGGTGGAGATATCGACCAAGAAACCAACTATAGCGTAAGAAAAAGTGATCATCAGAAGAGTGGCTATAAGTTTGGGTATGGCGAGCTGGATGGTGGCGGCCGTTTTTGAATCGATCTTGACCCGGAACATAATCATAATGCCGTAGAGGACGAAGCCGAGTGCAAACAAGAGGTAGGCAATGTTTCTGAAAGCACGCCAGAGAGGAAGGATGGGGGCGAGAGCGGTAAAGCCATAACCCGGACCGGCCGCATAGGTATCACCGATTACTTTGTGTTTTCTAAGATTTGAGGATACGTAGGCAACGTAGTCGATAGAACTAGCCGGTCTGGTGGTGGCAAGTCCCGCGACTGCCCTGCCCGCAGAATCCAATAAGCCGCTTCCCTTAATGGACATAAAGGCAATATCATTGAGATTTGTTTGGTTGGTGGAAGCAGTAAGGGCGTCCTTGATAGCTTGGAGGAATTCTAGCTGGCGTTTGACACTATCAATATAACTGTCTCCTGGTGAGTTAAAGGTTAGGGCATTGACCCACTCCATACCTTGGAGGATAACGATATCGACAAACCCCACGCCGTCACCACTAAGGGTGTCTACTGTCGGGCCACATTTACCGGAGTACCAGGTTTCTAGGTTCATCAAGTCACCGGAGCGTTTATCACAGAACTCCTTGACATAATCTTGAAGAGTTTTGACTCCGGGTACCCCAAACGTGTTCGTAGTGGGAGAAGTGGCGGCTCGGACTTGAGGTACAAATACAATTGAAGTCAGTGTGAAAAGAAATAGAAAAATAAGGCTGAGATGTTTTTGAAGCGATCGCATAGTCAAGAAAAATTATACAGGAAAATGAACACTCATGGGTAATTAATCGAGGAGTTTGAAGGTTTTAACCCAGTAGGTGGCCGTGTCTTGAATATATTGACGATTACCGTAAATAATTTGCAGACTATTAAGGTTTACCTGGTATTTGCTAAAAAATTGTTTAGCCTTGAGGAAAGACTCTTTAAAAGCGAGGGCGTCTTTACTGTTAATATCCTGATTGTTGTAATTGATGCCATAGATTTCGACTCGAAGGGCAGACTCAGGATCATAAAGTAAGTTGTATATATTGATGGTTGTTTTGATATTTGCCGACGTGGAGAAGTCTTCTTCCCTAATAGGCAGAGCGTCAAAAATCTTGTTTTTTTCGACGAGTGATTTGGTACTGTCTTTTGCTTTGGCTATAGATTCAAGATTTGTTTGGTTGGGTACGCCGGGTATAGTGGTAATGGTCGGGACTATAGTTCTGGTCACTTTTGGAGTAGGTTGGGAGAAGAGAGGAATGGTTTCCAAAAAGCTTGGTCTCTCCGAGCGATAGCGAAGAATGGAGATCAGTAAAAAAACAAAAAAGAGAATGATAACGCTGATAATGGGGATGAGGATTTTCTTATTCATATAATTTATTTTGTTTCCGAAAGAAATAAATTGATGGCGACAGTAAGAGAACCAGGTCTGGTATGTATCTGAGGTCTGGTCTGAGTGCAGTCGTACATATAAAGAAGGTACATTTCGTCGTGCTGAGGAGACTGCCACCAGTTAACGACATAAGGGTCGTCGTAGCCGATGTTCGAGGGCGGACAGTAAGGATAACTGAATTGATAGGGGAAGCCGGCAGTACATGCTGCGCGACAGCTTCCGGCCTCGGCGGTACCGGTGCAGGTGCAAGCACTAGTATTAGTACTACAGGCAGCCGTCATTCCACACTGGTCAGAAGTGGCGGAAGGGCAGTTGTAACTACTACTGGCTTGACAGTTCGCATTACCACCACCGTTGTAGTAGGAGAGGGCCATGGCGAGCTGGTCCATGGATGTAATATCGCCACCGGCCTTGCCTTTGAGCTCTTCTGCGGCTTGGACGGCAGACTCGGTTAAAGACCGACCGTTTAAAGGGGCACCACTTTGGAGATCCTTTTTAGGATCATTATCACCTTCTTCGAAGTGAATACCGGCTAGGACTTCACAAGGAACGCCAGTTTGTTTTTCGGCTTCGGCATAAGCCGAAATTACTTCATCAGAGAGAGTGGGTTCAATGGTGGAGACAAAGAAGTCAGTGGCCTTGGCACTGGGGGCGGCGGGATTCGGGTCAATTTTTTTGAAAGCTTCTCCGCCACAAAGAGAGCTGGATGATGTAGCCTCTGGAGGGAACTCGATTTTGCAGCGAGGAGAGTTTTGAAGAGTCTCGGGAACGGTCCAGCAGTTTTGTAACATGTGTATGGTATCTTGAGAGAAGTTGTCAATGCGGTTGACCGGTTCGGCGGGGTTTAATACTTTTGATGAACTACCACCGTCGTTTGGGCCGATGGCTTCTACTGTCCCCCCCCTGTCGCTATAAGAGACAAAGTGAAAAGCTTCATAAGCGTCGATAGCAGCGTCGGTAATTTTGGACGCCCCTGCCGGGAGCATTGTTTTGTAGAAGGAATAACTATTATTAGCAGCGACCACTTCTCGAATATCGGTTTGTTTGGGATTGTTTAAGACATCAAGTGCTTTGCCATGTTCCCGACCGGAGACCTGCCAATGTCTGGTACAGCACATACCACCCTCAATATAAGTTTCAGGGCTGACGGGGCAGTCGATATATTCGGTCGTGCAGTTCTGCCCATTTTTATCACATTTTTGTTGCTCGAGTGGCTGACAGATGGGGTCGTAGGCCCATTGGACTCGTTTGCCTTCAATAGTGATGACCTGGTGATGATCGTCTAAGGAGATGGGTACTGTTTTAGGGGCTAGGAGGTGATAACTAGTGGGTAAGGGGCAACCCCTCGGATTGTCGTAGACAGATCTGATCCTGTCTCTGGGGTTATCGGTTCCGTTCTCGGTATAGCCAACTTTTTTGTAATCTTCCGGAGTACCAATCCCCAGAATGTTGGTGGCAATCCAGCCAAGTGGGTCAGAAATGATTGCGACTGCTTCGTCGACTATTCGTTGAAGAAAGTTCTTTTGAGCGATTCTGACTTCCGGCATGGTGAGAGGGGTGTTGCCGGCACGATAATCCGAGATGCCACTTTCTGTAGCCCATTTATCGATGATTGCTTGGGGTTGAAGAGCAGGGATCATACCGAACTTGGGGGAGAGAAGTCCTTGGTAGATGGCACTAAGATAGGGAAGGTGTTCATAAGAAATATTGGTTAAAAGAGGTTTGTTTCTGCCATAACGGCCGGAATTGTACTCGTCGACGAGTTCGTCGTAATAAGTCTCATAATAGGATTCTTCTTTGGTATCTTTTTTCTTGAGGATGTAGCCGCGCATACTATTAAAATCTAGAGGGACAAAAGCGGCGTATGGTCCATCCAAATCTCCTCCAAAAGCGGAGATAGCGCCTTCGTATATATCAATAGGAATCGTAGCGAGTGGACCTAGATTGAGATCACGAACAAGATTTCTAATATCCTGAAAGACCGGTTTTAGTTCCCGAATAGCCTGAGCGTATTCCGGACAGACGGGATATTGAGTGAGACAGCCAATACGGATAAAGGGAAAATGCCAAAACAGGATTACTTGTTTGCTGAGAGCATCAAAAAGTTTCTTGAAACTGGTGGACTTTTTCATGCCATTGGAATCAATGTAATTAAAACTAAAATTATCCATTTGATCATCGTGGGCAGAATTCATAACAAAAGAGCGCAGATTGGCTTGGTTGGCGGCCGGAAGTAAACGCCAATAAGTTCGATATGCTTCCCGAGTTGGATAGCCGTTGTTCAGAGCAGCGTTCTTTTTGTCGTAACTACTGGAAAGATTCATAGGTCGTCCAAATAGTGAATTGTAGAGATAGTTCTGTGCCAAGAAGTCGGCCGAGTAACTAGCTTCGGCAAGGGTGCTGGGCGCATAGCCACCCAGTTCCGCGTCACGGACATCGGTATAAACAAGCATGTTGACGGCGCATTCGTAGGTGTCGCCACCCGGTGCCGGTGGGCCACCCGGGCCGGAGTCGCCGATACCACACTGGTTAAAAGGTTGAGGGCCTCGGTTTAACCAGCGATCGTCTGAGTATTCGGCAACGGGTTCGTAAATACAGGTGTGGTCGTACTCTCTGATAGAGGTTTGGGTGTTGATGATTTCATTCCAACAAACACTGTTGGGAGGGAAGACCCCTGTGCCTGCGGGACATTGGGGTGGAAGGACAGGGTTGAATTTTTCACCGGCAGCGTTGGTGGGAATGGGATCCGGGACACAGTGCTCATCAACATCTCCAGGAAACTTGGTACAAACCTCACCTTCCAAACAAACAGTCTTTCCACAAGGGATGCCAATTGGTGGAGCGGGATTTGGGCCGTCGACACCGGCATCAACAGAGGGAGTATGACTGGTGTTGGCTGTAGGGGTTGGGGTGGGAGTGGCGGCGGAAATGGAGTCGACACCAAAAAGATAAAAGACAAAAAGACACAACAATAATAAGACAAGTTTCTTCACTGAAATAATTATACTTGGTAAGGGAAAAGGTTAAATGCCGAATTGGGTAACCTTGGCACCAGTGAAGTTTTCGATAAGGACAAGAGCCAGCCACACGGCGGAGAGCAGGATAAGACCAATGACGGCCCAAGTGAACATGTTCCAAGCACTAGCTACTGCTTTGGGATCCGATCCGGCAGTAGTTAGACGAATGCCGGCCATGATAATGATGCCCACGGCGGCAAGAGCAATGAGGGCTGGTATAGGGGAAAGAACGTTTCTTAGCAAACAGGTAATTCCTTGGATAGAAGCCACATCTGTGGCGTCCACACCAGCGACATTTTGACCAACGCATTCTCCAGACCAATTGCTGGCGGCGTATGCTTGGGGAATGAAAGAAAGGGTCATTGAGAATAATTATATCGTAAAAAAACTCAAGAACTCAAAAACTCAAGTTAAAAAAGGATACAAAAAACCGCCTGACGGCGGTAATTTGTTTTTTTCTAATACTAAATTCTTAGTAGGGTTTGGGGATGTTGATGTTTCCCTCGAAGACATCAACGCCAAAGAAATAGGCGATTAGTTTCATTAAAGCCCAGGAAGCAGCCACGATCGCAAGACCGACAACCGCGGCGGTGATACGATTTCTGGCCTGTTCGGTTTTGCCCTTGTCTCCTCCGGAAGTAAGCCACTCAATGCCTCCCATGACGAGAAAAGCGAAAGTGAGAATACCGGCAACGATGAAAGCTAGAGAAATAACACGGCTGATAAGGACGCCAATATCGGTGATCTTCATACCTGTCGGTTGGGGAACTCCGATGGTGCCAGCTGCTGCCAATGCTTGAGGAATTAAAGACATGTTTTTTATTTTTTAATAATTGTTATGCGTATTACTGACTATTATATATGATTTTTTAATTGTCAATTACCGAGAGGATTGTCGGTACAGAGGGCGTCTAGATTGATACCGAAGAAGGTGAGAACAATCATATAGACTGCATAGCTAGAAGCGACGATGGCTAGGCCGATCAGGGCGGCAGAGATCATCTTCTGGGATGACTCAATTTTTCCCTTGTCTCCGCCGGAAGTAAGCCACTGGATGCCTCCCATGACGAGATAGACAAAGAAAGCGATACCGGCAACGATAAAAGCGGCGGCGACGAGATTGCTGACGAGATGTCCGATACAGGTATAGCCGAAAAAGTTATTTTTGGTGGCCATTTCTCCAATAGGGAGCTCGATATCGGCGGCAAATACCTGAGAAAGTTTTTGGAATATCATAGTGCGCTGGGAAAAACAGGTTTGAGAATATTAATCTTGAAGACAGCTTGAATGAAATAGGTAATGGCGTAGGAGGCAACTAAAATACCGACACCGATAACCGAACTGGTGATTTTTTTCTGGGCGTCATCAATTTTGGCCTTGTCCCCACCGGAGGTGAGATACTCGATACCGCCCCAGACTAGATAGATGATAAAGGCAATTCCTCCGACGGTGACAACTGTTTGCCAGAGACTGGCTATATAAAAAGCCAAACCGCCACCGGGATCTTGAGGGACATTGGGAGAAAGGGCTCTGTTAACAATTTCGTTGACAGCGTGGGCGGGGCGGATGATTGTGATAGACATAAATATTTAGAGTTTTAGTGCGGCAAACGGATTGAGAATATCAAAACCGAGTACAGCTCCGACGATACCGATAATAAAGTAGGAGGCGACAATGGCGATCAAGCCGATGGCGGCCTGAGTCATCTGGGTTTGGGCACCGGAGACTTTCGTTTTGTCTCCACCGGCGGTAATCCATTCGAGCGCTCCAAGCGAGAAATAGACAACAAAGGCTAGACCTCCGATGACGGTCATGGTGGTAATAAGATTAGAGAGCAAATTACCAAGTCCGGCCTGTACTCCTCCACTGATGGCTGTTTGAAAAGGGCCTACTCCACCGACTTCTGATCCAAGAGGTATGTCGGCGGCGTGTATGGTAGGGATGAATCTGTTCATATCAGATGGATTGTAATTTGGGGGCGAGGATGGCTCCGAAATCATCAAAAAGAACCTTGCTGATAATGGCGATGATGATGAAACTGGCGGCGATGATGACTAGGCCGACCAGACTCATGGTAATTTTATTTTGAGCTTCGGCCAACTTACCTTTGTCTCCGCCGGAGCTGATAAATTGAAAACCCCCGGACAGTAATTGCCAAAGGGCAAAAACTCCGCCCACAACAACGATAAAACGAATAAGGGCCGAGATAATGTCGGTGGTCTGGCTGGTTTCTTTGGGGATTCCGGCGGGTAAATCAATGGTGCCAATGACATCGGTGGCATAAGCACTATTGATAAGTTGGTTGAGGATGTTCATTTTTGTTAAAAGAATTTAAAGCCGAAGATCGCTCCAATGACCCGAGTAATTAAAAAGGCGAGGACGACTAATATCAGGCCTATTATTGAATAGTTTAGCATGTTTTGTGCTTGTTCAATTTTGCCCTTGTCACCACCTGCCGAAACATAGTTGAAGCCAGCGATGATGATGACAATAAAGGCAATCAGGCCGGAGATAATAAGTACGTTGTATATCAGAGGATTGATGAGTTTGGCGAGAGTGGCCCCACTACCCCCGCTCAAGGCTTTGGCTGGAGCATAGAGGTTCTCCAGTGATTCTGCGGCAAGAGAGGTTTTGATAACCATACGAATATTTTACAGTAAAATTGGACACATGGTAACAAACAAGCTAGGAGAGTGGGCGAAAGCAAGGTTGATGGAATTGGCTAAAGAAATGGATTTGAGATTGAATAAATATTGGGATGAGGAAATTGAGAAAAATTTTGGTTTTAATCCGACACAGAAGAAACTGGTACACAAAATATTGTGTCACAGCAAGGAACACAACTTGAGATCGGCAAAAAGGGCAAGGTCAGCCTTTGTGATTTATGGATATCGGCTGGGGAAAAAACTCAAAAAATCAAAAAATCAAAAATTCGAAAATATGGAGGGGGTGTGGAGAGCGGCGGAAGCGGTGGAGCTGGTGCACACGGCTCTTTTAATGCACGATGACTTTATGGATGGAGACAAAATAAGGAGGGGGAGACCCACAACCCAAGAGTTTTTTGGCGAAGGAGATGCTCATTATGGAGACACGATGGCCGTGAATGTCGGGGATGCTATTTTGTGCTTAGGATTTGAAAGATTGTTAGAGTGTAGTTCCGACAGAGAAAAGATTCAAAGAATAATGAAACAAGTGTTGAGAGGAATTACCAATACGGCCTTTGGACAAGCGTACGATGTGAGTTTGTCAAAAATAGGAGAGATAACGGAAGAAAAGGTGATGAGCTTGCATAGAGCCAAAACAGCAATCTATACATACGAAAACCCCTTGATGGTTGGCGGTTTGCTGGCTGGTTTGCCGGAAGATATCTTAGAAATACTAAGTAAGTATTCGGTGGACGGCGGGATAGCCTTTCAACTGCAGGATGATGTACTAGGTGTCTATGGCAACGAAGAAAAAATCGGAAAATCCGCCAACTCGGATCTATTGCAAGGCAAAGTGACACTCCTCGTTGTGAAAGTTATGGAGATGGGAACAGAAAACCAAAAGGAGGCCTTGTTAAAAGTTTGGGGAAAACTCATGGCGGAGGATGGCGATATAGAGGCGGCAAAACTGGCGATCAGAGAAAGCGGGGCACATACCTATTCCGTAAATGTAGCCAGAAAATATGCGGCCAAAGCCGCGGATACGGCGGCTTCTTTGAGAGGTAAGGGGTTAAATGAAGAAGCGATCGATTACCTCGAGGGGATTGCGAGGTATATGGTGGAGAGGGAGGTATAGGTGGTGACAAATTGTGAGAGTGTTTGAGAGAAATGGTGTTTTAGGATGAATTTTATGGAAGTACCAAGACACTGGCGTGAACAACCGACAAGGATGAGATTCGACGGAGAAGAAAAAACATTAAAAGACTCAGACATGACGGTATTTAAATATCCTGGGGGGTCTATTCCATTGGTTGGAGATTATTATCAGATCCGTGAAAGATTTGAAAAGAAAGGTTTTGCTCAGGAAGCTATCGATGAAATCTTATTTCGTCTTTGGGGTGGAATTCCCGCCGAATCGGCGATCTCTTTGGGAGAAGTCGTTAATAGCTTCCATGAGTTGGTCGGGAGTGAAGTCGGGAAATAGAATGGGAGTGAAATATAGTTCGGAGTAAACAGATTGCCAGGGGAGATAGCCTGAGGTACGTCGTTCTCCGCCGGTGCGGATGACAAGATCCGGATCGGGCATACCAGCAGTATCGAGGTGGGTCGAGACAGCTTCTTCATTGATTTGGTTAACGGGAATTTTTTCAGCAACTATTTTTTTAACGGCCCGGACAATCTCGTCACGACCTCCATAGTTGAGGGCAAAGGAGACCGTGATCTTGTTATTTTTTGAAGACTTCGCAATCATCTCAAGTGATTTGTTGACGATATCCTTTGGAAATCGACTCATATCTCCAAGAATATGCAATTTGGCTCCTTTGCTGATAAAGCGAAGGGCAAGGGCTCCAAAGGCAAGTCGGAATATCTCTAGGATGCCTTGGACCTCTTTTTCCTCCCGTTTCCAGTTTTCGGTTGAAAAGGCCCAAAAGGTGACATAAGGTATGCCCAGATCAGCACATTTTTCAATCAGCGGTTCTATAGTGTGATTGGCGGCGTATTCGTGACCTTTTACAGGGTCTAAGCCCTTGGTACGTGCCCAGCGGCGATTACCGTCCATCATAATTGCAATGTGTTTTGGTAGGGTGGCCATGCAGGTGTAAATTATACCAAAACAGGTTAAATGAGATTGCCAAGACCCAAGAATGACAGAACTATCCGGACTACAAGGTAGGCAACGAGGGACATAATGATACCCAGCAAGCTGTTGATAAATCTGGTGGATGCCCCTGCTACCTTTTTGGGGTCACCGGAACTCATCATATAGTCCCAACCGGCCATGACAAGACTGGCAAAAAAGAGAAGTCCGGCGATGACAAAAACCAAATTAATGAGGTCTTTGGAGAAAAGACTGTTTAAGGCTGAACCAATCTTGATTTTGGATTCGGCGGGATTGTAAAGTTTGGAAATATCAGCTCCAGAACCTGATAATGTGGTTTGACCAATATTTACGGCGTAGGCTGATTTTATGAAGAACATGATTTTATTGTAAACCAGGGAGACTAAGAATATTGATACCAATAAAGTTTAGTAGAAAAACAGAGAGGATGATGAAGATGAGACCGGAAATTGCTGAGGTAATCACTTCTTGACCCTCTTTGAGCTTGTCGGGTATGCCAGCCGAGGTGGTAACAATGAAGACTCCGTAAAGCATAAGAATCAGGGCGAGTCCGCCACCTAAGCCGACTGCAATTTTAATTATTGAAGCAAAGAAGGAGTTTGGTCCGGCATCGGCTAATGTGGAGATACACCCCAGAGCTGTTTCCACGGAGTCTTGTCCGCACGATCCTTGAGGGGAGGCAAAATTGATTGGTCCCACAGATGTGGCATTTGCGGTAGTTGGAGAGAGTAGAGCTAGAAACAATAAAGTAATGGCGAGAAGTCGAAAGAGGTATTTCATGCACTGTAATTTTATCATGGATGATGGTAAGAGCTTGATATAAACTAGATGTAATGAAGTGGCGGTATTTATTAGTGGTGGTATTAGGGGTGGGCCTTTTTGCTGGCATTAACTCGGCTGAGGCGATTGATTGTTCGGAGGGGAATATCAACAATTTGGCGATTGATCAGCTGGAGATTTGTAAAAATGAATCGCAAAAAGAACTAGATATGTCACTGGCGGCGACCGCGCCTTTGGAAACGGAGGTCAAAAAACTGGGATCCAGGATAGCAGCCTTACAAAAAGGGATCAACACGGCTCTGGCCAAACTAAAAACGACCGAAATTGGAATTAAAGACAGAAGTGAAAAAGTGTCGACGCAATACATGGTATTGGCGGTGAAGATAAGAGGAATGTATATCCGACTGCGATCCGAACCGTTGTGGGTGAGTTTGCTTTCCAGCACGAGCATGGGACAAACTAGGAGGGAACTGGCTTACAGACAAGAGAGTAATGATAAAGACAGGCAAGTAATTGTGAGCTTGGTTCAAGAAATTGGCCAACTGGAAGAAGATAAAAAAACTCTGGAAAAACAAAAGGAACAGCTTAGTAAACTGCAGGCGGAGCTGGACAAACAAAACCTTTTTTTTCAAGCCGAGGTAAAAAAGGCCAAAGCCTTTCAGAGTGATTTGTCGGGAAAGATTGCGGCACTATCGGCCAAGCAGGCGGCGATCTTGGCCGAGAAACAAGGAACTTTTTCTACTACAGTGGGAGATGTACCGTTGGCAGATGATCCGGCTTCGCGGCCGGATTATAATCCTGGCTTCTCTCCTGCCTTCGCGGCGTTTTCCTTCGGAGCGCCACACTTCAAGGGAATGAGCCAGTACGGAGCTTATGGGCGGGCCAAGTCTGGTCAAAACGCCGAGGAAATATTACATGCTTATTATGGAGGCGTAGAGATAAAAAAGGATTATGATGCCGGTAAACAAATCAGCGTCCAAGGATATGGTCGGATGGATATTGAAACATATGTAAAAAGAATTTACGAGATGCCAGGTGGTTGGGGGGATAGTGGCGGAATGGAGGCCTTGAAGGCCCAAGCGGTGGCGGCTAGATCTTACGCTCTGGCTTGGACCGATCAAGGAAACGGAGGAGCGATTTGTACGACTCAGGCATGTCAAGTTTACAAGAATGCGAATAAGGGTGGAAAGTGGGAGGAGGCGGTGAATGCGACTAAGGGATGGGTAATGATGGCCAACGGAAAACCATTCAAATCTTGGTATGCGTCGACTTCCGGTGGATATCAAGAGTCGTATACCGATAGCTATGCCGGATATACCACATCCGCCTTTTGGGATACTTCAAATGGAAGGTCGGGTTGGACGTCACAGGCTTATGAAAAAATTGCCGGTAGCCCTTGGTTTTACAAAGCTTGGTACAAAGGCAGTAGTGGAGCCAGTTGCGGCAGAAGCCACCCCTGGTTAACTTCAGAAGAAATGGCAGATTTATTGAACGCTTGGAAAGTTTTGAAAAACGGTTCAGACTCGAGAGTCTTACCCTTGGGTGGTTGTGGTGGAGACAATCCGTACAGCATGAGCGACTTGAGGAGTAAGGCTGAAAGTGTAGGTGGTGGTTATAGTAGTGTAAGTGGAGTGAGTGTGACATATTCAGACGGAGGTTACACAGCCAATGTTCATTTTGAGACCAATAAAGGTGCTGTGGAGATGTCCGGTTCGGAGTTTAAGAAAGTCTTCAATATCCGGGCTCCGGGATGGATTTCTCTCAAGAGCGGGTTGTTTAATATTGAAAAGAAGTAGGGAGATTGGTTTGGTACAATTAGGTATGCCGGAAGTTTTTAAAGCGGGAAGTGTCAAAGGAGAATCAGCGGAGATAAAGAAACTGTTGGGTGAGAGTTTTTCAGGGAGCTCCTTTGGATCTTGTATACCCCGCCCCCACAGGTTTAGATTTGAATCTCAGCAAGACGACGAAACCGTTCTGCTCTTGGGAAGAAGGCACCTTGTCACCAATTTAGGATGGATAGCCATGCTGTGCTTTGCTTTTGTAATTCCCTTTGTATGGGGGGAGTTCCCTTTTCTAAAGGCACTGGACGGCAACACCCTGGTTAGCATTACGATGTTGTGGTACATGGGGCTGATATTCTTCGGCATGCAAAGTTTTTTGACCTGGTTTTACAATGTCTACATTATTACCAACGAGAGGTTGGTGGACGTAGACTTTATTGGACTGTTGAGTAAGACGGTAAATGTAGCGCAGATTTCAATGATCCAAGACGTCAACTATACACAGAAGGGAATCCTGGCTAGTTTTTTTAACTATGGAGATGTGATTGTTCAGACGGCATCCGAGCAGAGAACTCCAGATACTCACACAGAAACCTCTGCCTTCACTTTCGAAGCAGTGGCCTTCCCAGACAAAGTGGCATCGGTAATTTCACAATTAACAGAAGAAGCTGAGAAACCATGGAGATAATACCAGGAGTAACCATTAGTCTGAGTATGATTGTAGGGCTAATGGTAAAGGTATCAATGATTCTCTTTTTGATTCTTTCTCTGATTATGGTCAGACAGGAAAGTTTGATGGACAAAGTGGTCAATCTACCAATCGGGAAAAGTCTCAAGGTTTTGACTTGGGGATACTTTTTGTTTTCGCTTTTTGTGACTGTTATTGTACTATTAGCTTAGGAAAGGAACACCTGCCCAACAATGAATACCGGCTTAGGATTATCTTTTTGGAGAATTGTAAATGAGGAAGGGGCCAATGGCTGGGCTCAAGTTTATGCACGAATTCCCTTTGACGATAAGGAGCTTGCGTATAAAGGAGCCCTTTTTGGTGCTGTTTTCGATGAAAACATGGAGAACTGGGCGGAGAGAGATGCCGAACAGATGGCTTGGGTTGAGGAGTATTTCAATAATTTAGAACTGGGCGGAGATCTGGGAGACTTTGGAAAAAAGTGGGAGAAAAAATTCCCCAACTTAAACGGAGTTTGGGTGTGGGTTAGTTATTTTGACGGAAAGCGGGAGATCAGGGTTGCAGGGTGGGGAAAGGTAAAAGTAGTGTTAACCCGTAACCAACAAGAGTATGATTTTACTGGGAGGTTGACACCGGATAAGGTGGTGAAGGGGAGTGTCATAAGTGGAGACAAAATGATAGTGCTTGTCGGAGTAGCTAAGGACGAGATTTTTAAAAGCTTGTCGGTGGCGACAGAGGAAGATGTCCGGCGCTGGAACCATGAGCTGGTGGAAGAAAACAACGCTGCCGCCGGACTAATTCTGAACTTCAATGAATTGATGGAACAGGAACTCAATACTATTGAGGTTGGCGAGTATGTAGAACAAGATTCCAATATTTCCGAAGTGAACGAGAGGAAGCCTGTTTTGGACTTGGCTGAAGATAAATTGGTTGGTCCGATAGGTTTGAAAGAGAAGCTGATCAACCAGTGGATGAAATTCCGACCGGTTGAACGTAGGGAGTTGGTAGACAGAGGACTTTCTCCAAAAAGGAAAAAGTGGTCGATGCTTTTGGGAGTTTTGTTTTTGATTCTATTGTTGATAAGTTTGGTTTCCGGTTCGATAAAGATGAAACAAACTGCTCAGCAGAAAAGATGGCAGAGTTTTTCTGAGCCAATAGAAAAGAGTTTACAGGAAGCCGGGGGTTTGGTTTCCATTAATCCTACCGGTGCCAAGAAACTGATTGAGGATCTGAGGTTGAGTTTTGATGCCGGTAAGGATCATTTTGTTTCAGGTCGATATAGCAAAGAACTTTTTGATTTGGAAAAAATGATCAACGATGGGTGGACGGTGGCTTCTGGAGAGAAGGAGAGCCAAATAGAAGAAATCTTAAAAATTAACCTCGTGCGGCAGGGGTATAAAGGCAATAGAATGAATTTACAGAATAACGGCCAATTTATCGTCCTTGACACATCAATGGGGGTGATTGTAACGGCAGAGGTTAAAACGAAAGATATAAAAGTGGTGGCCGGGAAAGGGGAGGGTTTGGGTTGGTTGGATGTTGCCGGCGAGGGAAATAAAATTATGGTGCTAAGTAACGAAGGTGTTAGAAACGCGGTAACCGGCGTCGATCTGATAAAGTTTGATTCGGCCGTGGGAAAACCAAAGGTCCTGGGTAGTTTTGGGGGTAACTTATACGTACTTGATCAAGGAAACAAGGAGATATATAAATACGCCGCCACTGGAGATGGATTTGGTGACAGGACCAGATGGTTTAAGCAAAATCAGTCAATGAGCTTTGAACCAGTAGATATGGCGATTGACAGTGATGTTTGGGTGGCCTACGAAAAAGGAGAAGTCGAAAAATTTCGACGAGGATCAAGAGAGTCGTTTTCTTTGAGCGGTCTTCCGGCTGAGATAAAAATAAATCGGATCGCAGTAGAACAGAATGGGGCGAAGATTGCCCTTTTGGGTGTTAGTCGCGGCTTGGTGGCTCTGTGCAGTAAAGAAACGGGTGTGTGCAGCCAGACATTGAAATCCGGAAAGTTGCTGGAGGCTTCGGATATTGAGTTTGATAGTCAGGGGAATCTGATGGTGCTGATCAACGGGACGGTGGGGGTGTTGAAATAACCAAAAACTCTCCCGCGAGGGTGGACTTTTTGTTTGTGGAGACGGAGGGAGTCGAACCCTCGTCTGGAGTAATCTGATTACAGAGTCTACAAGCTTAGATTGCCGATTTTCCATAAAGCTTCAGGCAAACAAGAACACTTTATGGTCGATTTAGAAAAAGTTAGTCTTCAAGCCTAAATCAAACTTGAAGCATTCAATCCGGTATTTTTTCGCCCTGAAAGTAGCCCGGGATCCGCCGGCTCTCAAGACGTCTTTAAACTACAGTTTAGGCAAAAGCGTAAACGGGAGTGAAAGATTTGATTTCGTTAGCGAGGGATTTGACTCCACTAGCCACGAAACCAAGTAACTTGTCTTCTTTATTGACAGTTGTGTTTTGGTCTGTTTGACTCCTATTACCAAAGGAGGCTTGCGTCTGTAAACGTACCATTCCATCGATTCCTGTCGTCCCCAATGCCTATAATATACCACGAATGAGCGTAAAATGCAAACTAAACCGCGTGGAGTGAGATTGCCACGGTTCGGGGTACCGAAACTCGCAATGACGGTTGATTAGGCTCGAAGACCTCTAAGGAAACCAACTTTTTCGGTTAAATTAACGCCCATCATCTGATCACGGCTCGCTTGCATAACAACAGCGGCCAGGAACAAGTCAAATTCGTTTTCATCCATAGCCTTAATTTTGGACTTGATGCCCTCTTGATACTTTTTTAGGCTCATTTTAGCCGTAAATTCACCACCCCAAGGATACTTGGAAACACATTCAGGGATAATTTTGGTCCAGAACAGATCCATTTTTTGTCCTTTCATCTATTGGTTTTTTAAACGTCTCGCTAAGCTCAGGTTTGAGACCCTTTTTTTAATCAACTCGCGCTTTTCAAACTTCTTTTTGCCTCGAACTAGAGCTATTTGCACCTTCACGAGACTACCCTTATTATACAGCTTCAGAGGCACCAAAGTCAACCCGGCTGATCTCATTTTTGTTTGAATAGCCACGATTTCCTTCTTGTGAAGGAGAAGCTTTCTGGTGCGGGCGGGGTCATATTCCGGTATGCTGGAAAACTTGTATTTTTGAATATTGAGGCCGATGAGGTAAGCACCGTCTTCTTTGAGCAGAACTCGGGCACCGGCGAAGTTGGCTCCGCCACCTCTGATGCTTTTAACTTCAGCTCCGGTCAGTTCAAGACCACCCTCAAAAGGCTCAATAATCTCGTAATCAAAAAAAGCTTTTTTGTTCTGGGCTAGCATGGCTCTATTATACGGGTAGCCATTGGTACGGATTGGTTAGTGCCAAGTGCTAAATTCTAGATATGATGGATTATGATTTGGGAGGCGATTATCGACTTCATTTTTCCAAAAACATGTGTAGGGTGTGGAAGTTGGGGAAGTTTTCTGTGTAGGGAGTGTGAAGACAGGCTCGATTTTGTCGAGCAAATATGTCCCATGTGTGGGGAGGAATCTCCAATGGGATGGACCCATCCAAAATGTAAGACCAGATGGGGAATGGATGGTTTGATTGCTATTTATGAGTATCGGGAACCCATAGCCAGGGCGGTGGTAGATGGTGTCAAATACGGGTTTAGTCGCGAGTTGATGGGTATAGTGATGAACAATTTTACTTTCGAAACGGGATGCAATTTTGACTATCTGGTGCCTGTGCCATTACATTTTTATAGAGAAAATTGGAGAGGTTTTAATCAAGCAGAAGACTTGGCAAAAATTGTTGGGGAGAAGTTGTCGGTATCCAGTGTCAAAATATTGAAAAGAGTGAGGAACACAAAACAGCAGGCACTAATGAAAACGAGGGAAGAGCGACAAAAGAACATAGAAAACGCTTTTATCGTAGATCGCAGATTTCAGATGTCAGATATCAGAGGAAAGATGATATTGTTGGTGGATGATGTGTTTACGAGCGGGGCAGATATGAGAGAGTGTACCAAAACACTGAAGAAAAGTGGCGCAGGGGTAGTGTGGGGGCTGGCACTGACTCACTAATCGTCTACAATATTAGTTGTGAAACGGGATTTTATTTTGGGTCTGATTTTGGTTTTTGTATTTTTGATTATGGCGATGGGTATATGGATGATTTCAAATAAGCGGATTATGGAGGTTGGGCCAAAAAAGATTTCGGTGGTGACGTCGTTCTATCCTCTATATTTTCTGGCAAGTGAGATTGGTAAAGAGAAGATCGCGGTTACCAACATTACTCCGGTGGGAATAGAACCACACGATTATGAGCCGACAGCCAGAGATATGGCTGAGATTCATAAGGCAAGAATTTTGATCCTTAATGGCGGTGGTTTCGAGTCATGGAGTGGAAAAATTCAAAATGATATTAATAATGTTTTTGTTTTAGAAGCAGCTAAGGGACTGACGGTTGGAAATGATGTTCATGTTTGGTTATCTCCGGAGTTGGCGAAAAAGGAGTCCGAGGCAATACTTGCCGGACTGATTCAAATTGATCCGGCAAACAGAGATTACTACACAGACAATGCACTAACCTTGGAGGGTAAACTCAACAAGCTGATGGAAGACTACAAGAGGGGGCTTGCTAGCTGTCAAAGCCGAAAAATCATTACCTCCCACGCAGCTTTTGGTTATCTGACCCGCGAGTTTGGTTTGACCCAAGTGGCTATCTCCGGTATATCGCCGGACGAAGAACCATCGACAAAACAGTTGGCAGAAGTGACCAGGGTTGCCAGAGAAGACAAGGTGAAATATATATTCTTTGAAAGGTTGGTAAGTCCAAAATTAGCGGAAGTAATTGCCGAAGAGGTGGGTGTAGAGACTTTGGTGTTGGACCCGATCGAGGGAATAAGCGATAATGATATGGAGCGGGGGGCGAATTACTTGACAATTATGGAAGAAAATTTAGCAAATTTACGGATAGCACTAGAATGCCTGTAGATCATACAAAGAACATCATCGAGGTTTCCGGAGTTTCGTTTGCATATAACGAAGACCTAGTGCTGGAGAATGTGGATCTGAATATCCACAAAGGAGACTACGTAGGAGTAATAGGTCCAAACGGAGGTGGAAAAACGACACTGATAAAGATAATGCTGGGACTGTTGTCACCATCAAGAGGGACCGTCAGAATGTTTGGTGTTGATATCCATGATTTCAAAAACTGGTCCAGGATCGGATATGTACCACAGAAAGTTATTAATTTCGATGTTAATTTTCCGGCGACTGTTTTTGAGGTGGTAGCCATGGGCCGGTATGGTAAGTTGGGGATTTTTAAGTCTTTGACTAGAGAAGATAAGAGAATCATCAACGAATCTCTTAGGCAGGTAGAAATGTTTGAGTATAGAAATAGAATTATTGGGGATCTCTCGGGAGGTCAACAGCAAAGGGTTTTTATTGCACGAGCCTTGGCCGGGCAGCCGGAAGTTATTTTTCTTGACGAGCCGATGGCCGGTGTTGATGTGCTAGCACAGGATCAGTTTTATCAATTGTTGAAGAAGCTGAACCGTGAACTGGAACTGACGCTAGTGTTTATCTCGCACGATATTGAAGCCGTGGTGAATGAGGTGACGGAAATTGCTTTTGTGAATAGAAGTTTGAGCTATGACAATAACCCGAAAAACTTCGGTAGAGGCGACTTGGAAAAGCTCTATGGAGACAATAAATTTATTCATCATCACAAACATGCTTGAATTATTCCAATATAGTTTTGCTATTCGAGGACTGGTGGCCGGGCTCATTATTGGGTTTATTGCTCCGTTAATAGGAATATTTTTGGTTCTGAGAAGGTACTCTCTGATAGCAGATACATTAGCTCACGTGTCACTGGCCGGTATAGCGATTGGATTTTTGCTGAAAATAAACCCTATTTTGACGGCTATAGCCTCGACGGTATTGTCTTCAGTGGTGATAGAAAGGATGAGGACATCCAAAAAAGTTTATGGGGAGTCAGCCCTGGCAATTTTCCTCTCAGGAAGTCTGGCTTTGGCGGTGGTGTTGATTAGTTTAGCGCATGGTTTTAACACAGGACTTTTAAATTATTTGTTTGGATCGATCGTTACAGTAAAACAGACAGACCTCTTGATTATCGGATCTTTGGGAGCTTTGGTGGTGGTGGTTTTGGCTCTGTTTTATAAGGAGCTGGTGTACATTACTTTTGATGAAGAGTCGGCGCAAGTGAGCGGTATCCCGACTCGATTAATAAATACCTTACTGATAGTGTTGGCCGCCCTGACGGTGTCACTTTCGATTCCGATTGTGGGAGTACTGCTTATTTCGGCTTTGATGGTGATCCCGGTAGTGACTGCCTTGCAGTTTCGGAGAAGTTTTATCAAAACCATATTTATTGCTGAGTTGGTTTCGCTGTTTTCGGTAGTGACAGGAATCTTCGCCTCTTTTTATCTGAATCTTTCTACCGGAGGGACAATAGTATTGATTTCGCTCTTGGTTTTTGCGGTTTCTTTGGGACTGAGGAAAAGATAGTTGTTATCTCCTGTCATCGTCTAGAAACTCGTAATACGAAAGAATACCTGGTGTGGAAAGGATAAAGTAAAAAAGCAATTCCTCGATAGGAATGTGATGGCCTAAGTAGTTTATTTTCCAGATGTAGTGGAGCCCCGGGAAACTCCAGTGATTAAGCCTTAACCCCACATATTCGACAAGCAACGCCAAAACAAGAAAATAGGCTGTAACTTTGATGAAGCGAGAATCTTCTACTGCGGAGGAGGTGGGATTCGAACCCACGTGTGCCGAAGCACATTCGCTTTCCAAGCGAACGGAATGGACCACTATCCGACTCCTCCCCTGAACCTGTATATTTTACCTCAACCTATCCAAAGCTGCGAGCAGTTCAAATATCTGGTTTATTACCACCGTTTTTTCCGGCACCTCTCCCTGTCTGTACACCGACCATGGGCTGGGCATGTAGACAGTTCTGGCACCTAGCCCATCTCCTGGCCGTATATCGCCACTCAAGCTGTCACCGACAACCAAACTATTCTTGGGACTTACCCCCATTTGGTCCATTCCCTTTCTCCAGTCATCGGCTTTCTTGTGTCCATTTTCATCTACTATCACCACCTGATCAAAATAATCCCAAAGCCCTAGTCTATCCAGTTTGTATTTTGTCCACTCCGCATTCGCATGTGTTACCAGTCCCATCTTCATTCCACTGGCTCTAAAAATACTTAGCATTGGGTGAACTCCAACACGTATTCTTGGCTCAACCATGTATATGTTCATCAAAATATCTAGATTGTCTAGAATCTCCTTTTCTCCATGACCAAAGTGTTTTGCTAGTTTTTCTACCACCGCCGCCCACCTTTTAGGGTTCACCCCCATGGACTTGTACTCTTCGTCATTGATTTCTTGCAATGCGTCTATCAGTTCGGCCTCCTTAACTCCTATCTTTCCAGCGACTTCAACCGCATACATTTTCATAAACCTGATAAATATTTCGCTCGTATAAATGAGGGTATCATCCAAATCGAACAAGACCCCTTCAATCCCCAACATGTTCAGCTTTTCCTTAACTTCACCAAAGATTGGATCTCTGTCCAGTTCAATCATGCCCTATTCTACCTCAAGTCTTTCTTTTTGAGTTCTCAAGTTTTTGAGTTTTTTTACTGGTGTACCCGGTGCGATTCGAACGCACAACCACTTCCTTCGGAGGGAAGTACTCTATCCAGTTGAGCTACGGGTACATACTTCGTATTATCTCACGCACCCTTTTTATTCCAAACTCTTTTGTTATTAATCTCTTCTTTTTCCTTAAATGCCTCTTCCATGTCAACTCCGAGGAGATTGGCAATATCCACAACATAACTAAATACGTCCGCCAATTCGCGATCAATCTCCATTTTGTCCGAATTGGAATCTGTATGCATTTTTGTTAATTGTCTGGCCGCCTTTGCCAGCTCCCCAACTTCTTCCGACAAATACATAAACAGTTCCGGGATTGTCGTATCCTCGAAACCTCTCTCCACCCCCACATCTCTTATATAGTTTTGGAGATCTCTTAGTGTTGGCTTGTCCTTTATTTGTTTCATGTTGGCGGAGGATACAGGGGTCGAACCTGTTAGAGCTTACGCTCATTGGTTTTCGAAACCAACGCATTACCGTCCTGCCCATCCTCCCATAAGTGCGCTCGGGAGGACTCGAACCTCCGACCCCCAGATCCGCAATCTGGTGCTCTATCCAACTGAGCTACGAACGCATATGCGAACAAGCTCTTATTTTACCATCTACGGGGCATTTTCCCTCATTCTAAGGGCATCTTTTCTCCTACCCATTTCAAAGCTCTATCCACCCAAGTCACTGCGGGCTCTTGGAATATTACCCTTTCCAGCATATGTTTTTTTAGATCATCTTCCTTATTGGGGTCGAGAACGACTACCAGATGCCAGGGCACGACCGCCAAGTTTATTCTCATGAGTCTGGTTCCCCACTTGGTTTCAAACCAAAAAGATGCCATTTCTTCAAAGCGGTATGTCTTCTCTTGAGATTTCAGACCCCAAGAAGTCAGCTCGGTTTTTATCAATCGAGGTTCTGTCTTGGCCATCGCCCACAACATAAACACAAGCGCCCAAATGACGAGTACAGGCATGAATCCCTCTATAAAATAGAAAATAATCGATACCAAAAAGGCAATTACTATCACTGAACTATAAAATTCTTTACTCCAAACTTTATGTGGTCGGTCATACGCCTCAAACTCCAACAGTATCTTTTCACTTAAGTCTTTATTCTCTATTTCAGCCACATTTCATATTAACACAGGCGGAGGGGATGGGATTCGAACCCATGGTGCCTTGCGACACGGAGGTTTAGTAAACCTCTACACTAGACCACTATGTGACCCCTCCAAGAGCGGAGAGCACAGGGGTCGAACCTGTTAGAGCTTGCGCTCATCAGTTTTCAAGACTGACGCATTACCGTCCTGCCCGCTCTCCGAGAAGTCTATTTTATCATTCGTGAGGCTAGGAAACCGGGAATAGCTGTTAAAATAGGGTTTGCTGGAGGCGTCCGATAACGGTAGTTATCCGGCATCTCCGCGCTCGCAACTAAGGAAAACGATGTTTTTCCCGTTGCTCACTTGGAGGCGTCCGATAGTGGTTATTCGAGCGGGTTGCTAACCCGCGGCCTAACAAGGCCCCGTGGGTTCGAATCCCACCGCCTCCGCCAAAGAAGAACAAGCCCGTAAAAGTAATTTATCTCACATAACCATTGACGCCGAAAAGGTATATCGATAAGATGAAGATGAATGAACTTGGTAAGAAAGTGGTTTTCGGCTAAGAATACAATGTTATCTGTATTGATAATGTTGTTTGTGTTGAGTGGAGTTTACGTATCAGAAAGGTATGAGAAGTGGTTGGTGACGGACAGTAGGAATAAGGTAGAGGCCACTCTAGGGATATACAAAAATGGTGTCGAAATGATTCTTACCCGTCGTTTGGGTTTGGTTCGAGGATTGGAAAAATTTGTAACAAGCAGGGATGAGAAGAGCGTCATTGACGATTTTCCGATATTTGCCCCAGGTCTCTATAACGACAATGAAGGTGTCCGAAATGTTGGAATAGCGCGGGGAGGAATTCTTTCTTTAATATATCCGATAAAAGGAAATGAAGGGGCTTTGGGCTATAACCTACTGGCAGATCAGAGACCAAGCGTAAAGTCGGAGATTGCCCGAATGATTGAGTCAAAAGAAACTGTAGTGACTGAACCATTTACGCTGCTTCAAGGGGGTTTGGGCATAGCAGCGAGAAAAGCAATTTTTAGAAATAATCAACTGTGGGGGTTGGTTTCAGTAGTGGTAGACGTTCCAGACATTATAAGGTCATCAGGTTTAGAGAAAGGGATCGATGGATTGAGGCTGTCTTTGAGGGACAAAAATGGGATTGTTTTTTGGGGAGACAAAGATATGTTTAAGAACAATCCGGTAATCTCTACAATTCGGTTTGACAACGAATATTGGGAATTGGGTGCCGTTCCGGTACCGGGTTGGGAGTCATCGGTTTTGAATTCAGTGAGAATGTTTAATATGACAATGATTTTCCTCATGATCATAGTACTGGTGGTGGTAAATGCATTATGGGTAAGATGGGGAGAGTATTACACATTAAATGTCAGATGGGGTGGAGCGGCCGAGTCCGCAAAACCGGCTCTTTGGTATCTACTGTTGGGTGGGGTCTGGATACTTTTTTCCGACAGGCTAGTTGATCTTTTAGTCGCCGACAGGAAACTGTTTATGGAGATTTCAACCATAAAAGGCTGGATTTTTGTATCGGTTACCGCCGGATTGTTGTATTTGTGGACATCTAAGTCGTTTGGGAGGTTGGAGACGTTGGTACGTCTGCTGCGAAAGGTTCAGAGGGTGGCTAGGCTGGGATATTATGTGATGGATATTAAAAATGATGATTGGGAAGGTTCGGAAGTACTGAATGAGCTATTTGGTATTGACAACCACTACAAGACGAACACCGAGGGATGGCTGGAGATCGTCCATCCGGATGACAGAGGATTGATGCGGGACTATTTTCTGAAGGAGGTGCTGGATAAGAATAAAGCATTTGATAAGGAATACAGAATAGTAAATAGAACAAATGGAAAAATGGCGTGGGTTCATGGGATTGGCAAGCTGGACTTTGACTTCAAAGGTAAGCCAATCAGGATGGTGGGAACGATTCAAGATATTACCGAGAGGAAGAGATATCAGGAAAAATTGGATAAGTTGAGCTTTGACACTCTCACCCAAAAACAAAAACTGGAGAATATTTTAAGTGATATCGGGGATGCCGTTTTTGTAACAGACACAAAAAAGACCATTGTCATGGCAAATAATGCAATGGAAAAGCTGTTCGGACTTGGAAGAAAAGAGATGACCGGAAAAAACATCGAGGAGGTGATGGACTTGTCTTATGAATCTTCCGGTAAAAAACCTGAAGATCTGTTGGAAACGGTATTTAATAAGAAAAAACAAGCAAGATCGATTGAGACATTAATATTAAACAGAAAAGGTGGAGTTAGGATTTCGATTGATGGAGTCGCTTCGCCGATAATGGATGAGAAACATAAATTGGTCGGAACAGTGTGGGTGCTGCGTGATGTGACCAAGCAGCGCGAATTAGAAAAAATGAGGTTGGATTTTGTTTCGCTTGCCAGCCATCAGTTACGTTCGCCGCTGACAGGAATAAAATGGTATGTGGGACTTCTTCGAGAGTGCGCCGTTAAATCTTCTGACAAGAAGGCAAAGGAATATATCGATAGCATTGAGGAGAGTAATCAAAAGCTGATTGATTTGGTTGACGACCTTTTGGCGGTGGGGAAAATGAACGAGAGTGGTTTTGTCGAAAAACAGCTGGAAAACCGTTCGTTGAAAGAAATTATCAAGGGAGCTAGCCAAATTCAGGCGCGAATGTATGTTGACCACAACATTCGTCTTGAAGGAATTGACTTGATTCCGGAAGGGTTTGTGGTGGAGGTGGATGCAACCCAAATGATACAAGTGTTTGGCAATATATTGAGCAATGCTGCCCGATACTCACCGGATGGGTCCCGAGTGACGGTATGGGCTGAAAAGATGAATGACGGATACCAAGTGATGATTAAGGACGAGGGTTTAGGTATTCCAGAGTCTCAGAAACCCAGGGTGTTTGAAAGATTCTTTAGAGCGGACAACGTAGCCAAGAAAGTTCCGGGAACCGGCCTGGGTCTGTATATGAGCAAGAACATTATCACTAGCCATGGTGGAAATATCTGGTTTGAGTCGAAAGAGGGCACAGGAACAACGTTTTTTGTTAAATTACCAATTAAACAAAATAAGAATGGATAACAAAAAGAAAGTGATGATCGTCGAGGATGATGCGGTGTTAGTAAACGCCCTGACTCTTTCTCTGGAAGATGAAGGGTACGATATCTCAGTAGCCACCGACGGAGAGGAGGCCGAAAAAATGATCCTAAAGGAAAAACCAGACCTAATCCTCCTGGACTTGTTGCTACCCATAAAGAGCGGGTTTGAGGTTTTGAAAATAATTAGAGGGAATCCAGACACTAAGAACATTTCGGTCGTGATCCTGACAAACTTCGAACAGGAGACCAGTATTGACGAGGGGATGCGTTTGGGAGCCAAGGATTATATTGTCAAGGCTAACATCGACATAAAAGACATCCCGACGATTGTTAAGAAATATATGCCTGCCTAAATGAAAAGGGTTTTTGGTACAATCTAAAGTGGATTGATACTAATAAAACCCAAAGATGGAAGATCAAGTTGAAGAAGTTAAGAGAAAGACGGATATTGTAGGACTCATTGGGCAGTATGTGGCATTAAAAAAGATGGGGAGGCATCATAAAGGCCTCTGTCCTTTTCATAGCGAAAAGACTCCATCTTTCATGGTCAACGAGGAGATGGGTCTCTATAAATGCTTTGGTTGCGGTGCCGGTGGAGACGTGATTAAGTTTTTGATGGAGATAGAGGGAGTTGATTTTCGAGAGGCGCTGGAGAGATTGGCTGAAAAAGTAGGAGTAAAATTGGTGACGAGAAAATCCGAATTTGGAAGTGACAAGCAAAAACTACTGGAGGTGATGGAGCTGACGGCTAGATATTATCATTGGCTACTGACTGAGAGCAAAGCCGGAGTAGAAGCCAGAAAGTATTTGAATGAGAGAAAAATCAACGATAAATTAATCGAGACTTTTAATCTGGGTTTCTCCCTGCAGGGATGGGATAATCTGATGGAATACCTTACAAAGAAAAAGGGGTACTCAGAGGTAGTGTTGGAAAAGGCGGGATTAATCAGCAGGAGAAGTGGGGGCGGGTTTTTCGATAAATTTAGAGGACGAGTAATGTTTCCGCTTCAGGATTCGGGGGGTAAGGTGGTGGGCTTTACAGGGAGAATCTTACCCGATCTGGCAAAAGAAGGTGAACCAAAATACTTGAACTCACCGGAAACCGAGATTTATCATAAAGGCCGGATTCTTTATGGTTTTTATCAAGCACGACAAGCCATTAGAGAGATAAAAAGAGCAGTATTGGTTGAAGGTCAAATGGATATGATTAGTTCCTTTGGGGCGGGGGTTACCGAAACGGTGGCTGTAGGGGGTACGGCACTAACCGATGAACAGATAGAGTTATTAGCAAGGCTAACTTCTACAATTTATCTTTCCTTGGACGCTGATGAGGCGGGAATCGCGGCTATAAAAAGATCGGCAGAGCTGGCGGAGAAAAGGGGGTTGGAGATTAAAGTAGTACAGATAGATGGCGGTAAAGATCCTGATGAAATTGCGAGGAATTACCCGAACAAATGGAGAGAGATGGTGGAAGGGGCTGTAGATGTTTATGAGTTTGTAATGACAAGATCTTTAGAAAAAAACGATATCAAAACAATGTCAGGTATCAAAAAGATAACAGAAGAGGTGATGCCATTTTTTGTAAAAATTGAAAATTCCGTGATGAGGGAGGTTTGGACGAAGAAGCTGGCAGAAAAGCTGGGGGTAGAAGCTTCGGTGGTCAAGGCGGAAATGGAGAGGATTAAGTCCGGGAAAAACTGGGCTGAAAAATACCCAAGTAAGGCCACCGAGGAGGTGTCCTTAATGGAAAATAAAATGGACAAATTGGCTCGAAGATTGGTAGGTGGACTGCTCATTTGTCCGGCGGCAAAGAAGAAAGTTGAGCAATGGTTGAAGAACACAAAATTGTCTGGGGCGGCCGGAAAAGCTTTGCTTTGGGTACTGGCGAGTGAAGAGGTGGGTCCGGCTAAAATAGCTGAGCTAGCACCTTCAGAGCTTAAGAGCTTTATCGAGGATGCCTATATGGCCGAAGGAGAGGGCGAAACTGAGGAAAAGGATGTCTTGGAACTAGCGGTGCAGCTCATAAGGGAAACCATTCGTGAAAGTCGTAAGAGGTTAATTGTGGAGATGAAAAAGGCCAAGGAAGCAGGAGATGAACAAACGGAAGAAGCCCTTTCGGGGGAGCTGAGCACTTTGGATAGGGAAGAGAACAAGATAATGGTCCTTTTGGGGTAATTTTGAGATCCACTGTGTTAAAATAGGAGAGAATATTATGGCCGATAAAAAGAGCGATTCATCCATTCAGTTGAAAATTCGAGACATTTTGGCCTTGGGGAAGGAGCAGGGGTTTGTGACCCAGGATGACATATTGGAGTATTTTCCCCAACCGGAGACCCAAGTAAACGATCTTGATTATCTTTATGAGCTGCTTTTTAAGGCAGATATTGACGTGTTTGAGAGTGTTTTGGCCGGACAAGATGCGGAGATTGCCGCCGCCTCAAGTGACCTAGAGAAGGAGCTGGAATCTCTGTCGAAGCTAGAAGAGACAGAAGTCAACGATCCTGTGCGCATGTACCTCAAGGAAATCGGAAGAATCCCACTTCTGAAACGTGATGAAGAGATTGCTCTGGCTCAGAAAGTGGAAAGAGGAGATAAGAGGGCTAAAGACATGCTAACAAAGTCCAATTTGAGGTTAGTGGTTTCAATTGCCAAGAAGTATATGGGGAGAGGCATGAGCTTTTTGGACCTAATACAAGAAGGAAACAAAGGCTTGATCAGGGCGGTAGAAAAGTATGACTGGACCAAGGGATTCAAGTTCTCAACTTATGCAACCTGGTGGATCCGTCAGGCCATTACCAGGGCGATAGCAGACCAAGCCAGAACCATCCGCATTCCGGTACACATGGTGGAGACAATAAACAAACTAATCCGGACACAAAGAAAATTAATGCAGGATCTGGGTCGTGAACCTACCGACGAAGAAGTGGCTGAAGAGCTGGAGACCACTCCCGAGAAAGTCAGAGAGATTTTGAAAATTGCCCAAAAGACGACCTCGCTCGAAACCCCAATCGGTGACGACGAAGACTCGCTTCTCGGAGACTTTATCCCAGATGAAAGACAGGCGACCCCATACGAAGCTACTTCCAGACAACTAATGCATGAAAATCTTGAAGAAGCTTTGGGTTCGTTAACCGAACGAGAAAGTAAAGTGCTCCGCATGAGATTTGGGTTGGATGGAAGTAAACCGCTGACCCTGGAAGAAGTGGGAAAAGTTTTTGGAGTGACCCGAGAAAGAATTAGACAGATAGAGAGTAAGGCACTAAGGAAACTTCGCCATCCTTCTCGAAGACGGAAATTACAGGATTATTTGGAGTAACTATTTAATTTTTGGTTTAGGTTTCCCGGGAACTTCGTGGTGATTTGGACAACGAGCCTCATATTCTTGTGAGGCTCCGATCAAAACAATAGGGTCATTATAATTAGCCGGTTGGCCGTTTACGATGCGCTGTGTGCGCGTGGCTCCTGCACCGCATTTACCAGTTTTCTTTTCCGGTATTGGGTATTGGCAGATAGCTGAGGGTCTTTCTATTTCGTCACAAAGTGCAAGAAGGTCCGGCATGGACCCAAATGATTCTCCTCGAAAATCTAGAGCGAGTCCGGCGAATATGACGCGGATATCCTGATCCAGTAGAAACCTTACGACATCAATAATTTCCGGTTCGAAAAACTGAATTTCATCGATGGCGACTAAATCAGCATCGGTTTCAAGTTGTTCAATTATTTCATAAGGATGGTTTATGGGTGTAGCCGCATGACTCCCGCCGGAATGAGAATGGATTTCGTAAAGACCCCAACGAGTATCAATTGATGGTTTGAAAACGTGGACTTTGTATCCAGCCATTTCGGTTCTGGATATTTCTTTGAGAAGTAGCTCTGTCTTTCCCGCGAACATGGACCCTGAAATACCCTTTAGATTTTCGGTCATACCGAGACCATTATGACTGAAGTAACTAATTTGACAAGAGGTAAGAAATGTGAATATGATGATGTATGTTAATTAACTTAATCGTCAACGCATTGGCTTTTTATGTGACTGCTTATATTGTTCCTGGGGTGCGTATTGCCAACTTTCAAGCTCTGGCGGTGGTGGCTATTGTGTGGGGGGTACTGTCTATTGTTTTGAGACCAATCTTGATTCTGTTAACCTTGCCCGTAAACATCCTGACCTTGGGGCTATTTACCTTTGTCATAAACGCCTTTTTAATAATGTTGATGAGTAATTTTGTAACCGGGTTTAAGGTGGACGGGTTCGGAGCGGCACTTATAGCGGCAGTAGTGCTCGCTTTGTTGAACGTCGTTTTAGGGAAGTTGGTTTGATATTCGGATATAGTTAAGTTTCCAAATTTGGCTCTGAAGCTTCGGTTTTTTTATGGTAAATTGAATATGGATGGAGACCAGAAAATATGCTGATGTAAGGGAAAGTAATATTAGATCTGTCAAAAAACGTAGAAAGAAATTAAGACAAATGGCTGTGGACTTATTGGGTGGAAAATGTGTGGTTTGTGGGTATTGTAGAGCGATAAAAGCGCTCGATTTCCATCACATAGAGGGGTCGACCAAAGAGTTTGGTTTGTCAGATAGAGGCTTGACTAGATCGTGGGAGAAAACAAAAGAAGAAGTCCTAAAATGTGTTTTGTTGTGTGCAAATTGCCACAGAGAGGTCCATTCTGGCTATATTAGCCTTGCGGGAAAGGCGTGAGGTTGGTAAAATAACTAGGTTCGTTTATATTCCCCTGTAGCTCAGTTGGTAGAGCGCCTCCCTGTAATACATAACTTGCAGCGCCTGAAAGCAATTTTGGGTGGAAAATCGGGTTAACTGTCGGGAAGCCTGTTGACCGAAAGGCCATGGTAATCCGCAGCCAAGCCCTTCGGCAGGCTCAGGGTAAACCCCTGTGTTTGTTGATCGGAAGGTTCAGAGACTATACGCCTGACACCGCTCAGCGGTGATGAGATAGTCCAAGCCTCTTCGAAAGTTGAGGGCACTTGTAAGGAGGATGTCCGTGGTTCGAGTCCACGCGGGGGAGCCAAACAGGTCGGGTGGGTAATATCCGGCCTTTAATGTTCGATTTATCCGTCTTTTTACCTAGTTCGAAAATAATAGAGTCTTCTGAGACTGTTTTTTCGACTTTCGAACTATTGGTGGCTTGAACAGCTTTGTGTAGCAGGTCAAAATGATCATTGTAGGAGTATCCAAGCACCCCATTATTTAGAGTCAGGGACTTAAAGACTAGATTTATTAACTCGTGTTTTTGTTCTACAGTTCCGTTTGAGTATGACCCGGTGGCATTTTGTGAAATATCATAGACAGCTAGACATTTCTGAAGATAGTTCGTGGAGGACTCTGAATGTCGTCTAATGCTACTTAGGATGGCTTCTTTTTCCTCGGAATACTGAGTGAACTTCTTTTATAGAACGCATCCTCGATATTTCCATCAATCTTTTCATCGAAGAGTCGGTCTAATCTATTCTGTACTTGGTCGTATTTTTGTTTTAGTTCTGTTTGCGTTGATTCGTGGTATTCAATCTCTGACTGGTGACTTTCTTTTAACGCTTTTCTTATCCATTCTGTGAGCTTAGGACTATACAGTTTCAAACTTTCCAGACCCTTAAGAACCGTTTCTTCTGTATCCTTTTCTTTTGACCAGGTTTTTTGAGAACAGTTTCGATAGTGATTACAGTGGCCATAGATGATTCCTTTTTGAGTTTCCCATGTGATAGTACCATGACACTCCTGACATTTAATCAGACCCTTGAAAAGGAAATCGTGCTTGCTGTATTTTGGGTTTGTTTTTCCTTTTAAAACTTGTTGTACCTTCGCAAATGTTTCTTCTGAAATCAGATGTTCTTGTTTTCCGATATATTCAGAACCATTCCATACATTTTTCCCGATATAAAACGGATCGGATAGGAGTTCACCAACTCGACTCTTTGTGAGTTTATTTCCTTTATGTGATCTTAGTCCCTCTTGATATATAACCTCGACTATTCGTTTGATGGAATAGATCCCGGTAGAGTACAGGTCAAACATTCTTTTTATGTGCGGAGCAATTCGGTCATCAATGATGTGTTCTTTGTGTCCGCTCTCTCCAATGGTTTTATATCCATACGGTGGTTTTGTTGGTAGCCAGCCTTGAGAAATCTTTTCTTTTTGCCCTTTTTTGACTTCTTCCGATAGGTTGTCGACATAATTTTTGGCGAACAGGATTCGAATACCCCAATTGAGTTTTTCTTGAGATCGAGAGTTTTTATGAATTATTAGAGAGTCTTTGACTAGGTGGACTTGCCTGCTTTCATCTTCTTCCAACCACTCATCGATCATGACCATGTCTTTAAAATTCCTGGTGAGACGATCGACTTTCTCGCAGATTATGACCTTTATTTCGTTCTTCTTGACGAATGAAATCATTTGATCAAAAAGCTCTCTTTGTTTTTTACCACTGGCTGATTCGGAGATAGAGAAGAGCTTTGTGAGTTGGTATCCTTGTTTCTCTCTATAAGAGTTCAGGAACTTTTCCTGTGCCCCCAAAGAATATCCGGTTTCTTCTTGCTCTTTGCTGGAAACTCTACACAGAACAACACTTTTCATATTTATTTTAGTTTAGTTTATTTGGTATCTATTATCAAGTATTGTTAAATCAACGAGCTCGATATATATTTTGGTCGATTAGCTCATGAACCTTTTCCGGATGATGACTAGCGAGTCGGAGGAACCTTCGAACTTTTTTGGTTGGTCTGCCAGCGTAGGTCTTTCTCTTGAGAGAGTCTCTAATTGCTTCCATTCTTTTTTCTTCATAGATTAATTTTGTCAACATTCCAAAGAAACCCTTATAATTTTCTTTTTTGCTCGAATATGTGAGATCGTAACAATGCCTACAAGCAAAGTAGTCTCCATCTTTGTAAACAGTAGCTACTCTCCGACCACAGAACTTTCCGCTTTTATACATACTGCATTTGAACCAATATCTTATTCCACCAAAGTGGCATACTGACGTGATGAGTGGAATCTTGTAGTCAAAGTCTTTTTTCTCTCCGGTTTCACGATCTGTTTGAATATATTTGAATTGAACATAAAGATCGGGGATGGAAACACAAATTCTGATGTCGTTTTTCGATCCATTTGACCTAGTCCATACAATTCCACCCGATTTTGTATAGCCAGGTTCTAGATATTTATATTTATTTAGCCAATAGACACTGACGCTTTTTAGTGAGTCGGCTTCTGACTTGCTTGAATACGAATATCTACCCATTTTGTTTATCCGAAATAATTAGAGATTCTAATACTTTCGGGTACAGTAACTTTTATAGATACTCTATTTAGAGAAACAATATAGTTACTATATAGAGTAACTATATAAGTAACTCTATTAGTTACTATGTGTCTAGAAAGGTGGTTCATTCGTTTTTGAGTCGGTGAATATTTTTTCTGCTTCATCTTCCTGTGGTTCCTTGTATTTGGCGATTCTATATGCGTCGTAGATTTTTTCGTAAACTTTTTCATATTGTTCTTTGGGTTCGATAAAGACCATTTCTTTCCAAGAGAAGCCAGCTTTAAAACAAGGGGATTGAATCCATATATATTCTTGAAGGATGGGATCGAGGTGTTCAGAGGTCATTATTCGCCATCCATGTTCCGTCCAGCAGTCAAACAGTGTTATGGAGGCTTGAGCAAGTGTTTTCCCGGCTCCTTTGAGGATTTTGATTTTTACTTTGATGTCTTGTATGTCTATATTCATATTTATTACTAGGAATCAAATTATTTATTATTTAGCCTTGGGAAATTTGTTTATTTTTCCTATACTTCTTGTTTGCCCATGGTCTTAGTAAGTAAAGTGGACAGGCTATGATTTCGCAGTCTAGTTTCTTTTGCCCACACTGGCAGTCGTAGCACTTGGCTTTGATAGCCTGTTCCAGCACTCTGTGGAGTTTAATAATTGCGTTTTTTGGTTGGGACTTGAGGTTTTTCATTTTTGTTTATGTTTATTAATATTTCGAAATACTTAGCCAGAGAATTGCCGATATTGGTAGTTTCTTTTAAATCAGCATTGATTCCAAAGTCGGAGATAAGAATCTGTTGGAGTTCGGAGATCAACGCTGGACTCAACATACTAGTTGTTGTGAATCCTAGACTTAATAATTTTCAGTTGGTTGAAAAAGATTTGAGGACTGACTCTGAGTTCGTCTTTCCAGAAAGCCTCAACCAGCTTATCGAGATCGCCATCCCTCTTAAAAAGAAATTGAACTCTTGGAGGGCTAGATCTGTCGAGGGCGTCTATTGGGTAATAAAGGGAGATGGTGGTGACTAAGGGAAGATCTGCTGAAACAAAGAAATTGTTTATATTCATATTTGCCTGTTTTAATAACAAGCAAATCTAACTTTTTATGGATGAACTTAATACATCAAAAGATAAACATAACAGTTGTTATGTCTGAGATGTGGTAGATTTTCTGAGGCTATTTATGGTTTCAAGATATCTTGTGAAATAAATGTTGGCTTGGTTATCGGAAAACTGTTTGTTGTACTTGTCGGATATTTTGTCAGCAATTTGAGTAAAAGTAGCGTCTTCATTTTGTCTTTGTTGGAATATAAATCTATAGATTTCAAGCGTAGGATCTTGAATCTTTATTCTTGGAACAGATGTGATTGGACTTCTGTATTTTTTTAACATTTTGTTTATTTTGGGCCAAAGTTTTTTTACGCTTCTTATTAACTCTGTTTTTGTGAGAATATCTTCTATTTCCAAATAGACAAAACTGTCAGGTATTTGATATCTATAAGGAGTTTTTCCTGACACCTCAGAACCACTTACAAGATTAACTTTAGGTAAATTTGTTCCTGTATACATAATTAACTTGTTGTATATGATTAGTAGCGATATTGGGAATTCCCATCGACCAAGGTGCATTTGATACTCGTTGCAAATTTCTTGGGTCAGTTTTCTAAGTAGTCTCTCGTGTTTTTGCCGACTTAGACCAGTGTGTTTTAACAGTTCCATAAGTGGCTTCCCTCTTTCAGACATTAGGACATCACTAAGGAAATCTTTGGATAGAACATTTATCTGAATATCAAATCCGTTTTCAGGTATACCAAGCATTTTTCTTGCAGATAATACTTTAGTCTCAAAGTAAGCATCATCTTCAAGTATGTTTAAAAAAATCTTTTCGTATGAAGTAACTTTTCTGATCTCTCTTGCCATAAAAGTTGGTTCAATAATCTTTATATTCATGATGAGGTATATTGTATTTTATTGTGAGGTAATATCAAGTAAGATATGGTTATGAGAAACTTTTTTGTTGCAATGTTTGTGTCTATTTCAAGCTTATTTAGTCATCAACCCAAACAAATAGAGAAATACACACCAGTAGCTACGGAATCGACAGAGATTGTAATGCCAACCGTAACATTGGTTGCGCCTGATTCACCAGTTGTAAATAAACCGACAAACTATCCAACCAGAAAACCATCAGTGACACCGACAAAAATTCTTCACCCAACGACTTCAATTACTGAAGATGTCCTGAGAAATTTTTTTGGATTAACTGAAAAGGCGAGTATTGATAGAATTATGAACTCGCCAGATATGATTCGTGAATATGATAAGTATTTTCTTTCTAAGTTCCAAAAATTTCCTGTTCCAAAGTTTTCTATTACTAGTCCAACCCAGCAAATAGCTGTTCCACGAGAAATAAAGGGGGAAATTGTTCCCGCCATATGTACAGGTGAACAGTTAACAAAGGTGTATTCAGATCTTAAGAAATATGAAGAGGAAGTTGCATTTCTAGAGATGGATTCGAAATGTCATCGTAGAGGAGCAGATGCTGAGATAAAAGAATGTCAAGATTGGAGAAGAGATAATGATCAAAACAGATCCGAAAGGCTTTTACAGTATGGAATTAAAACTTCAGACCCAATCGATTATTATCGAATGCAGACCATCTCGTCTCAAAGAGGCAGGTTTAACGAGTTGACTGGAAAGTATTGTACTTGGTAAAAATTATGGCTATGAAAAAGAAATTAAATGAAATTGTGACCCTATCTGAGGCATGCAAAATATTGAGAGTTCACCCAAATACCTTGAGGCTTTGGGATAAGAAAGGGATTTTGAAGGCCATCAGGTTTGGTATAAGAGGTGATAGAAGGTATAAAATGACTGATCTCATTAAAATGACAGGTGTAAACTGAATGTAAGATGAAAAAAGGTAAGTCGACAAGGAATAGTCACGCTGTCAACCACAGTAGACAATATTTTTATCTTTGGTTGTCAGGAATTGCTATCTTTTATATCTCAATTCTTTCGGTAAGTGGAAACTTTTTAAACGGAAGTGGTTTCAACATGCTCCTACTCTTATTAGGCATACTCGTTGGGGTAATTGGATTTTTACTGTTTTTTGTCTCTGTCCTTAGAAATAAAGACTGGAAAATGCTAGGAGTGTCTGGCGGTGTCTTTGTTTTGTTCTTTTTTGTCTTGTACTCAATCCCAAGTGCTGACCTTAGCAAAACCAATACCAAGATAGATCAATCAGACCCTCTGATAGATTGCCCTTTGCATGAAAAATGTGGTGGGGGTACGAAGAGAATGAAACAAAGCGCTTGTGTTAATTCGACATGTTGCGGGGTGGGTAATGTAAACATAACTTTGGATAAAGATGAGTGCAAGCTGAAACAGCAGGAGTACGCACAAAGCAACAAACCAGCTCCCGTTACAAATGTTCGAATCCAACAGCCAATTCAAATCCCAACAGTTAAGCCCATGGAGGCACCAATGTGCTGTAAGGAGAACTGCAATAGCTTTACTGGCACCTGCACTACCAGATGTGAGAGATCATGGTTTTGTAATTAAATGTATGTAAGGAATAGTCTGGTATGGCAAATGTCACAGCTTGTGTCTAAATTCTAATCAAATTATAGAAACTACATCATCTGATGGATCAACATCTCCTTCTCTTTTACTAAGTTTAATTTGCGCCATGATGGCATGTCCTTTTTGAATGATATTTGGCATTCCATCAACCACTTTTTCTTCAATAAGTTTAACCACAACATTATTAATCTTGTCAACATTTGACTTGTTTATTCCATGAATATTTATCTTGTAAGCACCGTAAGACCTGTTGACCTCTATTTTTTCCTTAAGCTTATCGTAAACCTGTTCTTCTGTCTGTGTCGTTGAGACAAATAAAGTAAAAACTTCCTCAGAAACAATTATTCTATACATTTTGTCGAAGATATCTACAGAGTCAGCATCTCCCGTTTCGTAAAGTATCTCATATAGTGGCTTTAGTGTGGTATCGAAGTAACTTTCAGCGTATAAGTTAATGATATTGTTTGCTCTTTTGCCATACCTTTCTACAGTCTCATGTTTTATTCTATTTGCTTCGGGCTGGTTTCCCTTGATATACATGTTTTTAACTACAGATGCCGTTTGTAGAATAATAAAATCTGTGTCGGAGATTTTACCCCTAAAGAAGTCTATGTTTGAAGAACAAATATCGGCCTCTTTCACTTCCAACAACCTTTCCTGCCCATTATTTACCGAAAAATACGCTTGTTTATTTTTTGGATCTATCGCAGATTGGAATATTTGCGTAAGTTTTTTTACCGCTTCAGGGTTAGACAACGCATCGTCACCAATAATTAGAGTTCTGTTGTCAACATAAGTCGTGTTGGATTCACCTACTTTAATATCTTTAACATTTTCTAAGAAGTGAACATCTGCCTTGAACTGAAGCTTGCCCTCTGAAATCTTTATCAAAAACTCTCCAAGTTCTTTTAAAAAACCCATTTAAATTAAGTCCGAAGCGAATTTAATTAATGAGACAATATCTTTTTTAATAAATATTTGAGAGCCAGGTCTAACAATTCCAACCTCATTTGGTTTTATAAACTCACCATCTTTAGTTAAGACTCTTTGCTTCGGATTAAGAGTTTCTACGAGATAACCCTCTCCATCAACCGACTTATTCAACGCCTCATACATTAATCTTTTTGCTTTACCGCCGAAAGTAACTGAAATCATAGTTTATGAGTAGTATTTAACCACAAAATAGTATTTTGTGTATTTTAAACTGTTTTTGGCAATTTACTCGCCAATCTTTTGGCTTTGACTTCGAAGATCGTCCTTTTGTGAGCAATGTGGGTTGAGTTAAGAAGTTTAGGAATTATTCTAAGGTTTCATTACAAATATAAATACCACCAGCCTCACTCAGCCTACAGTTTTTTCCACATTCATAATCAAAATTTTGATCTGTTCGTCCTCCACTAATATCCTCAACCCATTCTCGACATTCTTCTAAGGAATCTAATTCGGGACTTTGTTTGTAGACACTTAGTTCACCGGCATTCGGATAGTAGAATCCAGTGAATTTAGGGGGTGAAATAACGTGATTCCAAATCCAAAATATAACAAATATGAGTACAGCAAAGCTGATAATACCCTTCATGTAATTTAGTATAGTCTAATCGTGTTGACAGGGGCCTTCCTCGATGACATCACTTGTCAGACGACTAGTTCGAGACCTTTATATCAGTAAATTCATTGATGGATTGTTGGTAATTTATTTGGTTTATAATTGAGCTAAGGTGAATCAATATGAAAATGTAGATAAGAATGTTGAAAGTTGGATGTTTCGAAATAGTGGGGAATTTATCTCTTTATTTATTAGTTTCTCACTGTTAATTCTCTTGGGCTGGGCATTATCGCTGATAAGTGTATACTTTGTTCTTTTTATGATAGTGATTGGAATAGTGTTTATTCAATTACAACAATTCTACTATCTTGGAGATTCTGTAAGAGTGCATAGTAATCAATTTCCTGAGATATTCGAGATTCTGCTTGAGTATTCAAAAATGCTGGGCGTTAGGAAAGCAAATATTTATATCAAACAGGATCCAAGTCTTAATGCGTGGACATTAGGTATTTCCACTTGTACTGTTGTTCTGACATCTGCTCTGGTAGAACAGTTGTCAACAAAAGAACTGAGATTTGTCGTTGCTCATGAGTTAGGTCATTTTAAAGCCGGACACACAAAAATAACTTCCTTAACGAGTCCTCTAGGAATGAATAATCCTTTTTCAAATCTTGTAATGGGGTTTTATGAAAGACAAACGGAATATACTTCTGACAGATGCGGACTAGTGCTTACGAGAAATATCGATTCTGCTGTTTCATCGTTGATAAAACTTTCAATTGGAGCTGAGCTATACAAAAAACTAAATGTTGATGGGTATATCCAGCAACTTAATGTAGCTGGAGGATTTGGATTGAAGCTGGGAGAGCTCTTATCAAATCATCCATTGACTACTAATAGAATCAAGGCGATGACCTATTTTTGGAACAAGAATTTTATTAATAAATAAAAAGTTATGAAGTGTAAATATTGTGGTCGCAATAACCCTTTCGGAAGTAGATATTGTGAAAAATGTGGTCAAAAATTACAGTCTAAGACCAGTAAAGGTCGAATTGGTCGTTCGATAAGCGATGTGGTGTATGTACCAAACAAAAAACCTTCATTGTTAAAAAATATTTTATTAGGATTACTAGTTCTTTTCTTAATCATATTCGGTCTATATGTATTAGGAAATGTTCCAGAAGAGGGAGCAGACACACCCACAACTCAAAACTTGTCAAATCAGTCAGATAAATTTGTCTCTGCAGAACACGGATTTAAAATCAGTTTCCCAGAATATCCAACCACACAACGAATTCCAACAGATTCTATTAATGGAGTAACTTATAGTGGTACTCAATATTATTATTCGACTCCAGATGATCAGAATGTTTATATGGTTCAGTCTTGGGACTATGATATTGCTCCAGAAAATTTTGACAACAAGACAGGTTTAGAAGGTTCAATCAATGGAATGGTAGGAGAGTCAGGTTATAGCATAAACGATTCTATTCTCACTTCATTTAAGGGTTATGATGCTATAGAGTTTAATGGTTTTTTTGAGAAAGATTATTATGTCAAGGGAATGGGATTTGTCAGAGATGATCTACCCAAGGTTAAGTTTTACTTGGTTTTGATTGTCTCAAGTGAATATGCAAACTTTGAGAAATCTTTTGATAATTTTATAAGTTCATTCGAGCTTACTAGGTAAGTTAAATAAATTAATAATAAATAAAACATGAACTGCAAAAGCTGTGGGAGATCAATTTCTAACAATGCCTCTTATTGTCGTTATTGCGGATTTGAGACTCCAAAAGAGTTTGTGCCGGCAACAAGTAACAAACGCTTACTTAATTATTTAATCGATATGGGGGGAGCAATGGTTTTTGCCTTTTGTATTGGTTTTGTACTAGCAATACTTGGCTTAGCAGATTTCGTTGACGGCTCAGAGCAGGTGTTGGGATATCTAGCTTTCTTCTTATACTATCTACTATTTGAATCTTTGACTGGTAAAACCCCAGGTAAGCTCTTAACAAATACGAGAGCTGTAGATGCTGAAGGGAACTCTCCTGAATTTAGAAAAATATTTATTCGTTCTTTGGTTAGATTCATACCATTTGAACCATTCTCATTTTTTTCAAGCAAGGGTGAAGATGGAAAACATCGTCCAATAGGGTGGCATGATAAGTGGTCAGGGACATTAGTGGTAGACAACTAATAATTAAATAAGTCTATGAATAACATGATTTGGTTAATACTATTGATTGTTGGAGCCACTTTGCCCGTGGTTTTATATCAGTATTATGCGGAAGGAAAGATAAGCTGGGGTTTGTCTGCCAAATTTGTCGTGTTTGGTTTTGTGTTGATACAAGTAGCATTCTTCTTTCTAAAGGTCATACAGTATTTCTTTGCGTTAGAAGATAATGGGTTGTTATCCTTACTTAGTTTGTTCGGGCTAGTTATTGCTCCATTGTGGCTCTATTTAAAGAGTAAGAAGTCTGAGAAAAAGCGTTGAGATTGTTTGTAACTAGATCGCCTGAGAGATAATAGTTCGAAAATCGTCCCATCTGGCGAGCTTTGATTTGAAATAGGCATTTTTTCGAACTCTGGTAAAATTTGCCTATGTCTGTAAAACTTGGTGATTACAAGAAAGTTGATGGTTTCCTCAGAGTAAACAATGTCGACTCTATTCTATACGGTTCATTGGGAGTATCTGTCTACTTAGGGAAGTTTAGAGATTTTGACGATATTGATTTGTTGGTTGATGATGAGTTTACAGGAGAAAAATGGTCTTTTTTGAAAGAATTGATGTCAAGTAATGGTTTTGAGATCTCCGATGAAAAAGAACATGAATTTGTAAATCCAGAAGGGATTAAAGTGGCTTTTGCAGAAAAGAGTGTTTTGATCGAAGATAATATTTGCGATCCAAAAAGTGATGTTGTCAAAATTATTGTTGACGGAATCGATGTTAATACCCTTAAGCCTGAATGTTTTATAAAAGCATATACTTTCAGTTCTACTGATGGGTACAGGATCGAAAAACGAGGTAATAGTGATTTGAATATTGTTCAGAAACTTAGAGATCTAAAATAGTTCGAAATCGTCCCACGAGCAAAATTTTTTAGGCATGGTTTTGTCCTTATGGCCGACGGAAACAAGACTGGCTTGAACTTTGGTAGAATTGCACTTTGTTTGTCAAAATTGTGCGCTTATTATGTACGAGAAGTTACAAAAAGCACACATTGTGCTAATCTTTATACATGGTATTAAAGAAGATGGTGGGGTTAGCGCTGGTAGTGGCGTTGATGGTTTTCTATATATCTTCGGTCAAAAGAAGTCAGAAGCCAAATCTTTCGGTGGCTGTCGAAGCAACAGAAACTTCTCCCACTCGGTTGGAAGAAGCAACAAATAGTGATGGAAGCCTTAAACTCGTAGGTGAAAGAAATGTCACAGGAGAGAGGGTCAGTTATGCCTTCAAAATCTTGGACAGTCAGCAAAATAGCAGCCTGTTGCTTTTTGACGTTGTGGCAGATTCGGGTCAAGCGTTTGCAATACCGTTTAATAGTTGGTCTGCAGACAACAAACATCTTTATTATACAAAAGAACGATCTGAACGGGAAAGACTATTACGTTTTCAAGACGGATGGAAGTCTGTTTAGTGATGGAAAGAAGTATTTGGAAGTGGGTGAGTATTGGAAATTGTCCAAAAACATGGATGTGATTGATCATGTGTCGGGATGGGCAGGCGGTGACCTACTGGTAACGTATACGACCAGACCGGATGGCTCCGGAAGCTCAGCCTATTGGTTCGTAGTCGGTTCAAGAAAGTTCATGCAGGTGAGAGAATTATAACGAAGAGTATAATCCTGGAATTATGAGATTAGAAATGGGGGAAAGGCTGACTTGGGGTTTAGCAGAAAAGCTAAGGAACCAAGGCGAAAAGGATTTTGCTTTAGCCTGTCTGGAAGTGGGTTGTGAGGTTTACTATCAGATACCGATTGGAGACTCGAAGATAGACTTTTACGTAGTTAATCCAAAAGCCAACACGGGAGGTAAATTGGTCGAGGTGACTATGGAGAAGAGAGATGAATTGAAAAAAAGATATATTCAAAAAGGCCGGGGAGTTCAAAAGAAAAGAGTAATAAACGCGACGGGTTTGAGGAAACAAAGGCAACTGGATAGCATGAGGCAGAGCGGGCACAAGTGGACAGTGCTCTTCAACGAAGAGATTGGTAATTTGAGAAAGAAACGGAACGAGGGCTAGAAAGTGTAGGCTTCCGAGTTCAGTTGATTGATTCCACTGTCTAGGCTATCGACATTAATTGTATCCAGTTCATCCTGTGCTTGGTTAAGCCCACTCTCGTCTTGAATGTTCTCAGTCTGTGGGTTGGTTTGAAAAACGGCCGGTCTCGATTTTTCAGAGGATATTAAATATCCAACGATGATAGCGAGAGTCGCGAGAATGATTATTTTGGTGGCGTAGGTCATGGGTTGTTTGGTGTTGGTCATTTAATCAATGGTGACATTATTGGTGGGAGAAGGGGTTGGAGAAATGGCGGGGATGGTCCTGATCGCGACAATAAGCTTATTAATGGCCGTCCTGTATGTTTTGAGAGCACCTTTGACCAGTTTCATGTTGGTATTGAACTGGAGCAATAGAGTTCTAGGATTTTCGGAGTCACAGCTGAAAGCTAAGGTGTCAGCTTGAGCTTTGTCAAGGGCTGTTTGGACCAGAGCTTTATTGGAGGTAATGTTGCTTGTCAGGGCACTGTAGTTAGGGAGAGACTTGCCGGAAGGAAGCACTTTGTCGGTATAGTACCCCCGGACTCTTTCGGCGATTTTGTCGAAGGTAGTTTCCATGGTGGTGACGAGTTTCGTCATCTGCGTCATCCGTGTTTTGACGGCCGATTCCTTGGCTTGACAGGCTTTGGCTCGAACTGTGGAAACAACGGCGACTGGTTTGCCAGATTTAGTGTAGCCGTTTCCAGCGTTGTCTGGCTTGGCGGCAAATGAGGGACTGACGATGATTAGGAAAAGAGATGCACTGGCGGCTAGTTTAAGAAGATAACCGAGTTTATTCATAACTAATCTTAATTATGGATATTGGTTCTGTCAAATTGGGTGATAAAAAAGCCCTCCCGGATGGGGAGGGCGAAGAAAACCGACTAATTAAAGAAAGCGTTGGGAGCGACGGTGCTTTGTGAGGCGCGAACCTGGGACTTGGAGAACTCACCCATCATCTTGCGAAGTTCGCCTTTGGTGGCGTTGTATTCGCGGACGTTGGGGAAGCCCATGTCGCGGGCCGCTTCCTGAGCAAAGCCGGTGCCGAAGGCCATGAGACAGAAGTAACAACCTTCATTGGCGCTCGTTAGAGCCTTGATTTTGCTGGGATCAATCCGACTGCGGTTGTCTTCGCCGTCGGTGAGGACCAAGACAGTGACTTTGACGCGGATACCACTTTTCCGCAGGCTGTCCGCGTAGGCGATGATGCCGGCAAGAGGGTCGGTAAGAGCGGTGAAGACAGTGTCATACAGGTTGGTCATGTCTTCAGGCTGCATGTCGTAGTTTTGGTCGTCAAGCGGGGTAACGTCTTCGAGCTTGACGAAGCCATCGACTACAGTGAAGCCGTCTGTAGCGTTGAAGGTCCAGGTGGACATGAGCATCTCGTCGCCAGCTTTGGATTCGCGCAGGGCATCAACATTGAGCTGAGCGGCTTGGATCATTTCCGACTTGTAGCGGAGAAGGGATCCAGTGCGATCGAGGATGCGCAGAATCAAGGTGACTTGATCGCCGTTCAGGTCGCTGGCACCTGCGTGCTGAACTTGAGCGAGGGCGCTCGTATTGTTGAGGTTGGCTACAGTAATGACGCTTTTTGAAGTCATAAGATCTCCTTTTTGTTTACGATCTAGCGGATGGGGTCGGTGCTGTTTACGAGAACGACGCCTTTTTGGACCATCTTGTCGAGCTCGGTATTGGCAATAGCTTCGAAATCGATGCTTGGATGTTTTACGGAGCTGGTACAGTCCATGAGGAAGCGGATCTTTTTGATGGTTTCAGGCTGAGTCCTGCCGAAATATCCGACAAGTTGAGACATCGTTTCGAGTACACAATGACTCTTGGCTTCCCCAGCGACGTAGATGAGATCGTGCTTGGCAATAGCGTCGAGTACAGCTGTGTTGAGCTGGGTGCTGACGTCTTTCGGGTCTTCGATTTCGGCTTTGAAGATGCCATAGTGTTCGGTGCGAGGATTGGTACCTTTGGAGATTCTGGTCGGTTGACTACCTCGTGCGGCAGAGTGGTACATGATGGCTTCTGATAGTGCAGCGACCAAAGATTGTCCTGGTGTACCCTGGAGACAATGGAAAGGCCAAATCATCAGCGGTTTCTTGGCTTGAGTTTCGAGCTTCTTGACGTAATCTGTGGACCAGAGAGGGTCAATGATCGGTTTCCAGGCTCCACTTTTGATGTCGGCGTAGCTGATAGCAACATAATCTTTGTTGCCCGGGGCTTCCCCGTTCCGATTTCGCCACCAGGTGGGGAAAAAGATAGCAAAAGGCGGGTGGTCATCCATGGACATGTAGTTGCTGGTGATCTGGTCGACGTTACGGTAAATGAAGTTTATGAGACGTTGCATATCTTCGGTGGCTCCGGGAACCGGAAGTTCACCAGTTGTACTGACAAAGTCCCATTGTCCGTCGACGGTCAACAGCGCAACCTTGCGCTTATCTTCGAAGGCGGTGAGTTTGGTGCGATTCTTCATACCGTCGGTGACGAATTGACTGCGAGGTGTGTAAAGCTTGGCAACATCGGAAGGTGAGTAAAGGGTAGGGGTCATGAGGATTCTCCTTGTTTAGTTGAGAGTGATGTAACTAATGTGTCGTGGGTCAACGACCAGAAGTCCGGCAGCATAGGTGAATAACGATTGGCCGGAGTTTACTACTTTACTGGTTGCCTGAAACTGAGTTTGAGAGCCGTTAGCCGGATCATAGCGAATGGCTCCGGTGTCGGTTGGAAAAATTAATTTTCCCCCAGCATAAGCCTGACCGTGAATTCTGTCGGAAGGCAATTTCCCCACTTCTACTTTTGACGAATACAGATTGACGCCCTTTTTATCAAATGCGTCAAAATGAACGTATTCGCCTCCTTTGAGTTTGGTCTTTCTGACTATCAGAAAAGAACTGGTAGAAAACTTGACGGTGATGTCCAGAAGACTTTCACCCAGTTCCAGGCCGGGGAGAGGAAGATCGGCCGAGAACCCCTCGCGGTGCATCCAGAAAAATTGCTGACGCATTACGCGGTAGAAGCCGACAACGGCGGGAAAAGTGTCCGGACTGACACTGAACCATGATTGGTGCTCGATGGTTTGACGAACAGGTCGGTTTAGGAGTGTCCCCTTGAGTACTTCCGTGTCAACCAGTTGAGATCCGACAAGACGGAAGAGATGGGTACCATTGACTCTAAATACCGCGTTTTGGGTAATCGCATATGTATCGGATACACAGCTTTCGATTTGGGTAATTTCGTTGTAGTTGATTTCGAAAAGGTCGATTTGTTCACTACCCGAAATATTGACTGCCAGTAGTTTGGTGCTGGCTTCGAACCTCATCCCGGTTTGGTAAGGGAAGAGAGAGATGGTCCAGAGATTGCTTTGGCTGACAATGTGCATAACCGCCTGATTGTTTTCCAAAGTGATCAGGATGAGATTCTCACCCTCTAGGCGCTGGTAAAGTATCTGACCTTTAATCCCTGTTAATTGTTTGACAGTAAGCGAACCAGGTATCGAAACCGAAGTGACGATCTGATTTTGTTCTTTACAAACAGGGCACGCCCGCTTATTTGACGGGAAGGCGGTGTTGCATGAAGGGCATTCGATGAGAACCGACTGGAATTTGGCTAGTTCCGTTTGTGGGAACATACCACGCCAACCATCTTTGAAGTACTTGCTAAACACGTGCATCAGATCATCGCTAACCAAGTCAGGTGGAAGTCCAACGGCCGGATAGATGACTCCTTTATCAAAAACGGTGATTCTCTTCAATGCTCGGTCTGGTAAATCACTTATTCTGGGATGAGTTCCCCCGTAAGGATGAACAAGCAACAAACTTCTAAACAGCATGGTTGCATAGGAGTACCAGTCGTGAAGAGGAAGAAACACTGGTTTGAGGGTTAGATCCAGACCGTAGAGGGCCGGATCTAGGTAGTTTTCGGTCGCTACCGGGCAGGGCCAGTTATCGAACTGAACCGAGTCGAAATCGATGTAGTAGCTATTGGTTCCGGAGAAGAGAACGTTTTGATCGTTTCTATCTCCGATGACAATTTTTTGCTGATGTATGGCATCGAGAACTTTGGCGTCGTTTAAGTGAAGAGCAACGACTTTCTTGTTGTTGATCTTCTGACGGATGCGGAAGTTCTTGTTGCTTAAATCGCGAAAGGCCTTGGCCCGCTTGATGAAGGGCATGGTGTATCCGATGACATCGCCAGAGCGATTAAAGTTTAGGGATTTTGGCGCAGCAACAAACTTGGGAAGGGAAAAACCTTTGGCAATAAACGCCTTTAGTTTTTTTTCGTGACCTTTGTCTGGATGCTCATAGATCTTGATCAAATCATTGGGGTTAGTAGGATCAGGAAACACGGTTCCTTCACCTCCTGAACCGACCGCATCGTTTGGATCAAGGTCGACTCGCGCACCAGTTTGAGTGAAAACAGTGATGGACATGATACCTCCTTTCTACTAGCCTGCTTCGACAACGATGATTGAGGCATCGTCTGCCAATTTTTTTTCGTCTGACCAGATGTTCATGTTTCTTTGAACTTGGTTGGGGTGTTTATGTCCCCAGACATGAGAAACTAAGTCAAACTCTTGAAGCCAGGCATCGCTACCGATCGCCAGTTTCTTGATATTCGCGGTTTTTACCATGTAAATATCGAATTCCTGGCCGATGGGTCGCCGATTTGGGTCAAGATACTTCTGATCGATCAGCAGATATCCCGGATAAGGGGATTCGTCATGATAATCTCTTTTGTAAACTTCATCGTTGATGATTACCAAGCCGTCTCCATAGGCCATTACAGTGCTGTTTTTTGGGCCAATGATAAATCCCACAAGGGTAAAGAGAAGAAAATCTTTGATGTAAAGAGCCTGTTTCTGAGGAGTTTTTAGGGATTGGCTCAATAAGTTTGATTTTAGAAAAGAGAGCAGGTCTTCAAAAAGAAAGAGGTGAATGATTTCTAGGGGAATATCATCGGCAAGATAATCTAGGGTGCGGTTCAGAAGAAATTCGGTTGCTAGATTTGAACCAATTTCGCTGTGTGCTCCTTCGGAGCAACCATCACTGATCCAACCAACAAGGTATTGGTGGACACCCACTACCGTGATAGCTGTCTTAAGCGAATCTTGGCAATTTTTCCCGGCAAGAATATGGCTACGTCCAATTACCTTTCCCGTTTTGAGGGTAAACTGAGGCTGCATGAGTGCTCCTTCTAGTTAAGTTGTCAATGAACAGAGCTCCAAGCCCTAAACAATATAGGCTACTTAGTGTACTCAGTACACTTATGTTACCACCTAAATTCTCCTTGTCAAGTATCAGTTGGGTCAAACTTTCAAGCTATTGAGTTTGGGATGTATGATTTGTTATATTTTAAGTAGATGGAAATTGAAATCCCAGTCCAGAACATTGACCTCAAGGGAGTGCTGAACCTACCGATTCAAAATAAGAGCTTCGTGATCTTTACTCATGGTAGTGGGGGTGGAAGATACTCGCTGAGAAATAATTATGTAGCCAAAGAGCTACAGAAACTTGGAATGGGTACCTTACTTTTTGATTTGTTATCAGAAAAAGAGGATGAGAGTGAAGAAAATAGATTTAATATAGAGTTGCTCACAGAAAGACTGATCGCAGTAACCAAATGGTGCACGGAGGAAGAAAGACTAAAGGGGTGCCTTTTCGGTTACTTTGGAACCAGTACAGGATCCGCGACGGCTCTTTCGGCGGCGGCATACTGGGGCACAAAAATCAAGGCAGTGGTGTCGCAAGGGGGGAGACCGGACTTAGCTGTTGATATTTTGGATTTAATCGAGTCTCCAACGCTTTTGATTGTTGGTGGAGAAGACAAGCAGGTGATAGGCTATAACCGACTGGCTTACCAAAAACTGGGATGTATAAAAAAGATGGAAATCGTTGCAGGGGCAACGCATCTGTTTGAAGAGGATGGTGCTATGGAGAAGGTGTCTGATTTGACAACGTTATGGTTTACGAAGTACTTATAATTAGTTACTTGAGAAAATTATGGAGGATGGAGTATCCTCCCAGAGCGAGAACGACAGAACCAAAGAGATTACTGAGGACAGCTGTCCAAAGGTAGCGCCAGTAGGGAACGTGGTAGACACCTGCGGTAATGGAGACAACCTTTCCACCTACTTGGGGAACAAAGCGGCCCAAGAAGAGGAAGGCAATGGAGTCGGCCGGAAATTTGTTGAGACCAAAAGGCATGGTCTTTTTTTGTTTGTCAAAATCAGCAATGTGGCCAATGCCTTTGCCGATGAAATATTCGATGGCTGCAGCGAGGTTGTTGCCCATCCAGGAAACCAACACTCCGACAATAGGTCCAAAAATGGCTCCATTTAGGATGACAATGGGGTCTGTCGGTATCGGCGTCGCAGACAGAATGCCCATTAATATGATGGAGAAAAGCGGACCGGCTAATCCGGTGGTTGGAATCATTTGTTCCAAGGTCTTAAAGTCTCTCCGAAAATATACAAGCAAAGCGATTGGAAGACCAAGGGTAAAGATAATAAGAGTAACGTTACGGATAGCTTTGAATACTTTATTATTCATTTGTTATTCCATTATATTAAAATAATTATTGGAATGGGGATTTTTGGTTTGACATTTGCGAGCTGACTTGAGATTGTGTAGAATGAAACTATTAATAATCTGAAAAAAAATGAGAAGGCCTGCCAAAAAAAATAAAATCGGTATGTTGGGTGCTGTCGGAGCCGCGGTGATAGGTGTTGCTGCCGGCGCTGCAGCGGTGTTTATGTCCAAGAAAGAGAATCGAGAAAAGGTGCAAAAGACGGTTGGTGTAGCTATAAAAAAGGGAAAGGCGGAAGTGGCTAAAGCCAAAAAAAAAGTTGTCGCCACCAAGAAGAGGCTGTTGAAAAGATAATGAGCTGCAAGAAGATAGGGCCGGTCAGGGCCCTATTTTTTTGATAAAAAAAAGAAGGGGTTTAAGCTTTCATGGTGAGTAACACGACTAAAGCCAGAACGATACGGTAAATGGCAAAAGAGGTGAAGTTATTTTTTTGGACATAATCAATAAAGAATCTGACAGCGATCAGAGCCGAAATGAATGAAAAAAAACACCCAACCAGCAACACCGAATACTCTTGAGCGGAAAAGGACATTCCGGACTTTAGAAGATCAAATCCGGCGGCCGCAAACATGGTGGGAATGGCAAGAAAGAAAGAAAACTCAACGGCTTGTGATCTAGAAAGTCCTGTGCTGAGACCGCCAATGATGGCGGTGGCTGAACGGGAAACACCGGGTATTACGGAAATTGATTGCAAAATCCCAATGAATATAAGTTTGTTGGGCGGTAGATTCAATATCCGCCCCTGTCCCCGATTGATCTTTGTTAGTTTGTCTACTACCAGAAGAATTACACCACCGATAAACAGAGAGTAAACGATGATGATTGGTTCTTCTAATAATACATTGCGAATTAATTTGTAAAAGAGAAAACCGATAATACCTGTAGGGATGAATGCAACCATACTTTGCTTCCATATCCCAAACTGTGAAAAAAGAGTTTTTCGATAAATCCACACTACGGCTAGGATTGCAGATAATTGAATGACAATATCAAATGTTTTGGAGAACTCTGAACTTGTGATAGAAAGATATCTTTGAATAAGAATGAGATGCCCAGTGCTGGAAATGGGCAAGAACTCGGTGAGCCCTTCAACAATGGCAAGAATAATGGCCTGGAAAAATGTCACTAATACTATTATACGAGGTGCGTAGTGTAACATTAAATAAATGAAAATAACTCCACTGATAAGATCGGTTTTGGTTGAACCACCCTCTTTTTGGAGGATGGCGGGGCCCAGCTTTATTCTCTTGGGTTTAGGTCTGGGAATTGGGGAACTAATCTTGTGGCCCTATTTAACGGCCAATTATGGACTGGGAATAATATGGGGGGCTGTAGCCGGCATCACTATGCAGTGGTTTATTAACATGGAAATCAGCCGGTATACATTAGTTACTGGGGAAAGTGTGTTTGTGGGCTTGACGCGAAAACTGGGGAAGGTGATTCCGGTGTGGTTTATCCTGTCAACGGTAGTACCCTGGATGTGGCCAGGAATAACTTTGGCCGGATCAAGATTGTTAACTGCCGGTCTGGGTTGGGGCAAATCGGAACCAGTTGGTGTAGTAGCTTTGCTCGTAATTGGAGCGATTTTGAGCTTGGGTCCGGTGTTGTATGGTACACAGGAAAAATTGGAAAAGACACTCCTTGTCTTTGGGGTACCTTTTATTTTGGGTATTTCATGGTGGTTGGCATCAAGGAATGGACTATCAGATTTGGCATTAGGACTGGTGGGGAAAGGAGATGCTTACTGGTTCATTCCAGTGGGGCTACAGGCGTCAGCGTTTTTGGGCGCTATCGTATTTTCCGGAGCTGGAGGAAACCTGAATCTTGGCCAATCGCAAAATATCAAGGAAAAAGGGTATGGTATGGGTCATGGTTCGGGAAGAATTACAAGTCTGTTGACAGGAAACAAAGAAGAAATAAGATTAACGGGAAAAGATTTTGAAGTAAATGACCACAGCCTAAAGTTGTTCTCTAAATGGTGGAGACTAACAAATTGGGAACAGGGCTTAATCTTTTGGGTGACCGGAGTGATCACGATGGTGTCGCTATCTCTTTTGGCGTATGAAACTATTTATCATAAGACAGGAAGCCTGAAAGGGGTGGACTTTGTAATTGCCGAAGCCGGAATAATCGGCCAGCTGACTCATCAAGTAATGGGTAATCTATTTCTGGTTGTCTTGGGGTTAATGCTTTTTGCGACACAGTTGTCCGTTTTGGGGACCACCGGAAAGATATTGGCTGAAAATTGGGCAATTCTAAACTTTGAAAAATTCGAATCAAAAAAATTACCCAGGTATTTTTATACTTTGTTGTGGCTTCAGATTGGTTTGATGCTTTTGGTCATGGCGTTGGGGTTTAAAGAGCCACTTCAGCTAGTTCTAATTAGTGCAGTCCTTAATGCCTGGACGATGGTAATTTATTCAATACTGATTTTGTGGATGAATACAACTTCACTTCATCAGAAACTTAGACCATCAGGATGGAGAAAAGGAGTGATTGTGGCGACAATAGTTTTTTTAACCTCTTTCGGTCTCCTGACGATATGGCAACTGTGATTTGATTGGATTTATTCGCCCAGTTCGGCCAGACTGCGGAGTTTTTCCAGATTCTTGACAGTGAAATGACTGCGTTTGGTGGAAATGACGCCTAGCTTTTGGAGTCTGCTCATTTGGACACTTGTAGTTTCTCTGGTTAGACCAACTAGGTTGGCAACGATTCGATGGGTGGCAGGGAAGCCGACCACCAGCTGAGCGTCTTTGATGTCTCCGTAGTCATGAGATAACTGGAGAAGAACGGAGGCGACTTTGTTAATGGCACTACCGTTAATGATTTTTCCTTGATTAGAAAAAAACAAAAGGAGGGAACTAAAAAAATAATCCATTATTAGATGAAACTTTTCTGGGTTATCTGCCAGATATTTTTGAAACTCTGATTTGGGAATAACATAAACCTCGACGGGTGTCAGTGCTTGAAAGTAGAAGTCGTTGCGTGCCGCGGTGAAATGGTGGATTACTGAAATTAAGAACATTGGTTTGAACACGTTAAGAGTGTTTTCGCCAAAATTGGTTTTAGTGTAAGCTCGGCCAAAACCAGATTTGCTAAAATATATCTCCTCAATTTTATCTCCTGGTTTAAAGATGGTAGCTCCTTTGGCAAATTTCTTGGTTGGGAAATGAGAGAAAAACTTCTTAATCTGAGAGAATTTGGCTTTGGTCATATAGGCTTGTATTATAACAACTATATTTTTATATTAGCAAGCCAGATAACCTTATTCCTTCAGGATTTGGGTGTAGTACCGTAGATTACAACCTGAGTGCCCGGGTTGTCTTTGGTGGCGACCCCGGAATTCTTACCTTCTGGGAGTTTGGGATCTGCCCAGTTGTATATTATGCCGGCCTCTGAAATCTTCATGTTCACACAGCCGTGGGACATGGGGTGTCCAAAATTGTTATGCCAGTAGGTGCCGTGAAGGGAGAACCCTCTAGAGGCTGGAATCTGGCTGTTTCCAAAAAACATGGTGTAAGGAACGTTGGGGAGATAGTAGTAAGTGTGAAGTGCAGCTGATCCACCACTCATTTTTATGAAGCGGAATTTATTGGCAATTTGGAAGGTTCCGATTGGAGTTCGTCCCCACTTACCGGTAGAAACTAAAAAGTTGTAAACCAAATTATTCCCTTCGTAGGCGTATAACCTTTGGTTGGTTAGGTCTACATAGATAATCTTTTCGGCGGTGGAGTCCCCTAAAACCTTTGGGGGAATTGGAATGTCGGCAATGTATGGAGGGGGGTTGACAGGTGTATTGTCAAAAATGGCACCGGACAACGAAGGATCGTAACCGGACTGGACTTCATAATGATTGGTCTGGTCGGTGACTCGGATCATGAAAAAGGAAAGAACAATTACCGTGAGACTAATCACCAAGGACTTGTTCATGTAGTAATTGTAACAAATATTATACTTTTAGGCTGACTATCAGAAAGCGAGGGACATCAAATAGATCCCTTGTGAGTGAAGCTTGAAGTTTTTCGGGGAGGGAAAAACTATTTAGATCGTGAGTATCATCGATTTCGATGATGGCGATACCTCTGTCGGATATATATTGAGGAATTTGGGATAACAGCCGATTGATGACCGTGGTGCCATCTGGACCTCCGTTTAGGGCCGATAGTGGCTCAAAATCTCTTACCGACCTTGGGAGCTTGGTGATATTTTTGGAAGGAATGTAGGGAAGATTCGCCAGGATAATATCGAACTTTATCCGAGGATAATCGTCCATGAGATGGGACTCTTGAAAAAAAAGGTTGACCGGTGAACTTAAGATGCGTCCGGCGTTTTCTCTGGCCAAGTTGAGTGCCGGGACCGAAGTGTCCGAGAGATAGATGGTGTAGGGCGTATTTTGTTTGACAAGACTGGCGGCAACCGAAAGGCCAAGGCAGCCGGAGCCGGTGCCGATATCGGCAATTGAAGGATGAGCAAGCTCTTCCTTTTGAATATAATTAACGGCTAGCCGGACGATCATCTCGGATTCAAGACGAGGAATCAAAACGGAGGAATTTACCAAAAAATCCAGACCATAGAACTCGGCGTGACCGGTGATGTATTCCACCGGCTTTTCTCCGATGGTACTTAAATCTATCTGGGGAAGTCCATATTTCCTTAAGTGGTTTATTTCGTAGGGAGTAAGGACTCGTTTTTGGATGCGCTTCTTATGGAGTGGAGAAAGTGTATTCGGAAGTGCTGACCGGTTTTCCATCAGTGTCGATAATGATAATGTATTTGAATAAGGTGCCTGGAGAGAGATCTTCGATGCTGAGGAGGTGGCTGGTTTGAGGCACCGTCGAAACGATCAAGGTTTTGGTGAGACCTTCTGTGAAACGAACCGAGGTTTTGGCTGGTTTCTGGGTAGAGAAGGAAATGAGGACTTGAGTAGAGGAGATGGGGGTAATAAGTGGAGGCGTGAGGATCTCAGAGGCTTTGATGCGAGTTTCTTGGGTAGTGGTGGCTTGTTCCAAGATGGATGGTAATAGCGTGGCAAGGGAAAAGATGACCAGTATGGGTATGAGAACCGCAAAGGCCGATTTTAGAGGTATCCCCCAAAGTTTGTGAAAATATATCTTTGATTGCTGAGCTTGTTTGAAAAGATAGAGCTGATTCTTGGGGAAAAAATCCCCATGATTGTTTGGGCAAGAAAAAACAGTGACAGTTTGAGGAACGGAATCATCCTTGATGCCCGACATGGGCTGACCGCATTTTGGACAGACGGGGTTTGTGTCGGGGATTGCCCGACTTTTAGGGATGATAGAGTCGACGTTACGCGTGGTTTCAAGAGTAAGAAAGTTGGCTAGATAAGATTCAATAAAATGTCCACCACAATTAAGGCATTCCTCAATGGAGTGGCCGTGACCGTCAGAAGTTTCTATTTCGATGGCGGATAGTGGATGGTGACAGTGCGGGCAGTCCATGTACTCATTCTACAAGCAAAATGAGGTTCTGTTAAACTGAAAATATGAAGTTGAAATTTTTGGGGGCTGCCAAGACGGTCACAGGATCTAATTTTTTCCTGACAGGAGACAATACTGGGATAATGGTGGATTTTGGGATGTTCCAGGGTAAGCCGGAGGAGGTGGGCTTGAACAATGTTAAGCCAAATATTGACTTTAATAAATTGTCGGCAGTCTTGCTGACCCATGCCCACCTTGATCATTGTGGGAGATTGCCTCTATTGGTGCACTATGGCTTCAATGGTCCGATATTTATGACGGAGGCTACCAAAGCACTGGCCGAACTAGTACTTCACGACGCCGCTAAGATTGCAAAAGAAGCCGAGGCGAAGTCGGTACTGTATACAGACGAGGACGTGGAAGTAATACTTAAGCAAGTATCGCTCGTAGAATATGACAAGCCATTTGATGTTGGAGACTTCAGCATTACCTTTGTAGATGCCGGCCATATATTGGGATCGGCGAGTGTAATAGCGGAGGAACGCAAGACAAATAAGCGGGTGGTTTTTAGTGGCGATCTGGGCAATACACCGGAACCCCTGCTTTCACCAACCCATTTTGTTCATAAAGCACATGTGGCGGTGGTGGAATCGACCTATGGTGACGAAACGCATGGACCAAGAGAAGAAGTTGGAGATCTGGTAAAAATAATTAAAAAAGCCGAGATGAGTCGTGGAACAGTATTAATTCCTTCGTTTTCGATTGAAAGAGCACAAGAGCTTTTGTATATATTCGACCAACTCAAAAAAGAAGGAAAGATGGACAACAAGACGCCGGTTTTTCTGGATAGCCCGATGGCTATCAAAGCGACAATGATTTTTAAAGATTTTCCAGTTCTATTCAGTAAGAGGCTTAAAGATCAAGTGAAAACCGACGACCCCTTTGATTTTCCAGGGTTGGTAGTATGCGATACGATTGAAAAGAGTAAGCAGGTAAAAAATTATGAGGGAGTAAAGGTGATAGTGGCCGGTAGCGGAATGATGAGTGGAGGGAGAATTATCCATCACGCAATTAACTACTTGGGAGACCCCAACACTCAGCTGGTGATTGTTGGTTATCAAGCGGAGGGAACTCTGGGCAGAGAGATTTTGGATGGAAAGAGTAGCGTGAATATCTGGGGAAACTGGATAAACATTAAAGCCGAGATATTGGAGATAAAAACAATGAGTGCTCATGCCGATCAAGGACAAGTAATTTCGTGGCTGAAAAAGATTGAGGGTTTAGAAGAGGCCGCATTGGTTCATGGAGAAGAACTTCCACGACTGGTGCTTAGTGAAAAAATTCACATGGAATTGCAAGGTGTTAAAGTAGTATTACCTGTGGTAAATCAAGAAATAGATTTAAGCGTCCAATGAAAAAAATACTTTATGCTTTTTGGGGAATAGTATTATTTTTTTCGATTGGCGTGGTGTTTGCTCAAGATCTGAGTTTGACGAGGGTTGGGGTACTGTCTACCGTCGGAGTTGATTATGCCAATATCAGCTACACCGGAGCAATTCCGGTGATGGAAGGAACAGCCTCACCATCCTCTATAGTAAACATAAAGATTAAGACCTCAACAGACGCGACTTTGGCAGCCAGTCCAAGTGGAAACTGGAGTTTCACGCCTGGAGTGTTGGACCCGGGCATCAGCACGATTGTCATTTCTTCCGGTCTCCAATCGATTACATTTAATTTGAATTTTAATGCCACTCCGGCTGCAACTCCGACAGCCACGCCGACCTCTACACCTACAGAGTTGCCGGCTGCTGGAGTTTGGGAGTATTACTTGCCGATAATTGGAGCAGGGTTAGTCATTTTCTTTTTTGGTAAGTTTTTAAAGAATCAAATGTTATTTTGGGAGGGGAAGAAAAAGATTTAGTATTTTACATTTCATATTTGTGTTTTTAGTGGTTAAATATCTTACCTATGAAACCAAAGGGTAATCTAGTGGAAGTGATCTACGATATCGAGACGAAAAGTTTCTTTAATGACACAGATCTGAAGAACCCAGAAGATTTGGGGATCTCGGTGGTATCTGCGTATAGGAGGGAACTAGATAATAATTTAAGGGAAATTTCTGGGGAAATGAAAAGTTTTTGGACGCCTGACGCGGCGCCTAAGTTGGATGGAGGTGGCTTGTTTTTTGATGAGATGTGGGACTGGTTTGAAGAGGCTGACAGGATCATAGGATACAACTCTTTTGGGTTTGACAATCCGGCCATGAATGGGATTTACAAAAAAGGAGATTTTACTAAACTGAAACATTTCGATGTGCTTGATGAAATTAGAAGATCTTTCGGACACAGGGTAAAGCTGGACAGTGTGGCAAAAGAAACCCTTGGCCAAGGAAAAATTGCCGGAGGGGCCGAAGCGGTGATGTGGTGGACAAAAGGAGATCCTGAAAGCCTCGCAAATTTGAAAAAATATTGCGAGATGGACGTGGAGGTGACCAAAGGTGTCTATGACTTTGGTTTGAAAAATAAAAAGCTAAAGTTCAAAGATCGATGGAATGAACCAAGAGAAATAATTGTAGATTTTTCTTATCCCGTTGAAGTCGAGGCCGTGGTGCCGATGGAAACTCAGATGGGGTTGTTTTAGGGGTAGTATATATTTGAACTATGCTGGTTGAAGAAAAAGAACAGATCGATGATCAAATCAGAGCATTGAACCGAGATTCCATTAATCTTTTGGATGATTATTTGGATGAGAATTACACCATCAATATTGTGCTCAATCTGCCGGATTGGAAAAGAGAGTATAAAAAACTGGTACATGAGTTTGAAGAATCAGAGAACAGTTTATATGTATATCCGTTTGAGAGATTGCACATGACTATTTTAGGAAGAATAGATAAGGCAACGGATCCAAGAGAAATAGCTGAGGTGGTAAAAAACAAAGCTTCCGGTAAGAGACTTGTTTTTAAGATAGGGTATCTGGCATGTAATGAGTTGGGAGTATCAATAGTGGCGGAACCGGAGTTCAATTTAGGAAAATTGAGGAACGAAATCAGGGGGGATCTGAGGATTAAAGGGGATGACTATACAAAATATCTCTCCATTTACGAGCGATTAGCCTGGCTGAACTTCATCCGGTTTAAGGAGATTCCAGGAGAAAAGTTCTTTGAGACATTGTGGAATATGCGTAATTATCAATTTGGGGAATTTGAGGCAAAAGATATTGATATCTACTTGAATTCCAGCAGGACGTTGGATCCGGGAAAGTGTAAGCTGGTCGAGAAAATACAGTTATGAGACAACTTGACGAGTTAAAGATACTTGGAGTATAATAGTCCAAGTATATGTTTACACTCACAAAAAAGGCTGATTACGGAATGGCGCTCTTGTCTGTGCTGGCCAAGCGTGGCCGGGGAGGCCGGGTTTCACTTAAATATTTGAGTGAGTTAGGCTTGCCTAGGGCTTTTATGGCCAAAATTGCCGTTTCCCTGGTCGAAGCGGGGATCTTAAACTCGAAAGAGGGAAGGGGGGGAGGGTTTAGCCTGAATTACGAACCAAAAGAGATACTGGTAAAAGAAGCTCTAGAGGCTATAGAGGGTGAGGTGGCCCCGGTAGCTTGTGAGAGCTGCCCTGTAGATGGAAGCTGCGGCCAGCAAAGTTTTATGGACAGGCTTACATTCCGGATTGAGGATATGCTGGCGGAATATACGCTGGAGGATTTAATAAGATAATAATTAACGTTGACGAACAAGATGCTTAAAATAAGGAATTTGAAGGTGAAAATAGAAGGCAAAGAGATTCTAAAAGGGGTCGACCTAGAGGTTAAAAAGGGTGAGGTGGTAGCTCTGATGGGCCCCAACGGATCGGGGAAATCCAGCTTAGCCAATACCTTAATTGGGAACACCAAATACGAGGCTGAGGCGGAGGAACTAAGTTTTGAAGGAATATGCCTGCTTGAGCTGAAACCTGACGCTCGGGCAAGGCTAGGGATAATGATGTCGTTCCAGTACCCGGTGGCGATTTCCGGCGTAACCGTAAGAGAGATGCTCTTGGCTTCACTCCGAGGCAGGGGGCTGACCGTGAGTGCGCTCGATCTAAAAAAACAAATTGCGGAAGAAGGGGAGAGACTACATATAGATGAGCATTTGCTGACCAGAAGTATTAATGAAGGCTTTAGTGGTGGAGAAAAAAAGAAGTTGGAAATACTGCAGATGAGAATATTGAAACCGAAACTCTTGATCTTGGATGAAGTGGACTCAGGTCTGGATATCGACGCCCTGGCACTCATCGCCAAAAACGTGGTTGAAATGGTGAAAGCCGGAATGAGTGTTCTGGTAATTACCCATTATCAGCGACTGCTTAAATATTTAGTACCGGATAGAGTGGTGGTAATGAAAAACGGAGAGGTGGTGGACAGGGGAGGAAAGGAAATTGTGGATAAGTTAGAAGCACAAGGCTATAAGTCATATGAGTAAAAAGACCGATAACCAGACACTTCCGGAGGATAAACTTTATCCGTTAGGGCATACCGATGATGTAGAGTATTCATTTACGGCGGAAAAGGGGTTGACCGAGGGTCTGGTGCGGAAGATTTCCTCTTTGAAAAATGAACCTGAATGGATGCTGGAGATCCGGCTGAAAGCGTATAAGAAATATCTGGAGATGAAAATGCCGACATGGGGTGGCGATCTCTCCCCTATTGATTTTGATGATATCCGCTACTATATAAAACCAAAGAATCAGGAGGCGAAGACTTGGGCGGACGTACCGGAGGCTATTAAGAATACGTTTGAGAAAATTGGCGTGCCGGAAGCCGAGCGGGAACTGTTGGCGGGGGTGAAAAGCCAGTATGATTCTGAAGTCGTTTATGGGTCCCTCAAGAAAGCCTTGTCCGAAAAAGGAGTGATCTTCCTCTCGATGGACGAAGGTCTTAGGGAGTATCCGGAGATTGTGAAAGAACACTTTGGAAAAGTAATTCCCATGGGTGACAACAAACTGGCGGCATTAAATACGGCGGTGTGGAGCGGAGGATCCTTTGTATATGTGCCTAAAAATGTAGATGTAGGGCTCCCCTTGCAGGCATATTTCAGAATCAATACCGAAAGAGCCGGACAGTTTGAGAGAACTCTGATCATCGCCGAGGAAGGCAGTAAGATGCACTATATTGAAGGTTGTTCTGCCCCGTCATTTTCGTCTGCTTCACTTCATGCCGCAGTAGTTGAGATATATGTGAAGAAAAACGCGAAGGTCCAGTACTCTACAGTACAGAACTGGTTTAAGAATGTTTATAACCTAGTGACTAAAAGAGCGAGAGTGATGGAGAATGCTGAGATGCGTTGGGTGGATGGGAACCTTGGTTCACACCTGACCATGAAGTATCCTTCTTGTATCTTGGCCGGAAGAAAAGCCCATGGTGAAGTGCTCTCGATTGCCTGGGCCGGTGAAGGACAGCATCAGGACACCGGTGCGAAGATGATTCATCTGGCACCCGAGACAACGTCGCAAATTATAAGCAAATCGATCAGCAAAAATGGCGGGCGGGCTACGTATAGAGGGATGGTACATATGGTGCCTGGCGCTTGGGGAGCACGATCTAAGGTGGTTTGTGACGCGCTAATACTTGACGAAAAAAGCCGTTCCGACACCTATCCGGTGAATAAAATTCAGGAAAATGACGTGGTGTTGGAGCACGAGGCGACTGTCAGCCGGATTGGAGAAGAACAGTTGCTATATCTAATGAGTAGGGGGATCGGTGCAGAAGAAGCAAGCACAATGATCGTTAATGGATTTATGGAGCCGGTGGTGAAAGAAATTCCCTTGGAGTATGCAGTGGAGATGAATAGACTTGTAGGACTAGAAATGGAGGGATCGGTGGGGTAAAGAAAAAACTCAAGAAATCAAGAACTCTAGAACTCAAGACAAAAACAAAAAATAAATAAAATATGATCACACAGAGATTTAAATTGGACAAACCCGGAGAGATTGATTTGGTAGTCCCCTTTTTGACTTCGTTTGAAGAAAAAGAAGTTCTGGGGGTTATATCTGCCACGGAACCGGGAGACTATAAAGTCAGAGTGGTGGCAGACCATAGAGTGCCAAATACATTTGGGAGAGTAGTGATTAAAGGGGTGGCGGCTAATGGCGCACGTGTCACCGTAGACGGGATGGTGAAGATTGGAAAGGACGCCAGAAAGACGGACAGCTTCTTAGAGATGAGATTGTTGTTGTTGGATAAGCAAAGCAGTGCGGTGGCCGAACCAAAACTGGAAATAGAAAATAATGACGTGAGGGCATCCCACGCTGCGACTGTCGGTAAAATAGATGAGGATCAGCTCTTTTATCTATCAAGCCGAGGCATAGACGAACCGGACGCCAAGAAAATAATAGTTGAAGGGTTCCTGAAAGAGGTAACCGAAGAATAAAAGATAAAATACGAATATGGCAGAGCCGGAAATAAAAAAACTATTGGGGGAATTTGAGAAAGTTAAAGAAGAAATTACCCGGTTGGTTGGAGATTTTCCTGAGGAAAGCAGAACGAAAATCATTTTCGACAAGTGGTCACTGAAAGACGTGACAGCTCATTTGTCGAACTGGATGGTCCACGATATTGATTGTTTGGAAAAATTAAAAAAGGGAGTTGAACCTTATTGGGAACCCAGTACGGAGGAGTTTAACAGAAAAGGGATAGAGGCAAGAAAAAATAATACCTGGGAGGAAGTATATGGTGAATTAGTGAGGGCGGGGAATAGACTGACGGAAATCTACAATACACTGCCGGAAAATTTGTGGGATAAACCAATATGGAAGGGATATGGTTTGACGGCCAGAAAGTTTTTGCTTCAGGACATAGACCATTGGAGTAAAGAACATGTGGAGGAACTGAAAAGGAAACTCGAATTAGAAAAAAGTGACACGGTGACACAAGAATGAAAGATAATAAGATAATGGAATTACAAGCAAATCCAAAAAATAACACAGGCTTCAAAACAATTGTTTGTGTGGGTGATAGCACAACAAGCCAAGAATGGTGTCACCCAAACTGGTTTGATTGGTTGGACTTTAGTTTGAGGCAAACGACAGAAAACGGCTGGAAAACAAAAATGATCAACTCAGGTATGGATGGAGGAACAATTCCCTTTTTTATGGAAAATTTTGAGTTTCTTGTAGGAAGATTTAACCCAGATACTGTCGTTATTTCTTTGGGTTTTAATCATCTTGAGCTGGTGGGGGATGTGGAAGGAATGCTTAGGGAGTTAGTTTTGAAAATAAAGTCTATTGGGTCAAACGTGGTTTTGTGGTCGACGTACAAAACGATAAAAAATGACCTGAACCCAAAGTTAGAACAAATAAGAGATATCTACAAGAAAGTTGCAGATGAGTTGGAGGTTAAATTCGTGGATGTTTTTGAGGAATATGAAAAATATGATCTAAGCAAGATTTTTGATTATAAACATCTTTGGGAAAATAAAGAATGGACAATGAAGCCTGGGGACATTGATTTCTTGCACTGTAATTTGATTGGGAATCAGATAATCGCGGAGAAGTTGGCCATGGAGGTGTTTGGAGTTGACCTTTTAGACTATGGTGAATTTGGAACAATGAAGCTTGCAGGTTTGAGAAAATATTTTTTAAGTGACACAGTGACACAGTGACACAGTGACACAGTGACACAGTGACACAGTGACACCGTGACATGGGGATGAATGTGCGTGAGTGAAAAATACAACAAATAAAATGATAAACGAAAACAGAAAAATATCAAAGTTCGAAGATTTGTTTATCTGGCAGAAAGCAAGAGAGTTAACGAAAGAGGTATATAGAGTTTCTAGCGAATGGAAGGATAGAAGTTTACAAGACCAGATACGAAGAGCCGCGGTTTCAGTGCTTAGCAATATTTCTGAGGGGTTTGAAAGAGGAACAAAAGACGAATTCTTGTATTTTTTGTATATTGCCAGAGGTTCGGCCGGTGAGGTGCGAGCCCAACTATACGTAGCTTACGATCAGGAATTAATATCTGAAGGAGACTTTAAGAAAGTTCAGGATTTGGCTGATTATGAATCCAGGCTGATTGCGAAATTTATTGCAGGATATAAAACAAAAAGTTATGGTGGACAGAGGGTGGCCGATCCAAAATTCCAAGAAAAACAAGATTCTGAAAACTACTTAAAAGACATAGTAAACAAAAGCGCCACCGTGTCACCGTATCACGGGGGAGATGGTGTGAAAATGGAAGATAAAAACATTATTAACAAAAGTGACACGGTGACACAGTATCACGAGGGAGAGGTGAAGGAGGACAATGCTATTAACAAAAGTGACACGGTGACACAGTAACGCATTACAATATACCTATGTTTGATGTAGAAAAAGTCAGAAATGATTTCCCGATATTAAAGAGAAAAATTCATGGACATGACTTGGTGTTTCTAGATAGCGGGGCGACGAGCCAAAAGCCGGAGAGCGTTATCAAGGCGATGGACGACTTTTATCGGAATACAAATGCGAATATTCATAGAGGGGTTTACGAACTGTCGGTGGAATCAACTGGGTTGGTAGACGAAGCGAGGGAGAAAGTGGCAAATTTTATTGGAGCCAGACCCGAAGAAATCATTTTTACCAGAAATGCCAGCGAGAGTTTGAATCTGATCATGTATTCGTGGGGCAGGGATAATATAAAAAAAGAAGATGCAGTACTTATCAGTAAACTGGAACATCACTCAAACCTGGTACCTTGGCAGGAACTTTGCCGAGAGACGGGAGCGGAGCTGAGAATTATTGATGTCGATGGAGAGGGAAAGCTGATAGTCAAAAATCAAAAAATCAAAAACTCTAAAACTCAAAGTGAGGTTTTTATTGAGAATGGATTGAGAGTGAGACTGGGAAGTTTGGAGAGTCTGATAGCGGATGGGAAAGTGAAACTTTTTTCCGTTACCGGAGTCTCTAATGTGCTGGGAACGATCCCTGACCTTGCCGGAATGCTGACAGCGATAAAAAGAAAGGCCCAAAATGCAACGGTGGTGGTGGATGCCTCACAGATGGTGCCTCATATGAAGGTAGATGTGAAGACGTTGGGAGCGGATTTTATCGCTTTTTCCGGACATAAAATGCTGGGGCCAACCGGGACAGGGGTATTGTGGGGAAGGAAAGAAATTCTTTCAAAAATGAGACCCTTTTTATACGGGGGAGACATGATAGGGGAGGTAAAAATAACCGGAGCGACGTGGGCAGATATTCCCAGCAGGTTTGAGGCGGGAACGCCGGACATTGCCGGGATAATTGGGTTGGGAGCGGCGGTAGATTATCTGGAAAATCTGGGAATGGACAATGTGCGCGAACACGAAAAAGAACTAATTAAATATGCACTCGAGAGAATGTCTAAGCTGGAAGAAGAGGGTTTGGTAAAGCTCTATGGCCCTAGAGATATTGAAGAAAGAGGTGGAGCACTGGCTTTCAATGTGATTGGGGTTCATCCTCATGATGCGGCACAAGTACTCGATAGTTTTGGGATTGCTGTGCGATCCGGCCAGCATTGCGCGGCTCCACTGGTAATGAGCTTTGGGGTACCGGCAATGGTCAGAGCGACATTCTATGTGTACAACACCAAGAAGGAAATTGATTATCTAGTGAGTAAAATAAGAGAAATACCAAAGGTATTTGCCTAAAGAACTATGTCTGATTACAAAGATATTATTATTGATCACTATAAAAATCCAAGGAACTTTGGTTCATTGGATGATGCGGATATTAATATGGATGAGTCGAATGCGTCGTGTGGAGATATGATACAAATTCAGGTGAAAATTGGGACAAGGAAGGAACCTGGATTGCCACGCTCCGTTCGCAATGAAGATGAAGTGATAAAAGAGATGAAATGGAGAGGGGTGGGGTGTGCCATTTCGACAGCGGCGGCCAGTATGCTGTCGGAAAAAATTGTAGGAATGAGTAAAAAAGAACTTGAGGATTTTGGAGAAAACGGAATAGTTGAAATGCTTGGAGGAGAAGTAAATGCCGGGAGAATGAAGTGTGCTACACTCGCCTTTCGAGGATTACTAAAGATATTTGAAACCCATGAATGACTGGAAACTGATACTAAAAGTGACACTTGGCTGTGCAGTGCTACTGATAATTGTCATTTGGGGTTTGTCTAAAATGGCCGGACCGGGAAACTCACTTAAGGTAGATGAAAAAGTACTACTTGATGGGGCAAGATTTGTAAAAGAAAACGGCGAAACGAAGGTAACGGTAGTCAACTTTTCGGATATGCAGTGTCCTTCTTGTAAGGCGGCGGATATACAAACGAAAGAACTGTTTAATATGCCAGGGGTGAAGGTTGTAACAAGACTTTTCCCTTTACCAGCCTCATTACATCGTTATGCTTTGATTTCCGCTAAGGCGGCCGAAGCGGCAAGAATTATGGGTAAGGGATTTGATATGGTGGCGGTTTTGTATGAGAAACAGGAGGAATGGTCGGTGGTAAATAAACCCGAAAATAGTTTTGCGGATTATGCGAGGAGTTTGGGGTTGGACGAAAATATATTTATAGAGAAATTGACTTCTAATGAAGTGGCTCAGAATGTGCAAGTTGACGCCGATTTGGCCGCCTCACTACAACTTTCCGGCACACCGACCTTTTTTGTAAATGGAGAACAGGTGGGAGCACCATTTGTGGTTGATAAGGTTAAACAACTCCTCGAAACTAAATAAAATGCAAATCAGTCTGCCGATACTCACCATAACTGCTTTGACGAACGGGATCAACCCTTGTGGCATAGGGATGATGATCACCTTCTTGGGATACCTGTTGGTGTTTGGGGGGAGAAGTAAAGATAAGAAATGGATCTATAAAATTGGTTTTACCTATATACTGAGTACGTTTGTAACTTATCTGCTCTTGGGACTCGTCTTTTATAGCGCGGCCTTTTATTTCCAAAGATCATGGCTTGCCGGAGTCTTCAAGTATGTGATCGGAGGAGCATTGGCTTTGGCGGGACTAATTCAGCTGAAGGATGTCTTTTGGCAGGATTTACCCATTCATTTACGAATGCCTAGGTTGGGTTTTGAAAAGATAAACAAACTAATGGTAAAGACGGGGGTCGGAATGGCTGCCTTGATCGGGTTTCTGACAACGGTTTTTTCCACACCTTGCATGTTGCCTCTTTATATTGGAACCACGGCTGTACTCGCCAGATCGGGTTTGCCGATGGTGCAAATACTGGGATGGTTCCTGTATTACAATTTGATCTTCGTGATGCCACTAATATTGATATTGTCGGCTATGGCAGAAGGGAAACAGGTGGTGGACATGAAGGAGTGGGAGCATAAGAATACCAAGTGGATGAGATTACTGTTGGGGACTGCCTTGATAATTGTCGGTTATTTAATCGTTAGTAGATAGTAAAATAGCCTTATGTTGCCTGAAAAATTATTGGGAAGAGTGGAGTATATGGAAAACTTGGCGGGAAATAACTATCTTGTGAGGATTGGTTTTGATAAAAAGGTGGAGTATATACCCGGCCAGTATGCCAGTCTGAAGGTGGCTGCGGATGGAACAAGAAGGTCTTATTCAATAGCTAGTTTGCCAGACGAAAATGTGATTGACTTGTTGGTAGATGTGACACCGATGGGCGTGGGATCAAAATATATACTTGGGTTAAAGGTAGGAGACAGTGTCGAGGTTTTGGCTTTCTTGGGCAGGTTTACGATCGATCCACTATTGTTGTTCGAAGCAAGACACATACTTTTTTTGGCTACCGGAACAGGGATAGCCCCTTTCAAACCGATGATAGAGGATCTTTTGTACCGGAAACATTTTACCAATGAGGTGAGACTGGTTTGGGGAATGCGTCACCCCGAAGAACTATACTGGCTGAAAGAGCTGGATAATATAAACCGAGATTTTGACAATTTTAAACACGACATTGTCATCTCAAAGCCGACGGAGGGTTGGCCTGGGTTTGCCGGACATGTCGATACCGTCGTTAATCGGCTTGAGCAGGATTGGACAAAGACTTTGGTATATCTATGCGGTGCGCCGAATATGATCACGGAGATGGAAAAGAACCTGAAAGAAAAAGGGGTGCGGGAGGAACACATTTTTTATGAGAAATATTTCTAACTCTTCTTTTGGATGTTATGTCAAAGTTAATGAAGAAAATAAGTTTGTAGCGCCTGACAACGAAGAGGGAATCGGCTTGGTAAGGAAGATTGTCGAAGAAAAACCGGAGGTATTGGTTCTTCGGGTGGAGATAAGCAATCAAGCGAAGAAAGAAATCAGAGTGAACTCGATTGTGGTTGCCGAGTTTTTGTTGCCCGTAAGGACTGAAATGGTGTTGGAAAATGGGTGGGGCCAATCGAGTTTCTCAGGATACAGAAATAAAATTGTTAAAACAAGGCCAAAGAAATTTTTTCTCAGGAGGGATCAAAACCCAAACTCGTTCTTAGAAAGTTATGGTTATCCGGTAGGATCGATGGTAAATGAGTGGTTTACACAATTGATATTTCCCAAAGGGAGAATTGTGATCGGAGCCGTAACATCCCGCGATCAATTTTCGCAGATTTACCTTAATCAGAACAGGCAAGGGGTAAGGGTTCGGGTAACCTGCCAGCTCGATGGGCTGACCTTAAAGCCGGGGGAGAAAATACTTTCGGAAATGATTGCCTTTGTTTGGGAACAAAGGACCAGGCAATCACTGGAAATATATTCCGATTTGATAAAAAAGCATTCTAAAACCAAAAGTATAAAGAACCCTCCGGTGGGGCTTTGCTGCGCATATTATTATCAGGGCAATGTTGTGAGCGAAGATTATCTCCTTGACCAGTTAAAGGCACTTTCTATATTTCCCAAAAAATCCAACATAAAATATGTGGAGATTGATGCCGGATACTGTGTTTGGGGAGATTGGTTGGAAATTAATGAGAGTTTTCCTTTAGGGATGAAGTCGGTAGTAAAAGAAGTGCGGAAGGCCGGGCTTAAAGCGGGGTTATGGTTTGCGCCTTATGTGGCGAGTTCTAAAAGCAGAGTGTACCTGGAGCATCCGGAATGGTTTTTGCGTGATGATTCCGGAAGAGAACTATCCGGCCGGCAAAGTTCTCCCTTGGATTTTTTACCACAACTTTTGCTAAAAGTCCTGGATCCGACCCACCCAGAAGTCCGGAGTTATATCAAAAAAGTGGTGAAACAAATGTTAGATTGGGGATTTGAGATGCTAAAAATAGACTTTACTTATCCAGTCTGTTTTTCCGGCAATTATTTTCTTCCTGTGACGAGAGCACAAGCTCTAAGAATGGGCTATGAGACTATTAGAAACGCAGCGGGGAAAAAGACTCACCTAATGTCGGCAATTACGCAACTTTCGCCGCTGGTGGGGATCGTAGATTCGGCGAGGGTCGGTATCGATACAATAAATCCCTATGTTTCAAAATTTCCGGTAGTAGGAAAAATGATTAACAACTACATGTTCAGGGAGAGTATGAGAAATAGTAGTGCCAGATTGTTTTTGAACGGGAAAGTGTGGATTAATGATGCAGATTGTTTTGTGGGAAGACGGGGGTCCGGATTAACTGGTACCCAGGTTGGTGAGCAGTTTGACTTCATAAAAAAATTCCGAGGGTCGGTTTGGATAGGAGATAGCTTAAAAACAATGACAAAAGATAATCTAGATAAATATATTGATTTGTTTAAAAAGAAGAGAAAATAGAAAGCAGTTACATTTGTTATACTGAGAATAACAGAAATATTTTGTAATATATATTATGAGAGGAGGTGTATAGAATTGCGGAATAAGGATAAATTGATGGTGGGAAAGGTGCTTATCTATGCTTCTGTGGTGTCAGTAGGGATGGCATTTTTTGGTGCTTTGGGTTCAGATTTGTGGTTGGCTAGTACACAGTGGATGTTGGTGGGTCTGACACTGGCGATTTGGGGGGTCTTTGTTTTGATCGAAGCACAGTTTAAAATAAGGTGATGGAAATGATTGAAGACAAAATACGGGAAGCTTTGAAAAAAGTGATTGATCCGGAATTGGGCGTAAGTATTGTGGAATTGGGGTTAATTTACGATATACGATATGAGGACGGTGAAGCAGAAGTGGAGATGACTTTGACTAGCCCGGGATGCCCACTGGCTCCTGTGATAGACAAGATGGTGAGGGAGGCGATGAAGGATGTCCCTGAAGTTAAGAATGTAACTATCGACCTGGTTTGGGATCCGCCTTGGAGTAAGGACGCCATGTCGGAAGAGTTAAGGGCGGAGTTGGGTCTTGATTAATATTTTTCTAGGTTCCTATCGTACCTATCCGTACGGAAAAACGGACGCTATTTCGCCGGTGCGAAATCCGTCCTGACTTGCAGCGAAAAATTTTTATGAATACATAAAAAACCGGGCTTTTTCGCCTTGCGCAATCTTTTCCTAAACGGGCAGGTACTTCGGAACTAAAATATTAATCATTTCGTTTGGTATATTAAAGTATGAAAGTAATATTGGGTGCGGATCATGGGGGGTTTGAGATGAAAGAGTTAATTAAGAAATGGCTAGCCACTGAGGGATATACGGTGGAGGATGTTGGGGCCGATAATTCGGTGGCTGAGGATGACTATGTGTATTTCGCACAGCAGGCGGTGAAAGCGGTAACCTCTTCGGGTGACAGAGTGATATTGTTCTGCCGGAATGGATTTGGTATGGTGATTGCGGCTAACCGATTTGCGGGGGTAAGGTGCGGGCTCGCCTTTGGGGAGGAGGCTGTAAAGAAAGGGCGGACAGATGATGATATAAATGCATTGTCCGTACCCTCCGATTATGTTGATGAGCCTTCAGCAAGGAGGATGATAAAAACCTTTCTAACCGAAGAAGCGTCTCGTGAAGATAAATATAGAAGGAGAATTATGAAATTAGATAACTTAATATAATGGTGACAATTGTGCCAGCTATACTGGAAAAAGACATTACGGCGTTTGAAGAAAAGCTTAAAAGGGTCTGGGGAATAACAAAAAGAGTACAAATGGATATTATTGATGGTAAGTTTGCTCCGACGGAAACAGTCACTCCGGAAATACTATTAAACATTGATACTATTGTGGACTTTGAAGGACAATTGATGGTGGACAAACCCGAGGAGTGGGTTGATAGATGTGCGGCGGCGGGGATGACGTCACTATATGGTCATGTAGAGAAAATGGAAGATAGAGCCAGGTTTGTGGCCGATACAGAGGCGGCGGGGATGAAGGCCGGACTGGCTTTTGATATTGATACCCCACTTGATGGTCTGGAGGAGATGATTAACAATCTTGATGGAGTACTACTAATGAGTGTGAAGGCGGGGACGCAGGGGGTACAAAAATTTGACGAACGGGTTCTAGCTAAAATAAAGAAAGTCAGAGAGATGAGTGAGTTTATTAATATCGTGGTTGACGGTGGTCTGACCGTGGAAAATATCAAAAGATGCTTGGCGGCCGAGTGGTCTCAGGAAATTGCGGAAGATGAGTTCAATAAAAGTTTTCTGGGCATGGAGTTTGCGGTGGGATCCGATCTTTTTAATGCCGAGAATATAGAAGAGGAACTCAGGAGGCTTGAAAATCTGGGTGCGGTTTAGGAATTTTCTTGTATAGTGGGTGTATGACGTTCAAAAATTTAAGGGCTGTGACAATTTTTGGTTTTGCCGACTGCCCACCAGGAGATCCTTTGTACAGAGAAACGGTAGAAGTAACGAGGATGATCGCTGAAGGTGGTTTGGAAGTAGTAAACGGAGGTGGTCCGGGTGTAATGCGGGCGGCCACAGAGGGGGCTCATGAAGGTGGTGGTGTGGCTTCGGTGGCGACTTTCTACCCCAAGTTCATAGAGAACTTTGAGGGTAAAGATCCACAGAATAAGGCGGATAAGGAGATAATTATGAATAACTACGTGGACAGGACAATGAAATTGCTGGAACTGGGGGACGCCTATGTGGTTTTCAACGGAGGAACGGGAACTTTATCAGAGTTTGGGATGGCTTGGGGTCTCGCTTACCTTTATTTTGGTCATCACAAACCGTTAATCTTATACGGTGGGTTTTGGTATCCTATTGTCGAAGCGCTGGTAAAGAATATGAGAATTGGTGATCGGCCTGGCGCCTTAAGAGTCTACAAAATAGCAACCACGCCGGAACAGGTAATGCAATATCTCCAGGAGTTTGATTTGGAGATGCCCCCACGTCAAGAAATTAAAGACGACTTGAGTGGTGAGAAGGCTTTTATGGAATAATGGGAATATGGTAGATACTACAAGGATTGAAAGAAACGGAAAAGTAATGCTTTTGGCCTATGATCAAGGTTTCGAACATGGTCCGGTCGATTTTAATGAGAAAACTGTAGACCCAGCCTACATCATGGAGATTGCCAAGAACGGATATTTTACGGGGATTGTATTTCAGGAAGGTGTGGCGGCAAAATACTATCCTTCGGCAAGCTCAGGACAGGTCAATGTGCCGCCTTTGATCGTAAAACTTAATGGGAAAACTTCGTTTCAGGGTGAAGAACCGCTGTCACTTCAGCTCTGTACCGTAGAAAAGGCGGCCGAGCTGGGGGCTGTTGGTGTTGGATACACTATATATGTGGGGAGCGAACACGAGGAGCAGATGTTAGTCGAGTTTTCCAAGATAGAAGATGAGGCCCATGCCAGGGGGATGATAGTGATCGCCTGGATGTATCCAAGGGGTAGAAAGGTGGCCGGAAGGGAAGCTGACCGGGATGTGGTGGCTTATGGTGCCAGAATTGGAATGGAGCTAAATGCGGACTTTGTAAAAGTGCCTTACACCGGAGATGTCGAAAGTTTTGAATGGGTAGTACGAGCGGCAGGAAAAACGGGAGTGCTGGCACAGGGGGGAAAGAAAGTAGATTGGGAGAATCTTGACCTGGAAATTGAAGGAGCAATGAAAGCTGGAGCTAAAGGAATTGCGATTGGTAGAAATGTCTGGCAAGATAAATACCCAAACGATATTTCCAAAAAGTTATCGGAGATAGTGTTTAAGTAACCGCGATGGATAATTTTACTGAAGAAAACAATGACACAGAACGGTTTCGTATCCGCGGACAAAAAACTTCAATTAGGTTTTTTAATCATGATAATGAGGAAGATATAAGACGACTGTTAAAAATAGTCCAAGATGAGAAAGTTAGAAAATGGGTTGAGGGAGTTGAAAATATGGATATTGATGATGTAAGAGAATGGGCAGGCCAAAAAGGGAAAAATGAAGGGGATGATTGTTTGTTTGCGATAGTTGGATCTCGTGAATATGTTACGAGCGATGAGGTTGGAGAGGTTCAGGGTTTTGTGAACACATATGAAATGCCAGAAGAATTAAGGATAAGAATGGAAAAAGAAGGATTTTTAGCTCCAGACAACTTGGTATTAGAGGTGAGTTATGCACGAAATCCTGAAGCAAAGGGAAGGCAGGTGGCAAGCGGTCTGTTGCAGGTGTGCTTTCAAGTGAACAATATGATTGGGAATGGAGACGAGAGTCGACCAACGCGGCAAATTTTTTCTTTTGTTGATCGAGAAAATCTCGCATCAATTAAGGTGATGGAAGAGGCTGGTTTCGTGCTAGTTGGTGAAATTTTGTACGAAGTTGATAACGAAGATAAAGATTTGGTTTTTAAGATTGATTGGGAGAAAGCACAATCAATCTTGCGCAAAGGGGAGTACGGTATCAGCTGAAGAGGCGTTTGAAGAGGCGGTCGAGACGATAACCCCACTTTTTCCAGAAGTCTTCAAAATAGACGATGTTTAGAAGAATAAGAGTGATGATGAGGATAGCATCGTAGGTGGAGCGGTCTTTGTAGATATCGTCGAGCTGGATCCACATGGCGAATTCGTCGAAAGCGACTCCAAGAGCAAAACCATAAAGTGGGGCGAGTTTGAGACGAGTTCTGTCCGATCTTGGCTGGACAATGGAGAAAAAGCCAATAAGAGCAAGGAGAATAAATCCGTAGGCAAAATGATGAACATGTGTGCCCCTGACAACGATAAGTGTATTTGGAAACAATGCGGTAAAGAGACGGGAGGCGGCAAAAGTAGCAAGGAAAGTAACAAGTATTAAGAATGGGATTTCTTTACCGGTTTTTGGGCGTAGTAAGTGCCAAGGTTTCATGCCTCTATATTATACCCATATCATCTTCGTCCACATTCCTTTATGGAAACCACAATCCGCTCACCCTGCAGATCGCGGTTGTTTTGGCCTCGTCGCCAAATCCCGCTCTTAGCGGGAGCCATGCTTTCGCGACTCCGGATAATTTCCCAAAGGAACATGGACTGTGATGATGGTATGTGAATAAGTTAGAATTAATTTATGAATAAAGTGATTGTGGTGGGGGCGGCGGTGGTGGACGTATTACTTAAGTCGAAAGCACTGAAAACAGTAAAGGGACATGAAGTGCCGGGAGGTTTGGCAATGTGCGAGGTGGTGGGTGGAAAGCTTGAGGCCGAAGAGAGTATGGTGGCGAGTGGCGGTGGGGGTACCAACGTAGCAGTGGGACTTCATCGGTTGGGTGAAGCGGTAAAAATGATCTCAAGAATCGGAAAGGATGATTTGGGGGAGGTAATGATAAATCAACTAAAGAAAGAGGGGCTTGATTTATCAATGGTACAAAAGGGAGAAGGGAAAACTGGTCTATCTGTGGTGTTGGTATCTGCCGATGGTGGTAGATCGATAGTCACCTATCGTGGAGAAAGTGGTTTGATAAGTTCAAGGGAAATCGACTGGGAGGAAATTAAAAAAGCCGATTGGATACAAATATCATCATTGGGGGGAGAAATGCAATTTCTTGAAGACATAATATTGTTTGCTTTTAACAATGCAGTGAAAGTAGGATTTAACCCAGGCAGAAAAGAGTTAGATCAGAAAGAGAGATTGATGAAGTTAATCCCCAAACTTGACTTTTTTAACGTCAATCGTATGGAGGCGAGCATTTTAACCGGGGTTAGTTATGATAATGAAAAAGAAATAATGCGAAAAATGGCTGATTTTGGGTGCAGAGTAGTGGCGGTAACAGACGGAAAGCGCGGGGCAAGCGTAATAACCAATCACACTTGGCTAAAGATGGATGCTTTTGCGGTCGACTCGGTAGACGATACAGGCGCCGGTGATGCCTTTGTGTGTGGTGTGGTGGCGGGTATACTTCAGAACAGTAATCCTGAAGAGTATTTGAAGATGGGACTGGCCAGTGGTGGAAGCCAGGTAATGAAGCTTGGAGCGAAAGATGGATTGCTTTATAAGAATGAGATGGAGAAATGGATGGCGAAGAAGTTGAAAATGGTGGAGGAAATAATATGAAACCCATAATTGTCCTACCTGTCTAAGCAGTGACAACCTGGATTGTGGTTAAATGAAGGTATGGAAAAGCCCAAAATATTTGTGACTCATGTTTTTCTTGGAAAGTTTGTTGAAAGGTTAAAAGATAGGTATGAAGTAGTTGTCTGGCCGGGGAGGGATATAGGCCGAGAGGATTTGTTAAAAGGAGTTAGGGGAAGTACCGGAATAATTTCCCTGTTAACCGAAAAGATAGACGAAGAGGTGATGGAGGCAGCAGGAGATCAGCTAAGAGTGATAAGTAATTATGCAGTAGGGTTTGACAATATTGACGTACCATCGGCAACCAAAAGAGGAGTTTGTGTAACAAATACACCCGGAGTTTTGACGGAGTCAGTGGCCGAAGAGATCCTTGCTCTGACGATATCGTTGTTTAGAAGAATCGTAGAAGGAGACAGGTTAATAAGGTCCGGGAAGTATAAAGGTTGGGAACCGGATCTGTTGCTGGGAACCGGAATTAAAGATAAAGTTATGGGTGTTGTGGGTCTAGGGAGGATTGGACGTTGGACAGCCAGAATGTGTAGTGCTTTAGGGATGAAAATAATATACTTTAATCGCCATAGGGACGAGGAGTTCGAAGAAGAGTACGATGTAACCTACCATTCTTTGGATCAGCTTTTGGAAAAGTCTGATGTTGTAAGTTTGTCTATTCCTTTGACCAAGGAAACTCAACACATGGTGGGCGAGCGGGAGCTAAAACTAATGAAGCCGACCGCGTTGTTGATCAATACGTCCAGGGGACCAATTGTAGATCAAAAGGTATTAATTAAGGCGCTCAGGGAAAAATGGATTGCCGGAGCCGGCTTGGATGTTTTTGAGGATGAAGCGCACGTTCCTGAGGAGTTACGAGCCCTTCCCAACACCATTCTGACGCCGCATACCGCTTCGGCAACAATCGAAGCGCGTATGGCAATGGCAAAAATTGTTGTGGAGAATATAACCGATGCGATTGAAAAAAGACAGCCATCCTGTCTTGTGAACCCGGACGTTTGGCAGCAAAAAACTGATTAATATGAATGACGAAGAAAGACTACTGGAGGTTCCCTCTGATGAGGATGACAACACGGGAGATCATCCTGGCAAACGCGCAAAACGAAAAAAAACCAAGGAAGAGAGGTCTGCGGATAGAAAGATAGTGTTTTGGACGTTATTGTTTGTCTTGGGAATGACGTTCTTTTTTTGGATGTGGCCAAGAATGAAAGATTTTAGATTTGGACTGCCTGAGTTCAAATCCGGAGTTCCAAAAATTGAAATGCCTAAACCGGAATGGAAGAATTACGTAGAGTATAAATTGTAGAGAACTCAAGATAAGGTATCTACTTGTCGTCAAATCCGGGGAGCATTGATGAGTGATGGTGATGGGTGAAGACGACGATCGATGTCAGCCGGATCGCAGGCAAGCTTTGGCTCTGTACCCTTGATGAAGTAATCGATTCTGGTTGGGCAACCAGTACAAGTGAGAGTGCCGGTAAGAAGGCATATTGGAACCTTGATGAGGTCTTCCGGCTGGATAAGATTCCTGGGTTCCTGGTTGGTGGCTAGTATCTGATAAAAAATTTTGGCCCAGATAGGAGAGGCTCCGGTGATACCGGATGCAATTTGGGACATGGGAGTACTATCGTTGTTGCCGACCCAGGTGGCGACAAGAAAATTTTGAGAGTAGCCAATGGCCCAATTATCCTTCAAATTATTACTGGTACCAGTTTTGACGGCGACTTTGGCTGATTTGATATTAAGAACTGAATTCGTACCAAACGCGGGGCTCCTGGCAATATCGTCACTTAATATATCAGAAATCAAATAGGCTGTAACGGAAGAGATGGACTTTTTGGGGTTACAGCTATGATCTTCAGCATTTGCCGTCGGACTTTCTGCCACACTTTTGTTGTATGATGGGCAGCCGGAAAGACGAAGGATCTTTCCATTTGACCTTTCGACTTTTATGATAGTGTTCAATGGAGTTCTGATGCCTTGGTTCGCAAACGCAGAATAAGCGGTGGCCATATCTACCATTCGTACCTCCAAACTTCCGAGAGCCATGGACAGGCCATAACGTGAGGCGTCGTTCCAGGAGGTAATTCCGAGACTTTGGGCAAAACGGGCAAAGTTAGCAGGCCCATTTTGTGCAAGGAGAAGGACTGAGGGAATATTGTATGAACTGGCTAGCGCTTGTCTTAAGGTAATCGTGCCGTGGAATTTTCCATCATAGTTCTTGGGCGTCCATGAATCCTGACCGGAAAGGTGGACCGTGATTGGTTTATCATCTACTATGGTTCCTGGTCCGTTACCATTCTCAAAAAACAATGCATAATTTAGTGGCTTAATGGAACTTCCCGGTTGTCTTAAGGCCATAGTGAGATTGACCTGACCATTCTGCTTAAGATTAAAGTAATCAATAGAGCCGACCATGGCCAGTACTTCACCGGTTTTGGGATTGGTTACCAAAGCCGAGCCGTTCCCAACATTTAGAGATTTTAGCTTTTCAATTTCTGAGGTTACGATGTTTTGTACTTGAGTTTGGAGTTTTGAATCGAGTGTAGTGTAAACCTTTAGACCCCCTTGGGTTACCTCGTTTTCGCCAAGCTGGTCAACAAGAAGACTCTTCACCAGCATGACAAAATGGGGTGCCTTGATTTCAATTTTGGCAGATTGAAAATCCAGTTTTTTGTTTAGTGCTTCAGAGAGTTCCGCGGTGGATATAAAGCCGTCTTTGGCCATTTGCCTGAGAACCCATTGCTGTCTGGAGAGTGCCAAACTTGGTTGATCCCCATAGGGAGAGTATTTGCTGGGTGCTCTGGTAAGTCCGGCTAGATATGCTGCCTGAGCAAGATCGAGATCTTTAGCATCAGTATCGAAGTACTGGCGGGCTGCCTCTTGGATCCCATATGCCGGCCCCCCAAAGCCGACTTGGTTGAGGTACATTTCGAAGATTTTGTCTTTTGAAAAAAGACGTTCGGCTTTGACGGCCAAAATGATTTCTTTGATCTTCCGGACAAGGGTTTTTTCCGGAGTAAGGATGGTGTTTTTTATTAACTGTTGAGTAATAGTTGATCCACCCTCCAGCCTATCATCGAAGGTGTTTCTATATAAGGCACGAAGAAGTCCCGGAAGGGAGAACCCCTTGTGGGTGTAAAAGTCTTTATCTTCGGCTGAAAGAAAAGCCTCTGTGACATGTTTGGGAAGAGTACTTAGACTGATGAGGGTTCTGTTTTCATCTTTGTAAATTTTATACAGCACGATACCATTTCTATCGAGTATCTGGGTCGTTAATTTTGAGGGGAACTGTGAGAGGGTTTTGGGGTTTGGAAGAGTTCGGAATATGTCGAAATAAACGAGAAAAGATAGACAAAGTAATGACACAAGAAACAGACTTTTACGAATGTTGATTCTGGGTCGGTGCAAAAAATCAAGGTGAAATTTGGAAAATAATGCGTCCTTGAGACAAAGGCCTTTCCAAACAGATTTCAGAGCAATAACCGTTTTGGAGATTAGTTGATCGAGTAGAATGAGAGCAAGGCCAATGATAGAAAGTGAAGTAAGGAGAAAATTGAAGACAGGACGACCAAAGAAGGTGAGAAAGTTGTTTTTTGGAGCTGCTTTCTTTTTGACCATGGATCAACAGTTTTTTTTGGGAAAGGGTGCAACGCGAACTATTTTAATTATAGATCCGGGAAATCAAAAAGACTAGGGAGCGGAGAGATCTTTTATCGGCTGCCACAGATCGTTGAAAGGCGTTTCATAACCGAGTGCCCAAATAGCGATGCCTCCAAGATTGGCCGATTTTATCAATTTGATCTTCTGTTCAAGTGATTGAGCGTTTTCAAACTGAATCTGGAAAGTTTTGTCGTTTTTTGTGTAGGTTATATACGGACTAAGTGAAACGCTTGACCATTGCGCGGACAAAGAGGAGACTGTGGGGTCGGAAAATAGCGACTGGATCCTTTGATAACTCGCCATTGATCCGGTTTTTGCATAGGTGTTGGAGAGATATTCCGTTCCTGCGGTTTGCCACTCATAGCCGTAAAAAGGAATACCGAGAAGTATTTTCTCTGAAGGTAATATCTTGGTGATCTGGGAGAGATGGGTAACTATATCTTGCTCTAAACAAGGATAGCCGTGGGCGGTGGTTGAATTACATTTCCCGGTTATCGGGGCTACCGGGCCAGACTGAGTTGAATTCTTGCGATAGTAGTCATAGGCCATGACAATGAAATGGTCGACAGTTTGGTTCAGTGACGCGAGATCCCACAAACGATACTTTTCGGCCGAGTCGGCAAAGATGTCGACATCGACCTGACATTTTGCATTGACGGTGAGACAAGATTCCTTGAGGTGCCGGACAAAGAAAGAGAATCCGTCTCTGGTGGACTGGAGAGGTGTTCCGATATATTCAAAATCGACATTGATGTCATCGAATTTTTTTTCCTGATAAACCTCGATAATAGACTTGACTGCGGTTTTGGATGTAAGCTGGTTGTTTGTGAGGGAGTCGATTAGTTCCTGATCCATGGCAGTCACCGTGAGGGCACTTTTTTGCCCCAGCAGTTTGGTTTGATAATGAAGTTTGTTGTAAGAGCTGGAGTTTAGCTTGTTCCAGCCAGGCTCTTGTTCCTTTTTGGAGTTTATTTTGTTTATGGTTCCATCTGGGTTAAGGTCGACGGCAAAATAGGCAAAATGAGTAAGCTGGCTAATATTGAGCTCGTTCACGTATTTTAGGTTCCAATATGGAAAAAAGCCATAAACAATCTTTTTGGACTTTGATGAAGGAGCATTGCCGGTAATAACTTCGATTAGGGCAATCGGGCTAACAAGGGGCAGGGTGTTTCGCCACACGGCATAAGTGGTGACGCTACCAAGAAGCAGTCCAAGGATAAGAAAGAACCAGCTAATTTTGCGGAGCATTTGTTGGTGATAGAGCCGGCATGTAATTGTACGGAGTAATGGTTCGATACTGGAACTTTGAGTAATCAATGACAGTTGGTGGCCACTGGATATGTCCTTTATCGTCTACCGGGTAGGTACAATCCAAACAAAAATCCTGAGTAAATGGGTCCGAAACTACGGTGTGTTCTTCTAAGTCTCGATCAATAGTTTCATCACCAGGTAATATCGGGTATTTATCAGAGCGTCTGACCCAGACTTGTTTTTTGGTGGGGTAATTACTTTGTCCGAGAGGTAAGACGCCGTTGATAAAATATTCGGAATGGGATTCGCACTGGTTTTCTTGTTGGGCTAGGAATCCGGTGAGATTACACACCTGGTAGTTTATAATCCCCTCTGGTTTGGAGAGTGGCTTGTCTTTGACGTTCTGTAAAACCTTTTTCATGATGGTGTTCCAGATAGGTGAAGCTCCTGTAACACCAGAAGCCACGTAGCTCATGGAGGAATTGTCATTGTTACCTACCCATGTGGCGGCTAAGTAGTCATGGGTATAACCAATTGTCCAGTTGTCCTTTAAGTCGTTGGTGGTGCCCGTCTTAACAGAGACTGTGTGCCCCGGAATAACTAGTTTGCTGCTGGACCCAAAAGCGGCCGATCTTGCTCCGTTGTCAGCTAATATATCTGAAATAATGAAAGTAACCTCAATGGGCAAGGTTACTTTTGGATCCGATGACGTGGTGTTCTGAGAAGGGAGTTTTTGGGATTGCCAGAAATCCGGCCATTTGAGAGGCATGACGGAAACCAGGTTGGCTGTTTTTTCTGGTTGGAATTCCTCCAGAGTTTGCCCGTCAAACGTTTCCACCTTGAGAACCGAAACTAAAGGAACGGTGACGCCTTGATTGGCAAAGGTGCTGAAGGCTTTGGCCATGTCAAACATGGTCACCTCCCCGCCCCCAAGGGTGAGTGAGAGTCCGAAACGGCTTTGATCTGTCCAAGAGGAGATGCCCATGGCGGAGGCGGTGGCGATAAAAGAGTCTACGCCGTTTAAGGCCAACATTTTTACAGCCGGAATGTTTAGAGAGTTAGCCAGGGACTGTCTCATGGAAACAGGTCCTCTAAAAGTATTGTCATAGTTCTTGGGACAATATTGTTTTTGACCGATGACATTAAAACAGGTGGGAATATCCAGGTAGGTTGTGCTGGCGGGCCAACCATTTAATAGCCCGGTGGCATAGTTAAGTGGTTTAATTGACGATCCTGGTTGGCGCAAGGAGGTGACAACGTTTACTTGACCGTCGATAGAATCGTCATAATAATCTTTTGATCCGACTAAGGCCAATATCTCACCGGTGTTTGGATGAGTGACTATAGCTGCTCCATTACTAATCTTTAACTTGGCGATTTTACCCATTTCGGCGGATAAAGAAGCTTGAACATAATTTTGCAAGTCTAAATCAAGAGTGGTGGTCACTCTCAATCCGCCGAGATTGACTTTGTCCTCGCCGTATTTTTGGACGAGGCTGTCTCTGACCATAAGTGAGAAATGCGGCGCGTTAATAGAAATATTTTTTTTGGCAAAAACCAGTTTTTCGTTTTTGGCGGCGGCTGCTTGCTCCTTGGTGATATATCCATCTTCTTGCATGCGGCGAAGGACCTCTGCTTGACGGTTGATAGCTAACTCCGGGTTGGCACCAAATGGAGAATAACGAGTGGGAGATTGGGGTAGTCCCGCCAGTAGGGCGGATTGGGCCAAATTGAGATCTTTCGCGGATTTTCCAAAGTATGTTTGGGCGGCTGATTCAATTCCGTAAGTGGTTCCCCCATATGGAGTATAGTTCAGGTATAGTTCGAGGATTTGATCTTTGGTGTAATAGAATTCGGTGGCGAGGGACAGGATGGCCTCTCTGATTTTTCTGGTTAGAGTGCGCTGGGTATCGGAGAGTAAGGAGTTTTTGACAAGTTGCTGTGTAATGGTAGAACCTCCCGCAAGCCGCTTTCCTTTTGTAACGGCGTTAAAAGCTGCCCGAACAATTCCGGTAACGTCAATGCCGTGGTGATGATAAAAGTTTTTATCTTCGATAGCAATGGTAGCCTTTTTGACAGACTCGGGAATATCTTTTGAGGCAATTGGTGTTCGACGGTACTCGGAGTAAACCTCATAAAGCAGCTTTCCGTTTCGGTCTAAAATTTTGGTACTTGCTGGGGCTGGGGTCTTGACCAGCTTGGCCGGACTGGGAACATCTTTCAGAAGGAAAAAAAGAGTGATTAAAAAAAGACCGGAAATAATTAAAAATATTTGTAGAATGGATAAGTGGCGATATCCAATAATCTTATGGTAACTTTTTTCTATCGATCGTAGAATTTCTTTTCGACTTACAGGCATGATGGTTCCATTATACCCGCCTTTAGCGAGGCATGCCCGTGTGGTACTATTTAGTTGTGAAGCGGCTTTGGTATTACTATATTTACTTATTAATCTGTTGGGGTGTTTTCCGATATTTCGTGCGGCTCCCTGAGGTGATAGAGGAGCTTTGGTTTAAACCGGTAATCTGGTTAGTTCCACTTTTTTGGTGGCAATTATCAATGGGTACAAATAAGATTAAAATGTTTGGAAGCGGACCAGGGTTCTCCTCTTTGCTGGGAGTTATGATGGGAATCGTCTACTTTGTTTTGATCAGGCGGTTGGACTTGTCTGGAATAAAGTTTGATATTAATTTGATAGGCATGGTGTTGGCAACGGCGGTGACCGAGGAATTGGTTTTTAGTGGTTTTGCAGCCGGATATTTAGAAAAAATTCAGGAAGGTAAAGCCGTCAATTTGCTGATAATCGGGTTGATGGTCGCGATAATTAAAGTTCCTATCTTATTATTTGTATATCGACTAGGGATGCAAGAGATGCTGGGAGTGATATTATTTACCGGTGCCAGTGGAGTAATTAATGCATGGATAAGGGTAGAGACAGGAAATGTGACGGGATCAATTTTGGCTAGGGTAGGTATGAACTTGGCCGTACTGGGATAGATATTTCCCAAAAAAACTCCCCCGTGAGGGAGAGTTTGCAGGGCGTCTAACTGTCTTCGTCCGGATAAAAACTCCGGGTTACCGAGGCATGTTGGCCTAATGGTACTCCACAGTTTTTGGCCGTATTCAGGGGATATTGTCCGGAAATCAGTCCGGTGATCTGGTCAATCAGCCAGAAATTGAGTTGTTGATTGTCGGGGTTATTCTGGTTGGCTTCCCAGTTTATGAGGTGTGTTCTATCGTCCCGGTGGGTGAGGTGGACGTATGGAAAGATGGCACCTGCCTCATTCTTACAGAAAGTGACGGTGATAACTAACTCTCTGTGTTCCATATAAAAGCGATATCTCATCCCTGGAATCTCAAAACGCTTTCGACTCCCGGGTAATCCTTGATGATCAAGAATGAAAACGGGGGTGAAACCTTCGACGATTTCTCCATCAAGAGGGATTTGCTTCTTAGAAAATTTGGTGGCCGAAAACTTCTGATGCAGATCGTAAATAACCGTCCTGATAATCATATCCAGATCCGTATGTTGGAGATAGTGACTGAGGGCGGCCTGAGCACTTTCAAGTGCAGCTGCTTGTTTGGATCGGATGGCTCGGTCAAGGATGTCTCTCTCGGCGACATATTTTCGTCGCCATTCTTCGATGTCGGGATCTGTGGGCATAGGAGCCTCCTTCGGTTTAGAGTGCGAAACCTAGAATATAGAGGAATTGTATCACGAGAGAGTCTATTTGAAGTAGATTTTGCGGAAATCGGCCTTGGTGTAATAGTCTGATATCTTGCGAACGAGTTGACATACTAGGGGTAGTGGATGATGATTTAAGACAACACTAAATGTGTGTATTTATGAAATGTCCATATTGCAACAACGATGATACAAATGTCCTGGAGAGCAGGGGAATCCCTGGATCAGAGGCGGTGCGAAGGAGAAGGCAGTGTAAAAAATGCAACAAGAGATTTACGACTCATGAGAAGGTGGTCAATATTGACTTAAAGGTGATTAAAAAAAGTGGAAAGATTGAGCAGTATGATCGCGACAAACTATTAAAGGGTGTAGGGAAGGCGTGTTACAAAAGAAGGGTTACGGATGAAGAAATCGAAAACTTGGTTGATGAGGTGGAGTGCAGACTGTTGAACAGAAAAGCGGTGGAGATAAAGTCCAGCGATATCGGAAAAATGGTTTTGAATAGGCTAAAACGGCTGGATGAACTGGCTTACTTGAGGTTTGCCAGTGTGTATATGGATTTCAATAATGCTGAGGAATACAAACAGTTTATTTCGGCTCCATCGAAAATTACCAATCATGTTTAAAAACCAATGAGAAAAAGCAAAATAAATACCACAAAGAAGATCGACAGGATCAAGATAGAGTTTCCCAAGACTATTGTGAAGAGAGATGGACGGGTGGTCCCTTTTGAAATACAGAAAATTGAGAAGGCGATTTCTTCATGCTTTGAGGATCTTGGTAAGAACCCATTGACTCCAGTGGGTGAACTAGCACAGCGGGTAGTGAATATTATCGGAGCAAAATACACAAAACCAACAGTGGAGCAGGTTCAGGATACAGTCGAACTGGTGTTGCAAGCGGCAGGCGAGTTTGAGGCCGCCAAGAACTATATTATTTATAGAGTTGAACATGCCAAGTTGAGGGATTCGCGGCCGATTCCGAAAGAAGTGGCCAAGGCGTTTTCCGAAAGCGATGTTTATTTTGAAAATCAGATTCAGAAGTTCCAGTTTTTTGATAAATATTCAAGATTTAATTACGATTTAGGTAGGAGGGAGACGTGGAAGGAAACAGTTGATCGGTCGGTGGATTTCTTACGTGAGTTATCCGGGGGAAAACTGGAGTCTGGAGTTTACAAGAGAATCAGGAATTCAATACTGGAAATGAAAGCCACTCCATCAATGAGGCTCCTGGCTATGGCCGGACCGGCGGCGAGAAGAAACAATATCAGTATCTACAATTGTTCTTACCAACCGGTGGATAGCATAGATTCTTTCGTCGAGGCGCTAATAATTTCAATGAATGGTTGTGGGGTTGGATTTTCGGTAGAGAATCGATACGTAGAAAACCTGCCCCGGGTTAAGCGACAGGATGGGTTGGAAACAAAACAGATGTTGATTGAAGATTCGACCGAGGGGTGGGCAGACGCCTTGAGAACCGGTCTGCATACTTGGTTTGATGGAGGGGACATAAAGTTTGATTATTCGGCACTTCGTCCAGCAGGCGCAATACTGCGAACCAAGGGAGGGAGGTCTTCAGGCCCAGAACCTTTGCGGAAAATGATGGAGTTTGTAAGAGAGAGGATTTTTACAAGACAGGGGAGTTTCCTTAGAGCCATTGATGCGCACGATATTATGTGTGAGGTGGGGAATGCGGCTGTTTCCGGAGGAATGAGGCGAACTGCGATGATATCTCTCTTTGACTTTGATGACAAGGAAATGTGGGACTCAAAATCCGGGGACTTTGAACGAGATAATAGTCAGCGATGGAACGCCAACAACAGTGCCGTTTGGCCGTTGTCCGGCTTGACCCAGCTGGAGGTAACCAAACAAATGTTGGAGATAGTTAAATCCGGCCGAGGGGAACCCGGTATTTTTAACCGTCAATCAGCTCTTGATATGAGGCCTGCCAGGAGGGCGCCGGCGGAATTTGGTACAAATCCTTGTGGAGAAATAATCCTTAGGCCTTATGAGTTTTGTAATCTTTCGATTGCCATTGCCAGAAGAGAAGACACCTATGAGACATTGAAAGACAAAGTTGAAGTGGCCTCGATAATTGGGACGATACAGGCAATGGCGACCAATTTTTCAGGGCTCAGACCTGCTTGGAAGAATAATTGTGAGGAGGAAAGGCTCTTGGGAGTGGATATTAACGGTCAGATGGACAGCCCGGTAGCTCAAGACTCCGCGGTTCAAAATAGATTGCGACAGGTGGCCATAGAAACTAACAGGGAGGTTGCAGAAAAACTGGGGATCAACCAAGCTGCAGCCGTGACTTGTGTCAAACCATCAGGAAACTCCTCGCAACTCTTTAATTGTTCATCAGGAATCCATGCAAGGTGGTCTCCGTATTACGTGAGGAACATAAGAGTGAGTACTCATTCTTCGATATTTAAAGTACTAAAGTCTGGAGGAGTGCCGATGGATCCGGAAAACGGACAAACTTTGGAGTCAGCAAATACATGGGTAATCCATTTTCCGGTTAAGTCTCCAGACGGGGCGGTAACCAGAAAAAGCTTTTCCGCAACGGCGCAGTGTGAGTATTGGTTGAAAAATAAAATAAATTGGACCGAACACAACCCGAGTGTAACCATAACCTATCACCCGGATGAGGTAATTGACCTAATCAAATGGGTCTGGGAACACAGAAACTTGATTGGGGGAATGTCTTTCTTGCCGGCTTTCGATGCGGCTTATTCGCAGATGCCTTATCAAGAGATTGAAAGGGATGATTACGAAAAACTCAAGGCAGGTTTCCCCCCTATCGATTTTAGCAAGCTTTATCGATACGAAGAAGAGGACTATACCAAGGCGGCTCAGGAGTTGGCGTGCGTGGCCGGATGCGATATTGACCCGACGGAGGGGAAGGTGTAATATTTGTTGGGATTTGTGACACGATTGGAATGGTTTTGATATATTTTGCTAGGGTAAAACCACCAGATTGACAGGCGCAAAAAAATGATATTAAATGGTAATAGGTAATTTTGATTACTATCAGTGTTTTGTTGACATTGCTAATGGTTCGTTTGCGTCTTATTTTCCCTTCCCACCAACCCTTTTTGAGTAGTATACGTCTTGAATGGATGACTTTCAGTTCATAGAGGAAGGACAGTTGAGTATCTCTATAGTATTCTTATGCCCGGTCCACTATTGACCGAGAATTTGATCTAAAATATTGGTATAGTTAGATATGCCTGCTTTGGGTAAGGAAATAGAACGCCAGCTTACTCCGGATGAAATCGCCTTGAAGGAAATTCAGGGTTATATTGACAGAGCGGAACGTCAAGCGGAAATTCAGCAACCGCAGTCAAACAGGCCACAACCGACGGCTCCGGCCCCGCAAGTCTTGCCCCTCTCAAGCACCAAGGGGGTGGCGGGTATTGCTCCAGCAACTCAAGTAAAGAAAATTGTCCTGCCATTGAATCAGATTGAAGTTGAGACAGGTCTTCGGAGAAATATCATGGAAGGTGTGAGATGGTTATCCGAGTGGTGTGTGATGATGATAAAAAAATACCCGGGAAGAGTGTTTTATATGTCTCAAAATACAACGAAATGATCGATATAAACTTTTGGGTACAGTACATATTTATAGTTTTTTTGGGTATCGCATTACTTGCGGTGACGATGATTTCAGTATGGATGCTTTTTGTAGTCTGGATCAGAAACAGAAACAGAGAAGAGGTGAGCCTGAACTTTGTTTTGTTGGAAATAGCGGTTCCCCGAGACAATGAGGTTAAAGTTGATGCGGTGGAGCAAATGTTCGCGTCTCTATTTTCGATTAAAAAAGGTGGATTCTGGCAAAGGTTTGAGTCCCAACAGCACATTTCTTTGGAGATAGTAGGTAAAAAAGAGGATATCCGATTCTATATTTCTTGCCACAGGAAAAATATGGAGCTGGTGGAGAAGCTGGTTTCCGGGACCTACCCAGGAACCCATGTGAAACAGGTTGATGAATATAATATATTCTACAAAGATGCAAAGATCGATTTTGCCGATCTAACACTGAAAAACGAGAGCTTTAAGCCAATTAAAAATTTTAAAGAACTGCCGGTTGATTCGCTGTCCTCGATTACTTCAGCAATGGCTAAATTTGATGATAACGAGGCGGCGGCAATCCAGATCATTATTTCTCCCACGGAGTCAAGTTGGAGTAAGTCCGGTTTTGGTTATGTAGCGAAGCTAAAAAAGGAAGAGGCTGATCCGGAAAAGGCAAAATTTAAATTGAATCCTCAGGACATGGAGGCAATTACCAATAAATGTTCAAAAGTTGGTTTTTTGACCAGTATAAGAATTATCAGTATCTCTCCAACTCTAGAACAGGCGAAGGCTAATTTAAGTAATCTAAAGGGGACGTTTTCTCAGTTTGCCGGAAACCAGAATTCATTTTCCGGAAACAAGATTAGATTCAAACAGTCCTTTATGTTGGACTTTATCTATCGATATCAGAACTTATGGGGACTGAACTCTATTTTATCAGTAGATGAACTAGCCAATGTGTGGCACTTGCCTAATAAAACTATCGAAACACCACACATATACTGGCTAACAGCCAAAACGGCTCCAGCCTCCGGTGAGTTTCCCGATAATGGTCTTTGGCTCGGCCGATCTGTTTATAGAGGCCAGGAAAGAAATATCTTTATGGGTGAAACCGACAGGATGAAGCACTTGTATATCATTGGGAGGACGGGTACTGGTAAAACAGAGCTACTAAAGTCGATGATTATCCAAGACATGAGGGCGGGAAATGGTCTTTGTTTTATGGAGCCCCATGGTGACGGAATTGAAGAGCTGCTGGAGTTGGTGCCCCCCGAAAGAGCAGAAGATGTTATTTTATTTGATCCATCGGACAAGGAAAGGCCTGTAGGACTAAATTTGTTGGAAGTGGCTAACTATGATGAGATGCATATTGTGGCTTCCTCGATAATTAATCTAATGTACAAGCTGTATGATCCACACCGTACAGGAATGGTGGGTCCAAGATTTGAACATGCAATTCGAAATGCCATGCTCACCGTCGCGATGGTGCCGGGGGCAACTTTTGTAGAAGTAAATAGGGCCCTGACTGACCAAAAATATGTTCAGGAGATATTACCACTGGTAAAAGACCCAATCGTTAAACGTTATTGGACAGATCAGATTGCCCAGACAAGTGACTTCCATAAGTCAGAAACGCTTGATTATATCGCCTCTAAATTCGGCCGTTTTGTAACGAACGAAATGATAAGAAATATCATAGGTCAGTCAAAGAGTGCCTTAAACTTTAGAACTGCCATGGATGAAGGGAAAATAGTCTTTCTTAAATTGGCTAAAGGACTGCTGGGCGAGGAGGACTCTAATTTTCTGGGTAACGTGCTTGTACCAAAACTTCTGGCGGCCGCGCTTTCACGACAAGAGGTGCCCAAGGAACAACGCCGCCCGTTTTATCTTTATGTCGATGAGTTTCAGAACTTTGCGACACCCGACTTTGCCCAAATGCTGTCCGAAGTCCGTAAATACGGAATCGGTCTGGTGCTGGCCAATCAGTTTGTCAGTCAGATCGATGAACAGGTTAGAGATGCCATTTTTGGTAATTGTGGAACTCTAATGACCTATCGGGTAGGTGTTCAAGACGCCGCAATTCTTTCTAAGGAGTTTGAGGGAGTGTTCAACGAGACAGACCTGTCTAATATTCCCGCGCAAAATATATATGTAAAGACCATTGTTAACGGAACTCCTGTGCCACCATTTTCGATGAATGTGGGGAGAGATTTGAAGGCAGAGAAGGCTCAGGGTAATCCGGAGATTTCCAGAATGGTGAAGGAGTTGTCGCGTTTGAAGTTTGGGAGAGATGTAACTGAGGTTTCTGAGGAAATAGAAAGAAGGTCGAACCTGTGACCTGTGGTAGGATTTGATATTTGAATTTTGGGTTTTTTTCGTGTTATTCTGAATTATGGCAAAAAGGGAATTGAGGCAAAGAGCTGTCGAATTAAGAGAGAATGGAATGAGTTATTCTGAAATTAGACAAGAACTTAGAGTGTCAAAAGGTACGCTGTGTGTTTGGTTAAAAAACTATCCACTATCATTCGAACAATTGGAGAGGATTAAGGATAAACGACCAGTAACAATCGAGAAATATAGAAAGACAATGCTTGCAAAAAGACTTAAAAAATATCAAGAAGTTTATGATTTAGAAAAGGAAAATATTATGCCATTTAATATTAGAGACTTATTTATTGGAGGACCTTTTTTGTATTGGGGAGAAGGTGGAAAAACTAACAAGGGTCAAATAAATATAAGTAATTCTGATCCAAAGATATTAAAAGTTATGAAGAAGTGGCTTATTGTTGTTTTTGGCGTACCAATTAATAAGATGAGATTAAGGCTGACTTTGTATACAAATATGAATATTCCCCAAGAGAAATTGTTTTGGAGTAGGGAGTTGGATTTATCCCAGAGTCAATTTAGAAAGATCCAGCTTAAAGAAGGAAAGAGTAAAAGTAATACAGGATTTACCCACGGAACGTGTGAGTTGGTCGTCACAGATACAAAAATAAAGACAAAAATACTTGCGGGATTAGAAGTACTTGGAGACTTGTCTGAAGTATAATATGACAAAGTCGGGCGACTAGCTCAATTGGTAGAGCGGTTAGCTTATACCTAACTGGTTTCAGGTTCGAGTCCTGAGTCGCCCACCGATGAAAGACATTAAGAAACCGGCCAAGATGAAGGTAAAACAAGACAGACTGTTGAGAGTGTCTCAAACAAAAAGTGAGCTGGGTGATTATGTTGGCAATAATTGGCCTCAGGAAATGCTTATTAGTGGTAATTTGGAACTTGGACACAGCGGGAATCCGGTAACGATTTATCTGGAAGATGAAGTCACCGGTGAACAACTGGAGGTGTCAGGAGTAAAGAACGCCTTCCTGATCCTGGAAGATACGAGAAGAACGTCCTCCGGTTGGTTAGCGTTAGCCATTGGATCCATAGAAAAAATGAGTGATGTTCTGGGCTTTTTGTCCCAGACAACCTTGGACACCATTAAAAAGCTAACCAATAAGGCAAACAAGGGTTAGAGGTCGATGATTTTGGGTTTGTCCTTGGCCGGTTTCTCCGAGATAAACTCGAGATATTTTTCGGTGGTGGAGAGTCTTTTGTGGCCAACGAGCTTACTGATGTAGACAAGTGGACTCCCAGAAGTCAACTGTTGAGCGATAAAGGTGTGTCTAAGATCGTTGACCTTAGCATTTTCGATGCCAGCAATGTGGAAGTAACGGTCAAGATTGGAGCGGATATTTCTTATAAGGAAGGCATTGCCGGTCTTGGTGATAAAGACACTGTTGTTGGCGCTTTTTGGCCTTACAGCTAGATATCTGTCAAGAGCTTCCCTGGCGGGCTGGTTGATAGGAGTAACTCTTTCCGGATGGGACTCGTAGGCTCTAATGGTTACCTGATTGGTGTTTTTATCAATATCCGAGATTTTTAGATTGGCCAGCTCGGAAATACGCATACCGGTTTGAAGAAGGATTTCAACGATTGCGGCCATTCTGACGTCTTCACGGCAAGCGTCTCTGAGGGCACGGTACTCGATCTTGTTAAGAATTCTGGGTGGTTTAATATCGTACTTTGGATGAGAAACACCGACCGAGGGGTTTTCGGAAATAAGGCCCCCTGTCAGAACGTAGGAGAAGAAGGACTTAATCGAGTTGATCTTTCTGGAGATGGACTTGGTGGTGTAGCTGTTTTCGGCCAAATGGGCTTTGAAAGCGTCAATACTGTCCTTAGTCACATCTTTGAGATTGACAATGTTTGACTTGGCTACAAAATCGGCCAGTTGCTCGATATCTTTAGAGTAGGCTAAGATAGTAGCAGAGGCTCTACCTTGCTGAGCAAGGTGGTTCTTAAAGGCAGAAACAGCCTGTTTGATGTTTTGTTCGGTTTGGTCCATTTTTGTTATAAATATATTATGGCTCTAATTATAACACTCTAGGTTACAAAAAAGCAAGTGGGTAAAACAAATACCAAAAATAGGCACGAGAAGGGGTGGTTGGGGGTGTGTATTATTATCATAGCCTGGTTGTTGATAGGGTCCCTTTCAAAGGACATCTGGCGGATCAGGATGGGTTTTAATCGGATCACAGAGGCAAATAAGAGGCTCGAAGCCGAAAAAGTCAAAAACGCGGCTCTTAAGGTCAAACTGGAGCTGGTGATGACGGAAGACTATAAGGAGAAAATCATTCGAGAGAAGCTAAACATGCAGAAAGAAGGAGAGGTGTTGGCTGTGATGCCTGAAAAGGAACTGAGACAGGCGGCCGAAGAGAAGGTTCTCTTCGTGCCTATCTGGAAGAAGTGGTGGAACCTTATATCAATGTAATCTAGTGTTGCGGGTCTAGGGTTCCGCCCCCCAGTTAAGCAGGATTATGAGCCCTGCAAGATACTTACCTTCCACCCGCAAAAGACGAACATCCATATTATAGCACGGATGTGCGTAATTTGGCCGCTGTGGTGCCTTCCAGATGGTAAAATAGAGCTTGGATCGCCTTTGGGTAGTCTACGGCTGGTCATGGCAGGGTAGCTCAGTGGTAGAGCAAGGTCTTCATAAGGCCGAGGTCACGGGTCCGACCCCCGTCCCTGCTACATTAGATAGTTTAAAAATATATGAAAAAAAGAATATTAACGGGAGATAGGCCAAGCGGGAAGTTGCACTTAGGTCACTTTGTTGGTTCTTTGGCGAATAGAGTTAAGCTTCAGGACGAGTACGACCAATATATATTAATCGCCGATGTTCAGGCATTAACCGATAGCTATGAGAATCCGACAAAAGTAGCTGATTCTGTGCGTGATTTGGTGTTGGACTACATTGCCGCAGGTATTGATCCGAGTAAGTCGACTATTGTGCTCCAGTCACAGGTTCCGGCAATAGCCGAGCTGACTATTTTTTACCTAAACATGGTAAGTTTGAACCGAGTTTTAAGAAATCCAACCGTTAAGGCGGAAATAGAACAGAAAGGTTTTGGTGATTCTGTTCCGGCTGGGTTTGCTATGTACCCCGTATCTCAAGCGGCGGACATTACCGCTTTTGAGGCTAACCTGGTTCCTGTAGGAGAAGACCAATTACCCATGATAGAGCAGACAAGAGAGATCGTCAGAAAGTTTAATGGGCTGTACGGTCAGACTCTCGTTGAACCTGATAGCTTAATAAGCGAATTCCCGAGACTTGTTGGTTTGGATGGTAAGGCTAAGATGAGTAAGAGTTTGGGGAACTGTATCTATCTTTCCGATTCGGTTGAAGAGGTGGATCGAAAGGTGAAGTCTATGTACACCGACCCGACCAGATTGAAGCCAACGGATCTAGGGCATGTGGAGGGGAACCCGGTATTTGTTTATCACGATGCCTTTAATCCAAATAGGCAGGAAGTGGAGGACTTGAAAAACAGGTACCGGCACGGTCAGGTTGGGGACGTGGAAGTTAAGCAAAAGTTGGTGGCTGCTGTTAACAACTTTCTGGAACCAATGAGAAAGAGACGTGCGGAGCTTGAAGCCAACCCAGATAAGATTGATGAAATCTTGAGGAATGGAATCGAAAAAGGTCGAACAGTTTCCAATGAGGTGCTCATGAAGGTGAAAAAGGCGATGAAAATTGATTACGATTTTATGGAGTATAAATCAAAAGAGTCCAGATGATAAAACCAACGGTAGAATATGGTGATTTTGAAAAATTGGATATCAGAGTGGGGAGGGTGGTTGGGGCCAGTTCGCCTGACTGGAGCGATAAATTGTTGAGATATGAGGTGGATTTGGGCGACGAAATAGGAAAAAGAGTTTTGTTCTCAGGGATTAGAAGATGGTATAGTCCTGAAAATTTATTAAACAAAAACATTCCGGTAGTGATAAATTTGGCGCCAAAAAAAATGGGTGAGGAGGTTAGTCAAGGAATGGCGATAATGATGGATACAGAGAACGGAGCCACGATGATCTTTTTACCGGAGAATTTGAAACCAGGATCGGTGATAAGATAGGGAGAATAAATATGCAACAACAGATTAAGTCTCAGGCTAAAAAAATTGAGTTTAAATTTAACGTAAATTTGAGAAGAGCTTTAATTTGGATTTTGATATTATTCCTTTTCTTACCTGGACTAATAAAGTTTATTTTAGGCTCTACGGGGGTTGTGAAAGAGCTTCCTTTATCAACGGCAATAGCCGAAATAAAATCCGGCAAGGTCGAGGAAGTTCAAATTAGGGGACAGGAGTTAATTCTGTTGTACCCCAAAGACAGTTCCGGTAATCAGATTTTGGGAATGTCCCGCAAAGAAGAGGGTGCAAGTTTTATGGATCAGCTCCAAAAGGCAGGTGTAGACGAGAGTAAGGTGAAAGTTGAAGTGGTTTCTCAAGACTTTGTTAATGGATTGTGGAATGTAATGTCTCTGGTGTTGCCAATTATCGGCTTCGGAGTATTGATGTTTTATTTGATGAGGCGACAAGGTGGAGCTGGAGATGTGTTTGGTATTGGTAAGAGTAAAGCAAAATTGTTCGCGAAAGGAAAGCAAAATATTAAATTTTCGGATGTCGCCGGTGTAGATGAAGCCAAAAAAGAACTAGAAGAAGTGGTAGATTTCCTTAAAAATCCTAAAAAGTACCGCGATCTAGGTGCGAGAACACCAAAGGGTGTACTTCTTACCGGACCTGCAGGGGTGGGAAAAACGCTCCTGGCTAGAGCCGTTGCCGGAGAGGCGGGTGTACCCTTTTTCTCGATGGCCGGATCTGAGTTCATGGAGATGCTGGTTGGTGTGGGTGCCAGTAGGGTGAGGGACCTGTTTGATACTGCGAAGAGAGCTTCTCCCTCGATTATATTTATTGATGAAGTCGACGCTATTGGTAGGACGAGAGGTGGAAGCGGTGGATTTGGGGGACACGATGAAAGAGAACAAACGCTTAATCAAATACTGGTGGAAATGGATGGTTTTACGCAATCTGATAATGTGATAGTTCTGGCCGCAACAAATAGACCCGACGTGCTGGATTCAGCGCTAGTGAGACCCGGTCGGTTTGACCGAAGGGTAACTTTGGACTTACCGGATATCGCGGGACGAAAAGCGATATTGGAAATCCACAAAAAAGGCAAACCTTTTATAAAGGAATTGAACTGGAACATATAGAAAATATGCTGAATGAGGCAGCCATACTGGCAGCTAGAGATAACCAAAAGGAAATTGAGATGAAGGACATCGAAGAGGCTGCTATGAAAGTAAAAATGGGTCCTGAGAAAAAAAGACTCCAGTCAAAACTGGAACAAAAAATGACGGCTTACCATGAGGCGGGTCACGCTGTAGTAGGTCATTTGTTGATGGGGACTGATCCGATCCACAGAATCAGTATAGTATCCCGCGGTATGGCGCTAGGGTTTACCATGAGTCGACCTAAAACGGATAAATATCAACAGACACGGTCTGAGCTTAAAGATGAAATTGCGATGATGCTCGGAGGGAGAGCTGCGGAGAAAGTAGTATTCAATGAATTAACTGCCGGTGCTTCAAGCGACATTGAGAGGGCGACAATACTCGCCAGGAGAATGGTGGTTGATTTTGGGATGAGTGATTTGGGTCCGGTTTCTCTAAATCAGACAGTGGATACGAATGCCTGGGGTTACTCCGTGGGAGACAGTGTTAGATTATCGGAAGTCACTCAAGCTAAGGTAGACGTAGAAATAAAAAGATTTGTCGACGAAGGATACAAGGTTGCCGAAAGTCTAGTAAAAATGAACAGAAAAATTCTGGATAAATTGGTAGACAGATTGATTAAGGTTGAGACGATTGAACAAGAGGAGTTTGAGGAAATTGTAGGTAAGACAAAACCGTCAATAGAAGAAAAATGAAGAAGCTGATTTTGATCGATGGTAACGCCCTGCTTCATAGAGCGTATCATGCATATCCGCCACTTAGTACTCCCAAAGGAGAGCTTATAAATGCAGTTTACGGATTCTCTGCAATGTTGCTATCGGTGATCGAGAAGCTTTCTCCAACCCACGTGGCCGTGGCTTGGGACCTGAAGGGTCCGACTTTTAGGAAGCAAGAGTTTGAGGAGTATAAAGCCAATAGGGGGCCGATGGATGAGGAACTGGCGACGCAGATAGACAGGACGAAGGAGGTGGTGGAGGGGCTTAATATACCCCAGTATGGGATTGAGGGCTATGAGGCCGATGATATTATCGGTACGTTGGCAAAGCTGGCCTCTGAAGAGGAGGATGCGCAGACTGTGATTGTGACAGGAGACAGGGATTCACTTCAGTTAATTAAAGAGAAGCAGGTGGTCGTTTATCTGCCAATTCAGAATCATCATGGACAGTCGGTGGTTTTTGATGAAGACAAGGTCAAAGAGGTCTATGGGTTGACACCGAAACAGATAATTGATCTGAAGAGTTTGATGGGAGATCCTTCTGATAACATACCCGGTGTCAGAGGTATCGGAAAGGTGACGGCGACAAAACTAATCAAAGAGTTCGGGTCTATCGAAAGCATTTACGAGAAAATTAATGATCCTAAGGTCAATCCTAGGGTGAGAACAATGCTACTTGCGGATCGGGAAATGGCCGAAAAAAGTTATCACTTGGCCGAAATAGACAGGAACGTGCCCCTTGAGATAAGTTGGAAGGATTGTCTGTTGGCTAATTATGATAAAAATAAAGTTATAGAACTATTTGAAGAGCTGAATTTTAAAAGTTTGATTGGGAAGTTACCAAAGGACTCCTGGGAAAGGGAGGTACAAGACGTGTTTATATGAAAGTTGCTCTAGTTCATGACTACATAAAAGAGTTTGGTGGTGCGGAGAGGGTGCTAAGGGTTTTGTCCGATATGTATCCAAACGCGCCAATCTACACCGCCTTTAGGGTAAAAGGGTCGTCCTGCGATAAAGAGTTTGTTGACAGAAAAATTGTGGAGAGCCCCTACGCGATACTGATTAAACATTGGAACCTCTATAGCCCACTAAGATTCATGATCCCCCTCATCTGGGGAACTATTGATCTGAGAAAGTATGACTTGGTGATTACATCATGCTCATCATATTTCGCGAGAGGCTTCAAGGTTTCACCGAAAACAATGGTAGTAGCTTATTGTCACACTCCTCCGAGATTTCTCTATGGATACGAAACGAGCATCAATTTGCAGAAGTATTGGGTGGTACGAATATACGCGACTGTGGTGAATCATTTTTTGAGGATTTATGACTACTGGACTTCTCAGAGAGTGAATAAATGGCTGGTAAATTCAGAAAATACCAGCCGAAGAGTATGGAAGTTTTATCGAAAAGAAGCGGAGGTCGTCTACCCACCCGTGGAGGTGGAGAAATTTATTGCAAAAAGTAAAGACGCAAAGAAGGGTAATTACTTCTTAGTAGTATCAAGATTGGTAGGAGCCAAGGGTCTTGTGGAAGCCGCGGAAGCTGCGAAACATATTGGATTAAAGCTCAAGATTGTCGGCGAAGCCGTTGGTTACTCTAAGGTCAAACGAGAGTTGGAAAAAATTGAAGCAGTAGAACTATTGGGAAGAATTTCCGATAAGGAGATGATGGGACTGTATGCAAAAGCAAAAGGATTCATCGCTTTAGCAAAGGATGAAGATTTTGGTATGACAGTGGTAGAGGCTATGGCTTCCGGTACACCCGTGATAGCTTACAACGGAGGCGGCTTTAGAGAAACTGTCGTTGATGGGAAAACCGGTTTGCTGATAGACAGTACCGATAAGCAGACACTTGAAAAAGCGATGAGGAAGTTTGAAAGTATAAACTGGAAAAGAGAGAACTTGATTGGGCAATCAAGAAAGTTTTCCCGACAATTGTTTGAGAAAAAAATCACAAAAATCATTGACAAGATGAAAGCAGATGAGAAATAACTCAGCCTTAAAGGTGCTATTTGTTAGTAACTCAATTTACATGTTTGCGGCGCTTTTGCTAGGTCCTCTGTATGCAGTTTATGTTCAAAAAATTGGAGGAGGGGTTTTGTTGGTGAGTGTCTCGACGGCTGTATTTTATGTGACTTCAACACTTTTTCTACTTTTTGTGGCTCGGTTTGGCGACCGTGTTCGCAAGAAAGAATTAATGCTGGCGGCAAGCTATATTATTCGAGGATTAGGTTTTTTGAGCTATGTTTTTATTGGAAGCGCGTTATTTCTGATTTTGGTTCAAGTATTGTTTGGCTTAGCTGAATCACTTGGGACACCGACCTTTGGAACCCTGTTTGCAAAACATATTGATAAAAAGGAAGAAGTGATGGAGTACTCCGATTGGGCGATGGTCTCAAATTTGGTGATGGCGTTAGGGACTATCTTGGGTGGATTTGTGGTGAGCAGTTTGGGATTTAACTTTTTGTTTGTAACAATCTCTGCTTTATGTTTTGTTTCCGCCTTTTGGATATTATTTACTCCAAGAGAGGTTTTGTAACATGCCCGAATTGCCGGAAGTTGAAACAATCAGAGGCCAGCTGGATGAAGCGTTGGCCGGAAGAGAAGTCACCGAGGTAGAAGTTTTGAGATCAAAAAGTTTTTCGGGTGATCCAAGAGTATTAGAGGGGAAAAGGGTAAAAGAGATAAAAAGAAAAGCAAAAGTGATAGAAGTCTATTTTGAGGGAGCCAAAGAAATGGTGATTGTACATCTGAAAATGACTGGACAGCTAATATTTGTTGACGGTGAGAAAAGGATTGTGGGGGGGCATCCAACGGCTGACCGGATTCGAGAATTACCAAGCAAACACACCAGAGTAGTATGGAATTTCAAAGACAGATCTAAACTTTTTTTTAATGATATGAGAGTTTTTGGTTGGATGAGAGTCGTGGATACTGATAAATACCAAAAGGATGCGAAAAATATGATTCCGGATGTGACGGATAGTCACTTTACTCCCGTCTATCTCTTTGATTTATTAAAGAGATCCAAGGCCGTAAAACTGGTGTTGCTTGATCAGGATAAATTGGGCGGTCTGGGTAATATTTATGTAAATGATGCCTTATTTTTGGCGGGTATCAGTCCGGATAGGAAAGCAGACAGTATCAACAAAACAGAGGCTATTAAACTACACAGCGCGATTGTGCAGGTGATAAAACTAGGCATCAAATATGGAGGGGCTAGTGCCAGCAATTATGTACAGGTTTCCGGTTTAGGCGGAACGTATCAAGATCACTTCCTGGTGTACAAAAAAGAAGGTCAGAAATGTTCTCGCTGCGGGGGAATTATCAAGAAAATAAAACTGGGAGGACGGGGGACTTTCTACTGTCCAGGTTGCCAAAAGTGAGGTAAAATTTGACGATGCCAATCCCGTTTATTGTAAAAAGGGCCAAAGGTCTGAGCCTAAAGTCGACCACAAAAGCGGACTGGATCTCGAAGGCAACACATCGGTTCATGATGAGGAAGGCAAAGTGTATATGGAATCGTATAGGCAAGTATCTGGAAGGTAAGACCGTGCTTGATGTAGGCATGGGTTCGGGAGCAACTTCATTTTTTTTGATTAATAAAGGGTTTGATGTGACGGGTGTTGATGTCACAAACTTGAGTATTTATAAGGACTTGAAGCCGGTAATCTATGATGGGAACAAACTGCCTTTTAGGGATAACCAGTTCGATACGGCGGTGATTATCCACGTACTGCATCACTGTAATAATGGCTTGGAGGTTCTCAAGGAAGCCAAGAGAGTGTCAAAGAGAGTAATCTTTATCGAAGATACTTTCAGAAACTCTGTGGAGTGGCTTTTTGGTGCGTTGTTCGATTCGTTAGGAAATTTTGAATTTTGGTGGCATAAATATCGGAAAGTTCCCGAGTGGAGGCAGGTTATTACCAAGAACGGATGGAAGGTAGAAGCCTTTGGTGAATGGAGTGAAATGGGAATTGCATCTCTTTATGGTCGATACTGTATGTTTGTGATTGAATAAACCTGCTTACGTGTAAAATAAGGGCAATGCTGAAAAAGATAGTCTTGAGTGATTTTAGAAACTACAAAACGGCTGAATACGATTTTTCCGATGGGGTAAGTTTGGTAGTGGGACAGAACGCGAAAGGGAAAACGAATTTATTAGAGGCGATCTATCTTTTGGGAATCGGCGACAGCTTTAGAGCAAAAAGAACGGAAGAAATGGTAGCTTTTGGGCAGGAAGTAGGAAGAGTAAGTGGCGAAGTTGAGGTGCAGAAGGCCGACAAAATGATGCTGGAAGTGATTGTTAATGGGGGAATGGTAATGGGAAAAGTGGTGAACAAGAGAAAATATCTGATTGATGGAGTTTCCAAACGAAGACAAGATGTATTAGGAATCCTCCCCTTGGTCCTCTTCCGACCTGAGGACGTCGAACTGATTAGCGGTTCGCCGGATGTTCGGAGAAAATTTTTAGATCGGCTGCTAATTCAGGTGGACAAAGTTTACAGCAATAGTCTGACCACATATGAGCAGGCTTTAAAAAGAAGAAACCGTTTACTGGATGCGATTCGTGAAGGAAGTGCCAGTCCTTATTCGTTAACATTTTGGGATGGATTGCTGATTAAGCATGGGCAAATTATTCAGGAAAGAAGAAGATACTTGGTTGATTATATTAATGACTTGTTTAAGAAAAGCGAACTTTTTAAAGATCTGTCGATTATTTATGATATGAGCGCGATGAGCGAAGCAAGATTGTCTCAATATAAAGAAGCGGAGGTGGCGGTAGGCTACACATTGGTAGGTCCTCACAAAGATGACTTTCAGGTAAAATCTGAAGCAAGAGACTTGGGGGTTTATGGATCCAGGGGTGAGCAAAGGATGGCGGTGCTGGCTTTGAAAATGGGAGAGATTTATTTTATGGAAGAGAAGGGCAAAAGGAAGGTGCTGCTGTTACTCGATGACATTTTCTCCGAGCTTGATGAGGTTCATAAAGGAGAGGTGCTGAGAGTAATGTCAGGTAGGCAAGTGATTGTGACGACGGCAGATGAGGGAGATGTAAGAATGTTTAAAAAAGCAAAAACAATCAGACTTACTTAGAGTCTAGGCGCTCCAGTACACGAGTGGTTTGGATGGTAATGAGAACGGCAATCGTAGTAATTGCCAGGGCGTATATAAAGAGAGAAACGACACCGGAGCCTTTGGCAAAATAAGGTTTGATAAAAACACTAACATATTCTTTAATGGCTTCATTCCAGGCCAGAGCAGCAACCAAACCAAAAGAAGTGGACACGAGACTGACCATTTGAACAACGATGGCCTTGTGAAGTGCCGTGGAAGGTTTCTTTTTTAATGTCATGGTTTATATTATATACGTGAAGCAGGGCTATTTCCTGTTCGGGTGGAAATTGTTATGACAAGGAAAGGTGTAAGATATACACGAATATGAATATTGAAACTTTTGATCGGGGTTGGTTCAAGAATAGTAAAACGTTGCGGGGTGGAAGCAGCAAATATTCAAAAGGAGTGACGGGTGGTGGTGTAACTATTGTAGGGGGTAGCAAGTTGTTTCATGGAGCCCCGCTAATAGCTCTAAAGGCAGCTTCGAGAATCGTGAGTATGGTGTATTTTGCCAGTCCCGAAGAAGATAAGGGTATAGCCGAGAAAATCAAAGCGTCACTACTTAACTTTATCTGGGTACCTTATGGAGAAGCCGGTAGATATGCGGCAAAATCTGAAGCGGCCCTGGTGGGACCGGGCATGATGAGGAGCCACGTCAGTGAGCATGGTTTCGTTTGTGATTCTGAGGGGGAACAGACCAGGCAAGTCAGCATAAGTCTTTTTAAAGAGTGCCCTGACCAAAAATGGGTGATCGATGGAGGTACTTTACAGGTAGTCAGCGTAAACGAATTACCGAGGGGTGCTGTGATCTCTCCCAACAAGAAAGAATTTGAGATGCTTTTTGGAGAGGAAATGAAAAATAATCTAGAAGAAAGGGCTGTACAGATACATGGGTTGGCGAATAAATATGGTTTAGTAATACTGACCAAAGATGAGATTTCGATTGTAAGTGATGGTGTCAGAACAGTCAAAATTTTGGGGGGTAATGAGGGGCTGGTAAAGGGATGCACGGGAGATCTGATTGCCGGATTGATTGTAGGATTCTTGGCTAAGGATGATGGTATATTTGCCTGCGCAGTCGCATCGTATCTGACTAAGAAAGCGGCGGAAAAGCTGGCTGAAAAAAGAGGGTTTATGTTTAATTCCGATGATTTAGTGGATGTAATACCAGAAATATATGGAGAGATTGTACGTAATTACTAGATCTCAGACCCGCCGGTCGGACGGGCATGTTTCAGATCTCAGTTCTCGATTAAATTAGGTGGAGTTTGGAGTTGTGGTATTCCGCAAAAAATGCGATAATTGATTCGATGTTTTCTCCTGTATTTACCATTACCAATAAGAATCTTTCAAACCTGATTGGAGTTGAAGTTGCCGGAAAAATTGTGCAACTGTCTAAGTTACAGCCTGACTGGGAACTAAGATTGAAACAAGAATGTCTGGTCCGAAAGATTTACAGCATGGCTCGTTTTTCAACGAATGAACTAAGTTTTGATGATGTGGCTAGGATTGTAAGAGACGAACCGGGAAGGGATGACAAGCCATCTCAAGTGGCGTTAAGGGTGGGTGTGGTGGGGAAGGAAAGAGATATTCAACAAATCCTGAATCTGTTAAACGTAACCCGATTTATTGAACAGTTGGCGTTTTTGGCTGGAAAATTCAAACATGACGAGTATGGAGAGAGAGAACTGTCACAGATAAACACTTTGTTAGGAGAAAGGCTAGTATCACCAAGCGAGACGGGGAAGATAAGGGATCGGGAAGCTGAAGGTTTTACTTCGGTGCCACCGATGGTGGTAGAAGTGCCCTTCCAGGTCGAGGATTTATTTGGGTGGTTAGGGAGCGTAGGCAAGAATGAACTCCATCCAATAAATAAGGCCGGAATAATGCTGTTTGAGTTGCTACGAATTATTCCTTACCTGGAAAATAATTTATTGACAGCTTTATGTTTCTATCAATTGATATTGTCTATGGAGGGCTTTGGTTTGAAGAAGCTTTGGTCGGTGGAAGAAGAAATATTAAAAAACAGGGACGCTTTCCAGTTGGCGGTATCTTCTGTGGATAGAAATGGGGGTGATTTGACGATTTGGTTGGAATATTTAAATAGATGTCTTGCTGATTCGGCTGAGAAAATACAAACAAAAGTAATGAATCTGGTAGGCGAAACGCCAATTTTCAAATCGGAAGGAGGGAGGGTGGTTTCTTTGACGGAACGACAAATAGCCATAATGGAAGAAATGACAGTAAAAAACGAAATGACGATAAGAGAGATTAGAAATGTATTACCGATGGTTTCCGATGACACTATTCTGCGAGATCTAAAAGACCTGATAGACAAAAAACTGATACGTAAAAAGGGTAAGACTAAAGGAGCTCTCTACGTAATGGGAAAAGCCAGATCCTATCGTTGATATACTACAAGTATGTTGTTCAAAGATTTTGCAGGGTATTTAGAGAAGCTGGAAAAGATTTCTTCACGGTTGGAGATCACTAAGGTATTGGCGGAACTGATTGAGAAGATGTCTGTGGAAGAAACCGATAAGGGAATTTATTTGACTCTGGGTCAGCTGGGGCCGGATTTTGATAACAAAGAATTCAATATGGCTATAAAAATGGTACTGCGTAGTGTAGTGGAGGGGACCGGTGTGTCGGCCAACGAAATTGAGCGTAAGTATAAAGACCTGGGTGATGTGGGTTTGATGGTTGAAGTGCTGGATTTCAAAAGGATTATGGCGGTGAAGTATTCAGTAAACGAAATTTTTGAAAAATTAAAAATAATTGCGGACGAAGGTGGTGGAGGGAGTCAGGAGCGAAAAGTGGCTAGACTGTCTGAGTTGCTTTTGACGGCATCTAGTTTGGAGAGAAAGTATGTCGCCCGAATGGTGATCGGAAAACTACGCTTGGGTTTCTCAGAGAAGACGGTATTCGATGCATTGTCACAGATGACCAGTGGTGGAAAAACCCTCAGAAAAGAACTCGACAAAGCGTTTCAAATCTATCCCGATCCTGGCTATATCACCAAAGTGGTGAAAGAGAAGGGTATGTCTGGTTTGAAAAACGTGAAAGTAAAAACCGGGGTGCCTGTGGTGCCGGCTCTGTGTCAACGGTTGGATAATTATCAGGAAATTGTCGACAAGATGGGTGTGGTGGCTGTAGAACGGAAGTATGATGGAACCAGGGTCCAAATTCATTTTAACAAAAAGACAAATGAGGTTCGGACGTATACCAGGAATCTGGAAGAATCCAGCCCGATGTTTCCGGAGCTTCAGAATATGAAGGAGTGGATAAAGGCCGACGAGGTAATACTGGACTGTGAGGCGGTGGGATATGAAAGAAAGACCAATAAGGTCCTACCGTTTCAGATAACTATTACCAGAAAGAGAAAACACGACGTAGCCGAGACGGCGAAGTCTATTCCTTTGAGGTTCTTTGTTTTTGACATCTTGAGTTTGAACGGAAAAAGTCAACTTGATAAGCCGTATTTTGAAAGAAGAAAATTGCTGGCCGAAATAATTAAAAGAAACGGAACTCTGGTAACTGATGAATATTACAAAACTAACGACCCCGCTGAAGTGCAGAAGATGCACGATATCTTCCTAAGGGAAGGGTTCGAGGGTGCGGTAATCAAAATGTGGAAAGGTGAGTATCTCCCCGGTAGACAAGGATGGAACTGGGTAAAAATAAAAGAAGCAGAAGGAACCTCAGGAAAGCTATCCGACACCTTAGATCTGGTAATCTTGGGGTATTACTTGGGTAGAGGAAAGCGGGCGGGGTTTGGAATCGGAGCTTTTTTGGTGGGTCTTCGAAAAGGCAACGCCTGGGTATCTATCGCAAAAGTGGGCACAGGTCTCACCGATGAAGAGTTTAGAGAATTGAAGAAAAAATTGGACAAGCTGGAGATTAAGGAAAAACCGAGCAATTATTTGGTTACCGGCGCTTTGGTGCCGGACGTGTGGGTGGAGCCTTCAGTGGTAGTAGAGGTAGCTGCAGACGAAATAACCAAGAGCCCCAATCACGCCGGCGGTGTGGCCCTGAGATTTCCCAGACTAGTGAAGTTTCGGGAAGATAAAGGACCAAAGCAGGCAACTACTTGGAAAGAGGTCGAAGAAATTGCCAAACTGTCAATGTCCTAAGATACAATAGAAGAATGGAGATTTTACAAATGATTTTGGATTTCTTTTTGCATATTGATAAAAACTTGGTATTGGTGATTGCCCAGTATGGCACCATGACTTATCTGATTTTGTTTCTGGTGATATTTATGGAGACGGGATTGGTGATAACTCCTTTCTTGCCAGGTGACTCTTTGCTGTTTGCGGCAGGAGCCTTGGCGGCGATGGGATCTTTCAACCTTTTATTTCTCTATTTGTTGATGGTGGCGGCGGCCATACTTGGGGATTCTGTGAACTACTTTATCGGTGATAAGCTGGAAAAAAAGATCTTTGATGGACGTAGCAGGTTCTTTAAAAAAGAGTATTTGGAGCAAGCTGAGGAGTTTTACCAAAGACATGGTGGTAAGGCGATCGTGTTTGCCAGATTTGTTCCTATTGTCAGAACCTTTGCTCCGTTTGTTGCCGGAATTAGTAAAATGCATTATGGAAAGTTTGTGTTTTACAACATCATTGGCGGTATCTCTTGGGTAACAATATTTTTAATCGGCGGTTACGCCTTCGGGAATTTTCCTTTCGTAAAAGAAAACTTCCACTATGTGGCTCTGATGATTGTGTCAATTTCTGTGGTACCCATTTTGATCGAAGTAGGAAAGAGAAGGAAAAAGTGAATTGAATTGTGGTTAAATGAAGGTATGCTTCTGGATATCTTGTATGGAGTAACTCTGATTTTGATAATGGTGATTGCTTCGGGTGCGACGGTGGGAATATTTGAGAAACTGGCTCATGATATCCGGACCAATCGTCTGATGCTTGCGTCGGTATTGGTGGGATTCTCGACTTCATTACCCGAATTGTTCGTGGGTGTGGCGGCAGCATTACGTGGGCAACCACAAATTGCCTTGGGAGATATTGTTGGAGCCAACTTGGCCAACCTGAGCTGGATTATTGGGGGGGCAGCCTTGGTGTTTGGGTCCGTTCCGGTCATTGGTGACTACCTACGAAAAGAACTGTGGGTTACTATGGGGATCGCCATGTTTCCATTTATTTTAATTTCCGATGGAAAATTGTCCAGATTTGATGGATTGGTGCTGGTTTTATTATATTTTATATACGTGAACAATTTGGTTCGCAATGGCAACTCACCTTTAAAACACCTAAAACTTTCCGGGAGAAAGCCGGTAGTGCATCGTTTAAAAACCAGAATGGAACCATTGGTCGAAACCATCAAGCTGGTGGTGGGACTGGGGGTATTGGGTGTATGTGCGTGGATGCTGATAAATGTAGTTATCAGGATTTCCAGTTCTTGGGGGGTGAGTCCATTTTGGGTAGGACTGGTGATTCTAGCCACGGGGACCACCCTGCCGGAGCTGGTGTTGACAATAGTGGCATCGGAGAAGAGGGAAATATCGTTGATATTGGGTAACGTACTGGGTAGTGTGGTGGTCAATTCGACGTTAATTCTGGGAATAATTTCTCTAATTAGTCCGATTGTTTACGTCGAGTCGCTCCAGCGAGGTATTTCCGGCCTGTTTCTGCTGATCGTTTTGGGACTATTTTGGTTGTTTACGAAAACCAAGCATAAATTGGATAGGTGGGAAGGCGCCGTCTTGGTGGGTGTCTATGCGATGTTTGTGGGAATCCAACTGATGTTGGCTTAGGGCTGGTTTTCTTCAAGACTCAGAAGTGCGCGAATGCGGTCGGTGATTTTGGTTTTTTTCCCCTTCTTCTTAAAAGCTAACCGAATTAGTTTTGTAAGGCCTGGTGTGATTCTGGTCTCCTCTTCGAGATATCCGCCACCCATGGGGTATTCTTTTTTCTGATTCACCTTTTGATTAGTGAGAAACTTAAGGTTCAGAACAGCGTATTTTTGAAGCATTTTCAACTTACCCATCTTTCTAAAGCGACGAAAGGAATATATATACCGCGGTTCGCGAATTATGTCAAAGGTATAACCTTTGTGGTGACCTCGATTTACGAATTCGGTATCTTCTGCGAAGCCCACCTCACGGTTGAAGCCACCGATATTTTTGAAGATACTTTTTCGACAACCTATCAGAGCTCCATAGGCTGCCGGCTGATTGAGTAGCGAGGCGGTTTCGACAATGATGTTCATATAACTGGCCACAGCTTTGTCGGAAGCAGTAGTGGAGTCAGGGTTGAACCAGCAAGTGAAAAGATCCAGTGGCTTGACGTGAAGCTGATATTTGAGACCTTCGAGGAAGTATTCCGGAAGTCTGTTGTCGGCGTCGTTAAACAAAAGATATTTTCCTGTGGCCTGCTTGGCACCCATGTTTCGCTGTACGGAAACGTTCCGAACACTTGAAGAGAGGATGGTGAGTAGAGGAAGTTTGTTCTTAAATGACTTGGCCTTTTCAACAGTTCTGTCTTTAGAGACACCATCAATAACGATTACCTCATAATCGTGGGTGGTTTGCTTGGCTAAATCAGCGAGTAAGAGAGGAAGGTATTTTTCTTCGTTGAGCGCCGGGATGATTACGGAAAAAAAGGGTTTGCTGGTAACAATCATAAGTGGATTATAGAGGATAGCTCGATAATAAAAGGTGCAATGATCAAAGTGGCGATCATGTCGAGGAGGTAGTGCTGTTTGGTGGTCAAGGTTGAGAAACTAATTGCCATGAGAAGTAAATAACAAACAATCCAGACCTGTGGATATAACTGAGCCAAATAGAAACAGGAGATAAAGGAGTGCAACACGTGGCCGCTGGGTAAACCGTTGCAGTCACGGTCATGGTGGTATATTAAACTCAATAACCTGAGGCTACGGCTCGAGTGTTGTCTGATCGTTGGGCGGATGACTCCGTTGGGGAAGATCCTCCAGATTGTGGAAGCAAAAGCGGTAGCAATAATTTGGGTGATCAGGAGAGGGGTCGCGTATATGGAGTTCCAAGTCAAAATAACCGATATAGGGATTAAGAGATAGTAGGCGACATAGACCCAGACGGTCCAGGAAACTAATGGTATCCGGTCGTCCAACCGTAGGTTTAGCCGGTATTTGGGTTTTTGCCGATTTAGAGGAAGATACAGTAAGATGGTTAATATCAGTATGAGAAGAAGAAAGCCTTTCACAAAAAGGATTATAAAGGATAAAATTGGTACATAAATGAAACTAATTGTAGGGTTAGGGAATCCGGGGAACGAGTATCTAAATACACGACATAATGCTGGTTTTGTGTTTATAGATCAGTTCACGGGAGGAGCCAGGTTTTCACCGGAAAGTAAGTTTGAGTCCTTAATCTATAGGGATAAGGATGTTCTCTTTATCAAACCGCAAACGTTTATGAACGAGTCCGGAAGAGCGGTGAGAAAGGTAATGGATTTTTACAAACTTTCCGCAAACGACTTGATATTGGTTCATGACGATCTAGATTTGAAGTTAGGCGAGTATAAAATTCAAACCGGAATAGGCCCAAAGGTACACAATGGTGTCAGCTCGGTGGAAACAAGCGTGCCGGACAAGAACTTCTTGAGAGTGAGGCTTGGAATAGACAATCGCGGCGAACTAGGTCGAGTGGTGTCCGGGGCGGATTATGTGCTGGGAAAATTTGGGAAAGAAGAAGCCGAAGAGATGGAGGAAACTATCGAAGAGGCGGCGGACGAACTATTGGTAGCTTTGGGCCTGGATGGAGAATAATTCTTTGTAGCGGCCGGCCTTTTTCATCAGTTCTTCGTGACTACCGTATTCAACAGCCTGACCTTTTTCCAGAACCAATATTTTGTCAGCTTTTCTAACGGTGCTGAAGCGATGCGAGACCAAGATAACCATTTTCTTTTTTGCAACGCGTAAAACGTCAGCGAAGATCTGTTCTTCTGATTCGGGGTCCACATTGGAGGTGGGCTCGTCAAGGATAAGAATGTACGCTTCACGATAAAGGATCCTGGCTAAGGCAACTCTTTGCCACAGACCTTTTGATGGCTCTACTCCACCAGCAAATTCTTTATCTAAAGGGTTTTTGAAGCCTAAGGGTAGGGATTGCACGAAGTTGATGATTCCGGTAAGCTTGGCGGCCTTTTTGATCCCGATGCGGGTTCTCTTTTTGTCGACGTCGCCAAACCTTATATTGTCTTCGACCGAAAAGGGGTATTGAGCAAAATCTTGGAAAAGAGCGGAGAGGTGATGACGGTAATTTTTGATATTGAAAACTTTGATGTTTTGACCATTCAATAAAATCTCGCCTTTTTGAGGTTCGTAAAATCGACAGATCAATTTGATTAATGTTGTCTTCCCGGCGCCATTCTCACCGACTATGGCGATGTTGTCCGTCGGATCAATCTTGAAAGAGACACCTTTGAGAATCCAACTAGGTGAGTGGTCGTATTTGAACCAAGCATTTTTGAACTCAATGCCCTCATGAAGCGTGCTGGGAATCTCTACCCCTGAAAGCTGATCTTCTTCTGGAAGAGCCATGAATTTTTCATAGTCTGAAATAAAGAGATAGTTTTGGAATATATCATTGGCTTGTCTGATCAAACGTCCAATATTGCCAATAAACCGATCTATGCCTGAGCTGGTTATCTGGGCGGTACCCAACGATAAGGTTTGGATAATGGCTAGATAGTATAGGTAAAGTTTCGTACCTGTTTGAAAGATTGAGAGAGGAACCGTAGCAAACTGTCTTTGGACAGAATACTTGCTATCTAGATCACGTGAGAGATTGAAGTATTCCTGGGCCATTTTGAATCGTCTGCCCAGTAGTATTTCTACATGGCCCAATACTTTGTTCTCATATAAGTAACGACCTTTAGTCCCGAAATCTTCAAGGGCACGATAAACTCTCCATTTAGGTGAGTACTCAGTGGAAAGGTCGTGCCACGCTTTAGAAGTTTTGATACCGATAAGGATATTTGGGAGTGCCAGCAGAATACAAGGGATGATGATTAAAGGCTGAAAAGAAAAAATAGGAATGGCAGATGAGATTATGGTAAAAACGATTTCAGGAAAAGTAGAAATAGGGTTGACTAGGTACCATATCGAACGACCAGAACTATCCAAAACTTTCTGTTGAAGGTCTCTGACCGTTGGCGACTCCGCTTGAACCACTGGGAGTAGATTAAGCTTTCTGGCAATTCCAACTTGAATTTTTTCTTGGAGGGAATCAGAAAGTAACCGACTTAAAATACGGTCCACTTCCTGAAGAACTTGCTGAATACGGTCGATGACCAAACCTCCAATAGAAGCAATGATCATGATCCTTAGTCCATTGGATATCTCTTGTGTGGTGAGCGATTGAATAACCGCGTCAATGAGCATTTTACTAACGAGAAGTGACGGATAAACTAAGGCACCGAAAGCGGCGTTGGCTAGAGTGATTTTTATAAAGGCAGACCGATCAATTTGCCAGACTAGCTTGACCGTGGAGCGGTAGGTAATGAGAAATTCTTTTAAGCTGGATAAGGGATTTTTGGTTTTCGCCATAATGGTATGGAAACAATCCTTATTATAATTTTTATTCAGTTAAAATGTAACTGATGGATAAAAAAGGCTTTAGCTCGATGACGAACATTCTCGATAAATACGAGCTGGATGAGACGAAGCAAAAAAGGATAAGTAGGGAGTGGCAGGATTATGCATATCGTCTGGCTGTGGCGCTGGATGACACAAAACACACTGCCATTTATATGAGACTAGTAAAAAGTTTGCCCCGGGAACTGGTTGAAAAAGCCAAAAGCTTCGTAATGGACGCCGGAGCAAGAAGTAAGGGCAAAATGTTTATGTGGAAACTCAAACAACTAAAGGAGGAAGAGAAAAGCAAGGGGGAGATGTAATCTAGTAAAATGGATGGGTGAATAGGAAATTTGATGTTGGAGGTTTATTAAAAGGCTATTGGGGAAGGGCAGTTATGCTTTCGGTAATGCTGTTCTTTGTTTTTGTGGGTGATGGTATCTTGAGCGATTGGGTGCCTTCTTTTATCCAAGATTCGGTAAACAGTCCGTTGCTTATGGGTATTATTATTTCATTTTCATCTTTGGTTGGTTTTGGAGCCGACCTGGTCTTCCCACAATTGTTAAAACATGTTAAGACGAGAAAGGTATTGTTGATGGCCATCGGTTCAAGCTTGGTGTTTTGTGGTGTATTGTTGTGGAGTGTGGCTTGGCCACTTGTGGTGCTCTTTTTGTTGGCTATGGGTGTATGGGGAATATATTACGAGTTTTTAGGATTTGGCGGTCAGGCGTTTGTGTCCGAATCCGTACCTATAACCGCCAGGTCGGGAGTGTGGGCGGTGATGAGTGCATTTAGAAGCCTTGCCTACTTCATTGGGCCCATACTTGGTAGCTATTTGGCACTAAGTAAAGGGGACTATTGGGTGGTGGTGTCGGCGATCGTGTGCGTTGCACTTGGTTATCTGATTTGGGTGATTATGGGAAGAAGCAACAGAGAGCCTATAGTAGATGAACCTGCAGAAAGAGTAAACTTACTGAAGGAAATTCAACATTGGTGGACTTTGTCTGAGCGGGTCTGGCCAGTTTTGGCTATCAGCTTGATGATGGGAGTAGTCGACGCAACCTATTGGACTACCGGCACGGTGTTTTCCGATAATTTGGCGAAACAAACCTGGTGGGGAGGTTTGTTTTTGCCTTTATATACCTTGCCGATGGTATTCGTGGGTGTGGTGATTGCTCGATGGGGAGTATATAAAGGGAAAAAGAAGTTGGCTGAAATATTTATGCTGGTTTCCGGTCTATTGTTAGTGATGCTTGGTCCAAGCGATAGTGTGGTGGTTGCCTTGACTGTTTCTCTCTTGGTAGGGACAATGCTTTCTGTTTCATGGCCTTTGACCGACGCTGTGTACTCGGATATTGTCAGTCGTATGGGGAGCGAGGGGAAACATATGGTTGGGCTTTCCGGGTCGACTTTGAGCGTCGCATACATTGTTGGTCCGATTCTGGCGGGTTTGATATCACAATTTGTAGGTGAGAAAAACACCTTTGTGGTAATGGGTACGATGATGATTTTGGTGTCTGCAATTTTGCTTGCGGTCACACCAAAAAAAATTAAATTACCCCAGATAGAAATAAAGACTTGGAGTAATTAATGCTAAAATTAGATTTAGCTATGATGAAAGATAAGGTAGTCTTGCATGAGTATGTTTTGTTTGGTGTATTTGCCTTCTTAATTTTATTTAAGGTACTGACGGGAAACTTTATCTTTGGGATAGATCTTCTATGGTGGTTGCTTGGAGGAATAATCGGTTTTCTGTTTGTTTTTTGTGATCGATTTGTATACAGCTTTCTGATGAGACCGGATGAGGCATTGGGGACAAGATTGAAGGATTTGTTTGGAAGAAACAAATTTGTTGAAGGAATAATTACCCTGTTGAACGAAAGACATGAGCAGAAAGAATTGGTAATGAGGGGCGTCTTGTTTCTGCTGGTGTGGATGATAATGGCTCTCTTGACGGTAACCAGTGTATCAAGCTCGTTTGCACGGGGTTTTATGCTGGGGATTGGAGTTCATTTGGTGTTTGATTTGATCTATGACTATTTTTGGAATCACGGCCGGTTTGATCTTTGGTTTTGGCAGATAAAAAGAGAGGTGAGTCAGGAAGAGAAAAGATGGTTCGTGATACTGGTGTCGGTGATGTTTGGCTTGTTGGCGCTGAACTTTTAAGTCAAGGGTTGACAAGAATATACCACTGGGGGTATCATCATATTTAGGATTTTAGATTTTATATTTCATATTTATGACAATTGAGGAAAAGAAAAAGTTACAAGTTGCTCTGAAAAGAATTCAGGGTCAAGTGGGGGGAATCGAGAAAATGATTTCTGAGGACAAGAAGTGTGAAGCGGTGGTAACTCAGGTGGTAGCTTCGATGAGTTCGCTTAAAAGTGTCGCGAAGGCTTTGTTAGCAGATGCGATGGATAGTTGTAACAAAGAAGAATATGCTAAGTTATTAAAGCGATTTCTTTAATCATTAATTAATATAAACATACAATGTCTGTAGCAAAATTTACCGACCAAAATTTTAACGATGAGGTTCTTAAATCCGAAACACCTGTATTGGTAGATTTCTATGCCGATTGGTGTGGCCCGTGTCGCTTGGTATCCCCCATTGTCGATGAGTTAGCGAATACTTACGAGGGAAAAATCAAGGTAGGTAAAGTGGATGTGGATGCCAACTCCAAAGTAGCAGGAGATTATGGTGTCATGAGTATTCCAACGGTTATCCTGTATCAAAAAGGCAAAGAGGTGGCGAGACAGGTGGGTTTTGGAGGCAAGGATGCCTACATCCAAATGATTGAGAAGATTATTAAGTAATTTGAAAATTGTCTTGCGGTTCGAAGTCCGCCAAAACCGTACTCGGATCTCCCTGGAGTACCGGGTCCCGCCTGCGTGCGGTTATTGGCTAGACTTCTGCGCCGCATAATAATTTACTGATAAATATTTTATGATGGAAGATAAAAAGTGGGATGTAGTAATTGTTGGTGGTGGACCAAGTGGATATACGGCGGCAATATATTTGTCTCGAGCAACACTATCTGTTTTGGTGTTGGCGGGAACGAAGGCTGGAGGTCAGCTGATGAATACAACCGAAGTGGAAAATTTTCCGGGATTTAAAGACGGGGTTATGGGGCCAGATTTGATGATGACCATGGAGGCTCAAGCGAAAAAATTTGGAGCCGAGGTGCGATATGAAGATGTTACGAAAGTTGAGTTGATTGGTGAAACCAAAAGGGTTTGGGTGGGAGATGAGGAAGTTAAGGCAAAGGCGGTGATTATCTCAACGGGGGCGTCTTCGAAAATGCTTGGGTTGGGTGAGGAAAAGTGGATGGGGAAAGGGGTCAGCACTTGTGCCGTCTGCGACGCGGCTTTCTTTAAAGAAAAGATTTCTGCTGTGGTTGGGGGAGGAGATGCGGCTATGGAGGATGCTTTGGCTCTGGCAAAATATGCGAGCGAAGTATATTTGATTCATAGAAGGGATTCTCTCAAAGCCAGCAAGATAATGCAGGAGAGGGTGACAGCAAATCCGAAAATAAAAATAATTTGGAAAAGTGAGGTGGTAGAAGTTAAAGGGTCGGAAAAACTGGAAGGAATAAAAATTAAGAATGTGGAGACCGGATTGACAACCGATATAGTAGTTGATGGATTGTTTTTGGCTATTGGGCATTTTCCGGCAACCGAACTGTTTAAGGGTCAGGTGGATCTGGATGACAAAGGTTTTTTGAAAACGGGAATAACAAACGGAGACGTTAAAGTTTGGCTTGAAGGGTATCCAACAATGACTTCTGTAGACGGAGTTTTTGGCTGTGGTGATGTGGTGGACTTCAAGTATAAGCAGGCGATCACCGCCGCCGGTATGGGGTGTCAGGCGGCACTGGATGCAGAGAAGTATTTAACCGGAAAAACTGCTAGTTGGTAAATTGCCTTTTGACCCGAAGTATTCTGGTAATCGATTGATCAAGTTTTGTTCTATCGAGAGTACCGTTATTGTAGGCGGCGATAATGTGCTCATAAAGAGGCTTGGGGTCGATGCCTTGTAACAGAATCATGTCTTCACCGGCTTTAAGAGCCGCGACGGCGGCTTGGGCTTGAGGTAGGCCGACCCCTGACATGGAGAGAGAGTCGGTAAGAAAGATTAAGTCATTCCCATTAGGAAGAGCAGATCTGAGCTTATCTAAAACGATAGAGCTGATACTGGCCGGCTTTTTATCTAGTTCCGGGATGATGATATGCCCAATCATAACGATTCTAGCGCCATTGTTAATAGTGTCTATAAAAGGAATCAAATCAAAGTTCTTTATTTCTTCCCAGCTGTAGTCAAGGGAACCCGTCTTCTTGTGCGTGTCGGAATCAACCCTTCCGTGACCCGGAAGGTGTTTAATCACACCCACTATTCCTTGGGTTTGGAGAGCAACGAGATATTCCGTGGCTTTTGTGCCGTCGATAGCCGGATCATCGGCGAAGGAGCGGTTCTCTATTACCGGATTGTTTGAGGTAATATCGGCTACGGGTGCAAGATCTACATTGAAGCCTAAGTCCTTGAGAGTTCGTCCGTGCTGTTGGCCCCAGTAGGAGACTGTATTATCCTCAGCCATTTTTCGTGGTGACGGTGATCCATCTTTAATTCTGGCAACTTTGCCGCCTTCTTGGTCTACCATGATCCATGAAAGAGGGTCTTGCTGGTGGATTTGTTGATTGTTATCGAAGATTTCTTTTTCGGTCAAACCGTCGGTGTTGCTTTTTGAGTAGATGATGTTGCCACAACTTTTTAATATCAACAGAGCCTTATCAAGGGTCTTTCCGTCGTAACTGCAAACAAAGGTTTGGCGAACCTTTTCCTCCAAAGTCATACCGGATACTTGTTCGGTGATGGGGTCAACTATCGGTTTGTTTCCTGAATTCATAAAGGCGGGTAGCTTGCCGCCGAAGAAGAGATTGGCAATGAGCGTAATAATTATTACCAGTGGCTTGGGCATGGATTTAATAATACAGGAAGGTGCTAGAATATATCCAGCTTTGAAGGGAGTCGCGTCCCTGAGCTAGCGGAGGAAATGCCGCCGGGGTAGCCCGAAACAGCACAAAGAGTGAAACAAAGGGTGGTACCGTCCTCCCGGCCGACAGGCCGTCTGAAGACCCCTGACTTGAGTTAAGATTAATCTTGGCTTAAGTGAGGGGTTTATTATTAAAATGTGGAAAATAAGAGCATGCTCGTCTCCTCTTCAATAATAAATTATTATTGAAGTATCCAGACTGCGCTTCCTCTTTTATTCGCATGTAACTTCGTTACAAAGCTTGAATATAAAAGAAATAATTAAAAAGTCCATTGAGGAGATTTTTGGACCTCGAGACTTTTCGGTCGAACATCCGGGAGACGAAAGGATGGGTGATTATGCTAGCAATGTTGCATTGTTAATGGCGAAACAGCTTGAGAAAGCTCCTCGAGAATTGGCTACTGATATTATTGCGAAGCTAGAAAAGGATGAAAGATTGATGGAGGTGGTCGAAAAAATTGAGGTCGCTGGACCAGGCTTTATTAACTTTTGGATAAAGGATGAGGTTTTAACAGAGAGGCTAAGTGAAATGTTAAAGAATGACGGTCATTGTCTGGATAGTGATTTTATGTCCGGCAAAAAAGTATTGGTGGAGTATTCTTCACCAAATATAGCTAAAAGATTTTCGGTAGGACATTTACGATCTACCATCATCGGACAGGCTTTGTTTAATCTTTATAAACACAGTGGTGCCGAAGTAACTAATGATAATCACTTGGGAGATTGGGGGACGCAGTTTGGAATGATTATTGCCGCGGCCGAAGAGAAGAATTTTGATGTTTCAAAAATGACGGTGACAGACTTTGAAAATTTGTATATCGAATTTAACAAGAGAATAGAAACGACACCCGAACTGAAGGATAAAGCAAGAGACGCCTTTGCCAGATTGGAAAGTGGAGATGAAAACGCCAAAAAGATTTGGAGGGAATGTATTGAGATTTCCATGAAAGAATTTGCGCAGATATATCACAAACTGGGAGTAAGTTTTGAACATGAATATGGAGAGAGTGTTTATCTAAAAACGATGCCGGGAATAATTGAAGAAGCGATGGAAATCGATGTGGCAACGGAAGGCGAAAGAGGGGCCCTAATCATCAAATTTGAGAAAGACGGAAAAGAATATTTGCCACCGGCGATGTTGCAAAAATCAGATGGGACGACGACGTATTTTACCCGAGACTTGGCGACGATAAGAAAGAGACTTGATGATGTGGAATTAAGGTCCGATCTGTATGTATACGAAGTGGGGTCGGAACAGACTCTACATTTCAGGCAGGTGTTTGAGGCGGTTAAGTTCCTCTGGGAAGATGCCAAGACTGTAGAGTTCAAACATGTGGCACATGGATTGATGACGTTTGGCGGGGAGAAGATGAGTACAAGAAAGGGCACCAATATTAAACTTGAAGATTTAATTTTCAGAGCGGGCGAGGAGGCGAAAAAGGTGGCAAAGGAAAAAAATATAGAAGTGATCTCCGAAAAAATTGGAATGGGGGCAATCAAATATAACGAGCTGAGAAGATCGCCAGAATCCAACTATGAATTTAAGTGGGAGGAAGCTCTTAGTATGGAGGGGAATAGTGGTCCCTATTTACAGTATGTGTATGTAAGAACTAAAGGAATATTGGAGAAGGTGGGGGTAAAAATCGGTGAAGTTAAGAATTCAAGAAACCAGAAACTCAATGATGACGAAAGTCGATTGGCGAGATGGTTGGTTTTGCGGATTGGCGAAGGTGAAATGGTGGAAAATGCCGCAAAGAACTTTGCACCCCATTTGATATGTCAAACCCTGTTTGAGTTGGCACAAAAATTCAACGGATTCTATGACAGGAGTAGAGTAATCGGGGTGCCAGAAGAAAACTTGAGACTGCTACTGGTAGCTGTGACCGGATTGGTTATCAAGAGCGGTTTGGAGATATTGGGCATAGAGGTGGTGGAGAAGATGTGAGAAAAGCCCCGCTGTGACGCGGGGCAAAAATTCATTTTCCAACGAAGGCAAGGATCTTGTTCGTGATCATCTTGCTGACGAATTTGGCGTCTTCGGGATCTCGGGTAATCACGGTCACAATAATGATCTGATTTTTCCCGATGTTGATACCCTTCGTGTAACCAACGGTATCATCGACAGGCTGAGCTCCTGAAGGTTTTTGGAGGAGGTACTTGCCTTCCAAAACCAGCGCAGCAGCCATATTGGCGGTGGTAAAGGCGGTGTGGGTAGCTGGCCGGTCTTTCTTTTTGAGATAGAGTCCGAAGCTGTCACGGTGAGGATTTGTTTCAGAACTGGTGATGATGCTGACGTGCAAGTAGGGGTCGTTGGATTGATCGTTAATCAGGTCGTGGTCGAACTCTCCAAAAAAATAGGCTAAAAGATAGTCTTTGATGGATGGTAGATCCATGTTTCCTCCGATGAATTTCAAAGTGGAATTGCTCAAAGCATACCACAAGTCGATGTTAGAATAGTAGCTATGGCAAGCAGACTGGAAGAGATATTAAAGGAACGAGAGAAGAAGGTGGAAACCCTGAAATTGATGGGGGTTGAGCTGTATCCGGCGAGATCCGAGAAACAAGCTGAGAACCAAATTGTCGTGGATAATTTTGAGAAGTATGATGGCAAGGAGATGATCTTGGCCGGGAGAATTATGGCTTGGAGAGAGCACGGGAAACTAATTTTTGGACAAATTCAAGATCAGAGTGGCAGGATTCAGCTGTTTATCCGTGCTGATGGCATGGGGCCGACTGATAAGGAAAAGCAGACGCTGGGTTTTGAAGACTTGGAGCTATTAGACATTGGTGACATCATTCAAGCCGGTGGGCAAATAGTGAAGACCAGAACCGGTGAGGTGTCTCTGCAAGTAAGTGCGATCAAGCTTTTGGCAAAATCAAGACTACCCCTACCGGATAAATGGGCGGGGATAGAGAATCCAGACGAGGCTTTCCGCAAAAGATATTTGGATCTATTGATGGATTCAGAAAAAATGAGAAGGTTTGAAAGAAAAGCCAAGTTTTGGGAAGTAACAAGGAGTTTTCTGAAAAATAAAGGGTTTATCGAAGTGGAGACGCCAGTATTAGAAAGTGTCACTGGTGGAGCTGACGCCAAGCCATTTGTTACCCATATGAACGCAATTGATCAGGACTTCTTTTTGAGAATCTCGACCGAACTCTATCAAAAAAGATTGATTGGGGCTGGGTATGAAAAGATTTATACCATTGGACCTAATTTTCGTAACGAGGGGATGGATGATGAACATTTGCCGGAGTATTACCAGTGCGAGTGGTACTGGGCATATGCTGATTACCGGGACAACATGGAGCTCGTGAAAGAACTTTTCCGATATATTGCTAAGGAAGTCTATGGGAAGACAAAGTTTGTGAGTAGAGGGATGGAATATGATCTGGCTCACGAATGGGCGGAGATTGATTATGTGGAAATAATTAAAGAGAAGCTGGGCATTGATATTTTTAAGTCGACCGACGAAGAAATGTTGGCGGCGGTAAAAAAGAGTGGGGTGGTCCTGACCGGAGCGATAAATAGAAGTCGGTTGATAGACAACTGCTGGAAGATAATCCGGAAAACAATTGCCGGACCGGCCTACCTAATAAATGAACCGAAGTTTATGTCACCTTTGGCTAAGAGTAAGCCGGAGAATCCGGAACTAACTGAAAGATTTCATGTCATCATTGCCGGATCTGAATTGGGGAATGGCTATACCGAGCTGAATGATCCGGAGGATCAGAGGGCTAGGTTTGAAGAACAACAGGCTCAGAGGGAGGCGGGAGATGAGGAGGCACAGATGCTGGACACCGACTTTGTGGAGATGCTGGAATATGGTATGCCACCAACTTCCGGCTGGGGGCATTCGGAAAGACTTTTCTGGTTCCTGGAAGATATTTCCGGACGCGAAGGGGTACTGTTCCCGCCGCTAAGGGTGAAAAAATGAAAAAGACTCCCATGTGGGAGTCTTTTTGTTGCCGGTTGGTGCTACAGTTCGAGTGTGAACTCGGGATCAATGCCTCTTCCTTGAGCGTCTGGAATGCGGCAGTAGGGTTTCCCGTTGTAGAAGAAGACTTCGTACCTCTGTTGGCCCCAAGCGGGTGATTTGAGCGATATTACAATGAATTCGCCCTTGATTTGAGCCCCGGTGATTGTGTTTTTGCTCGAACCAAGAGGAACTGTTCCTTTTCCGCGTAGGGTAACTTTGCATGGGAACGGGCTTTTGTCTTTGTTCTTACCATTCCTCAAGAAGCTGAGAAAACAGGGAAGTTGCTCTTGAGGTGGAAGCAAATAGAAGTCACTTGCGTTCATTCCTGCTGACATACCTTGCCTCCTTTGGCAATGAATATAGATTGTTAAATGGAAATGTGAGGCTGAGTATACACCCTATAGCATGAAAAGTCAAGTGTCTAGGCACGTGGTTGAGGCTAGTCAAAAAAGTGCTAGAATAAGACTAGTTGAATTGTTTCGGTGATGGATTACCAACCCGGAGGAACAGGTCAGGGGCACCAACGCTCCCATTAAGAGGCTACCGCAAGCAGGATGGAACCACCCCACAAGGGTTCCTGCAAGAAGGTAGTTTTTTGTTATTAATCTGCATTTTGATACTTGGTTCGAAGCCCGTCAAAACCGTACTCGGATCTCCCTGGAGTACCGGGTCCCGCCTGCGTGCGGTTGTTGACTAGTCTTCTGTACCAATTCAAAATGCATATACTAAATGTATGTCGAAAAAACTGGACGATAAATATATAAAAATGGATGAGAGTAAGCAGGATACGCTGAAGCTCAGGCATACCGCGGAGCATGTTTTGCATACGGCGATGCAGAAGCTTTACCCCAATCTGAAAAAGGCAATGGGGCCGGCGACGGATGAGGGTTTTTATTTTGATTTTGATTTGGATGACAAGGTAACCGAAGCAGACTTTCCGGCGATTGAGAAAGAAATGGCCAGGATAATAAAGTCGGAGTCGAAGATGGTGCGGCGGGAGATTGAGGCCGATGAAGCCAAAAAAATCTTTGCGGGAAACCCATACAAGATGGAGTGGGTGGAGGAGATTGCTGGTCGCGGTGAGAAGTTTTCGACCTATCAAATGACTTTGCCAAACGGGAAAGTGATCGACGAGGATTTGTGTTCCGGACCGCACCTGGATTCTGTATCGGAGATTGGAGCATTTAAGCTACTGTCTGTTGCTGGAGCTTATTGGCATGGGGACGAGAAAAATAAGATGCTGACGAGGATCTATGGAACGGCGTTTGCCACACAAGAGGAGCTGGATAAATATATGTGGCAATTGGACGAAGCGAAGAAAAGAGATCATCGGAAACTGGGAAAAGAAATGGATCTGTTTTCTTTTTCGGATTTAGTGGGAAGTGGACTACCTTTGTATTCCCCCAAAGGAGCCTTTGTTCGAAGGAAACTAACTGAGTTTGTGGAGTCGGTACAAGCGGCTCAAGGTTACTATCAAGTTTGGACACCGCAGATTGCGAAGGCCGATCTGTTTAAGACTTCCGGGCATTATGACAAATATAAAGGCGACATGTTCCGGGTGGTGTCCAATTACTCCGACGAAGAAATGTTCCTAAAACCGATGAACTGCCCACAGCACACCCAGATTTATGCGGCGCAACCAAGAAGTTACCGGGATCTTCCTTTGCGATTAACGGACTTTGCTATGCTTTACCGTGACGAGAAACCGGGAGAACTTTCGGGGCTCGGCCGGGTGAGATCTTTTTCGCAAGACGATTGCCATATCTTTTGCCGGGAGGATCAGGTCGACGTCGAAATTGATGTAGCTTTGCAGATGACCAAGAAAGTGATGGATACTTTTGGTTTTAAATATAAATACAGATTGTCGACGAGGGATGTGGACCATCCCGAAAAATACCTGGGTGACCCTGCTGTGTGGGATAGGGTCGAAAAGTGGGCGGTGGAGATCATGGAGAGAAATAATATTCCATACTATGATGGTCCCGGGGAAGCGGCCTTTTATGCTCCAAAAATGGATTTGGTGGCAACGGATGCGCTGGGCAGGGAGTGGCAACTGTCTACGTTGCAGATAGACTATGTAATGCCGGAAAGATTTAACTTGGTCTATACCGATCAGAATGGTGAACAGAAACACCCTGTGATGCTCCATAGGGCTATCCTGGGCTCTGCGGAGAGAGCAATGATGGTCTTAATCGAACATTATGCTGGGGCATTTCCGGTATGGTTATCACCTATTCAGGTAACGGCATTGCCAGTGTCCGAGAAAACAATGGCGTATTCTGAAAAAATTGTTAAGGAGTTAAAAGAGAAGGGTTTAAGGGTAGAGCTAAATAGCGACGCAGATTCTCTCGGCAAAAAAATCCGAAATGCCGAAGCATCAAAAGTGCCGTATATGCTAATCTTGGGTGAGAAGGAAGCGGAAAGCGGACAGGTGTCCGTGAGAGCAAGAGGTCAAAAGGATTTGGGATCCATGTCACTGTCCGATTTTGCCGAGAAAGTTATTAAGGAAGATAAGGAGAGGTCTGTATAATCCAGATATGCCTGAAAATATTAGTCCAATTTCCGAAGAAGATGCTGCTAGGCCGGTCATGGCTGGTGGAGAAAAGTATTCGGCAGAGCCGGTAATTGAAAAATCGATAGGCAACTTCTGGTATTGGTTTGGATTGGCGACTGAAAAGCTAGGTCAAAAACGAGTTACTTTTCCAATGAGAAGAGAGAGGGCGGACTTGTACAGAAAGGCAAAAGAGGCGAGGAAAACTGAAATTGGCTCGGATGAAAGAAGTAAGTCTATGGGTGATTACGAGGATAAAATAAGAATTGAAAGAGAGTTTGTTGAGCAGCAAGATTTGGAGGTAGAAACTCCCTGGGGTGTTCAAAGAGCAAAATATGTGGTTTTGAACAAGGAAATTGAAACAGAAGAACTACCAATTGTTATCATTCCTGGTGCGAGTAATGGTATAGAAAGTATGGATAGTTTTGTGAGAGAGTTGGCCAGAGAAATACCAAATCGGAAAATATTATTGATTGGATATCCAGACGCGCCTAGTGGATTTGAGACGCCTGAATTTTTTGATGCGGTTAAGAAGGCTGAAGACTTTGAACCACACAGTATTTATTTTGAAAATGCGATTAACAAACTGGTTCCTGTGGGAGATTTTGATTTGCTGGCGTATTCGGCGGGGGGTGGGGTTGCCGAGAACTTTTTGACTAGGGAAAACAGAGTAAATAATGCAGTTTTGATGTGTCCTGGAGGATCGAAGGATATAAGTGAGAAAGATTTTGGAAGTGGAATGGTCCGTGAGAATCTAAACTTACTTAAATTTCTTAAAGATCTGCCTAAATATGTTTTTGTGGATGATAAAAGCAAGGATGAACAAAAGAAAATCAAGTTTGGTACTTGGGTTGAATTGGGGAAAAAGGTTTGTCGGGATAACGTGAATGGGACTTTTGGTCGATTCAAAAATCGAGGTAGGCTAGCTGTGGTTTCTGGTGGACAAGATGAAGTCACTGAATCAGCAGATGTATTTAACTCACAAAATTTAGGAAATCTCAGAAAAAGACAAGCGAATTTGGAGGTTTCGGTAATTGAAAATAGTCCTCATGCGGGACCATTTTTGGAGCCGGAAAAATATGTGGAAGAAATTAAAAGATTGATGGTTTCACAACTTTGATACAATCCAATCATGGAAAAAAGCGAGTCGTTTATACCAGCAAAGAGTGAACACTTCGGTATGAGGTTGCCAGACATGATGGGAGAAGCAGATGAAAAAGTTTCTGGAGACATGGGCATGGATGACCGTGTGCGGGTAATGAATGGTTTTGATACACAAGAGACATTTTTGGTGGCATTGCGTAACTCACAACAAAATCAAGAAGAGTCGGTCGGTTAATCTGATAAGGAAGATGCAATCGGATTTTAAGGACGGCAAATAGTAAATGAAGAGCCTAGTTATGCTCCTTTGACTTATAAGGTTGTAGAATATATCTGTGGCATACCAAATTGAAAGAGGACCAGCTTTTCCATATCCTTTGAGGGCTTCGTCCTTTGTGGAGCAAGAAGGAGCCTTTGAGCCGCAGGAACCGCTGGTGCTTGGCGAGAAAGAGAAAAAAGAGCTACTTGATTTTGAGGAGAAGCTGTTTGAAAAGCTCCAAAGAATCAAGAAAATAAAAATAAATACTCACGACGTATATCCAGCGGCTTTACGGTCTGGTGTGGGAAAGGCGATGGTGGAGCTAATGTATAAGCAAGGAACTGAACTTCATGCTTGGATGAATGAAATCTTTGAAAGTGTGGGGATTCCTAGTGAAAAAAAAGACGATGAGGAAGACGAAGACTCAGAAGACACGGATAAGGGTTCAGAAGATGATGGTGAGATAAAAGCAAAGAGGAAGAAGCTTAAGCGTGAGATGAGAGAGGCCACGTTTCAGGATATTTTTGAGAGCGGTCAGTTGAAAAGTGGAGCAGAAATAAATTTTAATAAACTTAGCAAAATTGTGTCCGAAGAAAGAGGAGAGGAAGTGGAAATAAAAAGAACTTTTGAATATGATGACGGTGAAATTGAAGAAGAAGAGGTAAGAGAAGCCTTTGAAAAGTTTGATCCGAAATCAATACATTTGTCATGGAGACTTCGGATTCATTGGTTTACAGACGAATGGGCAAGAGAAAAGACAAGTAAGGATTTTCGTGATAACAACGGAGACTTGGGTCGGATTGAGAATTTGAACAAACTTTGCAAACTAACCCACCCTGAGAGAAATTTAGAAAGGCTGGATGGATTGAGGTTGATGAAGAGAGAAATTCAAAACATGACAAGAGAATATGAACAAGGATCTGATGACTTAGAATTGGCAAAGGTTTTTATTCTGGACATTTACCGGAAGTATATTAATAAGCAACTGGCAGATGATATGCTCTTGTGGATTGGTTCCGGAAAGGACGGAAAGGAAATATTTGACATAAATCCGGCCAGGATGGAACGGTATGACAGATTTTTGCATGGAGTGGGTGAAGAGTTCGACAAAAGGGGAAATAGAGTGGCACTGACCGAAAGAATAAATGAAATCGTTAGGGATATTGATGCCTCCAGTCAAACTGAGCCGACTTTGGAAGTAGACATGACAAGCGACGATGAAATAAGAATAGCGCAATGGATCTTGAAAGAGTATGGATTTATAGACTGTGATGTACTGAAGAGAAAATCGGCGCAAAGCAAAATGGGCATGGCTTACACGAAGAAAAGAGCTATCCTTTATATACCAAAGTCATCAAAGAAAGATCTAGTAGCTTACCTCACCGGGGTTGCTCACGAGATCGAAGGACATTTGCTGTCCCATAGAAATTGGGATGCTGTAGATTTACCTCTCACAATAATGAAGAGGTACCCTGCTGGCGGTAGAGATGAGGTGCTAGAAGAAGCAGGAGCGAAGTATGTTGAAGATGTCACCATGAAACGGATTACGGGTAACGATAATTATCCTGAAAACATATATCTTCAGGGTATAGAACTAAGAAAAAAGGGAGGAACTTTTAGGGACTGTCTAGATTTATTTTTTAATATCAGGGCAAAAAGATTAGGTAAAAGTAAACAAGATGTATTTAGAGATGGTGACATATATGGTCAAGTGTTCGAGTATGCGTATGATAGAGCGATGAGGTTGTTGAGAGAACACACCTCACTCGATGATAAATCGGGGAGGGTAACAACCACCGATCAACTAAAATATCTTGAACAAAAAAAGGTCGCTGAATCACTTGTAAGCCAGGGCATGGAAGAAGTTCTTTTTGTTAACGGTTTTGATGTTTATTCAGTAAAGCAATTGTTAGAACTAGGAATAATAGATAAAACAAAAGTGAGAAGGCCGAAGATGGTGGTGGCGAATAAAATTTGGCCGATATTGAGAGACGGGTTAGCCAGAGGACTGACGGTGAAGCAAATTCTGGATGAACAGGGAGTGGAGTAGAGGCTCACAAGAGAGTGTTAGAATATATCCATGGATGAAGCAAGTAAGAAAGAATTAATTGAGAGTTTTTTGACTCGGGGAGTTGAAAATATTATTCCCAGCCGGGTAGAGCTGGGTAAATTATTGTATTCGGATAAGAAACTTAATGTTTATTTAGGGATTGATCCAACGGCCACAAGGATCCATCTGGGACACGCCTTTCCATTAAGGAAATTACAGATCCTTGCAGATCTCGGTCACAACGTGACATTTTTGATCGGGGACTTTACCGCTAAAGTGGGAGATACATCCGACAAAGAAGCGGAGAGACCGATTTTGACCGACGAACAGATCGAAGAGAACTTCCAGACATACAAGAGTCAAGCGGCGAAGTTTCTGGATTTTTCCAAAGTACAGGTGCATCACAATAGCGAGTGGCTGAGTAAGCTGAACTTTGGTGATGTGTTGAAACTTACTCGGAATTTTTCTTTGAATGACTTTATTAGCAGGGAACTCATTAAGAAAAGATTGACTGAAGGTAAGCCTGTGAGTTTGCCGGAAGTGTTATACCCCATCATGCAAGGCTACGACAGCTACTTTATGGACACGGACATTCAGCTTGGAGGGACCGATCAGACTTTTAATATGCAAGCAGGAAGAACTCTACAGAAAAACCTAAGGGGCAAGGAATCATTTGTCTTGGCCAATGGATTTTTACCCGGTACTGATGGTCGCAAGATGAGTAAGTCTTGGGGTAACGCCATCTGGATCGAGGATTCACCTGAAGAGATATATGGCAAGATTATGTCGATTGCGGACGACGTGTTACTCACATACTACCTGATGGGAACAAATGCTGAGCAAACGGTAATCGATGACGCAAATGCCCGTCTGGAAAAAGGAGAGAATCCGATGAACCTCAAGAAGGAATTGGCAAATATCATCGTACGGGAACTACACGGTGATGAAGCGGTGGCGCTAGCGGAGGAGCACTTTAGGAAGACGGTGGTGGAGAAGATGGCTGGAACTGACGCACCAGTGATTAAAGTTGATTTTGCAGTACCGGTGCTGGGAGCAGAAGCTTCACTGGCGGCTTATGTCTTGGCCAATGGTTTGGTGACTAGCAACACGGAGTTCAAAACCTTACTCAAGGAGGGGGCAATCTATCTGAACGAGAAACGGATTGATGGAGAAGCTGAACTACCTCTAAATCAAGGTGAAAACGTGGTGCGCATAGGGAAGAGGAAGTATTTGAAGTTGGTAAAATAAGATAGAAAAATTACACAGCCATTGACACGGGCTGATGAAATTGGTAAATTTGTGTATTCTTTAAAAGATTAATAAATGCGTTGAAGGAGAAGTAGTAGGCGAAAAAAGGTGACAACAGAGAGTTTGCGGGTGGTGAAAGCAAGCCGGACTTTATTCGTTGAATTAACCCTCCTGAGCAGACATTGGTAACAAGGTCCGGGTCTTTCCCGTCATAGAAAATGAGTGTGTCACCCTAGTGGAAAACAGAGCACTTTTGAAGTTCACCATCGTGAGAGGGTGAAGAAACAAGGTGGTACCGTCTTGTTAAAAGACCCTTGTCTAATTCCAATATTTTATTGGGGTTTGACCAGGGTTTTTTGTTATTAAAATACAAACTAAATGATATGAATAAAGAACAGGTGGAGTCGGTGATAGAGCGAAAAACCGAGCAGTTATCAAAGGAAGTATTGATAATTAGTCCTGAAGATAATTTGCCACAAGATATCCAAGCGGAGTGGTTGACGCAGCTACTTTCTGCCATGTACGTTGAACACGGAATTACCAAAAGAAGAGACTCTCTTTTGCGGGATATTGCATCGGGAAACTGCAGACTATGGTTTGCGATGAAAGGCGATAGACCGATTGGATCGGCGGCACTGGTAAGGCAGTCGGATGGGAGTGTAGAGGTGGGAAGGGCCGTGTCGTTGGAAAACGGGGTGGGAGGACTGTTGATGTTGTTGGCTGCGCAACATCACATGATGAATGCGGATTCCCCACTGGTAGCTGAAGTGAGAGTTTCGGATGAGTTCGGTGGTGTGCCCTCGGGAGAAGCCACCCAAATCGTTTGTTTTAGACATTTGGGTTTGAATCCTCAAGCGGCGGTGCCAGCGTTTAATCACGGAAATCCTAATAGGCAAGAAATGTTCGTTTTTTCCTCATCTCAGTTAATCCCTTGTGGACTATCTGCATTTTTGCCTGAAGATAGAGCTAGCCGTGAGCTGCTCCTGAGAACTGCGGTGGCAATGTCAAGAAGAAGTTTTGGCGGAGATTTGTCGATCAGGTCGGGTGAGTCAACCAAGGAAATGAAGTGGACGGTAGCTGACAAACTGCCTTTTTCGGTGATTGTGCCAGACAGAGCTGGAGTCAAGTTCGAAATGGCTATTAGAGAAGCAGAGTCGAGTTCTCAGTTTACTCTGGTGCCACTGGGCGCCAGCCCGGCCAATACGACTGGTATTATGGAGTGTCTGAATCTCGGTTTTGTGCCATGTGGCTTTGACCGAAACCGCGACAAGGATGGATTCCCTGTGCTTTTACTTGGAAAATTAAAAAAGGGAACACTGCTAGCACCGATAAAGATCGTGAGTGGTGTGCTAGAGCCTGACGTGGCTGAAGCCATTCAGGGTATAGATCGCAGATTCAGAGGCGGTCGATGACCAATTGACAAATTTTATGGATGTAGTACATTTGGATTAGATGGAATATAGCAGGGAAGATATTTAGTGGAAAAACACCTACGGGTGTTTTTTTGTAAGCAAAAATAGTAATTAATAATAAATATGAACAAAAAATTCGAACAAGCAAGAGAGTATTTTGCTGACCCCAGAAGGCCGGAAACCTCGGAGAAGTTGGCACAGCTGGGGGCAGATACTATTAGGGTGATGGCACAGATATACGCGACGGGCGGTGATATTGAGAAGATGGATGAGAATTCGCAGAACTGGTTGTCAAGATCAAAAGACTCAGACGATCTAGTTGAAATAATGGGAGAGTTGTTACGGAGAGAGTCATCTACCAGAAGGTTTGACCATAAATTTATGGGTCAAATTCATCCCAGTGGAGGTAAGGTGGGTATTTTGGCTAACCTGGTGGGAGCATATATGAACACCAATACAATAGTCAAAGAAGTCTCGATGTCTGAACACAAAATGGAGCTTGAAGCTGTGGACTGGCTTATCGACATGTTTGGATATGACAAGAGAGAAGCAAGTGGAAATATAGTGACTGACGGAACTCTAGCGAACTTGGCAGCATTGTGGGTAGCTAGAGAAAAGAAAATTAAAGAACTAAAGGAAGTCGGTAAGTGGAAACCCGGGACTGTGATGCATGTCTTGGTAAACGACATGAGACATTATTCGATTGATAAGGCTTGTGTGATACTAGGTACAGAAAATGTAGTACTTACACTACTACCCCGAAAAGGATACAAAACTGACGTCGAAGAGGCAAAAAAAGCGATCTGGAAGATTAACCGAAAGGGCGAACATGTGTTGGCGTTAGTAGGCTTGGCGGGTGAGACGGAGACGGCTGAAGTTGATGACCTGGAAGGTTTGGCTAACGTGGCATCGGCGACAAAAACACATTTACACATAGATGCGGCTTATGGAGGACCCTTTATCTTATCTAGTCGCGGCGACTTGTTCAAGGGTATTAATAGGGCCGATTCAATTACCGTTGACCCACATAAGATGCTTTATGTACCGTATCAAGCCGGAGCGGTGCTATTTAAAAATCGAAAAGATCACGCACTGATCCAGAAAAGTGCCAGATATTTGCAACCTGAAGATAATAAAGGACTGTTGGGGGACCCTGAAAACAGAAACTTTGGCTTCGCGGCTAGAGTGGAAGGATCACTGGGGGCCGGTGGGGTGATGGCTACTTGGGCAACTGAGAAACTATTAGGGAAAGATGGTTTTGCGGCTCTACTCGATCACACACTCGAGCTGACAGAATACTGCTTTAATCGAGTGAAGGCTTCTACTTTGCTTAGACCATTGCATGTGCCGGAACTAAACACCTTGCTGATTGGTTTGAATAACAATCTCGGGTTAAGTAAAGAAGGATACGGACGTTTGGTGAGGGATGTGCAGCAGGCAGTGGACCAAAAATATGGATACTATGTATCCACTAACGACGAAGTAGACAACGGGAGATCCGCCTTTAGGTTTGTGGCCATGCATCCGTGGACGGATATAGCGGACGTAGAAAACCTCATAACTTTCCTAGAGCTGGAGATCTCAGAACGCCTAAAGAAGCTGTAGGAATTTGTGATAGAATATCGGCATGAACTGGTTTGTGTCTGCTTATCATTGGACCTTTCTGAGCCATACTTTTGGGAGGGTTTAACGCGCACTTAATAAAATCGACATAAACCTCCCCAGATGGAGGTTTTTTCGTTTTTGGAGGTTGTAGGAGGTATTATTAAATAGATTCAGAATATATAAATAAAATGACAAACACACAAACATTAAAAGGATTCCGTGACTTTTTGCCGACAGAAACGGTTAAGCGACAATGGGTGAAAAACAAAATGGTTGAGGTGGCTGAACGATGGGGATATGAACCGATTGAAACACCAACGCTTGAGCCGTTTGCTCTGTTTGAGGGTGAAATAGGGGAAGATGAAAAACTGTTTTACAAATTTACCGATAATGGTGGACGCGAGGTGATGTTACGCTATGACCAGACCGTACCGACATGTCGTTACGTGGCTAATAACCTGAACTCTCTTGTGATGCCATTTCGCCGTTATCAGTGTCAATCTGTTTTTCGGGCTGAGAATCCCCAGCGAGGACGTTATCGGGAATTTACTCAGTTCGACTTAGATATATTTGGGATTGCTACGGCGACGGCTGACGCTGAGGTGATGGCAGAGAACCTGGATACTTATTTGTCATTAGGTTTTAAGAAACCAGTGCTGATTTTCAACAGCAGGGACCTAATGAAAGGAATCCCGTATGAAGCAATTGTGGCGATAGACAAACTCAAAAAGATTGGCGAAGCTGGGGTGATTGAGGATATGCTGAGTAAAGGGATCGGAAAAATTCAAGCAGATATGTATCTCGAACAGGTACAAAACATCAAGCCAGACGAAACAATAAAAACGATCGTTACGTATCTTGAAAAATCCGGTTTTGGTAACGAGTATTATCGATTCGAACCCACGCTGGCCAGATCATTCTCTTATTCTCAGGGTCCGATATGGGAGATAGTGATCGAAGATTACACGGCGGGTTCTGTCGGGGGTGGTGAAAGATATGACGGTTTGATGGAGAGGCTAACAGGACTAAAAGTTCCGGGTACTGGCATTGCCTTCGGATTTGATAGAACGGTGGAAGCGGCTGAGTTACTGGGCTTGATCCCAACCACACAAACGAAAACAAGTGTTTTGGTTGTTGCTTTTTCGATCGATCAGAAAGTTGTGGCGATGGAAACGGCGCAGTCTTTCAGGTCGGCCGGGATAAATACGGAGTTGTATCCTGAGGACTGTAAAATCGACAAGCAGCTTAAATATGCCAATAAAAAGGGAATATCATACGTGGTGATGATTGGCAGTGACGAGGTGCAGGCAAGAAAGGTGTCAATTAAAAACATGAGGTCAGGGGAACAAAAAACATTATTTGTGGAAGATGCAATAAAACTAATTAAACAAAATGACTAAGGAAGACTTAACAAAACAACTGAGAGACTTGGTGGCGATGAAGACGCTATCGGGAGAAATTCAAGAGAATTCAAAGGCTATAAATTATGTCCAAGACTTGATTGTGGAAGGGGTTGATGTTCAGAGAATTTATAATGGAAAAGCCGAAGTCATGATAGCGTCGGTGAAAAAAAGTGATTCGCCCCAGTACTGTTATATGGTGCATATGGATGTGGTGGCCGGAAGGGATGACCAGTTTGAGATGAAAGTAGAAGACGGTAAAGCTATTGGCCGGGGCACTTGTGACATGAAGTTCTCGATCCCGTTGGGAGTGGCACTTTTGAACGAAGCTAAAGAGAAGAACGTTGATTTTTGTCTGATGATTACCACCGATGAGGAGGTTGGAGGGCTGGAAGGAGCGAAGGTGGTGGCGGAGCGTGGATTTGCCCCAAAAATATTAATAGTTCCCGACGGGGGAGAGAATCTTAACTTTGTTGATAAAGCAAAAGGGGTGTGTCAACTAAAACTGGTGGCCAGGGGAAAACCGGCCCATGCTTCGAGGCCGTGGCTGGGTAAGAACGCAATTGATTCTCTGATTAAGCTGGGGTCTGAGTTACTAAAAACTTATGGTGACAACAATCTAACCGAAAGTTGGAAGACGACAATGAATCTTGGCACAATTAATGGTGGTGTTTCGACAAATCAGGTATGTCCAGAAGCAGAAATGAAAATTGACTTTAGGTATCCAGAGACGGATTCGATCGAAAGTATTATCTCGGTAGTGGAGGAAAAGATAAAGGCTCTGGGACTGGAGATGGAAGTTTCCAAACTGTCGACTGGACTTCCAACCTTCACAGATATAAATGATCCGGAAGTTATAAAATATATTGGAGTTATGGAAGAGGTGTTTGGGAAGAAAATCTCGGTGAAACAAACTTACGGTGCGTCTGACGCCAGACATTTTGCCCAGACCAAGGCACCGGTACTGATGCATAAGCCGCTGGGTGGGGAGATTCACTCAGCTGATGAGTGGGTAGATCTGGATTCGGTGATGACCTTCTATGAAGGGATGAGGAAGTATTTGGGGTTGATATAAAAACCGCACCATTACTGGTGCGGTAAATAGTAGTTTAGTGTCCCCAGCCCGGACCGGAATAGTGGCCGGGTCGACGGGTGCGATACGGACTGAAGATATCTTTAACAAATTTGAATTGGCTGTTGAAATTTGAATCTTCGAGTCGCGGTAGCGGACGGACTTCGATACAGAGGCTGTTTCCGTAACGTTTGAGTCGGAAGTGCCACCAGATACTGCGGAGGTAGAGAGGGATATCAAGGTTTTGGGCCTTGGAAAAAGGCACGAGAGTAGTTCCTTGTATCACGTCGTGACGGCTGAGAAGCTCACAATAATTTTCAAGATTGGCAAAGATCAGAGGGCCACCATACCTGTCAGGTCGATAATTGGCTTTGGAGCTTGCGACATATTCTTTCCAGACTTGATCCTGGGGATAACTGGGTAGAAACTTACCCATGTTCGACCCCAGGTCGTTGAGAATACTTATGGCATCACTTGGCGAAACAGAGATGGTGAACTGGACAGATGAGGTGCGCGCCAGCGGGGCAAGGGCTTCACGGCCGTCAAGTTTGAGCCAATTAGCATCACGTTCGTCTGGAATAACAAGAAGGTCCTCTGTACCTTTCAGGATCGGACCAAAATAGGGATAGGCGCCGAATTTTTTGGCACAAAAATAGAGGTTGTAAAGAGAAATTTGAGGTAGGGAGGGAATATGCGATGTTGACAGTGGAGCGCTGGAGTACTCAATGTTGTGACGGCCTAGCTCATATGAAAAAAATGCGCCAGTATCCCCAGCGAGCTCTGTAATGAGATTGCCCTTTGTTTTGTTGACTTTCCAGCCTGGGAATTTCGACAGCCTGCGAAGGATGGCCTGGGAAGTATCTACTGAGATTGGTTCTCCCGACTCGGTTACGAACTGGGTTTCAACCTCCATGCCGACAGTCTGAAGCGTACTAGAAGTAATTCCGTTCGAAAAATAATCCAACAATCTACGCATAACTTTCTCCTTGTCAAAGTACTGGTTTCTGTAATTGGGTATGGGGATACAAAAACCCCTCCTTATTAGGAGGGGGTTAGCTTCAGTTTTGACAAGAAATCAAGACAACCCTCTCCCAAAAAAGAGAAAGTTGTGATGATATGATTTGGCAAAAGTTAGATTCATCGTCTTATAGTGTAACACGTCTAAGATAGATGATCAAGTAGGAAACCGGGAAGATTATCGATGGCGATCCGCTCCTGAGTCATGGTATCGCGGTTTCGGACCGTCACAGAGCTATCTTTAAGCGTGTCGAAATCGACAGTAATACAGAAAGGGGTGCCGATTTCGTCCTGAGTAAAGTAACGTTTGCCGATGTTGCCTCTTTCGTCAACAGCAACCCGAAATTGGCCCCTGAGAGAGGCGGCGACTTCCCGAGCTTTGTTGAGGAGTTCGTCTTTGTTCCCGAGAAGTGGAAAAACGGCGACCTGGTAGGGTGAGAGCTGGTTCGGAAACTTCATGACCACCCGGTTTTTCTCTGAGTCTTCGAAGTATGCGTTCATGAGAATAATGGTGAGAAGGCGGGAAAGGCCAAAAGTGGGCTCGATGACGTGGGGGATAAACTTTTCTTGAGTATATGGATCGGTATAGCGTAGGTCGACGCCGGACTTTTCGATATGATTCTTGAGATCGAAGTCGGTGCGGTAGGCAAGACCAAACATTTCTTTGAAGCCCCACGGAAATTCATATTCGAGGTCTTCGGTGCGCGAACTGTAGTGACTAAGTTCTTCTTTGGAATGTGATCTCCAGCGAAGTTTTTCCGCGGGTATACCGACAGATAAGGCAAATTGATACATTTCTTTTTTCCAATATTCAAAATGTGTTTCCCAATCTGCCGGCTTCACGAAATATTCGAATTCGGCCAGATCAAACTCTAAGGTACGGAAAGTAAACTTGCCCATGGTGATTTCGTTTCGGAAGGCTTTGCCTGATTGAGCGAGACCAAAGGGAAGTTTGGGGTGGAGTGAATCTAGAACCTGTTTAAAGTCAACAAACATACCCTGAGCCAGTTCACCGCGAAGATAGGCGGTATTTTTGCCTTCGGTGATAATACCGATTTGGGTTTCGAAAAGCTGATTGAAGTTTCTGGTTTTGGTCCAATGCTGACTGCCGCACTTGGGACATTCGATTTCGTTGTCTTTGATGATTTGGTCCAGTTCTTCGAGAGGTTTGCCTTCGACGTTACCAATATCTTCGACTTTATCTTCGATAAGGTGATCGGCTCGGGTACGGTAGTGACAGGTAAGGCAGTCGATCATGACGTTTGTAAAGTTAGCCGTATGACCTGAAGCCTCCCAAACTTTGGGACTCATGAGAATGGAGGTGTCCAAACCGTACATATCCGAACGGTCGGTAACGAAAGATTTCCACCAGAGGTTGATAAGGTTTCGTTTAAGTTCGGTGCCGAGAGGTCCGAAGTCATAGGTATTCGCTAGACCGCCGTAGATTTCCGACCCAGGAAAAATGAAACCACGTCGCTTGGCGAGGGAGATGACTTTTTCGAGAGTAGCTTGGTTATCCATGATGCGTCTATTATATAGTGCCACGGTACCACAGTGACACAGTGTCACGACCTGTAAGGATGGTCCTTGCAGGTGACTAGGTGTTTGATGCGGTAGGGGGATCGCTTCATGGAAGTTTCCCAAATTTAGTATGAGAACGACATCGGTACTAATGTCGGTTGTTGGTGATATATTCTTTGGCTTGTGTCATGGCAGAATAATCAATATTCCAGAAGCCATCAAATGGGTTATCCAGATCAAATATTATTTTGTAAGTGAGAGAAATGATTGAAGCGCCAAAAATGGTGTGAATGATATATAGGGGGAGGTGAACATATCCGACTAAAATATAGCTGACCATGAGCATTAGGGAAAGGGAGATGAAGAATATTTTGATCATAGCGGGAAGGCGGGTAACACCGGCCTCTATCCGATCATTTCTAGCGGTGGACAGTTCCTCATATGCTTGGGTGAGAATAGGAAAAATACTGGCATCCCGTTTGTCATCGAATTCTATTTCGTCGATTACTTTTCGAATAGTGATAATTTCCTGGGAAGGTTGAAGCGATCTAATTCCTTTTGAGGCTTGATCGTGTTCCTTGGTTAGTGTTTGGTCGAGATAAGCCAGGAGAGATGTTTGCATCTTTTGGTCGATGTTTTTGTCGTTGAGATAGTCGGTGTAGTTCCAGAGGGAAATAATTGATTTAGCTTCATTGGAAATAAGTTTGCTGGTGTTATTGAATTGATTCCAAACCTCGACCATAGTAAAAGCGGCCACAAGTGTATAAATTGTGCCGACGACTCCAAGTAGCCATCCGATTCCTCCGATATCTTCAAGAAAATATTCCTTGCCAATGAAATTTTGAAGCAAGATGCCAAAACTGGTGGCAATACAAGCTGATAGAGTTACGGGAACGATAATATGTCTGTAAACTTTCATGGTCTAATATTATCATTTTATGAACACCGAAGAATTTGGTGTGGTGAGGGTATATTAGCTACGGTGTGAGGCGTTTGACGCCGCGGTAGATGTAGGTGGCTTCGCGAATATTATCTAACCCGAGCATTTTCATGATAAAGCGATTGGGACCAGCTCCGAAACCGCCGTGGGGCGGGCAGCCATACTTGAAGAAGTCTAGATAACCGGCAAGGCCTTCGGGATCCAAATCTTTTTCGATCGCTTGAGCCTTGAGGACATCATAGCGGTGTTCGCGTTGGGCACCGGTGGTGATTTCGAGACCATTCCAGAGTAAGTCAAAGCTTTTGGTAAGCTTGGAGTTATCCTCATGTCTCATGTGATAGAAGGGACGGCCCTCAATGGGATAGTCGGTAATAAAGACAAATTCATGGTTATATTTCTCTTTGACATAAGTCCCAAGAACTCTTTCCTCTTCGGCCGACATGTCTGATGGTTTTTCAGCCGACACACCCTGACCTTTGGTGATAGCCTTGGCTTCTGCAAAAGTAATTCTGGGGAAGGGCATGATAGGGATGGGAATTTCCCGATTGAAGATAGATTTTATCTCGTGTCCGTATTTTTCATTTACTACCTTGATAATTTCTATTAGAAGTTTTTCTTCCAGCTGCATGATGTCCTCGTGAGATTTGATAAAGGACATTTCTAGATCATAGCCGGTGAATTCGGTATTGTGGCGAGAGGTAAAGGAAGGATCTGCCCGGAAGACGGGACCAATTTCAAAAACCTTTTCAAAACCGGCAGCTTGAGCCATCTGTTTGTAAAACTGAGGAGATTGGGCAAGATAGGCTTTTGCTTCGAAATATTTAACTTCAAAAAGTTCAGCTTTGGTTTCGCTTGGGGTGCTCATCAATTTGGGAGAGTGAATCTGGATAAAACCTTGATCGGTAAGAAAGTTGGTGTAGACCTGATCCATGAGGGTCCAAACCTTGAAAATCAAGGTGTTTTTCTCTTTACGGAGATCAAGGTAACGCCAGTCAAGACGAGTGTCTAAGTTGGTTTCGCCTTCGCCTTTTTCGTCTACGGGGATCGGAAGCTTCGGTTGGGCTTTGGAAAGAACTTCAATTTTTTCTACTAAAATCTCGACGCCCCCCGGTGCTTGAGTGTTTTCTTTGGCTTCTCCGGTGATGGTGATGACTGATTCGAGAGAAAGATTTTGGACAATTTCGAAACTCTCAGTGTTTGATTTGAGAATTACTGTCTGGATGATACCGGTAATGTCGCGAAGGACGACGAAGGCGATACCACCTTGTTTCCTGATGATTTGAGCAAAGCCGGAGACCGAGATAGGTCCTAGATGTTCTCTAACGTTTTTGATATATGTTCGTTCCATGAGATCGATTATACTGCAACGATGGAGTGAGATTGCCACGGTTCGAGTACGAAACTCGCAATGACGAATGAATGCTAGAATGATATGGCTTGAGTAATTTTGACGGGTTAATCAAGAGTTTGGATCCGGAGAGGGTTAAGTTAGATGAGCCCTTGTCTACTCACACAACGTTGAAAATCGGTGGTCCGGCTGATTTGTTTTATGAGGCGCATAATTCCGGTGAGCTGATAAAGGCCGTTCGACTGGCTAGAAGTTTTGAAGTGCCGGTGACGATAATTGGTGGCGGTAGTAACATTCTTGTTTCTGATAAGGGAGTTCGTGGACTTGTCGTAAAAAACTGTGGTGGGGAGATGGAGGTAAGGGAAAAAAATATTTTTGGATTTAAGAAACACAGGAACATTGCGATTGATCCGCGTTGGGTGGGATCGAAGATGGGGACGATGCGCTATGATTTTTCTGATTTGGATTATGATGAAAGTGAATACCCAGATGTGGAAGTGGCTATTGATAGTGGTGTGAATCTCCAGGTGGCAATGTTTCACCTATTTGATCAGGAGATCACTGGTTTGCAGTGGTACTCCAGGATACCGGGTACAGTGGGTGGGGCTGTGTTTAACAATATTCACGGCGGGCGGCATGTGTTTTCGGAGATAGTTAAATATGTGGTGCTATTGACCAAGCCTGGTGACGTGATCAAGATACCGGCTAAGAGCATGCGATTTGAGTACGATTCTTCGAGACTCCATCAATCAGGAGAAATTGTTTTGGAAGTGGTTTTAAGTTTAAGAAAAGGGGACGTGGAAAAGGCAAGAAGTGTGGCTGGCGAATGGAGAAAAAGAAAGTCTTCTCAGCCGTTTTACTCAGCAGGGTGTGTGTTCAAGAACATCTCGGAAAAAGACCGGGAAATACTCGGATATCCGACCACGGCAACAGGGTATATTGTCGAACATATTCTAAACATGACGGGGTACAAAGTGGGTGGAGCAATGATTTCTCCTGATCATCATAACTTTATCGTGAATACCGGCGGGGCAAAGGCAAGAGATTATTTGGCAATAAGAGACGAGATCGTGAAAAGGGCAAAGGAGACAATAGGGCTGGCACTTGAAGATGAGATTAGATATTTAGGAGAGTTTGAGGATCGTTAGAAATAAGTAGTATGGATACGAAACAAAATTCATGACGATATCAAGAACTAAGAAAAATATATTGGTGGGGTAATACTGCTTGGTGATGACTTTAATCTGATTGGCTAGTTCGAGTCGGTAGTTTAATCGGATTTTTCTGGACATGGCTTGGGAATTGGTAACCAGGTCGTGGATTTTGTGCCGATCAGACAAGAATATGTTTTTGGAGCTTGAAAGGTCAGCCAGGTGAGTACCTTTGGTGAATATCAAAGAGAAAATGATTTGGTACATGGTAAACAAGTCTTGTTTGTAGAGTTTTTCCAAAACAATATTTCCCTGGTCATCGCAGTTGTGTTTGAAACGGTTGGGTACTTCCAGTGTACAAAGATTAGGAGTGATCTTGAAATTGGAGAAAGGCCGGGCATCGCTAGAACCCAAACCTAAACCATATTGCAAAGGTATCTTGGCTTTTTGGCAGACCCGGAGAACCAGTCGTTCCAAAAGATTGGGTGAAGTAAACCGATAGCCATAGAGACAATCTTTTTCGTTGGGTTGGAGAATTACACCAGAGTTATAATCTAACCGATTCTTTGGTGGGTTGTGCACATTGTTATCAACTTTTTTGCATTCCATATTTAAGACTAGGTCGTCTGGGCTGAGACGGAGTAAATTTTTTCTGGCCAAATGAAAGGAACTAATTTGATGGACTTCTTCATAAAAAGTAAAAACAAAATAGAGGGTAAAAGCGGGTTTGGTGGGGATATTTCGTAGTAAATGGAGCATACAAATGGTGGGGACATCGTTATCGGCTGCGTATAGCGACAGAAACTCTTTGCTTTCTCGGAATAAGCTTATCTGGTAGTAGGCAGAGGAATTGGTGGGAACTTTGGTGGGAATGTCCAGTACGGCCTTTTGTAGATACTTACCTCTAAGACCAATTAATTTCCCTTGAGTAAGTAAAGTGCCTGTTGGGGAGTAAATGTCTAAAGGGATAAAACCTTGTTTGGAAATTATCTTTTGTAGTCTGTCCGGAAAAAGTGAACCCAGACAAAGACCTTCTCGTCTGTTTTTAACAATGATTCCTGGGTGATCAAGATGAGACATCAAGACAAGTTTTTTTGAGGACAAACCAGGAACTTTAACGATAAGTGCGTAATTATTTTCGACGACTTCGAAAGGCAACTCCTTTATGAACGATTTGATGAAGTTGATTCTGGGTTGGGGGATAAAAGGAGTGGATAAAATTTGAGAGTATGCCTGAGCTATTTTTCTGAGCGCGGCGCTGTCTTTTGGATTCACAGGCTAATTTTAGCAAAAGATATGACCATGAGATAATAAGAACATGAACGGAGTGCTAAGGATTACCGGAGGCAGAAAGCTGGAGGGTTCTGTCCGACCTATTCCAAACAAGAACTCGCTGGTAGCGGTATTACCGGCCTCAATTCTGACCAATGAAACGATAACGTATAAAAATGTGCCTGGGACGAGTGATGTGGTGAAGATTTTGCAGATACTTAAATTGCTTGGTGCAAATGTTGACCAAAGTATGGATGGGGAAATAAAAATAAATTGCGCAAGAGTAAAGTATCACAGAGTCGATCGTGCACTGGGTGGCCAATTTAGGGCCTCGCTGATGTTTGCAGGACCTCTACTTGCCCGTTTTGGAGTAGCGGAAATTCCGCTACCCGGTGGATGTGATTTGGGGATGCGGTCGATTGCGGCACACCTGGACTCCTTTAAGAAGGCCGGAGTGAAATTTGAATATGAAGACGGTTATGTAAAATTTACTGCACCTAAGAAGTATGCAAAATTGGTTGATATTTGGCAACTGGAAGCGAGCGTGACTGCATCAGAAAATTTGATGATGTATGCGGCCGGAACAAATTCCGACTTTGTGATTATTGATGCCGCCTGCGAACCTCACGTGAGTGAGTTGTTAAGAATGCTAAAAAGTATGGGGGCAGAAATTGACGGGATAGGATCAAATAGGGTGACGATAAAAGGAAAGAAGAAACTAGGTGGTGCAGTCTATGAACCGGGCCCTGACTTTGTCGACGTGGCCGGTCTAATCGTGGCGGCCGCGGTAACGGACGGAAAGATTTGTATAAAAGGTGCAAACATGCCTGAGATAGTGAACGGAATGATCAATTGGTTTGAGCTTTTTAATATAAAGATTGACAGAGAGGGATTGGACTTGGTTGTTAGTAAAAACGGTGGGTTGGAAGTTGATACTGTAAATTCTGGAGTACCGCTCGCGGCGCCCGGCCTCCCCAAACTTTATCCTAGACCTTGGCCAGGATTTCCGGTGGATGCGATCCCGGTAATGGCGGTACTGGCCAGTAAGACTAAAGGGAGATTGCTTCTAAAAAACTGGATGTATGAGTCCGGACTGGAGTTTGTGAGAGAACTGAATGCGATGGGGGCGGATATATTCGTCTCCGACCCGGAGAGGGTAATAGTGACGGGACCAGTAAAATTTAAAGGTGGAGTAATTGTGTCGCCCAGCGTGATTCAAGCTTGTAAGGCAATTTTTATTGCGGCTCTGTGTGATCCGGTGACTACGGAAATACATGGAGTGGATATTCTAAGGAGGAGATATCCTAACGTGTTTGAAACCTACACCAGACTAGGGGCAATCATCGAAAGGGTGGATGACTAAACTACTTAGACAAATTCCCTATTTTTCCCAGTGGGAGTCTGCGGAGCTAGTAGATGAAATAATCGAAGGGACGATAAAAGCCGGAGAAGATCCAAGGTGGAAAAAGTCGGGGGCTAATACTCCTGCAGAGTATGAACTTTGGAGCTGGAACGTTTGTGGAATGGCTTGTCTAAAAATGATACTCATGAGAAAGTTTGGAAAAGAATATAAAACTATTGAACTGGCTAAAAAATGTGAAGAATATGGCGGGTATATCAAAAAAGGAAAAGCAATTGATGGTTTGTTTTATGAGCCATTTATTATCTTTCTTAAAAAAGAACTGAAATTGAAAGCTAAAGTATTCAAAAGATTTTTGACACTTTGGAGAATAAAGAGGGAGCTAAAAAAGGGAAATTATTTTATAGTCTCGGTGAGTGCGAGTATTAGAAAACCAGTCCACACACCTGAACATAAAGGAGGACACTTGGTTTTGATGACATGGAGTGATGATGAAAGAAAAACTTTGTTTTTACATAACCCATCCGGGTTTTTTGGTGAGTCCCAAGAAAACTGTGAAATAGCCGAAAAAGATTTTAAAAGATTCTTTGCCGGTAGGGGGATATTGGTGTATTAAAATATAACAATGAATCAAAAAAAAGTAATGGTGGTGTATGGCGGGGTGAGTCCGGAGCATGATGTGGCGGTAGTGACGGCGTGGCAGGTAATGCATGCTTTGAAAAAGGCGGGATTCGAAGTTATGCCGGTCTATATCAGTAAAGGCGGAAGTTGGTATCTGGGGGATGATAAGTTTCTGGATTCTAAGTCGTATACAAATAATAAGAAGCTTCTCAGTGGAGCCAAAGAAATAATTCTTTCGCCGGAAGCGGAGCGAGGGGTCCTCCAGAAAGGTTTGTGGAACTTTGGAATGACGGAGAAGCAGCCCGATGTCATCTTCCCTGTGGTGCATGGTCGGGGTGGAGAAGATGGGACACTTCAAGGGCTCTTTGAGATGTCCGGTATTCCTTATGTGGGTTGTGGAGTGACGGCAAGTGCTGTGAAGATTGATAAATACTTAGCCAAAATTATTGCTAAGTCGATTGGTATCGATGTTTTGGCAGACAGATTAGTAATAAAAGGAGAAAAAATATTGGCGTTGGACAAGAAGGCCATTAAGTTTCCGGTAATGGTGAAGCCGGTAGGACTGGGGTCGAGTATAGGCTTATCTAGAGTGGAGAAAGAAAAAGGTCTGGATGACGCACTTGAAGTGGCATTTTGTTATGACCGAAGAGTAATAATCGAAGAGGCTCTCAATGACTTTATAGAAGTGAATATTTCAATCATGGGAAACGGGCCATACGAAGTGTCTACGACGGAGCACCCTATGGCCAGCAGTCAAGTATTATCTTTTTCTGATAAATATGAAGGTCAGGTGAAACAAAAAGGTATGGCTGGAGCTAAGAGACTCATTCCAGCCGATGTGAAGCCGGAGATAATTAAAAAAATTGAGAAATATACTAAGGATTATTTTCGAGCTATTGGTGGTAAGGGGATCGCGAGGGTTGACTATATGGTTTCGAAGTCCGGCAAAATTTACTTTAATGAAATAAATACCATGCCTGGTTCCCTTGCCTTCTATCTTTGGAAAGCCAGCGGAGTAACCTTTGAGGAACTGGTGATCAAATTGGTGAACTTTGCCTTGGAAGAAAAAGAAAGCAAGAAGGGCTTAATAAATACTTTTGAGAGCAATATTTTGGCCGGGTTTGCAAATCTGGGGCTAAAGGGAGGGAAGGTTTAAAAGGTGTCCGGGAGGTCGTTTTCGAGAAGGATCCAGCCGAAGTCCTGGGATAGTTCTTCGATAAGAGGCCAGAGGTTGGTGGAGTTCGGGATGTAAGTGACCGGTTTCTTTAGGCCTTGCTCGAAACTGAGGGTGCGGAGGGATTTGCCGACGAGAATGAATTTATCGAAAACCGTAGATGACAGCTGACCTAGTTTCTGATGAACTTCGACGGTACGAATGCCCAGCTCGACGATACCGGGGGTGATGAGGACTTTCTTCCCAGGTAGTTTGGATAGATCATTAATCAGGGTGGTAAAGCCTTCTTCATTGCTCGAAAAAGCGTTATCTATCAAGGTGGCTATATTGATCTTTTTTAACTCCAGACGGTGGGGTGAAGAATTAATCTTGGCAATTTGTTCCAAAATAATTTCTTCCGGAACTTCTATCATCATAGCCATGGAGATAGCGGCGGCGAGATTGTAAAGATTGCTGGTGCCAAATAATACAGAGGTGTAGGAATATGTTTTGTCTTGGTGAACAAGCGTAAAATTTAGACCATGGGAAGAGAGGGAGTATTTTTTGACAAAGAAGTCCGCTTTGGGATTGAAAATGGAGTAGGTTTTGACCCCGCGATATTTGTGATCCGAGAGACGGTCGGTAATGAATGAATTGTCTAAGTTAACTAAAGCGTGACTGGGGTTTACCGAGTCGATCAGTTCGAATTTGGCGAGGGTGGTGTTCTTTAGAATCTTGAACCGTTCGAGATGCTGAGTACCAATGGCAGTCAGGATGGCGTATTGGGGAGGTATCATGCGACAGAGTTCTTTTATTTCACCACGGACATAAGCTCCCATTTCGCAAATAAAAAACCTAGTTTTTTTGAGTAATTCAAAATCGACAACTTTAGCGATGCCAAAAATCGTATTGTAACTTTCCGGAGTCTTGAGGGTTTCTTGGCAACCAGAGAGAATGGTAAAGAGAAAATCTTTGACCGAAGTCTTGCCAAAAGAGCCGGTGATGCCGATAACAGTTAGATCTTGATTGTCGACAACTTCCTTTCTGATACGGTTGATGGTTCTTCGGCGGTGGAGTCTTTCGAAGGGGGTGATAATAACAACCGCGGCAAAGAGAAATATAAATGGTTCGATGAGAAACAGGATGACTGAGAAAGGAAAGACAATAAAGAACTTATAGATGATAGAGAGGAAGAGCAGTAACCCAAAGAGAGTGCAGGAGATTGCCAGAAGACGTTTGACTTTTTGGGTTAGGATTAAAGGTTTTTTATTGGAGATGAAATAAGTGAACGGATGAGTAATCCACCACTTAAGAAATCGGCCGGTGGAGTAGCCTTCTTGCTGGAGAATGGTGAGCTGTGTTTTGATAGGGTTAAACATAAAGTCTGTCGATTATTTGACTAAGAACGTCAACTAGCTTCTTGGGGTGAGTGAGGTACAGAAGGTGGTGGGCACCATAAATGACATGAAGATGACTGTCCAGAATATGTTCGGCCAGATATTTGCCCATATAAGGAATGACAAAATCCTCACTGCCCCAGATAATATCGGTAGGAATTTTGACCTGGTTAAGGAAAGGCTTAAGATCATATACGACAATCTTTTTGAGTACGCGTCTTTGGTACTCCGTTGAGTTGCTGTAATCTCTGGGTGTATACCAACCTAAAAACCTTTCAAAGCTGTGTTTGGGCAGAATAGAGAAAAGTGGACGAAGAACTTTGGCCAGAATAATCTTGAACTTAGCCGATTTTGACCTTTCTCTGACGACTGCCGGAGAGACAAGAATGATTGACTTTAAATCGTGGGGAAACTTGAGGGCATAATCCAAAGTGACCTGACCGCCGAACGAGTGACCCGAGAGGATGAAATGACTGAGCTTTAGTTTTTGGGTAAAAGCTTTGACGAATAGGGTGTATTCGGGGATGTTGGGGTCGTTGGGAAGGGGTGCAGTAGAACCGAAGCTGGGCAAATCGAGGAGAATGATTCGTAGATTTGGGCTTAATTGTTTGGCGATGGGGATCCAAAATTGTAGAGATGATCCCCAGCCGTGTAGGATAACGAGAGTGTTTACTTGTTCGGGGTTGAATACTTCGTAGTTTGTCAGAACGCCGTCGACCACTGTTTGCATTGAATTGATTATATCTAGAAAAAACTCTAAAACTCTAAATCTCAAAAAAACGAGGTGTTGGAGTGGTAGAATTATGCCTATGGCGAGCTACGATTTTAAGTCAACAGAAAAGAAGTGGGCGGAGAAGTATGAGGAATTCGATGGCAATAAAGGTGTAGATTTTGAGAACGACCGAGAAAAATTCTATATGCTAACCGAGTTTCCTTATCCATCCGGATCAGGCCTCCATGTGGGTCATGCCTTTGCCATGACGGCGGCGGATGTCTATGCTCGATTTCAGCGAATGCAGGGAAAAAATGTGATGTTTCCCATGGGATGGGATGCTTTTGGATTACCCACCGAAAACTACGCTATCAAAAGCGGCCGGAAACCTCAAGAAATTACAAAGGAGGTAACAAACACTTTCCACGAACAAATGAAGAAGTTGGGTTTTTCTTTTGATTGGGACCGTGAAGTGAATACAACTTTACCGGAATACTATAAGTGGACTCAGTGGATATTTACTAAACTTTTTGAAAAAGGGCTGGCTGAAAAGCAGGAAATGCCAATTAACTGGTGTCCTAAGGACAAGATAGGTTTGGCCAATGAAGAGGTGGTTGACGGGAAGTGCGAGAGATGTGGGACTGAAACAGCAAAAAGAACCATTTCTCAGTGGGTAGTAAAAATAACAGACTATGCCGACAGACTAATTAACGGTCTCCTCGACACGGAGTTTATTGAAAAGGTCAAGGCTGCTCAAATAAACTGGATTGGAAAAAAAGAAGGGATAAATATTGATTTTGAGATAGAGAACTCTGTCCACAAAATACAGTGCTTTACAAAATTTCCTGAAACTATTTATGGCGTGACCTGGATTGCCATTGCGCCGGAACATCCTTTGGTGGCAGAGATCGTTTCAGAGAGTCACAGCACTTCGGTGTCCCAAGAGGTTTCGCAATACTTAAAGGAAACAAAAAAGAAAAGTGAGTTTGAGAGGACCAGCGGGGTGTCTGAGAAGACGGGAGTTTTTACCGGCGCCTACGCGATCAATCCGGTAAATGGAAAAAGAATACCAATTTGGATTGGGGACTACGTGTTGGCAAATTTTGGTACAGGGGCGGTGATGGGAGTGGCGGCTCATGATAAACGGGACTATATGTTCGCAGAGAAATATGGCCTGGATATTGTCCAAGTGGAAGTGCCACCTGAAGATCCGGCATATTTGATCGATAGCTACGAAAAAGTAATTGAGGATGGATTGATGGTAAACTCGGGGAAGTTCAACGGGATGAAAGCCCGGGAGGAGGCGTTTGGAGCAGTGAGTAATTGGATGATTGAGAACGAATGGGCAACCAAGAAAGTTGAGTATCATTTGAGGGATTGGATATTTAGCAGACAGCATTACTGGGGTGAGCCGATCCCTATGGTTTTTTGTGAGAAAGATGGTTGGGTAAGTATACCGGCGACAGATTTGCCGGTAGTGTTGCCGGAAGTGGAGAAATATTTACCAACCGATACGGGCGAGTCACCACTAGCCAACATTAAGGAGTGGGTGGAAACAACCTGTCCGAAGTGTGGAGAGAAAGCTAAACGAGAAACTGATACGATGCCAAACTGGGCCGGAAGCGATTGGTACTTTTTGAGGTATTGTGACCCCCATAACACAGATGTCTTAGCAGATGAGAAAAAAATGGAGTTCTGGTTGCCGGTGGATGTTTACGTGGGCGGAGACGAACATAATACTTTACATTTGCTGTATTCGAGATTCGTTTATCAGTTTCTTTGGGACTTGGGTGTAGTTCCAAAGAATATCACTGAGCCATACAAGAAGAGAATATCCCATGGAGTAATTCTTGGTCCCGATGGGAATAGGATGAGTAAGAGTAAGGGCAATGTGATCGTGCCAGACGAGTTTGTCGAAAAGTATGGAGCCGACTCACTTAGAACTTACCTTATGTTCATGGGTCCGTTTGATGCTACGATGGTCTGGAATGAGCGATCGCTTGTTGGGGTCAGAAGATTTATTGAAAAGTTTTATAACCTGATCGAACTTCATGCCGGAAATAATGAAGTATCAGATGGAGAGAGTGCGAAGGCAATCAATAGATTAATTAAGCAAGCTACAGAGGATGTTGCTGAATTTAAGTTTAATACTGTTATTGCCAGACTAATGGAGACCGTAAATGCTTTATCGAAACCTGGTAGCAACATTACGAAGAGTGATTTGGGCAGTATGATCAAAGTGCTATCTTTGTTTGCTCCTTTTGTAGCTGAGGAACTGTGGGCTAGGATCGGGGGAGGTTTCAGTATCCACACACAGCAGTTTCCTGTTTATGAGGAAAAATATTTGATAAGTGATACTGTATTGCTGACAGTGCAAGTTAATGGAAAGCTAAGAGGAACTTTGATGATAGATCCTGAAGAATATCAAGAGCGGGTGATTGAAGAAGCAAAAAAATCGGAAAAGATAAAAAAATATTTAGATTCAGGAGAAATAAAAAAGGTTATTTATATTAAAGGGAAGACAATAAACTTTGTAGTGGGGTAGTGTTTTTATAATTATCTGGTATTATTCTTCTATGTCAGATAAAAAAACCGGTTTACAAACCCTTTACACACCTATCCTGGTGTTGTTACTAATTGTGGCTTCTTTCTATGTAGGGAGATTGTCTTCCCAGGTGGAGGGACTGAAGAATAACGTTGCTGGAACGGATACGACGGCTCCGACACAGGTTCAAGCTCCAGAAAGACAACTTGATGTGGCTAGCATGAAAGCTAGAGCCAAAAAATTTGGTCTGGATGCGACAAAGTTTGATCAGTGCTTAGATGGTGGAACAATGGCAGAAAGAGTGGCAAGTGAACAGAAAGAAGGAGCGGCTTTGGGAGTAAGCGGAACCCCGTCCTTTATCATAAATGGAGTCATGTTGGTGGGAGCCCAACCACAATCTTCGTTTGAAAGTGTAATTGATGCAGAGCTTAAGAATGGGTCGGGGGATAAGGCCGCAGCGGCTCTTGGGGAAAGCGGTAAGAGGCTGACTATGAACCTGGCCAAAAGTTATGTAGACGGACCGTCGAATGCAAAAATTAAAATAGTGGAGTTCACGGATTTTGAATGCCCTTATTGCGAGAAAGCTTTCCCAACAGTAAAAGCGATTATGGAGAAGTACAAAGGTAAAATTAGCTTGGAGTATAAGAGCTTCCCTTTGTCCTTTCACCCAAGTGCACAGAAGGCCGCTGAAGCAGCTCTGTGTGCCGGCGAGCAGGGTAAGTTCTGGGAGATGCATGACGATATCTTTGCTCCCGCCAAATAAAAAGAGAAGAATCTTTACCGATCACCCCGCCAACCGGCGGGGTTTGGTTTATTGTATGGAAAGACTTATTCGACGACTTCAATACCACCCGGGCCGGACTGTACAGGTATTACAACCACAGACAAGGGGAAGTATTTGGAAATTGAACCGCCTTGATTGTCGGTGGCGGTGATAAGGACGTTGTATGATTTGATCACGGTGGCGGTGCCTGTAATGGTACAAGTAATTTGTCCGCTGTTGGTAATTGAGGCACATGAGCCGAGGGTAAGACCCGTTGGAAGTCCTGTGGCGGTCAGAGACAAGACGTCTGTGATGTTTGCGTCCGTGGCGTCCATGGTAGCCGAATATGGCTTTCCGGCAAAAGCCATGGGCAAAGATGTAGTGGTGATTTGAGGTGAGACGTTGCCCACAGTAGTAGGTGTAATAACAGAAGGAGTGGAGATGGGTGGAGGGGTCGGATTTCCGTGGATAGTGCCAACCGTAGGAGAGGTGCGGGGTGTGCGTGTGGGAATGGGAGTAACGATACTCCCGGGAAGAAAAGCTTTGGAATTGATTCTCGTAGCGAGCAGGGAGACAGCGGTAACTATCGGAAGAAAAATGGCGATGAGGATGATAACAATGATGGACTTTCTTTGTTTTGCGGAAAGCCGTTGGTAAAAGTTTTTGGGTTTTTCCAGTGAAGGGGCTTCGATGTTAACCGGTTGGAGCGGAACATTCTGATTTTCCATATACTATGAGTATAGAAGAAGCCGATCTGCGAATCAATAAGAACTCTCCTTTCGGAGAGCTTTTTTTAGTTGCCTTTTTCTAGTTGATTGGTGGCGGAACGATGGGCGTAAAGAGAGGTGTGGGACTTGGCCGTCCTTCATACACGGAGAGGGTGAGAGATTTGTCTGTCGAACCTCCACGATTATCTTTGACGTTCACTTTGACGGTATAAATACCTGTGTTTGCCGGTGTGCCGGAAATGTAGCAGGTAATTTTGCCTCCGGTGCTCAAAGAAGCGCAAGGACCTTGGCTCAGTCCAAAGGGTAACCCGGACATGGTCATTGTTAGCTGATCTTTTTGATTGGCATCGATGGCGTCCACGCTGCCACCGTAGGTGGAGTTTATGTTTCCGGCCGGTAGGACGGTGGTGGTTATTACTGGCGCGACATTGCTTGTAACTGTATCGGTAATGGTAATGGGTGGAATCGGGGTGATAGTCCTCGTGGGGATAATGGTGGTTGTAAGGGTAGGTGTTGCTGATGGTTTGGGACAGATTGAATGGTTCTTACACAAACCCATGACCTGATCCGAGAGATCTCTTCGGTTCTGACAAACGGATGTGTATACTCCCGCGTAACCGTCTGCACAGACGTAGTTTACCGTCTTGTAGTATTGAGGACCAGAGGTGGTGGGGCTAGGAGCTACAGTAACGGTGGGTGTGGTGAAAGTCGGACGGCAAGGGTCTGCATAGGAAAGACTTTTGATTCGGCTGTGTTCGCCACAAATAGCATACACTTGGGTCAAAAGCTTGTTACCAGACTGGCAGGACTTCTCGTCGATCGTGCCCTGATAACCATCTATACAAGTATAAGTAATACTGTAATATGCCCTATTAACTCCACCTCCGGCGATACCGGTGGGTGTAACGCTAGGAGTGTTGCTTGGGCTAATACTGGGCAAGGTGCAGGGCTTTTCAAACTTATAGGTTTTGACGGCCTCTTTGCAGATCGTTTGGCCGGTGGGGGTGAAGGCTTTGGGGGTTAGATTAGTGGTCAAACTGGCGGCAAAGGCCAACAATGGAAGGCCTATAACCAAAAGGGCGATTAACCATAGGGCTTTGATGTGCCTATTGGGAAGTTTTTTTGATAAACCAAACGAACTTGGGCCGTAAGAGTTTTTCATAATATAGATATAGAATGTAACAATTTTACGTATTTGTCAACTTATTAGGGCAAACGACTGGTTTGCCATCTCGATATGCGGTAAAATACGTGACATGAAAAGAATGGTAATAATCCTGACATTGCTCTGTTTTTTTAGCCTTCCTGTCGGAATTTTGGCAGTGAACTCTCAAAAGCCTTCTTTTGGGGAAATTGTGGCGACCGGTTCTGCCCAACAAGAGACTCAAGAAATTGATCTTACGGTTCCCAAAGCAGACGGGGACAGGTTAACGACTTTATTGGAAACTCAACAGGTGAAGGGTTGGTGGGTCGTGAACTCGCTGAAACTGGCGATTCGAAAAGCCGTGGCTGATGGGGTGTCGCCAAACACACTTGTTTTGCTTTTCCTCTTTCCACTGGTAGCTGCTTTGGTGGCATTTTCACGACAAGTGGTCGGAGTTAATGGCTTTGGAATGATCGTACCGGCGTTGCTATCTATTGCTTTTGTGTCGACCGGAGGGATGGTTGGGTTGGTACTTTTATCTTTCGTGATGACATCGGCTGTTTTTGGACGAATGGCTATAAAGAAAGCCAGGATTCCCTATTTACCTAAATTGGCCGTATTGATTTGGTTAATTTCAATTGCGGTGCTGGGGCTTCTAATTATGTCTCCGATGATTGGTTTAGAGAGATTAATGAACGTGGGTATTTTCCCGATTATGATTTTTGTCCTATTAGCAGAGACGTTTATAGAAACCCAAATTACGAGAAGCGTTTCGACATCTCTGGGGATGACAATGGAGACAATAATTCTGGCATTTATTGCCTATAAGCTGATGAGTTCGACTTGGATCCAGAATCAGATCCTGTTGCAGCCGGAAATATCGGCAATTTTGATTCTGGTGCTGGACCTGCTCATTGGGAAATATAAAGGATTAAGGTTGTCAGAGGTTTGGCGATTTAGAAAGCTATTATCCAAATAATGCCAAAACTATCCGACATATTGGGTCTAAATGCCCGTTCGGCTGATTACTTGCTGCTGAATCTGAAGAGTGCTCGGCGTAGGGCGGATGACAAATTACTCACCAAGAAGATGCTTAAAAAAGCCGGAGTGGCTCATCCAGGATTATTGGGAACTATTGGGAACGCAAAGGCTGCCCGACTGTATAACTGGAATAAGTTGAAAGAGGGGTTTGCGATTAAACCGGTTCAAGGGTTTGGAGGGCAAGGAATCGTCTTAGTTAAAAGGGCGGCGAAGGAGAACGGGGTGTTTTTGACAGTGGACGATAAAAAGATAAAAGTTGAAGATTTGATCTTGCACTCAATGGATATCGCAGAAGGAAAGTACTCACATAACAATTTGCCGGACAAAGCGATGATCGAGGAAAGAATAAAGATACATCCAAAGTTTAAAAAATTGGCGGTGGGTGGAGCCCCTGACGTTCGGGTGATTGTCTACAATAACATTCCGGTGATGGCTATGTTGCGCCTGCCAACGGATGAAAGTAACGGTAAAGCCAATCTCCACCAAGGAGCCATCGGGTTGGGGATTGATATTGCGACGGGAATTACGACTCACGGAGTGTACAAAAACAGATCGGTGAAATATTTTCCGGATTCTAATAATAAAGTGAACGGAATAACAATTCCTTATTGGAACAAAATATTAAAGATGGCTGTAGAGACACAGATTATTTCTAAATTAAACTACCTGTCCGTAGACATGCTGATTGACGAAGAAAAAGGTCCGGTGGTCTTGGAGCTAAATGATCAGCCTGGTTTGTCTATTCAGATCGCGAACATGGCTGGTTTGCGGAGAAGATTGGAGAGAGTTGAGGGGCTAGAAGTGGAGGAGGCCGAAAAAGGGGTCAAAATCGGTAAGGCCCTTTTTGCCAGCAAGTTCGCCAATAGAGTCCGATTCATAGGGGAAGAGAAGCCGGTGGTGGGTATCTTCGAAAAAATAAAAGTACGAAACGGGAAGAAGAAAATGGTTGAGCTAAACGCGAAAATTGATACCGGAGCCAGGAGCTCGTCGATTGATTATTCCCTGGCGCTTGAGTTAGGATTGCTGACTCCAGAAAATGTATTGTGGACAAAGAAGGTAAAAAATTCCCTGGGTATTGAGGAGAGAACTCTGATTGCCCTAACTCTCAAGCTTAAGGGTAGAATAATCAAGACCAGAGCGAGTGTGACGGACAGAAAAAACCTGAGAAGGCAGTTATTAATCGGGCGACGGGATCTGAGAGAGTTTGTGGTGGATCCTGGTCTGGTAAAAATTAGAAAGTAGAAATATTATTATGAAACATCTTATTGGTTCGAAGCCCGCCAAAACCGTACTCGGATCTCCCTGGAGTACCGGGTTCCCGCCTGCGTGCGGTTGTTGGCTAGTCTTCTGCACCTTCAAAGATGTTTGGTAAATGAATTTAATTAACTGAATATGAAAATTGCATATCTACACAGACTGACATTTGACGAGAGTGAGAAAAGGTTTCAAGACGAGGCAGGTGTTTTGGGAATTGAATTGGTGCCGGTAAAGTACAGAAAACTGAAACTGGTAGGCGATAAAATTATGTTTGGGGAGATGGACATGAAGAGCTTTGATGGGTGGTACTTTCGGTCTGTAGGATCGGAGTTGGAGTGGAGTAAGTTGCTGCAGCTCTACGCCAAGAAACATAATGTATCTGTAGTGGATGAGTACTTGATGACTGATGGACCATTGAGAAGATTTAAGTCGGTAATGAGCTGGCAATTAGCAGATGCTGGTGTTCTTTATCCTAAGTCGGCGTATGTAGAGAGCTTTAAGGACTTGGAAAAAGAGCTGGGGTCTTGGGAGTTACCGGCCATTGTGAAACTGTCGGCTGGTGGCAGACACGGGATGGGAACTTTTTGGGTAAGAGAGCTGGCAGACTTGGAGAAACTGAAACACGTTCTGGAAGGAAGGAAGGAAAAGGCAAGGTTGGCTAATAAAAAGGTACCAGTCTTCCGTGGTTTCTTGGTGCAAGAGTATATAAAGAATGATGGAGACTTTAGAGTTATGACGGTTGGCTATAAGTGTTTGGGAGGATTTAAGCGCCAAGTGAAAGAAGAAAAGTTGATATTGAATAAAAGCTTGGGACGGTCACTTGGTGTGGACTTGCCGGATGATGTCAAGGAGACAGCTGAGGCGGCGGCGAGAGTCCTTGGGGTGGAAGTGGCCGGGACTGACTTGGTGAGGAGCACCGAAAATGGAAAAGTTTATATCATCGAAGTAAATGAGGCCCCCCAGTTCAAAGTGTTCGAAAAAAGAACAAAAATAAATGCAGCTAGGAAAATATTGGAGTATTGTGTTGAAAAGTTCGGAAAAACTCAAAAACTCAAAAAATCAAAATAATGAAAAAGATATTAATACTAACCAGATTTAGGGGTGAGTATGAGCCAAGGCGGTTGGCGGAGGAGGCCGTGAAGCTTGGGTATGGCGTGGATAAGGTAAATTATGAGCATGTCCGGATTGGTGTGAGCAAAATGGGTAGACCAATAGTGGATTTGGGAACAGGAAGAAAACTTGACGAATACGACCTGATTATCCCCAGAGCGGCTACCAAACGGGGTGGTGAATCGATGCTGGGGGTGAAGTCGGTGATATTGGAATACCTAGAGCAGACGAGGTCGGCAGAAAGAGAAATCAAAGTTATTAATGGGGAAAGTTTTAAGTTTTTTCCCTTGATGGGTAAACTCGAACAAGGATTGCTGCTTGCCGAGGCTGGGTTGCCGGTGATTCCCTTTGTATCCTTTAGAGGACAGCGAGGTTGGAAGAGATATTCGGAGATTTTGGAAAAGAGAAAAAGTGAGTTCGTTCCGGTGATGGTAAAGGCCCGCTTTGGATCTCACGGTAAGAATGTAAAACTGGCTGAGACGATCGTACGACTTAATAAGCTAGCTCTGAAATATAGTGAGGGAGACGTTTTGATTCAGCCGGTTCTGAAAATCAGACGATGGTACCGTGTGCTGGTTTTGAATGGTGAAGTTTTAGGTATGATGAAACATAGACAAAAAGATAAGTTCCAGGTGCTGGCGCAACAAGAGGAACTGTCTAAAATTAAACCAAAGTTTACCAAGGAACAAATGGCTGAGCTGGAGAAATTGAGCGTCGAGGCGGTGAAGGTTTTGAAGGCAAACTTTGCCGGTTTGGATGTGGCCTGGGATGAGGACAGCAAGCAATGGAGAATATTGGAAGTAAACCGAACGGCCCAGTTTAAGTGGTTTGAGAAGGCTTTCCCTGAAATAAATGTGGCGGGTAGGATGGTTAGCATATAAAAGTAGCCGGGTTATAATATTATTCATGAATTTAACCGACCGTATCAAACTACAAAAAGAAAAAGAGGCGGCTGAGTTAGAAGCGAAGATGGCTGATATAGAAAGACGTGTTCAGGAAGCCCTTAGGAGGTCAGAGGAAAAAGAGAGGGGGATAACGGGTAAAGAGGCTCCTAAGCTGGATGTTGTAGGGGGAGGAGGAGAAAAAAGAGGGTAATATATGCTACAATTTTTTCATGAGGCAGAAGAGTACGGTATACAGTCCAAGTTTTCATAATCAGTTTGGTGAGAGCAAGGAAGAGCTGTTGAAAAAAGGTGTCGAGAGAAAAAGTGAGGTATTGAAAGACAAAAAGCAGGGGCAGAGTGAGTTTCGAATAAAAGAAGCGACGAAGAAGCAGAGAGCCTAATATTATTTGTTGACTTGGGTAAAACAGATAAAGATAAGGTAAAATATAGGCTGTGAATCGCAAAAAAGTAGCCGTTGGGATTTCTGGAGGTGTTGATAGCGCGGTGAGCGCCATGCTTTTGAAAAAGGCAGGCTATGACGTGGTCGGAGTTCATCTCTATTGCTGGCCTCCTAAAAGTGAGATAGAGAAAGATCTACCTGCCGGCAGACGGGTGGATGAAAAAACTCGAGAAGAATGGTTCAAGAAAAACGGCTGTCGGGCGGATGAGGATAGACAAATGGCACTTAAAACCGCTTTGGAACTGGAGGTTCCATTTAAGGTGTTGGATTTTTCAGAGGAATATAACCAGAGAGTAATCAAGTATTTTTATGAAGAATATGAAGCTGGTAGGACGCCAAATCCGGACGTGCTCTGTAATAGTGAAATAAAGTTTGGGCTTTTTTTGGATTGGGCGATAGAGAACGGGTTTGACTATATTGCGACAGGACATTACGCGAAATTGAAAAAAACTCGAAAACCCGAAAACTCGAAAACTTTGAGTAAAGAGTCCGCTTCTGTACCGGATTTGGTTTCGCTTTTTATTCCAAAGGATAAGCATAAAGACCAGACTTATTTTTTGTGGAAGCTGACGCAAAAGGAATTAAGCCACGTATTTTTCCCTTTGGGAGATTTGACGAAAAATGAAGTTAGAGTGCTGGCCAAAGAGGCAAAGCTTTCGGTGGCGGACAGGAAGGACAGTCAAGGGATTTGTTTTGTAGGCAACGTAGAGGTGCGAGAGTTTTTGGCCAGAAGGCTAAAAGTGGTTCTCGGTAAGGTGCTGGATACTGAAGGCCTCGAGGTGGGTGCTCACGATGGAGTATGGTTTTATACAATAGGTCAAAGGGGAGGGTGGCTACAAAACTCAAAAACTCAAAAACTCAAAACTATAAAAACCGAAATGGGAGATGTGACACCGATTTTTTATGTAATAGCGAAAGACGCCAAGAGGAATGAGCTGGTGGTGGCGGAGGCGATTGGGGCAATGGGGGATCAGCTTGAAGTGGGAAGCGTGAACAGGGTATCGAACACAAAATGGAACCTGAATGATCTGCTCGTGAGAATACGACATGGAGGGGAGTTGATAGGTGCTAGGGGGATGGAGATTGAGAGAGGCTTGCTCGTAATATTGGATAAGCCTGTTCGAGGAATCGCGCCAGGCCAAAGTGCAGTCTTCTACTCCCACGAAGGAGAATGCTTGGGTGGCGGAGTGATTGAATAGGTTGCAAATAGATTACTATGGGGATAGAATACGGCTGTAGGTTTGAAATTACAACCGCAGACCTTTCCTTTTTGCTTTGAATCCAAATATTTTTGCTCAATGGAGGAACTTTGGATCCGCTGAAAGAAAAAGAGAATAACCGTGCGAAGTTCATGCAGACAGGGCGCGGACGTCGTCAAGATCACGCGTCACGCGGGAACTCGGATCGTTTCCGTGAGTGGGATGATAGGGAAGACAAGGTGTTGTTCGCTCAGCGCCGTGATGCGCGGCATGGAGCCGATGAAGCATTAATCGTCGAAAATGAAGCCGAAGACTAATAATGATGCCCCGCCAGATGGTGGGGCGATTTTTTGCCCAAAATTGAGGCTATTAGTTGTATTATGGGGCTTTTGGGTGTAGAATTACCCAACCTAAAATCTAGTACATTAAGGAGTTAAAATGGACGAAAGCAATCAGGTACGATTTGTGCCTGCAAACCCCCACGCGGGGTACTATTTTGAAGTTCTGATCATAGAGGCAGGTAATGGAAACTGCCTGATACGTTTGGTTAATACCGATATCGACCATTTCCTTTTCCTCATGGGGGGTCTGGTCACTGACAACCCTGCCAGGTTTCCAATGAAGATCGACGGCGTGTTGATTCGTCAAAGTTCCGTCCCGGAAAATGAAATCGAATTTTCAAGAGGGAAGGTCTTGGGCTTCAAGGAAGCAATCGAATTTATGAAGACAAGAAGATCCCTTAGATTGGGATAGTTTTAACCCAGGTGAAAGCCTGGGTTTATTGTTAGTTGGCGGAGGTTGGCTAGAAAGTCAGAGCGATAAGAAGGAAGATTACCGAAGCAAAGAGGATTACAAGTAGCAGGGGAAGGTAACTGTCTTGTTTATCGGACAAAGTGAAGGATTTGACGGCTTTGACGCGTCTCGTAACCTTGGTGCTCTTGGTAACGGTTTTTTTGCGGGCAGCTTTTTTGGGCATAATTAAATATAACATTACTTAATAATTTGGCAATAAAAAGACCCTCGTGAGAGGGTCTGGAATGTTGTTAGAGAGTGAAGTGGTGTTCTGAAAGTAGGTCGGCCAGGGTACGGGGATTGTTCATGGGTACATGAAAGATATTTGATCCTGAAAAATTAGCTGGAGCCAGCTCAGAGTCGGCTGCGCGTCCGGAACCAGAGACTACGTATACGTGGAAGCCACGATCACGGGCTTTGATGGCTTCTTGAATGGTTACCCGGCCCCCATTCCAAACGATGACACCGGCCAAAAAGCCATTCTCACGACGTAAACCATCCATGAAGGAGAGATAGGCTTCGAGGTCACCATCCCAGCCCAAGACTTGATTGTCTTCCGGTCCGGGTTGGATAGCGCAGACAAAGTCGGTTCCCATGTTGACAGTTACGTTTTCACCATCCCCGACCATGAAACGTCCATCGTCGACGAAACCGAAACGTGCGGTACGGGGGAAGCTGCCCATCGAGATGTTGTTGTAACGGGAGCCGATCTTAGCGGCGACTTCGACAACGGAAGCTTGAATGGCACCTTTTTCGTCAAAGCACCGGGTACCTCCGCTCATAAGGATCGAGCCGGATACGTTAACTAGGGCGTTGTCGAAGAAGGGGAAGATGGCATCGCCATTGTTCATACCACCGGCAAGACGGATGATCACCTTGGCGTATGCCTCTTGGGCAGCGATGGCCATGGCTCGAGGGAGGAACGGTCCAACAAAAAAGTGAGAGCGCCCATTGCGGGCAGTGACTAAAAATGGTGGTCGTGACATTTACAATCCTCCTAAAGATGAGATCTTCTGCCTAATTTCTTGTGGGTTTTGGCAGACTGAAACCGAAGGATGCTTTTGTAGCCATGCCAGGTTCTGACAGTACTCGTCGGTTTTGCGACCACTGCCAGCGACTAGAATAACAGGCAGTCCTTCTTCCGCCCAGGCATCGATTTCGTGACCGGTGACCTCCCCTCCGTTGTAGGCGACCAAAACGGTGCCAAACTTGGTACGGTGGGCGAGGAATTCCTTGATAATAGAAAGGCACTCAATCCATTCGGCGTCCCAAAAGGACATCTGGTCTACGTTCTTTTGGAGGACGAGGCAGAGGTCTTGATTTGGATGAATAACGGTGAGGAAGCCGGTTTCCGGGTCCTTGGCAATAATGAGGCCTAGCCGGCTGTATTCGACGTGAGTCATTTTGGGAATAATCCCAAAAGATAACATGCCTGGATTGATACGACGGAGCTTGGGAGGAACCTCAAGAATGGTGGGGAAGACACGGTAACCCGATTTGGTATCTTTCGTTGGACAAAAAACGCGAGTTCCACCGTAGAGGAGGATTCCTTTGAAACCTGTGAGGGCTTTAGTGAGAATGCGAATACTCCGGGTGCCATCTGCTTGATTCATAAAACCGCAACCGCCAGTGAGCCTGACAATAAACGGTTCTGTGGTATTTCCCAGTTTCATGGCGATGACTGAAGAGGGCTGGTCTCCCTGATCCATCCAAAAAAGAAACGACTTGTTGGTCATGACGAGACCTCCTTTTGAAAAATGTGAATGAGCTTGCTTGGTTGCGAAGATTGGGGATATGATACCTTTAATTCGATAAAAAATCAAATTATGGGATAGATCGTGGAAAAAATGGCTGATATTGATGGAGGAATTGTGATAAAATAAGCCTACCGATTTGGATTTCGGTTAGTTTTTTTACCTGCAAAAGAATATCTGTAAAGATGCTCTTGCGGAGGCTCGGAAGGGCTGTTAAAATATCCAAGCTCGTTAACAAGTGAAGCAGCAAATAATTGAGCTGATTTCAATTATTTCGATAATTTTTGTCGTTTGAAGAGTGGTGAGAGTGACTTAAAATTCAATTTTTTTTGAGAATTTGATCCTGGTTCAGGACGAACGCTGGCAGTGTACCTTAAGCATGCAAGTCGAACGGTGAAGTCTTTAGCCGCAAGGCTAGAGATGGAGCAGTGGCAGACGGGTGAGGAAAGACAGGAATCTACCTTTTTGTGGGGAATAGCTGGCCGAAAGGCCAATTAATACCGCATAAGTCCGCAAGGAGAAAGGCCTTAACCGGCCGCAGAAAGATGAGCCTGTTCGCTATCAGCTAGTTGGTAAGGTAATGGCTTACCAAGGCTATGACGGCTAGGGGGCGTGAGAGCGTGGCCCCCCACAATGTTACTTAGACACGGAACATACATCTACGGATGGCAGCAACTGGGAATTTTGCACAATGGACGAAAGTCTGATGCAGTGACACTGCGTGTGGGATGAAGGCCCTCGGGTCGTAAACCACTGTGATAGGGGAAGAAAACCGACGGTACCCTATTAGAAAGCGCCTGCTAACTACGTGCCAGAAGCCTCGGTAATACGTAGGGCGCAAGCGTTGTCCGGATTTATTGGGCGTAAAGAGTATCGTAGGCGGTTTGTTAAGTATCGGGTTAAAGCCTGGGGCTCAACCCCAGAGATGCTCGATAAACTAACAGACTAGTGGGTGTTTGGGGTTGCTAGAATTCTTGGTGGAGGAGTGAAATCCATTGATATCAAGAAGAATACCAAAAGCGAAGGCAGGCAACTAGAACATTCCAGACGCTGATGAACGAAAGCTAGGGGAGCGAAAGGGATTAGAGACCCCTGTAGTCCTAGCCGTAAACAATGAACACTAGCTATTTCCCGTAAGGGGAGTGGTGTAAGCTAACGCGTTAAGTGTTCCGCCTGGGGAGTACGGCCGCAAGGCTAAAACTCAAAGGAATTGACGGGGAATCGCACAATCAGCGTGCCATGTGGTTTAATTGGATACGAAACCTTGAACCTTACCTAGATTTGACATGTAACTGCAAATCCCTGGAAACAGGGACTCCTTCGAGGGTGTTACACAGCTGCTGCATGGTTGTCGTCAGTTCGTGTCGTGAGGCGTCGGCTTAAGTGCCGTAACGAACGCAACCCCTGTGCTATGTTAAATATCCATAGCAGACTGCCACGGTTTTTTCCGTGGAGGAAGGAGGGGATGATGTCAAATCAGCATGGCGCTTATATCTAGGGCTACACACATGGCGTAATGGGTGGGACAACGGGATGCCAAGGCGCGAGCCGGAGCTAATCCTTATAAACCCATCCTCAGTTCGGATCGCAGGCTGCAATTCGCCTGCGTGAAGGGGAGTTGATAGTAATCGCGGATCAGCATCACCGCGGTGAATACGTTCTCGATTCTTGTACACACTGCCCGTCAAGTCAACAAAGTCAGTAGTGCCCGAAGTGGGTACCCGCAACCGCAAGGAGCGGGCCTCCTAAGGTAAGACTGGCGATGGGGGCTAAGTCGTAACAAGGTATCCGTACTGGAAGGTGCGGATGGATCACCTCCTTTCTAGGAGTTAAGGTCTTCACGAGACCGGATGATAATATCGCCACACTATTGGTAGGTGAGTGTCTAAACACAATCTACCTGACTCTTGCCACTCTTGAAACGATAAGAGCTTGCTGCTTTGCTTGCGGGTTTGATTAATCAAACCACTACGAACCGAAAAATCCGCTTTAAGGCGGGTTTTTTGTGCTCATTTTGAGCTGTTTGTGTTAGAATGTACGAGTGGTTTTGGGCGCTTAGCTCATCTGGTTAGAGCGCGGTCCTGATAAGACCGAGGTGCTTGGTTCGACCCCAAGAGCGCCCACACATTATTTAAGATGCAGTCCTGAGAGAGATTGAAAATAGACTGGAGTCTCTGGTTCTATTCTATAAGCGCACACAAAAAAGGCAGGAGGACCTGCCTTAGCGAGAACTGTTCTTAATTCTGACTGTTTCTATGCAGAACGGTTCGATGGAACCGTTCTGGCCTGGCATAAAAGCAATTTGGCAGTCACTCGAGTGTTGTCTCGCCCACGTGAGCCAGTTTTGGAGCACTTGGTGAAGCTTTTCAGAAGGGGAAACCTCTGTGAGGATGATCTCAATCCGGAAGATAAAATCATCAGGTTCATAAATCTGGTTGGCATCGAATTTTGGTTCAAACAGGTCTGACATTTTTTTACCTCATTTTTTAGGGAACTTTGGAGTAATTATAGTAGAATTTGGGAATGATAATAAATGTACGGGAGGCAAAGCTGTCTGATGATGCCGCTATAGGAAAATTACAACCAAGGAACAGTCGGGAAACCATAAAAGCCGGGCTAGAACGTGACAGGAGAGAGTCCGTCTTGGGGAACACAAAACGATTGGTCATCGAAATAGATGGAGCCGTCGTCGGCCAAGCCATTTTTGAAAGATTGAGCAAGCTCACCAGAGGTCACCGAGTAAGAGTGACGGATGTCGTAGTGGCTGAGGAATATCGAGGGCTGAAGCTGTGTACACGACTGTTTGAAGCTGGGGAAAATTGGGTGCAGAGCCTCCCTGGAGTGAATATTCTGGAGCTGACAGTCCGGGGCGGAATTGAGGCGGAGGAAATTTATAGGCATCTGGGGTTTTTGGAGTTTGGACGGTTAATTGGGGGTATTAAGGAGTCGTGGGAGGGAGGGTTGATTTATGATGAGGTCTTTATGTTTAAGAAGGTTTAGGTGGAGTGGAATTGCCATGGTTTGGGGTATCGAAACTCGCAATGACCGATTGTTATTTTGAGGCTAAAATGACGGTTGTAAAAGGGCATGCGACGGCTTAGAATTGGGTCGTGGGAATAAAGAAAGATAAAATACTACTTGTGCCTGTAAGGCCGGTAATTCAGGTGAATAAATATGAATGTGGGGTGGCTTGCGTACAAACGATTTTGGGGACCAGAGGGTTAAGGTCAAACAGGTTAAATCTCAAAAAAAGGTTACACACTAAACCCAGCTATGGTACTTTGGTTGGAGATATTAAGAAATTGTTGTTGGCTCACGGACTAAGAACGAAGGAGAGATATGAGGCCAAGCTGAGTGATATTGAGACCGAAATTGGAAAAGGGAGGCTGTGCTTGGTGGCCTATCAGGCTTGGGGTGAGAAGAAATATTACAGGAAGCTTCAAAGTGGCCATTATTCCGTGGTTTTTGGTTTTGAAGAAGATTATTTGTGGCTGGCTGACCCATTTGTGAAGGGCGAGCGAGTGCGCTATCGAAGAGGGGTGAGAAAGATAAAAAAAGAGGTCTTTGAGGGTCGTTGGATGGACGCAGACGGGCTCGATCATTGGATGCTCGCGGTTTGATAGATCTTAGATTTCAGGTCCCAGAAGTCAGAATGTAGGACTCGTAAAGTCATATTAAGTTTGGTATATAGTAATGTATGGATTTGAACATGGAATATTTTGATGGTAGAGATAAGGAGGTGTTGGATGTGATATTGCATGGAAGTAGTAAGGGGTTCGAAACATCAGAATCTGTGCAAAAGATTTTCCAGACGGCAAAAAAATTGGGTAGAAGCGTGGTGATGTTTAACTTTCCCTTCATTGATAGAAGTGAAGAACATCAGGAAGGACAATCGAGGGAGGAGGAGATTGAGACCTTGAAAAAAGCCTTAGATGTATGCGAGGCTGGAAAATATAAAAAAATCAGGTTGATTGGAAAGTCCCTTGGCGGTATGGTAGCGGCTGACTATTTGACTGCCCTTCCAAAAGAAAAACAGGTGAAATATGAACTGGTGATATTGGGATATATTCCCGGAGGAACTGATGTGAGCAAGGTGACAAGTAAGATCGTGATTTATCAAGGGGCGTTGGATCGATACGCAAGTGTAGAGGAAGTGCGAGTAATGGCGGAACAGTCCGTGTCTGAGGATGTACAAGTTTACGGAGTTAGTGGTGCCGATCATTCTTTTCGGGATTCCATGACCAAGGCAGCGAAACCATTCGATATGATATTAGAATTATTATTTATAAACCAGAAAGTGGAAAAAGAAGAACCCCCCGGATATTTAAGGAAACGACGCGTTGATTTTGAGCCGATAACACAAAAGTTTAAGTACGACTGTGGTGTGGCGACAGTGGGGAATCTGCTTCTACTGTTGGAAAGAAAAGACGTGTTGGAAACAGATCTTTATCGACGGCTGAAGCCGACTCCGACAGAGGGAACAAAAATTCGAAACATAAAAAAATTGCTTAATGAGGAAGGAATTGAGCACTTTGAGGGATCCGGTTGTTCGATGCGGGACTTGGAACTAATTCTATGGAGTGGTTACGTGTGTATGGTCTGTTATCAGGCGTGGGGAAAGGAAAAGCACTACAAAAAGCTAGACAGCGGTCACTACTCAATTGTGTACCGGGTTGATGAAAACTCAGTTTGGTTTATTGACCCGTCGGTAAGATCGGAGAGAGAGCCAGGTGAAGGAGTTGGAATAATTAGACGTAGTAAAGAAAGCTTTAACAGGAAGTGGAAGGATAAGGGGTCCGACGGGGTGATTTACAACCATTGGCTTCTGGCCGCTAGGTTACCATAGTCTAAGGATGTGGGGTAAAATATACGGATGCAGAAAGGTTTTTGGGGAAATCTAGATTATCCAATTGTGGGCTTGTCACCGATGGACGGAGTGACAGATGCCCCAATGCGCTTTGTAGCCAAAAAATACGGACTGGCCGATGTAATTTATGCAGAGTTTGTGAGTGCTGAAGGATTGTGGCGGATTCAAAGAAGAGGCGAGGTGGAACATAAAATTTGGAGAGACTTAATCTATGATGAGTCCGAACGACCGGTAATTGCCCAACTTTTTGGAAGTGATCCGGATTCCTTTTTTGAGGCTACAAAGATTATTTGCGAACTTGGGTTTGATGGAATCGATATAAACATGGGCTGTCCCTCACCTGGGTTAGAGAAAAGAGGTGGGGGGGCCGGTCTCATTCGTGACCAGGGCTTGGCGGCGGCGGTAATTGAGGCGACGAGAGAAGGAGTAAATGATTATATAAAAACTCAAAAAATCAAAAACTCAAAAAATCAAAATATTGAAATTCCGGTAAGTTTGAAAACGAGAATTGGGAGTGCCAAGCCGGATGAGTCTTGGTGGAAGTTTTTGGCTTCCCAAGAACTGCCCGCGGTGGCCATGCACGGGAGAACCTTCAAACAACTTTATTCCGGTGAGGCTGATTGGGAAATACTATTGAAAGCGGGTGAGATCATTCGAGAGAGTGGGGCGAAGTTTTTGGCAAATGGGGACATAAAAGAACTCAAGAACTCAAAAACTCAAGAACTTAAAACAGGGAAAGTAAATTTTGAAGTGGTTTTGAAAGATGGGAAAGAAGTTGATCTTGAAGGAAAAGTTGATGGGGTTCTGATTGGAAGAGAAGCAATTGGTAATCCGTGGATTTTGAGAAAAGATGGTTATACCCCCAGTCTTCAGGAAAAACTGAATGTTGCCGCTGAGCATGCAACTAGATATGAATCAACTTTTCCCAATATGAAATTTTTTCCAATGAGAAAACATTTGGTGGGATATACCAAAGGTTTTGATGGTTCTTCTGGACTAAGGAAAAAATTGGTGACGGCTGACAGTGCCAATGATGTGGAAATGTGGACCGGTGAGTTCCTAAAAGAACATCAGTAGGATTTATAGTTTAGGTTTATTTTGGTGGTTGTTTTTTGAGGTGATGAGTAATAGCATAGCGGTATGGCCCAAAAAGAACAAGGAAAACTGCTAAGGACGGTGAGTGTTTATCCTCCGGACAGGACAAATATCGAAAGAATAAAAGATTATAGATCGCATCACGAAACAGGCCAAAGGCTAGAGATTGATAACAGAGGTAAACTGGTAGTTACTCAGGAAGTGCTGGACATGGCTCCGAAGCAGATTATTGTTCTCTCCGACTGGCATTTGGGAAGTAAGGCTTCGGATCTGGAGGCGATGGACGAACTGTTGGCGTATGTTTTGTCAAATCCGGATGTACTGGTGATCTTTGCGGGTGACGAAATAGAAGGTTGGTCCAGTGGTAAACATTCTCAATCTATTGATTCAAAAGCAGATGCCGACGCCCAGACTCAGCTGGAGTTTATGAGAATGATGTACTTTGAACCTTTGGCTAATGCGGGGAGAATACTTGGTATGGTGTCCGAGTACTGGGCTCATCCTGGATGGATGGCCGAAAATACGATGAATACCTGGAGAGCGATGATCGGAGATCTGGACATAAAACTGATACAAAATGGGGGCACTTTAATTCTTAAATTTCCAAATGGTTACGAACACGACATCAAGGTTTGGCACAACCCCCCGAAGGGAAGTAAGTTTGACGAAGTTGATGGGCAAAGAATGGTAATGCAAAACACCTCCGAGAGTAGCAGACCAAAAGGGTCAGTGGCCGGACATATTCACAGAATGCAAGTGGCCGAAGAGGTTTACGCCGGTGCCAAACACAAGGTCTATTATGTATCTGCCGGTACCGTAAAGGGAACCAATCCGAATGGGCCAACCGACTTATATGGTACCCAACTTGGTTTGTCGAGACCTGAGCCTCAAGGGGAGGTGGTGACAGTTGTTCCTAAAAAAGGGAGACGTGAGGATATGAATATGCCTTCGGCAAACTTGAGACAAGCCCAAACAGCAATTGATGCGGTGACACTTCTCGACAGAGTGGAACAGCTGGGAAAAAGAGAAGAACTGCTGGAACTGATTCGAGATCCAAAGAAGGGTGTGGAGACCGGACCATTGATTTCCTACCCTACCGGGTCTAACAGATTGGGAGCAAGATACGTGGAAGATAGACCGGCGGGAAAAGTGATGGTGGGTGGGGAGACAGTAAAGAACCCCTATTCTAAAATTGAAATGAAGGCTCCATATAGCACTCTAAATTTGGATATTAGAACTGAACTTCCGGTGGCCCTGGAATTGGTGGCTAATGCCAGGATCGGATCGACCCTTGAGGGTTTTAAAGACCTGCAAGGATTCATGAGAGAGGTGGCAGAAAATCCTCACAGGTTGGTTCTCTTTCTGAGAAATATGATAGATAAGGATGCTGGGAGACTTCCTGATAGGATTGATGTTCTGGATAGGTTTGCTCAGCTAATTGGCAAGGAAGGTGAAAGAACCAACTATCAAACTTTGGCAATCATGATGTGCGAGTCTATGCGGCAAAGCGCTTGGAAAGGAAAGGTGGGCAAAGAGCCGGAACAGCTTCCGGTAGCCCCGGGTTCATACGTAGCTACGAAAACAGGAATTCCACTGATTCATCATTTGTCGCTTCTGAAGCTTTCTATTGGGCCCGGAGAAGGTAGAAAAACAATATATCCGGTGGTAACTGCCGATAAGGCGGAAGGTCATGGGTCCGGTTCTAAGCCGGAATGGGCTCTCCAGCGACTATACGACTTGCATATACACGAAAAACCGGGTTTGGTAGTGGGTACTCATATGCCAAATGCCGGGGCGGCAACTTTCTATGACGGCTCTAACGCTTACACTAAATTTCCGATGCTGGTGGCTCCGGGTTGGTGGGCCAAGGCGGTGGACTCTATCGGTAAAGGAAATGTGAAACCAGGGGCCGAACCGGGCCAAGCGGTGATCTTTATGCCAGGGAAAACGCAGGATGATTACCTAGCTTTTCCTACAGTATCCAGAGAAGAAACAGAGTACATGCATGACGCCCTTATGCTCCTTAAGGGTCTGGAGATAATGGGCTTAAAAGAAAAGGTTTTGGGAAAAAAGAAGTAAGTATCATTACACTGCTGTTCCTGTGCTATATTGATTTATATGACAAAGTTACTGATTGTCGAAGATGACCTCCTATTGGACGAAGCGTATCGAAGAAAGTTTGGTGACGGGTTTGATATAAGGGTGGCGACAGACGGTGAAATGGGTATAAAGATGGCGGAGACTTTTGCCCCGGATGTGGTGCTTTTGGATATTTATATGCCCGGTAGATTTAACGGCCTTGACGTCTTGAAAGAAATAAAAAAAAACGTTAAAACTGCCGACATTCCAGTCATTGTGATTACCAATCTGCCTGACTCGGTTGATCGGGTGATGGAAATGGGAGCGACAAAGTGTCTTATGAAAACGGACGTAGATTTAAATAATATTGAACAAGAAATTCAGGCGGTGATGGCAAAGAAATCTTAGAAGTATGCACCAAAAAGAGAGCTGGAGGGTATTTCTGATAGGAGTAGCGACAATATTTTTGTTGGGGGGATCACATTTTGTATATGGATATATGAAGCGGACGGTTGAGGAGAGGAGAAGTAGAGAGTTGACGCAGACTCTGGCTCAGATTGTCGATGGTATGGTGGACAAGGTTACAACTGCTGTGGACTGGCTTTACGATCTCAGGAGTATGGTTTCCTCCGAGACGGAAGACTCGACGAAGTGGCATGGTTTTATACTCTCTAGTGAATTAGATGTCAGGTTCCCGGGTATCTATTCGCCATTCTATGCACCAAGAATAGCCAAGGCTGATCTAAATCGCTTTGAGGAGAAACTAAGGAAGCTTGGCGGAACTGATTATCTGAACTATTCTGTATTCCCCAGGTCGGATAAGGGTGAGTACTTGCCAATAAAATATCTGCATGCAGTAGGTAAGGATTTAGAGGTCTTGATGGGGTCGGACCTGATGTATCTTGATCCGTCGGGAGCGTACAAGAAAGCGGTGATGACGGACGGTCCGGTAATTTCTGAGTTAATTAAGCTAAATGTGTTGGCGCCAAGCAGTAAAAGGGAAGGGTACATAATTGTCTTACCGGTTTATAGTAGTCCGTCAATAAAAGAGTATTCTTTGGAGGAGAGAAAAAATTTCTTGATCGGCTTTGTCGGTACCTGGATAGCTCCTTCCAGCCTTAGAGATGAAGCAGTGGAGTTAAGGGGTTTGCAATATAGCTTGATAGATCAGGGACGGGTGATTTCAACTGTTGGCTCTGTGAATGAAGTCCGAGCCTCGGTTTCCCAAGAAGTGAGAATATTAAACCGTATTTTTAATATTGTTTTGGATTCCGGAATGGCCTACAAATTATCCGGTATTGAAGACAACTTACCGAATATTTCCCTGTTTTTGATGGTAATTATCAACTTGCTTTGGTGGACTATCCTCTATAGTATGATCTCGGTTCGGAAAAAGGCTTTGGACATGGCATTTTTGGTCACAAAAGATATTCGGAAATTTAAACAGGCGGTTGATGGAGTCTCCGATCAAGTAGTTATTACCGATCCGGAGGGAAAAATAACGTATGCGAACAAGGCCGCCATGACGATAACGGGGTATTCTTTGGAGGAAATGGTTGGGAAAAAACCATCGCTATGGGGGTCGCAAATGCCGAAGGAATTTTATGAAAAATTTTGGAGAACAATTAAATACGACAAAAAACCGTTTTGGGGGGAATTGACTAACAAGAGAAAAGGCGGTGAACTGTATGAGGCAGAGGTTAGGGTATCACCGATTTTGGGTGAGCAGGGGGAATTGCTCTTCTTTGTAGGCATCGAGAGAGATATTAGCAGAATAAAGGCGGTGGAGAGAATGAAAACCGAGTTCATTTCGCTGGCAAGCCATCAACTGCGCACGCCTTTGTCGGCCGTCAAATGGTTTGGGGAGATGTTGATGGATGGCGATGCCGGCAAACTGACAAAAGTGCAAGAAAAATATGTTTCAAAGATAAATGAGTCAAATGAGCGGGAGATCCAGCTAGTAAATGCCTTGTTGAATGTGAGCCGAATCGAATCCGGAAAAATTATAGTTTCTCCGAAGCCGACAAACTTAAAAAAAATGGTTGAAGGTATTTTAAGTGATATGAAAGTGAATATTGCCGGAGAAAACAAAGTTCTTCAGTATACGATTGACAAAAATGTACCTGAAGTAGTGATTGATGCTGATTTAATCAGGCATGTATATTCGAATCTCCTCAATAATGCTTTGAAGTATACGAACGATGGTGGAAAGATAACGGTTCAGATATATCTGAAAGGGAACAAGGTAATTACTGAAGTGAAAGATAACGGTATCGGAATTCCAAAGGAAGAACAAAAAAGAATTGCGGAGAAGTTTTTCCGAGGGAGTAATGCTCTAAAGAAGGAAACCGAAGGTAGTGGTTTGGGGCTGTATCTGGCGAAAACAATAGTAGAGTCTTCCGGAGGAACAATCTGGTTTGACAGTGTCGAAGGGAAAGGAACGACGTTTAAGTTTTCTTTACCTGTAAGATCGATTAGACATAAAAGAAAATAAGAATATGGGATCGGTGCTGATTGTGGGTACACAAAAAACCGCCCCCATTTGGGGGCGGTGAAGGTAAATGACAATAGCTTACTCGACGCTGAGGTTGGCTTTCAACTCGGGGAGTAGATGCTTGCAGGCGACCACCATTGGATGTTCGGATGACTCAATCTCGACGTAGAGGAGGCGAAGCCACTCATAGTAAGCATCGCTCGCAAATTCGAGACCAGCACGCCACTTTTCTTGCTCCTCCGAGGTCAGTTCACCCCAGATATGTAGGAAGATGGGTCGGGTCTCTTCGATGGATTCGAAGCGGGAAACGCGGCTGAGAAAGTTCCAGAACAAATCAAGGGTGGAAAGACCTTCTTGTAACAGCGCTTCGCCAGTCGACTGACTGACCACTTCGACCAAACGGAGACCTTGATTGGCTTTGTGGGTCATGAGACGCTCCATGGAGGGGAAGCGGGCGTCGTGCTGAGAATACGCTCCGAATTTGAAGCTGCTGTTGGCGAAGTTGCTGATGTGCATTAAGGTTGAGGGAGCATTGCCGTCTTTGATGACAGCGGGTTTAACCATGACAGCCAAAGCTTTACCGTCAATTTCATAGAAGGAGGCGGCGGAAAAATCTTTACCGCCGTAGAAACTGCCTTCGATGTTAGCCGGGATGTGGCGGGCAAACAAGGTAACGCCATTGGTATCCAGGCGATCTGCAAAACGGGTCAGCCAGACAGCAACGCGAACAGGATGCCCCATGTTGTAGAACAGACGGTCGTTCCAGGTTTCGCGAACGTACCCATTATCACAAGTCACCTGACCCAATTTGTGGGTGTGGGCGGCGACGGCATAGGCCATCAAAAGCAGGATGTGTTCGGGGAGCAGATCTTGGAGAACTTGATATGCCTGCCAGGCACCCACTTCGGCATGACCCCCTTCCCAGAGGTTATCTTCGTAACGGGGTTTCGCCACATTTCCAAAGTCGTGAGTGAAGGTGCCCAACAGACCGGCAAAAACATCGTTTGGATAGGCAGTCTTGAGTATTGGGTCGTGGGCGATGATGGCTAGACCATCGAGTAAATCACGCCAAGAATGTCCACCACCGAACTCGTGGCCGACACCACCGCCATGATAAGGACGGAAGGCGGCGTAAATGGCGGTCATAATTTCGGGAGTCGGGACGAATTCTTCCAAAGCGCAGAGACGTTCGTATTCAGCGTCGTTCTCGAGAGGGCGGAGAGTCTTTTGAACCCAGTCGTGGATCATGAGCTGGAAGTCGCGATCAAGCAACTTCACTTTCAGCTCTTCGACAGTATAGAAATCTTTCTTTTCGGGCATGACAACCTCCTTAGGGGTTTCGATCGGGGTGGTGGTGGATTTGGGAAAGACAAAACGCAAAAAATCTGCCCATAAAGCGAGCAGGGTCGAAACAATATTTTTGAAAGACATGGGAATACCTCCTGGGGTATAAGGATGGATCCCGGATCAAGTCCGAGATGACCCCGTTTCGCTCTTTTGAGCTACGCGGGAAAAGCAACCGGGTTAACGGCGTAAAAATGGGGAAGGGGGTGAAAATACGGTTCGACGGCTCCTATTGTGGGAGCGCTAGTGAACGATTGAGTTTATTAAGGTCGAACCTTGTAAGTCTGTTAGTAGTTTATTATAGGAGTAGCATAGGCACAAGACCTATAGGTGAGGAGCTGACAGTTTATAGGCCCAAACAACAAAAAAACCACCTCGGGTGAGGTGGGTATCGGGAAAGATCTGCTGTTAGTTAATATGGGGAGTTTGGTTCATGGCAATGCGGACAGTGAATCCAGTATGAGAAACCATCATCTCCTATACCTGAAGGTTGGCCAACGGACTCATGAATCTGTGCTGGATTAACCTTAAACCGTGTTTTGCATTTACTGCATTTGACGGAGGACTTTAGTTTTTGTCCTTTGGTGAACCCGATGATCAAAATCAAGAAAAATAAGCATACGGCGATGGCAAAGATATTCTGGACGAACAACTCAAGCAGTGTGTTGATGATCATTTAGACTCCTTTGTGATTTTGGCTAGGGCTTTGACGGTCACGGCGCCCGATGGGGTAAATAGTGAATCTAGTTGTCGGAACATAGGAGAAGGAACGCGGGAATCGGGGTTCAAGATTGCTCCTTTGGTTTTTTGGCCTGTATAGAGAGGTGCAGTTGCTCATTATTTTTCAGTCGGCTAAGGGTATTAGAAAATGAAAAATGATAAACAAAGCTGATGGTGCGGTCAAAAATACATTTCAGGGATGGTAACAAAGTTTATAGGGTCGGAGACAAAATGGCTCCTTAGGAACGAAATATTGACTTTTGAATGTCGAACTTTATAAGTCTGAGAGTATCATACTATAGGGATAGTAGTATGTCAATATAGTACCTGATATCAGATTTGGAGGCTGAAGTCTGGGTGGACTAAGACTCGAGAGATAGCAGAGAGGAAGTAATTATCCTCAATTTGGTTTAGGATATAGTCTCTAAGCTCAGAAATGTGGACAATTTTGATTTCGATACCTACAGGCTTGTGGGTGATGCGGAAGTCTTCCTTTAATACTAGATTGGGGAGGTGGGAGATGTCGATGGTCGCGGCATAAAGATCGGACTGGTTGTTGCTCATACCGTAATCGGGATGACACCGGCCAAGATCGTAGATTTTTTTGAACTCTACCTTTTCGACCCCGAGATGAAAACGAATTTCGTTTTCGACCTTCTTGGGGAGGTTTACTATTTGGTTCTCGAAAATGTGGAGGTACAAACCGCCGATGGCGTCATAGACGGAGTGAGCAACCGAAAATTTATGGGAATTAGAGAGAACGAAGTGGGTGATTTCGCCTTCGCGTTCAAGAAAGATGAGAACGCGCATGCCAGGTTTCCGGCCAGTTTTCCAGCTACAGTATTCGTAGGTGAATATTTGATTGGTGATAGTGGAACGAACCTCGAAAACAGGCATGATCATAAAATGGCCGTAGCCAAGCTTGATCATTTTAAGAACATCAAGTTCGCCTATTTCGTCTGGCCTATCGGCTAGGTCGACGAGAAAAGGATCGTAATCTTCTGCGAGATTTGCCAGTTCATCTTTGATTGATTGGTCAGTATTTTTGAACCAGAGGTGTTTTTGGAGTTTTTCAACAATCTTTTTTCTGTTTTCGGTCATGCTGGATTTAATATAGCATGGCGAGGGTGTGGGTGATGGCGTCACCAGAAACCTTATAAGGTTGTATAGTGTTGAATTTGGTGGGTATGTCTGGTAAAATTGAACCTGAAATGGAAAAATCCGTTTTGTTAGAAGAACCTGGAGGAAAATCTGCCACGGCAGGTAAATCTCCGTCTAATCACCCAGCGTTACCGTTGGGGAAATACTATGCAATTTTTGTTAAATATACTCATGTACTTTGCCGTTGGCTTCTTGGAGATGTTTATGGCCACCCAAAGAACCTACTGGATTTCAAAAGGCAGATCACGCGCTGCGGCCCTCTTGGTATTTTTTGAGAGCTTCGTGGCCATGTTTGTGATATATCAGGTGGCGACCAACCTCAACAACAATTTTCTGTTGATCGCGGTCTATTCGGTCGGTAATGCAATTGGAACATACGTGAATCTGGAGAAAGTACCGTTTTAATCTTTGCTCAAGGGCTGATTGAGCACAAAAAACCGCCCCCTATGGGGGCGGTAATCAGTTCAGGAATAGTTACAGACATGGACAGAAAAAGGAGTGGGTGCAGAGAACGTCGGCGATGTTTGCTTCGTCTGGCAAGGCGAGGATTTCGTCGCGGATGCTTTCGTTGTCAGAGCAACCAAGACTCAGTCCTACCAGGCTCATGAAGACAGCGATCTTCATTTTTTCTGGCGCCTGGGAATTGATAACATAACGTGACCACGCGCGGAGTCTCTCGGAGATGGAGTAGGATCCAAAACCGGCTGCCTGCATGGCGGCTTGGACGTAGCCCATGATGTTATCCAGGGTAGCGGGCTGGTCGAGGAATTTTTCTCCGGCCTTGAGTTGAGCCTCAAGATCTTGGAGGAGCGACCGATCACTGGGGAGGGTGTAGTGTTTGGTGTATGCGGCTTCAAAACGACGGAGAATATCATCTAGTTGCATTTTTACCTCACTTAAGGTGCGGAAGGATTTGATTACTGGAGCACATTATACCCTATAGCTGGCAAAAACGCAAGTCGGTGGGATCGCCGTGCCCAGGATAAATAGTTGATTTGACAGGTATCTTGCTGAGTTTACCGATGGATCTTTGAAGGTCTGAGGCTGACGAGTAGGATAGATCCGTTCTGCCTACACCGTCGGCAAAAAGGGTGTCCCCTGTAAGTAAGATATTAGATTTCGGACCCGCCTGCCGATCGGGTAGGTCTCGGATCTCAGATGATTGAGACAAAAGACAGATAGAACCGGGGGTGTGGCCGGGGGTGTGGATTACTTTGAGAGAAGATCTACCGAAAGTGAGCATTTGATTGTCGGTGAGGAAATGATCTATGGGGGGAAGTTTGGGGGAAGTGATGCCGGAAAAGTGCTTAGCAGAAAGGTGAGCCTTTTCGTAAAGAAAGAGATCTTTCTGGTGTAAGTAAATAGGAATATCAAAATTAAGCTTAAGATCCAGTACGGCGAGGCAGTGGTCGAAGTGACCATGGGTGAGAAGGATAGCTTTGGGAATAAGTTTATTTTCTAATATATTGGTACTGATAAAGTCACCTTCTTCACCCGGGTCGATGATCAAAGCCTCCCGAGAACTTTCGTCGGAAACCAGGTAGCAGTTGGTGGCAATCTCGCCGACGGTGAGACAAACTATTTCCATAAGATATTGTAACCTTTGGGATAGTTGACAACTAATATGTTTTTTGCAACGATTATGGTAATTATTATTACAAAAAACTATGTCTAAGAACGCTTTGTGGGTTGTGGTGTTGGTAGTTCTAGTGGGTTGGATGCTTTGGCCGAAGGGTCCAACAAAAATCGTTAGTCCAGAGGCGGAAACAACGGAAGTGAGTTCGGGGACTCCGACATCTTCGATATCATCGGTGCCGACAGTGCCACCAAAAACAATAGTACTGGAACAAGTAGGGGTTTCTGGTCAGAGCGGTACGGCAGTTTTTCAAGGTGATGGAGACAAGACGAAAATTACTCTATCTTTGGTAGGAAAAAAGTTTGGTTCACCTCAACCATCCCATATTCATCTGGGGAAATGTCCAACTCCCGGGGCGGTTAAGTACCCGTTGAACAATGTAGTTAACGGAAAATCGGAAACTGTGGTGGCCGTAAGTATTGAGGACCTATTTGCGGATCTGCCATTAGCAGTTAATGTCCACGAGTCGGTGGAAAAATCTTCGGTATATACTGCTTGCGGAGACTTAAAATGATTCCAATTAATTTGGACAAAATAGCCCTGAAAAGCCAGGGCTATTTTTGTGATAAAGTAGCTTTATGAAGATATTTTCTTGGATGAAAAACAATTGGTTGGTGGTCTTGTTGGTCGTCGTGATTGTGATGCTTGTCTTGAAAGACTCATCACCTCTCGCAGAACTCCGTAGCCAAAACATGGATAGTGTGGGAATTTCTTTAAATTATCCATCTCAGGGTGGAATGGCCTCAACCGTGAAATATGGTGGAATTAACGGCAACATAGCGAGGGAATTAGCACCCGTAACAGCCGATCAGCGGAAGGTGATTCAGAATACAAACATGTCGATGCTAGTTAAAGATGTTTCCGAATCGATTAAGGGTATCGAGAGTATAGCGATCGAGGTGGGTGGATTTATGGTGGACAAGTCTCTGACCAAACCTGAAGGCGCGGCCAGTGGACATATTACTCTGCGAGTCCCGACAGAAAAGAGAGAACTGTCGCTCGATAAAATTCGAGTGTTGGGTGTACGAGTGGTGTCGGAGAATGTTTATGGAGATGATGTAACCGATCAGTTTGTGGACACGGCGACAAGAATAGCCAGTTTGGAAAAAGTGAAGACCCAAATGGAATCAATTATGGGACAGGCGACCGAAGTACAAGATCTGATGAATGTGCAGATGCAGATAAATAACATTCAGGAGCAGATTGATAGCTTGAAAGGCCGGCAGAACTATCTCGAGCAGACAGCTAAATTGACCAGAATTGCGATCAATCTGTCAACGGATGAGTTGGCGTTACCATACGCACCTGATACCGCCTGGCGACCGACGGTGGTATTTAAAACGGCCGTTAGATCGATGATTGGGGCCTTGAGATCTGTTGCCGACGTAATTATTTGGACAGTAGTTTACTTGCCAATAGTAATAATCATTCTGGGACTGGTCTGGTTGGGAAGAATTGTATATCGGAAGCTTTATATCCGTTGATTCCAGTAGAATGTAGTCATGAAATATAAATATTTTTTGTTTGATTGGGATGGAAGTTTGGCCGACACCCTACCCATTTGGTTTGAAGGATTTAAGAAAGTGTTTGCGAAGAATGGTATTCAAGTAACAAACGAGGTAATAGGTAGAGAGGTGATTGGAGATTGGCTAGGACCGGAACGGCTGGGAATTACAGGTAGCGAAAATTTTTTTGAAGAGCTGGAAGCGGAAGTAATTGACAGGTTGAACAACGCGATCTTGAATCCGGGGGTGTTTGAACTGTTGAGCAAGATAAAGAAAAACGGAGGGAAAATTGGGGTGGTAACCGCTTCCCGAAAAAGGTGGGTGAAGGGAGCGTTGAGGAAAAATAACCTACGGGATTTGGTGGATGTGTTTCTGGGGAAAGAGGACGTGGAATATGTGAAACCGGATCCGGAAGGTGTTTTGAAAGCTCTGGGGCTGATGCAAGGTAAAACAAATGAGGCTTTGATGGTGGGAGATAACGAGAAAGACATCGTGGCAGGTAAACGAGCAGGGGTGGATACGGGTATATATTTTCCCAGCAGATATGAAGAATATTACACTAGGGATAAACAACTTGGTCTGGGAGCAAACTACATAATACAAGACTTTGGAGAGATGGAAAAGTTTTTATGAAAAACCCCACCAGTTAGGTGGGGTAAAGAACTATTTGGGGACGATTTGTAAACACACATTTTTAGTTACGGACACCAACCCGTTTAGTTCGAGAGCCTGGACGAGCCGAAAAAGTTGCCAGCCTTCGAAGTGTAAAGACGAAACCAAGAAAAGTTCACCGAGCAACTGTCCGGATCTGACAAAACCGTATTGTTTGTCTTTCGCATCAAGCTGTTTACACCAAGAGCTGAAAGTACTGATGGCGTGCTCCAAATCTTTTTCGGTGGAGAACAAAATTGACAGTGTCAGGCGATAGATAACTTTGTCAGGCATGAATCCTCCAAGTTTTAAGGTTCTTTTGGTTATTTTACTCTATAGAGGTAATTTGACTGGGGAATACTCTGTTGCTAAAGTTAAAGTATGAATAAAAGTGAGTTGGATGCATTTATCAGATGGATTCTGGGTGGCCTCATGGTACTTGGAGCTCTGTACTTCTTCCCATGGGGTGATATTACTTGGGGGAGAGTGATTATGAAGAGTGAGGCAGTAGTAACGGTAACGGGATATGCGGAGTCGGATGAGAAAAATCAGATAGCTATGTTTTCGGCCAGTGTAAACGCGATCAACGATAAAAAAGAGTTGGCGGTCAACGAGGTCAACACAAAGATGGCGGCCATCATCAAGGCGGTGAAAGAGCTAGGAGTTGCGGAGGGAGATATAGAAACTCAACAGATAAATACGTACCAGATGCAGGAGAGGGCTGAGATCATGATATATCCACCTCAGCCCGGCAAGGTGGTGATGGGTCAGTGGAGCGCGAATAACTCAATCGGAATCACTCTTAGAGATGTGGCAAAGGCCGGACAATTGACAGATTTGCTGAATGCCAGTGGAGCTACGAATGTTTATGGACCGAACTTTCAATTGGACACAAGTATCAAAGCTGATGATAAGCTGATGGGTTTGGCGGTGGCTGACGCAAGAAAAAAGGCCGAGGCGATGGCGGCGGCCAGTGGAGCCAAGCTGGGACGAGTGGTGTCGATAAATGAGAGCGGTCAGTCTTCCCCGGTCTATCCAATGATGTACAGAGCCGAGGCGGCCAAGGCCGATGTGAGCGTGCCTGCACCGGTTGAGATTGGGACGACAAAGATCTCAAAAACCGTGACGGTAGTCTGGAGTTTGAGGTAGAATAGGGGCATCTTAGCTTGGAGGTGTAAATTGAAAATTACAGGAAAGGTTGTGGCTATGGAGGTTGGTCCTGAGTTGGAGCCGGCGGTGAGTGGCTTTATTCTTCGTTTTGCCTACCACAGTCCAAGGATGTTACGGGCAGATTGTCAGTTTCTGCTGGAACAGATTAAGAAGGGGACGAGTTTCTTCAAGAACGAACATTATAGTCTGCAGGTGTATAAGAAAAGTGTGGTGATCACACTGTTTAAGCCCGAGTCAGGCCACGCAGTGGCGAAGTTCGGCAGGACGGAGTTCCTCGAGTTTCTTAATGATCACCACCATGTGCCTTAACCCCCTTGTAAGAGGGGGTTTTTGTTGGTATAATTCCATTTGTCCTTAGCAGACAATATGAATATAAACCGTAAAGTGAGCACAAAAGCCCCCTAGGTTTTTTGGCGCTTTGGTTTGTATAAAAGTCCGCTATGGCGGACCTTTTTCTTATCGGGCCGTTAGCTCATCTGGTAGAGCGCTACATTTGCAATGTAGAGGTGGCCGGTTCGAGTCCGGCACGGTCCACATCTTGATCTGGTGATTGACTCCAAAGTGTAATGCCTTTAGAATCAACCACGAGCTCAAGGAGCTCAAAGTTGTTCCTTGAAAAGTGAATAGATTATGCAAGTAGATCGCACGAATTCAAATTCAAATTTGAAGCAAAAAATTATTGATTTATTCTACTCATGCAATCAGTGGATGCCTTGGCAGTAAAAGCCGAAGAAGGACGTTTCAAGTCTGCGAAAGTTATCGGGGAGGTGACAAGAACTTATGATCCGGTAGTGTCCGAATGGGGAAACCTAGCCAGATTTATCTGGCTGTTACGCGACGTAAGTCGTGTTTCGGGAACTTGGGGAACTGAAATATCTAAGTACCCAAAGGAAAAGAAATCGAATGAGAGCCCCTTAGTAAGCGACGAGCGAACAGGGGTGAGTCTAAACCGTCAATTTATTGACGGTGTTGCAGGGCCAAACATAACTTAACATTTCTGCTAGAAGAACAACATGGAATAGTTGACCATAGTGGGTGAGAGTCCCGTATTCGAAAATGGGAATGTTAAAGTTTGGTACCTAAGTAAATCTGGAGACGGCAAACTCTAGATCGAATCCGGGCCGACCACGGTCCAAGACTAATTACTTTTACTGACCGATAGTGAACTAGTACCGCGAGGGAAAGGTGAAAAGAAGGGTGAGTAGCCCTATTAAAAGATCCTGAAACTGATTGCTAACAAACAGTCGGAGCCCCGACCTAATAAGTCGTGGGTGACGGCGTGCCTATTGAAGAATGAGCCGGCGAGTTACTCAACACAGCAAGGTTAACCGATATGTTCCGGGAAACCGAAGGGAAACCAAGTCTTAACAGGGCGTGTAGTTGTGTTGTGTAGACCCGAAACCAGGTGAGCTAACCATGAGCAGGGAGAAGGTCAGAGAAATCTGACTGGAAGCCCGAACCGGTTGATGTCGCAAAATCATCGGATGACTTGTGGTTAGAGGTAATATGCCTAACGAACCTGGAGATAGCTGGTTCTCCTCGAAACATGTTTTGGCATGGCCTCGCATTTACGGTATGGGGGGTAGAGTGCTGAATGAACTTCACGAATAAAATCGTGATTTTCAACCAAACTCCGAATACCCATATCAATTGTGCGGGAGTCAGTACCCGGGGGCTAAGCTCCGGGGGCGAAAGGGAAACATCCCAGACCCACAAATAAGGTCTCTAAATATATATTAAGTGGTAAAAGACGTGTTATTTCTCAGACACCTAGGAGGTCGGCTCAGAAGCAGCCATCCTTGAAAGAAAGCGTAACAGCTCACTAGCCGAGAGATGCACGACTGAAGACGTAACGAGGCTAAATATATTACCGAATTTTGGGAACACGTAGCAATACGGGTTGGTAGAGGAGCGTTCTTGTAGCTTTGAAGGCGAACCGGAAGGTTCTCTGGAGCAGCAAGAAGTGAGAATGCCGGCATGAGTAGCGTAATAAAGTGAGAATCTTTATATCCGAATGAGCAAGGTTTCCTACGCAACGTTCGTCGACGTAGGGTAAGGCGACCCTTAGGTGAGGCCTATATGGCGTAGCCGATGGATTACTGGTTGATATTCCAGTCCTTGTTTGCAATCGTTATTAACTGGGGCGGGACGAAGTTGGATAGTCCAAGCGGTGTGTTGAAGATACATACGCTTAAATAGTAAGTCAGTCGCTGTTGGCAAATCCGCAGTGGCGTTTACACGAGCTATGAATACGAGTCTGCCGTAAGGTGGGCAAGATGGATGACTTCAGTTTCCGAGAAAAGCGTCGCAGTGAGAGTGCAAATAATCCGTACCACAAACCGACACAGGTGCTCTGGTCGAGTAGACCAAGGATAGCGAGAGAACTCTTCTTAAGGAACTCGGCAAATTAGCTAGGCGTAAGTTCTACGAGATGCCTTGCCCAGGTTGAAATCTGGGCTACAACAAAAGAGTATAAAGCGGCTGTTTAACAAAAACACAGGTCTGTGCAAAAGCGAAAGCTTAGGTATACAGGCTGAAACCTGCCCAGTGCCGGAAGGTTAAATGCGTGGGTGACCATTCGCAAGAATGATAGCCTGCAATTGAAGCCCCGGTGAACGGCAGCAGTAACTATAACTGTTCTATGGTAGCGAAATTCCTTGTCGGGTAAGTTCCGACCTGCACGAAAGGTGAAACGACTTTATAACTGTCTTGAGAAGAGACTCGGCGAATTTGAAATGGCTGTGAAGATGCGGCCTACTGGCAGCAGGACAAAAAGACCCCGTGGAGCTTTACTACAACTTGGCACTGAAATGTATGCTGTAACTGTTTAGCATAGGAGGGAGCGTTTTCAATTTATTGAGGGCGCGACAATGAAATACCTCTCTTTGCGACGTACGTTTCTAACCTAATCCAAATGCAAACTTTGGAGGGAACACTGTCTGGTGGGTAGTTTAACTGGGGAGGTTGCTTGCTAAAGAGTAACGCAAGCGCACAAAGGTACCCTTTCTCCGGATGGAAATCGGAGTGTAAGCGCATAGGTATATGGGTGCTTAACTGTGAGACATACAAGTCGATCAGATACGAAAGTAGGTCTAAGTGATCCTCGTGCACTTCGTGGGAGGTGCCGGGCTTAACGGATAAAAGCTACCCCGGGGATAACAGAGTAGTCGCACCTGAGCGTCCACAGCGACGGTGCGGTTCGCTACCTCGATAGACAATGACCCAAACATGTCGAGGAAATAAATTTGGCTTATAACGAAGAAGGCCTTGAAATGAACACTTAAGGTTAACATCGTGGGAAGTCGTCCGAAAGGATTGACCCCGTAGAGACTGATTCAAGTACCGTTTAGGTATGAGATGAGATATCTTTTTTTGAAAAAGATATAAAACGCCAATAAGAAAAAATAACGAGTGAAATAAAAAAAGTTATTTTTACGAAAGATATAGTCCAAACCACTAGTAATAGATTGGAGAGCACAATACATATGTAATTTCATATATATTTTGGTCGGCTCAGCGCATCCTGGGGCTGAAGAAGGTCCCAAGGGTTGGTCTGTTCGCCCATTAAAGCGCTACGTGAGCTGGGTTCAAACCGTCAAATTGGCGGCCCATTGGAGTAATCCAATTTGCAAAACTGACTTATATCGGTGAAGTCCTAATACACAATCAATCTGTCGTGTGCTAGGATAATACCGAGGGAAGTTCAAATCTTTTTGTCTATGGTTAAAAGCATTTTTTGGTCATATATCGCTGGTTTTCTGGATGCTGATGGAAGTATTTATGTCCAGTTGAAGCAAAACTCAACTTATAAATATGACTTTCAGATATCACCCTCGGTTGTCTTTTATCAAAAAGACAATGGAGAAAAAGGATTACCGGAAATATATGAAAAATTAAACTTGGGTCATTTGAGATATCGAAAAGACGGCATGGTGGAGCTAATAGTTTCTGATAAGAAATCGATCAGGGCATTGCTCTCTAAAGTCATGAAGTTTTTAATATTAAAAGTGAAACAAGCACAACTAATGCTATTGATCTTGGATAAGATGGAGGGAATCAAAACAAAGCAGGATTTTATATCTGTAGCAGAGTTGATTGATGAATTCCGAAATCTAAATTATTCAAGAAAAAGAACCGTAGACTCACAAATGGTAAAGCACCATTTGGAAGAAATTCAAGATCTGTAACCCCGTAGAGACTTATTGATTTGCTAAATCAGTAGATGGAATTTATTCCATAATACGTCGGTCTTCCGAGGAATCGGAAGGTGATATAGTCCATGCCCTTAGTAATAGGGGGAATACATGCGTAAGACAGGTTGGTCTCTATCCGCTGTCAGCGTGGGATTTTTGAGGGAGTTTGCCTTCAGTACGAGAGGACCAAGGTGAGCCATTCCCTGGTGTGCCAGTTGTTGTCGTCAGACGCATTGCTGGGTAGCCACAATGGTATTGGATAATCGCTGAATGCATCTAAGCGAGAAGCCATTCCCAAGATGAGAAATCCATGCCCCGTGAGGGGCGAAAGAACCCTAGTAGACTACTAGGTTGATAGGCAGAAGCTGTAAGCAACGTAAGTTGTTTAGGTTATCTGTACTAATGTTCAAAGAGTAAATCAAAAATTCTCGTGCTATCTTTTTGCAAATCTATTCACTATTCAGGGAATATCAACTCCTTAAAAAGTAAAAAACACAAAAAATCAAAAACTCAAAATATTGAGTGATTGATGATCACAAGGCAGAAAAGTGTTTCGGCTGGCTCAACACAGGTTGAATCTGCGGAATATTTTTCTGTCCGGTGATTTGTGCGGCTTGGAACCACCTCTTCCCATTTCGAACAGAGAAGTGAAACGGGCCAGCGTCGATGATAGTGGCTGAGCAATTGGTTGCGAAAGTAGATCATCGCCGGGCTACAAAGTGCCTCACCTTAGGGTGGGGCTTTTTGTAGCAAAAAAACTCCGGCGTGAGCCGGAGTGGGGTGAGTAGAAAACCAAGTTAGAAGCGAACCGGGATTACGAGCATGAGGTGGCCACCAATGAAGAGCGAGATAGCAGTGAGGAGGAGAGCCACCAAAAAGGCAATCGCTCCAAGCCGGTAGAGATTGTCTTCCCGCCAAATTAGGTAAATTGCTACCAGGATGCTGAAGATATAGCCCAAAATAGGGAAGGCATAAGTAAAAGCGGATAGGAGAGCGAAGGTGATGACCGCTTTCCAGCTTACAACGGGCTTGGTAAAGAAAAAATAGCTAACAGCGTGGACAGCGAGCCCGATGAGCAGCAATAAGACTCCGTTGATCAAAAAAGACATAAAGGTATGACCCAGCATGGTGCCTCCAGATGTTTTAATGTTCTGACTGAAGATATTATAGCTTATAAGAGTACGATTTGCCACAGCTTTGTGCATCTTTAGGGGTCGAATGGAGCAAAAAAGCCCCTCTGGTAGAGGGGTGTGGAAGCTATTTCCAGTTGACGGATTGGGTTCCGCCTGGTCCGGTAACTTTGACTGAAAGGTTTCCGCGGGTAAGACGGATGATCTGCCGGCCACGGATGCAACCGATAATGCCATTACCAAAGTCGATTTCGTAACCGACATACCGCCCATTCTCTTGGTAGACAGTAACCTCCGGAGACTTGGCTGCGTGGCGATACTGCACGGTGGTCTTCGGTGGAAGCCCAACGGAGGGACTGGTGAAAGACCCCTCAACGGGAGACAGCCCAGTTTTGATTATGTGTGTGCGGGTATGGCTTGTCAGAAGTTTGGTGAGGAAGATGGCGACAGGGGAAGCCAGCACCATAGCCACCAGAAGAAAGAGAATTTCCACAATAACCGGGGTTTCCGGGTTTAGGGTTACCAAGAGGATGGTCAGTGGAACCCACAGGCAAAACCACAGAATGATGGCCAAGGTTAGTTTGTTGTTCAAAGTACCTCCTAAGAATGAAGATATCTGGATATTTTATCACGCTATAAGACTAAAAAACTCCGGCGTGAGCCGGAGTGTGTAGCTTTTGATATCACAGACCGAGAAAGTATATCAGGGAAACGATAATCGATGTTCCGAATATGGCTCCTAGGAAACAGATTAGGATGATCCAGCCAATGGAGGTTGGTTGTTCAACCTCGAGGTTTGCCTGGGATGTCGTATAGACTGTCGCGAAACCATCGCTGAGTCGGTAGGTAGTGTCGACGGAAGGCTCCAGAATACATTCGAATGGCTGGAACTCGTCGCTTGCGGTCATTTCGACAGGTGTGCCAGTGCAGGTGTAGAGGCCTGAACTATGCTCGACGATGGTGAAGTTGGCACCTTCCGCCCTGACGATCAGGCTGGATCCTGCCTTGACCTTCATCTCAACTCCTTGGTTCCAGGAAAGATTCTGATGTGGAGTCAGGGAAAAGTCTTTGTAGACAGGCTTTTCTGCCAGAACGGTGGCACCATAAGTGGCCACTCCCCAGGCGGTAATCCAGGCAATGGCAAGTAAAAAATTCAGAAACTTCGAAGCTTTTGGCATAATGTTGACCTCCAGGTGTAAATGTTCTAGGATATTATAACACACGTGGTCAACTGGAGATGCGGCGTACAATAAAAACTCCGGCGTGAGCCGGAGTGAATAAAGTGAATGGTAGTAATTTTAAAGCAACGCGAGGGTGAAGAAAAGCAGAAGGAGGCAGATTACCGCTATCCAGGCATAACCATAACGGAAACTTTCGAAGGTGAGGGTGGCGGGCTCCAAAGTGTAGATTTCCACAGGGCTGTCCGACAAGTTGAACGCTTTACCTTCAGTAAGCTGGAAGTCAGCCACGAAGGCTTGTTCCGTTTCACCGGGCAACATCTCATCCGGCAGTCCTGAGGCAACGTAGAGATCATCGGTGTCAAAGACGGAAAAGTTGCCCGAGGTGGATTTGAGATAGACGTGGGTTGTGCCGTCACTTTGGAGGACAGACTTGGAGTCGTTATACCAAGTGTAGGTATCGTGAGGGCCGACGCTGATGGACTCCAGGCGGGGAACTCTGGTCATGGAATAACTAAAAAAGCCGACGAAGGTCAAAAACAAGAACCACAGAATGGTGTTCACGGTGGATTTGGACATAACTCTCCTTTGTTAGGGTGCGATGGGAGGATTATATCAAAATGGCTATGGGCTGTCTAGTTTGGTTGAGCTGTGTTTGAACCTAATTAGGCTGGAAGTGTGGTACAATTTACAGGTCTAAAAGACAAGAAAGGAATTTATGATAAATGAGCAATTCTCAAAAATCAGACGTTATTAAAGTAAAAACAGGAGGAAGCACCGCTTCGGCGGGCAAAATGTCCGTAATGGACAAGCTGATGGAGGGAGTATCCAGCTTCTCAGGGGCCCTAAAAAGAAACCAAAAAGTAGAGGGAACCGTGACTGCCATTAGTAAGAAGATGGTGTTGATCGACATTGGAGCCAAGACCGAAGGGGTGGTGTCCGGTGAAGATCTGGCAGAAGCCTACGATGTACTCAAGGAGCTGAAAGTTGGTGAAAAGGTAAGTGCCTATGTGAAGTTCCCCGAGAACGACCAAGGTCAAATAATCCTAACCCTCAAACAAGCGGCCGATGAAAACCGTTGGTACAAGTTTAAGAAGCTCATGGATGAGGAGAAAGAGGTGGAAGTTTCTGGCTTGGAAGTAAACAAAGGCGGTATGGTGGTCAAGGTGGGAGATATCCGCGGATTTGTACCAACCTCTCAGTTTGGCGAAAAACTTCTAGGTAATATGGAGTCGCTTCTAAACAAGAACTTCAAGGTGCGCGTAATTGAAGTGGATAAAGATCAAAACAGATTAATCTTCTCCGAAAAGTTGGTTTCCGATTCAGAAGCACTAGCCAAAAAAGGCGAAGCTCTGGAACTCGTCAATGTAGGCGACAAGTTTGAAGGAACTGTCTCCGGGATTATGCCTTTTGGTGTCTTTGTCACTGTAAACGTGCCTATGAAAGGGACCGACGAAGTGGCTAAGGTGGAAGGGCTGATCCACATCTCGGAAATTTCCTGGGAAAAGGTGGAAGACCCTAATGTCATGTTTAAAGTCGGCCAGGAAGTCCATGTCCAAGTGATTGGTATTGACAAAGCCGTAGGAAAACTGAACCTATCCATCAAACAGATGACCGGCGACCCATGGTCCTCTATTGAAACAAACTTTGCTATCGGTACCAAACATTCAGGTAAAGTGGTACGCATTGCACCTTATGGTATTTTTGTAAACTTTGATAAAGGTGTCGATGGATTGATCCATGTCTCGAAAAAACCGGCGGATAAAGAATTTAAAGTCGGTGACAAAGTGGAAGTATTTGTAGAGAACCTGGACGTCAAAGCCAGACGCATGTCTCTAGGAGTAGTGCTCACTGAAGTGCCGGTGGCGTATAAGTAAAAAACTCAAAAACTCGAAAACTCAAAAACTCGAGATAATAAAAGTTTAAAACAGGGGGGCGGGCAGGGTGCCCGCTCCCGGTAGAGAAGGGAAAAGGTAGTATATTATCTATATCAGCCCCGCCAGGGCGGTAGATCGGGTTAAAAAGTAAACAAAAAATATGTCAAAAACAAAAATGATTGTAAAAGAGGATCAGATATTAGTTGACGTGGAGATGATATTCAAAGAGATTGAGGCCGCCGATGGTGACTGGAAGAAAGTATGGGAAGAGTTTAAGGCTTACCTCAAAGACGTGAAAGGCGAGGACAAGTAAATGGAAACCGCAACAGTTTTTCTAACGGGCCAGGAGCCTGGTTTGGCGGAAACTGTGAATGTGGTAATGGAACTTCAGAAAATATTGGATGGCCGACATACTAACCCATATGGCAAGAGGGTGATGGAGCTTGGCTTTGGAGAAGAAACCTTGATGCCTTTTTTGTTTAATAAATTTGGTGAAAAAGTGTGCAGAATGGATCTGGGTGATTGGAATCAGAGAAACAAAAAGATTCATGCCGGACTGGTTCAAGGAGAACTGCAGTGTTTACCGATATCCGGAAACTCGGTGGATGTGGTGGTTTCGGTGAATATATTTGAGGAGAAGTTCGATTTGGCTAGAGCAATAGGAGAAATTGAGAGAGTGTTGATAAATGGGGGAGAAACCTTGCTAATAGTTTCAAGTGAACATTTTTGCGATGGGAAACTGAAACTGGAGACGTCACTAGAAGTAGTTGGGTCGATGATGATCCCTGCCTCAAATGAGCAGAGCAACACATGGGTGGTAACACTGAAGAAGAACTGAAAAAGTTTTTTGTAGACCGCACGATTGACAAGAGAGCATGTAATGTGTGAAGATGTGGGATATGGAAGAATCACAAAAAAGTAAGGAGCAAATAGCGGCTGAGTCATTTGCAAAAGATAATCGGACTATATTCGCTGACGAGAGCCATGTTTTGGTTGGTGATATAGGGGCAGCACAAGAGATGGCCCCTTTTGAGGGTATCAGGCAAGATAAAAACGCTACAGATATGCAAAAAGAAGTTGCCCAAAAAGGGTTGGATGAGATAACAACCAAGCTTCAGACGGAGGCCTATCTACATGGTTTGACAGAAGACCAGAAGTGGTACGAAGGGTTGATCAAAAAGATTGTATTCGATGAAAAAGGAGAGGAGAGAAATCCAAATGCCTTTATTAGAAAAACCGATAGGGATGGTAGAGAGTACTGGGTGTTACACCCTGTACCATCCTATGCTCAAAAAGAGGAGCCATATCCTGGTATGACCCTGGTCTTGTCGCTTGATGGCATAATTGTATTTTCCAATGATAAATTTGCTATAGATGGAAACGAAACACTTGAAGATATCCCCGGCTGGGTGGATTGGGAGGCTTTTGGCGATAAAATGTCGAAAAAGACGGACGAAGACCGCTGGGGGGTGGATTACATACCAGTATGGAAAAACGGCGGGTCAGCTCAGGTGCGGGTTGATATGATAAAACTGAGACCATCGTCAGCAAACCTGGAAGTTGTTATGAAGGCCGTAAAGTTTTCAGAAAGTCGGGGATTGGCCAAAATTAAACCCCCCCGACCTGACCCGGATGAGCTGCTGAAGGGGTTGATTTAATAGACGAGCTATTGATAGTCTGAGGAATCTTTAGCGATGACTATTTCCTGACGAAGAGGATGGCGTTGGGGAGGTCGCGGCCGGGGCCGACTTTGTAGCCGCCCGACCATAGAGCGGTGGATCCTCCGCTGTCAAGATTTAAAGCATTTTCCATGCCCATAGCTTTCAGGACTCTGGCCGATTCGGCGACGGTAACACCGTGAACGACGCCAATATAAACAGTGTTCCCCTTGCTGGCGACAAAACTGCGATTACCCCTCGAACCTTGCTTGGGGTCGGAGTTGCCGCCAAAAGTGATGCTACCTCCAGAAAGTAACAGCGGGTAGTTACTGATCATGCTATCGATACCCGTATCGCGTCCCCAACCGGAGACGGCACTGAGAAAGCGGATGTAGCCACTACCGAAGACGACACCCGGATTGTTGCTGTAAACATTATTATCCGAGTTGAAGTAGACTTTATCTTTGTTCATGAGCAGTAGATCAAAAGAATTGGTTTTGCCGGCACAGCCGGGGTAACTGGCGGGACAGAAATATGATCCATTGACGCCTGCATACGCGCCGGTGCGAGCGGCATAGCTGGCTAGAGACATAACCGGGCAGTTGTTGGCACAAGTACTAGTGGAGGCGGTATCGACGATGACTTTGGTGGAACCAAGGTCTCCTGCGACGATATCAACAAGGTAGTCGCCCAAACCTTCGACGGTAACTTTTTGTCGACCAAAACCGGAAGATGGAGGTGTAGTTTTAGCCGGGACACTGGCGGGAATGGCAACGAAGGCCGTCTGAGCCAGGGAGGCTAGTCTAGATTTTTCTTTGGTGATTTCGGCGGCAAGTTTTTTGGAAATATCCTGGGCGGTTTTGAGGTCATTTTTGGAAATAGCCGCTAAAATATCTGCCAAGAGATTCTCCAGCACGGTTGTCTTGGAGGCCGACTGTTCCCTGAGGTTCAGGATATCCTCGTACTGGACGAGGGTCGTGTTGTAGATGGCTTTTAGACTGGCAATTTCTTTTTGCAGAGTGTTGTTCTTGACTCTTTGGTCCTCACTTTCCAGAACGAGGATTTGCTGGGCCAAGTCTTTTATCTGGGCTTCTGCCGAAGCGATTTTTTCGGACTGAATTAGCGACGTTGATTCTAGAGTGACTTGTCGCGACCAGGACTGACGGAAAGCGTATGACATTACGGTGAGAATGATGGTGAGGACTACAACTAGGGCGGGCCAACCGAACGAAGTGGTCGTGTTTTTGGACATAATAACATCCTAACACGGGGTAATTAAAATTACATTTTGGAGACTTATGATTCGATAGTTGAGGATTGACAAGGGTGTGGAGTGATCTTATAATCTGTGGAGTTATGAGAGTTATTAATGCAAGTCAGGCTTTCTGGTACCGCCGTTTTATGGCCTTAGTTGGCTTGTCTTGCGATGGAGTAATAACGGAATAACAAAGTAACAACCAGAAAGACTCCCCAAGAAGCCAGCTTTGGCTCCCTGGGGAGTTTTTTTGTGATCAAAAGCCTATGGAAAAAATAACCAACACACCATTATTAGATAAAGAAAATCTGATTCGGGCGGCCTATGCCGAGAAGAAAGGTAGGGAGACGTTTGGGGAGAACCCCTTTACTTGCTATGTAAATATTGATTCTCCTGAACCAGACCTGTCCCAAATTACAGCAACACTGCTGGACCAGTTGTATGCGAGACCACGGGAAGCCTTTTTGTGGACGAAGGCGTGGGATAAGTCGATCGTGGGGCTAAACCCCAAAGAGTCTCTGGGCTGTCACTTGATGGAAGTGGGGGATGTCAGGGGTAAGCTGTACGTGCCGGTGATGACAACGGCGCCGGTGGCTGTAGAACATATGGTGAGTTCACTTCCCGAGGGAGATTTGGCAGTACTGGGAATCAACACTGAGGCCGTCACTGTTGATGCGTTCCTGATCTGCTATTTGCATTTGGTCAATGAACTGATCTGGGACATAACCATAGCTGAGTCCGGTGGCGGAAGACCGTTAGCTAGCCATTATAAACAAGCAGTGGAGTCTGTAGCAGAGAGAGGTTTTGTAACTGTGCAGATGACTGAAGAAGAAATCCTGACGACTAAGCTTCACAACCAGCAGACATCGCTCAGAATTTATGGAAGCATGGTTAACAAATACGTACCCAAGATAATGGGAGCGGTAATCAAATAAAAATAACATGGAAAAATACATCGAAAAATTGAAACTATCGGTGAAGCCAGCTGAACTATCAGAGCTGACGGTAAATAAAGAAAATGAAACGCTTCAAACGGAGAATCCGTTGGTAGTGTGCTGTATTACTTTGGGTAAAGAACCTCATTTGGGGCATCTATTCTTACTGGCAATAGCAGAGCAGACCAAGAGCGCTTTGGGTGGTGATTTGTCTGTGGTACTCATAAATAACAATACGGGTCCGAGGGCGGCAGGAGCCGTGGTGAGCTTGGCTGAGGCCTGGGGATTGAATCTTGCTGAAGCGGTAGAACTAATGAGCGCTGGAACTTTTCCGGTGAGTGAGGTGGTGGAAAGATACAGAAAACGAAGTGAGAATGTTGCAAACATACGAACGGTCAATGAATTGATTATGGCTAGCGGGTTGGATGTATTTTCAGTTGTGGCTCAGGAAACAGAGCAGGTATTGAAACAAGCTGGTTTTGGAGTAGAGATAGCTTCTGAAGCGGAGCTGCAGCATATATCTGGAGATCAGGTACACAAACTAAACACTACTTGGTCAGGGTCCGGTTTTTTGCCTTTTGTTCAGAGGGGTAGGGTAGTGACCCTACAAAAATCAGGTGAGTTGACGGCGACGGGGGCCCTTTTGGTGGCAACACAAACACTGATAGACGCTACAACGGCAGACTTGGCAGTTCTTGTGGATGATGAGGCGGGGGTAGGGGACACGGCATTTGTATTGTCTGAAAAAGAGGGACAAGAAAAAGGAGTGCAGATATTTGGAGCGGGAGTAAGTTTTGCGGGAAAGATAGCGAGTGGCACCGGGGGTGAAGCAATGACTATAAAGAAGATATTGGAGGAGTTTGGAAAACATAGACTAGCCGAGAAGCTGAAGAAGGCAGCTGTCTACCTGACCCTGACAAAGCCGATGCTAAGAGAGGAAGATTTGTTGTCCAAGCGTGGACATATCTTTGATTTTGCAAATAACGCAGAGGCTGTTACGGCGCTGGTAAAGAGTGCTGATGCCTGTGAATTATTCGTGCAACAAACAATGGCGGACATGGAAGGCTTGGTTGCCAAAGTGGGTGAGAGAACGGTGGTGAAAAACAAGAAGACACAAAAGTTTGCTGATCATCTTGAGTTCAAGGCAACGGCTCTGTTGAAAGGAGAACCAGCGAGAGTACTGGCAGAGTCAAAGAAAATAATTGATGGGGTAAGGCAGAACTATTATTTCAATACATTGAATGGCATAAGGAAGTTTGTGACTGACTTGGACACAATATCTGCCGATGATTTTATGCAGGTGGGCTTGATGATCGAGTGTTGTTTAGTTAGACTAGGATTATGAATAATACATGTGTCTTTTGTCGAATACTGAGCGATCCGAAACACTTAGACCATGAGATTATCTGGGAGGGTGAGAAGTGTGTGGCCATGAAAGTGATACACCCGGAAACGGAAGGGCATTTCATTGTTTTTCCGAAGCTACATGTCGGCGAGATGACAGAAATGTCGGATCCTGGTGACTTTTTTGAGCTAGTGGTTTTCCTGGCGGAGAAGTTTACAAAAAAATGGCGAGCCCCGGCTTACGTGCTGAAGTTAAATAATAATGTATACAAACTAGAGAACGACCCTATGCATGTGGGACATATTCACATGCATGTCATTCCAAAATACTTGACTGGTAAGACATAGAAACCGGGCTCCTATATGATGTTGTACCCGAGGTCGCGGATGGTGAAGTGGATAGCATCGAGAGAGGTTTGGGAGGGGTCGAAGGTTATCTTGGTTTCGGACTTGGCGTAGTTGGTTTTGGCTATCACGCCAGGGAGGTCTTCGAGAGCCAGATCGATGTTCACGGCACAAGAGGAACAGTGGAGGCCGGAAAGCTGTAAAGTAATTGACTCGGTGTTGGGGGTGATGCTGATGGTTTTTGGTTTGAAAAAGTTAAACATTTGATTTAAATTTTTATTTTGATTGTTCGAGCCGCGCAAAAAGCTGTACTCGACCTCCGTCCCTCGAGTACGAGTGCGGATCCGCTCCGTGCGGCTTTTTGCTGGCGCCTCTGCACAATATATTCAATAAAAATTTAATTAATAATATTGAAACGGCCGGTGTACATGCCCATGGAGCAGGAGAAGGCGAGAGGGCCAGTGGTTTTGGGGGTGAATTCGATGGTGGTTTCACCAGTCACGGGCAACAGCTTTTGAATGTTAAGACTGGGAATGGTAAAGGAGCGTGAACACGACTGGACATTATTCGTGATTAATTTTAGTTTTGTCAGAACCCCTTTTTTGAGGGTGATTTGTCTGGGGGTGTAACCGGAATTGGCTACTGTGATGGTAGTAGTCTGGACCTTGTCGCCCAGAACGGAGTTGCTGGCCAGAACCGGTTCGGACTTGGCCGCTGAGATAAAGTTTTGAATGGTATAGACGGAGCCCATGAGACCAATGCCGGCGTTGATACTGTAAATAGACATGCCAAACATAGCGGTAGCCGCGACAGTAGGGAAATATTTTTTTAACCAAGTGGAGCCTTGATTGAGAAGGAAGCCAAAAATGAGGAAAGTGGGAGAGGTACCGAGGACAAAAGCAAACATGATGGCGGCGCCATAAAGAGGATTTCCGGTGCCGATGGCGATTACTTCCATAGCCTGAGTGGTGGCACAAGGGAGGAAAACCGTCATGAGACCGAGAAGGGCAGGGGCAAAGACGGAATTACTTTTTGATTCGTTTTTGGCTAGTTTGGCCAGAAACTTGGGAGGCGTGATGACAAAATAACGGAACAGAGGGTGTAGGTGCAGTAGATTACCGGCAATACCAAAAAGGTAAATACCGATAAAAACTTCGAGCCAACCGCGAGTGATCGGAGAAAGGGTGATAGCCGAGCCGAGCAAGCCAAGTAGAGCTCCCAGGAGGGTGTGAATGAAAAGTTTGCCGGAGAGAAAAGAGATAACCGGTACCAAGTTACCGGAGTTTATCTTTGAGGAAGATTCTCGCAGGGTTTTTTTGGAAGAAGTGTTGAGGAACTCTTCCTCTCTTTTGGCCATAACCGAGGTCAGTAGTCCGCCTTGGAGGGCTAGGCAGGTGAGACCGCCAGTGGTGAGACCGGTGAGGAAGATGATGAGTAAGTTGGTGTTTTGCATTTGGTTAAATTATATTTTATTTGATTGCTTCCGTTAGGGCCAGGCCTTATAGGAAACTCATCCTTCAAGGCCTGGCCCTACAGGAGATTGTAGATTCGAGGCGACGATATAATAGTCTATGCTACAATACGTAGTATATGAAAAGCAAATTATTTGGACCGCTTGAGGAGCAGGTGATGAACATTCTCTGGGAGGCTGAAAAGCCACTCAAACCACAGGAAGTCTTGGGAAAGCTGGGAGGCGATCATGCCTACACTACGATTATGACGGTGCTCAAAAGAATGGCTGACAAGAAGATCCTAAAGAGGGAAATGTGCGGAAAAGCCTTTGAGTATTGTCCTTGTTTGGAAAAAGAGGTTTTTGTGAAGAAAAACTTGTCGGCGATCTATGGCAACCTCGTAAATGATTTTGGGGGATTAGCGATCTCTCAGTTTGTAGACGAGTTGAAAAATAATAAAGGAGATCTGGAGCTACTCAAGCAGTATGTTGAGGATAGTACTAAATCGAATGAATCATCGAAAACTAAGTAAATTATCGGACCTGTACTTTTGGGCCATATTGGCTCTGGGTATTATCTATTTGGCCTCGATACTGTGGGTGTTTTTTCAGAGTTCACCTGGGACACTGATGTTGATAGTTTATTTGTTCGACGCCAGAAAGTATGGGTACAGTCTCGAAAGTTATGGTAATTTATCTCAGCTCTGGATATCTCTCGGGTTGTGGCTACTAAGCTTGGCTTTAATATGGCGAGCTTTGAATGTTGCCTTAAAAACGGTGCAGATGGTAAGAAAAACAAGAATGTTTGTGGGTGGACTCAAGATCTGTTCGCAAACCGGGAAGAAAGTTCTCTTCGATTCAGCTGGTGGGGAGATCTTTACGGCCGGCTTGTGGTCTCCAAAAATATACATATCTAAGAGCCTTCACAAAATGCATGGTTCTAAGGAACTCAAAGCGATGGTGTTGCATGAACTCAATCATGCCCAGTCGAGAGACCCGTTGCGAACTACTGTGGTAGGAATGGTTGAGAAGATTTTGCCCAGTTTCCCGGGGAAGACAAAGCTGGCTGGCTACTTTTATACCTTGGTCGAAGTGTGTGCCGACAAAAAGGCCGAAGAAAGACTGGGAACAGGACTGCCCCTGATTACGGCTCTGTACAAACGATTGAACTGGGGAGACACTGCCATGTTAGCCGGGATTAATTTCTTTAGTAGCCAGAGCGAGAGAATTGGTCTGCTAGTTGGAAGGAAGAGGCTCAATAAAAAGATGGTGCTTGGCGTGGCCTGTTCGACTGGGGTAGGAGCGTTGGTTTTTGCTTACCTCGTGACTAAGGTAAACTTCTACAGTTGCCCTCATTTGACCTTGTGTTTGTCCGCTATTTCCTCGGTGCTGGAGCTCCACTGAATACCCTCTTGACAGAGAATGTTTAACCAACTACACTATGTAGTATGTTAAGCAACAAAGAAGACCGGACAGTCTCTACTTTCTACATCAGAGGTCTGCACTGTGCCTCTTGTGAACTGATCATAGAAAAGAGACTAAAGAAAACTGAGGGGGTTATCATGGCTGATGTTTCTTTGGATAAAGAAACACTGAGTATTGAGACGGAAAAAGATCACCTAATATCGGTTGATTTCTTGAATGGATTTTTCGCTGGGGATGGCTATGCCTTCTCAACCGAGCCTTTTCAAAAACAAAGTAAAACTAAAAATATCTCTTGTGAGGTGAGAGATGAAGGTAATCCTAATGATAGGTTTGTGCCTTTTATGGTGGCGGCTTTATTTCTGATGGGATTCTACATACTCCAAAAGACTGGGTTTGCCTCACTAGTTTCCGTAAACTCTCAATCGGCTTTGCCGGTCTTTTTCCTTTTTGGGTTGCTAGCTGGGGTTTCCAGCTGTGCGGCTTTGGTAGGCAGTTTGGTGTTATCGATGTCTAAGCAGTGGATGTCTAAATATAGTGAGAACGATTCCCTAGCGACAAAGTCAGAACCGCATATATTGTTTAACATTGGGCGTGTGGCCGGATATGGTTTCTTTGGAGCGATTCTTGGTTTTGTGGGTAACTTCTTCCGCTTGTCTCCGTCTTTTTCTGCGATGCTCGTAATAGCGGTTTCTGTGGTGATGATTGTTCTTGGTTTGCAGATGCTTGGGGTAAAAGCAGTGCAAAAGTTCCAGTTTAGATTACCAAAATCAATTACTAGAAGTGTCTCGGATGAAAATAATTTTCAAGGAAAACTGTCACCTTTATTTATGGGTGCTTTAACATTCTTCTTACCTTGTGGATTTACGGTAACGGCCCAGGCGTTGGCCTTAGCCTCGGGATCACCGGTGCAAGGAGCTCTGATAATGGGTCTCTTTGCACTTGGGACAGTTCCTGGTCTTTTGGCCATTGGACTAGGGAGTACCAAGATGTTGGCTGATAAAAACTCTTCGAAGAACTTTTCGACTCTGGCGGGGATTTTGGTGCTTGCTTTCTCACTTTTTAATGTTAACAGCCAGCTCTCGGTGCTTGGACTTACCAATGTCGGAGATGTGATTGCCGGAATTGGAACAAGACAAATCTTGGGAAGGACCACAACAGCAGGAGTAATAAATCTGGTGCCGATGGTGGGGGGAAAGCAAGTTATCAAAATGGAAGCATCGGCAAGAGGATACTCACCTAACCGCTTTCAGATTAGAGTTGGAGTTCCAACCATTATGGAAGTTACCGATACCGGCACCAGCGGATGTACCAATGCCATTATTTCTAAGCTGTTTGAAGGACAGATTGATTTGATTCCAGGACAGGTCTCAACAAGAGAGTTTACACCAGCAAAAGTTGGTGTCTACAAGTTTACCTGCTGGATGGGTATGGTTTCGGGGACGATCGAGGTAGTGGATAGTCAGGGTTCGGTGGGGACAGTCACAGAGCCCGTCGGTTCCGGAGCGAAAGGGTGTGGTTGTGGAGGTAGTGGTACGGGATCTTGTGGAGGAAATAAATAAATTATCAATTAATTATCAATATAGATTGCCACGTCACTGCGTTCCTCGCAATGACGATGAATAAAAAATATGAGTACAAAAACAATCAAGTTCTCGGTTCCGGACATGCACTGCGAGTCGTGTCCAAAATTAATCAATATTACCTTGGAAGAGATACCGGGTGTGGTAAGTTCTAACGCTTCCTTGAAGGACAAAACGGTTATTGTCAGCCATACCGAAAAAGTGTCTCCTGAGTTAATAATTAGCGCAATTGAGGAAACCGGTTACGCAGCCAGTGTTACAAAATAAAAAATATGAACTATAAACAAACTTCATTTGCAGTTGCCGACATGCACTGCGAGTCCTGCCCAAAACTCATTTCTTTGAATCTTAAAGGACTAAAAGGAGTGAAGTCTGTTAACGCATTACTAGCGACAAAACAGGTGGACGTGGAATACAATCCGAAGGCAATTACGGAAGATAAACTGATTGAAAACATTAAGGAAGCAGGGTATACGGCGACGTCGATCACGGGGAACGGAATACAGAAAACTCAAGAACTCAAAAACTCAAAAACTCTAGATAGTGAAATCGTTGATATGGTCCAGCCAAGTCGCGAGACAATGATAGAGGAAAAGTCGGATAGTCAGATTGCTTACCTAAATATCTCAGGGATGCATTGTTCCAGTTGCGCCGGACTGATTGAAAGATCACTAGTGAAAACTAAAGGAGTTACCGAAGCGAATGTTAACTTTGCGACCAGTAAAGCCAGAATAAAATATCAATCTCTGGCGGTTAGTCCAAGTGAGCTTAAAGAAGCGGTAAAAAGAACCGGCTATACCGCAACACTGCCCGAAGAGAGTGCCGGAGTAAGTGAAAACGAAAAAAGATCTTTGGAGATTAGGTATTGGGGAAGGAAGTTTCTCACCGGATTAATTTTAAGTTTACCGATGGTGGGTTTTATGATCTATGACTTTGTGGCAGGACTTCCCTTTGCCAAAGTAATTATGCCAATCAGTGGAATTATCTCTTTGGTGCTTGCGACCCCCGTTCAGTTTTGGGTAGGTAATAACTTTATTCGTGGGGCAATTTCGGCTTTAAAAATGAAAACCTTTAGCATGGATAGTTTGATCGCTATCGGAACACTGACAGCCTATGTATATAGTCTGCTTGAGTTTTTGAAGTTTACAGTGGAAACCGGATCGATTTATGGACTAAACGGAATGAAGATCGGGAATTTGTACTTCGAAGTAGCGGCATTACTAATTACCTTTGTGGCACTTGGAAAGTGGCTAGAGGCCAAGGCTAAAGGGCGAACCTCACAGGCGATCGAGAAATTGATGGGGCTGGCTCCTAAAACCGCGAGAGTCATGCGTAATGGAATGCCTGAGGATCTGCCGATAGAAAAGGTAGTAGTGGGTGATATTGTTCTGGTCCGGCCCGGCGAAAGAGTACCGGTCGATGGCGTGATTGTGACCGGCAATAGTGCGGTAGATGAGTCGGCTCTAACAGGGGAAAGTATTCCGGTGGAGAAACAGATGGGAAGTAAAGTGTATACCGCCACAATTAATAAAACAGGTAGTTTTGAGTTCCAGGTAAGTAAAGTCGGTGCCGATACGGTTCTTTCTCAGATTGTGAGACTGATTGAAGATGCGCAGGGATCAAAAGCTCCGATACAAGGATTTGCCGACAAAATCTCAGCTATCTTTGTCCCGGTCGTGATTGGTATCGCTCTGCTGACTTTTGCGGTGTGGTACTTTCTTCTCGGCATGCCACTAACCTTTGCCCTGCTGGCCTTTGTGTCGGTGATTGTGATCGCTTGCCCATGCGCTTTGGGTCTTGCGACACCAACAGCCATTATGGTGGCGACAGGTAAGGGTGCGGAGCTGGGAATATTAATCAAAGGCGGAGAGCCTCTGGAGACGGCCTGCAAGATTGACGCGATTGTGTTTGATAAAACGGGAACTCTGACAAAAGGGAAACCGGAAGTGACTAACTTTATTAATTATTCCAATAAAGCCGAACAGGAAATCTTGACGGTGCTGAATGCTGTCGAAGCCAAGTCGGAACATCCACTGGCAGCTGCCATTGTGGATTACTGCAAGACAAGAATCTCTTCAGTGGATTTGCAAACTCCCGTGGAATCCTTCCAAGCAATTCCGGGACACGGAGTAGAAGCCGTCATTGCCGGACAGACTTACTATATCGGCAACAGAAGACTGATGGAGTCGAAGAAAGTCCAAGCCTTCTCCTTTATGGATCTGGAAAGACTGGAAGAAGATGGTAAGACAGCCATGCTGATTGCCAACAAAGAACAGATCTTAGGAATTATCGCGGTCGCAGATCAGGTAAAAGAATCCACTGCCGAAGTAGTCAAAAAACTACAAGACAAAGGGATTGAAGTTTACATGATCACGGGGGATAACCGAAGGACAGCGAATGCGATTGCCAAGCAGATAGGTATTACCAACGTGCTCGCAGAAGTGTTGCCACAGAATAAGGCCGAGGAAGTTAAAAAACTTCAAGGGCTGGGTAAAACCGTGGCGATGGTGGGGGACGGAATCAATGACTCACCCGCTTTGGTGCAGGCCGATCTGGGGATTGCCATGGCGTCAGGCGCGGACATTGCTCTGGAGTCCGGTGGAATAATCATTATGAACAATGATTTGAATGGAGTCCTGACAGCCATCAAACTCAGTGAAGAAACTGTCGATAAGATCAGACAAAACATGTTCTTCGCTTTGTTCTACAACGTTCTGGGAATCCCGGTGGCCGCCAGAATCTTTGCCGGAATTGGTCTGATACTCAAACCGGAGCTGGCGGGACTGGCCATGACACTGTCGTCCGTGTCGGTCGTAAGTAACTCACTAGTGTTAAAAAGATTTAATCCGAAGGGATGGAACCTGTTATCAAAACTGGCTCCGGTAGTGATGACCGCCGCCTTCCTGTTTATCTTCTGGCAGTTTGCCACGATCTCGACAAAAGAAAATATGGGTGTGGTGAAGACTTATGCCCAGACGCAGCCGGGAATAAATACTTTGATAGTTCAGCTTTTGACTGCAGGAGAATCAAGGGTGCTGATTACTGAGGAAGGACAGACAAAGATGTTCTTGAGTGCCGGTACGGTGAATGGAAACATTAAAGTAGCCGAGGGCGGTTTGGATATGTCGGGTGAAGTTCCGGGAATCGTGATTGGTAGTAAGGAGGCCGAGATGATGAGAGAAGAAAAATTATTTGGAAAAGTCGGTGACACTATCGATAACTTCTTTGGAGTGCCCAAGGTAAGAATAGCGGGAATCCTAGCTCCTACCAATACAATTTTGGACGAGTATCACTTGATGGGTAAAGAGGCATTTGCTAAAGTCGACGGATCTGACCTGGTCGTAGCCCAGACTCCTTATGATGAGCTGAAACTGTTCTACATTCTGGACGGGAAGAATACTCCTGAACAGCTTAAGGGAATAGTGGATCCGTATAAGCTGAGTTACAACATTGAAGGTAAGAGATTCCTGCCGATTTATATTGGTTACAATGAAGCAGCCATGATGAAGAAGGAGAAACTGTTTACAAACAACCAAGATAGAATAACCGGACTCTTTGGCAGTGATGTGCTAGTTGCCGGGGTAGCCAAAAAGAACTTTACGGTTCTGGATGAGATGCACTTTGTGTCGAAAGAGTTCAAGGAAAATTATTTTAAATTGGTACAAAACCAAACTAAATGATCCGGTACCCTGCAGGGCCAGGCCCTGCAGGGGGGAGGTGACTGGTGTTTATAATTGTGGTATATGCCACAAAAAAACAGTCGAAAGGAATATGGGGCTGGTGGGTATTACCATATCTTTAATCGAGGAGTGGAGAAGCGGGCGATTTTTCTTGATGAGCAAGATTACAAGGTCTTCCTAGGATATATGAAATTTTATCTCGAGATGCCCATCCTGCAGGGCCAGGCCCTGCAGGAGGTATCACCATCGAAAGTTCTTAAGAATTACCATGATCAGATTGATTTGCTAGCCTACTGCTTGATGCCCAACCATTTCCATTTTTTGATAAAACAATCGACCGATCGTGGTATCGCGGAATTCATGCAATCTTTAGTGCTGAAGTACGTGATGTATTTTAATAAGAAATACAAACGAGTAGGTGGTTTGTTTCAAAGCAGGTACAAGACTGTTTTGATTGAAAATGAAGATCAGTTTGTATATATAACTAAATATATTCATCGGAATCCAATTGACATTTTGCCTGCAGGGCCAGGCCCTGCAGGTCTGGTGGAGTATAAATATTCTAGTTATGGAAATTACTTGGGATTGTTTCAACAAAATTGGGTAAAGATTGAGGAGATACTTTCAAACTTTTCAAAAATAAATAGAAGGAATACATACCAATCCTTCGTAGAAGATCCACAAGACATGGAAGATATTAAGAAAGTTTATTACGAGATGATTGATTTAGATGAGTAGTTTTTTACCTGCAGGGCCAGGCCCTGCAGGGGGGTGATTGGATTGATTATTTCTTGGTGAGGAAGGAGTTGTACATGCTGGCGAAGAGGAAACCGACTAGCCAAGCGCTTATGGTGACAGAGATGAAACCTGAGAAAAAGCTTCCCAGTGTCAGGTTGGTGTTTTCTAGTTTTTGTAAAGCTATTCCGTGGAACCAGGATTGGCCCATGGAATACATCCAGTCGGGAAATAATCCCACCAAGAGACGGCAGACGGTATAGACAATAGCGGTGGTGGCTCCCGCGGCGTGTCCAGTGACGATTGGATCGTGTTTCATATTATTTATTATTAATAATAAGAGGTAATTATTTGTACCAAGTGGAGTACCAGGATCGCATGTCGGTGATTTCTTTATTTTGGGCGATGATGATGTTTTTGGCCAGTTGTTTCGTTTCGGACTTATCCGTGCTGTTTTCCAGCATCGTTGCCATCATGACGGCCATCTGGTGATGGGGGATCATTTGTCTAATAAATTCTTTATCGAAATCTACAGCAGTGTCAAGAGAAAGAATGTCTGTTTCGTTTCCCAGTAAACCCATATGCATACTGCTTCCAGAGCCCATCATGCCATGAGTACCCATCTGAGTTGCACCACGGGGAACTTCTTTTCCGAACCACTCGCCGTACCACTGAGTCATTTGAGCAATTTCATCACCCTGGCTTTTTAAGATGTTCTGAGCCAAAGTTTTTATTTCCGATTTCTTGGATTTTTTTAGGGCGGAGTTTGCCATGGTGATAGCATCTTCGTGATGGGGAATCATTTGCTCGATAAAGTGGCGGTCGATATTGGAGTCAGACGAAGTTTCTGATCTGTTGGGTGATAAGAATGCCGAAGTGATGAGAGCGCCGGCAAGAAGACCGAGTACGAGATAAAGAAAAGGTTGTTTGGTCATACTTATTATTTATAATTTCTATGGATCCCCGCATTCGCGAGGATGACTTGGGTGATAAATTATTGTAATACATCGAACAAATATTTGTAGAAAATTACCCTTTTTAAAATTGTACTACAATAGTAGTATCTTATGATACAAACAAAGTTAAGTCCATTGGAGCAAGAAGTGATGGTTGTGGTTTGGGATCTTAAAAAATGTCATGTGCGAGATGTGGTGAATAAATTTGGAAAAGCCAAACCTATGGCTTATACAACAGTGGCAACACTGCTAGACCGACTCTACAAAAAAGGTATGGTTAATAAAAGAAACGAAGGTATGGCCTTTGTGTTCTCTCCAAAGTCCACCAGCGAAGAATATAGTAAAAAAATTGCCAAATCTTTTCTTAATAACTTTTTTGATTCGTTCGGGGAGTCAGCAACAGTTTCGTTTGCCAAATCAGTCGAAAGTTTGCAAAAAGAGAAACGAGAAGAGTTATTAAGGCTTTTGGGTACCCATGAAAGTAAATAGATACTTCATGGTTCTGATTGGTTTTTTTGCTTTCTCTAGCATGATGTTGGGAAGCCTTTTCCGGAAGTATGTTCTCATATTTTTTCACCAGTCGATTTACTACTGCCAGCAGGTGATTGATGGTTTGCCAATACGACTGCCAAATAATTTAGGAGAAGCCAGTCTGATGGTGTTTCTGGTTATGCTTATGTATATAACTATAAAGTTAGTGGCGACTATGGTAAAGACCTCGAAGATTGGCAGAGATCTGTCTGCATCAACTGTTCGAAGCCCTGTAATTAAAAGGATGGCTAAAAAACTAGGTCTTCAAAACAAGCTATCTGTTTATTTGAGTGATCACCCCTCTGCTTTTTGTTTTGGTTTTATTAATACTAAGATTTATGTGTCTACAGGTTTGGTTAATATTCTTTCTGAGATTGAATTAGAAGCGGTAATGAGACACGAAAGATACCATCTAGAAAACAAAGATGCTTTTACTTGCCTTTTTGCTTCCGTCGTGCAAACGATGTTTCCATTCTTTCCAGTTATTTCGGATGTTTCAAAAAGATATCGCATTTTGAATGAGGTTGAGGCTGATAGGGCGGCTATAAGGGGGATGAAAAATTCTAAATCATTAATATCGGTACTAAAAAAACTGCTGAGCCATGACCACAAAAATACCTTTAATTTTGCCCCTTCTTTGGGAGAATGGGATACTTTGGAGTATAGAGTTAAAAAATTGGTTAATCAAAAAGTCGAGAGAAGGAGATCTCCGGTAACTAACATTGTCGTCAGCCTTGTCTCCCTGGTAGTTCTGGTGGGGTTATCTCTCAGCCAAGTTACTGCATTTGAATATCACAATGGTGGCGGAGACGCCATTCTTTTGTGTTCAAAGGATAAAAACTGTACAAACATCTGTGAATCAAAGGTGGTGGAGGCTTTATTTTCCCATATCTAAAATTGGTGTTGACGAGACCGTTGAATAATGCATTTATTTGTCATTCCCGACCTGATCGGGAATCCATCTGGAACTTATTTATATAGATCCCCGCATTCGCGAGGATGACAAGACGAAGTTATTCAACACCCTCTGTTGACAATTGTTGATTTCCTTACTACACTTGTAGTAGGGTAATTGTTTATTAGTTACATCCAAAATATATGTCAGTCGAAAAAATAAAAAAAGTGATTTCGAGTCCCAACCAAAAACATAACAGTTATGCTCCAGCATTGGTGGTTCTTCTAATCGTGGCGGCCTTTTTTCTGGGTTCGCTTTGGACCGAGGTTAAGTATCTTAAAAATGGTGTTGGTCAACCAGTATTGGGAGCTGGTAGTAGGAATACGCCGCCAGCTCAACAAGCTCCGGAAGATAGCGGCGCACCGGTAAAAGTATCTGTGGATGACGACCCGATATTGGGAGACAAAAAGGCTAAGGTGACCTTGATTGAATTTTCGGACTACGAATGCCCGTTCTGTAAAAAATATTTTACCGATACTTATCCACAAATTAAAAAAGACTACATCGATACCGGAAAAGTTAAGATGGTGTTTCGTGATTTGCCTCTTGGTTTCCATCAAAACGCCCCCAAGGAAGCTGAGGCGGCTGAGTGTGCCAGGAAGCAAGGCGGAGACACGGCGTACTTCAAATATCACGATCAGATCTTTACTAAAACAACCTCCAATGGGACAGGTTTGGCTCTTGACCAACTACCAGTCATCGCAAAAGAACTGGGCCTAAACGTGAGTAAATTTCAGCAGTGTTTGGATTCCGGTGAGTTTAAGACCGAAGTGGACAAAGATTTAGCTGATGCCGCAAAGGTAGGAGCCTCAGGTACGCCGACCTTCTTTATCGGTAAGTCCACAAGTAATGGCGAGATTGATGGTATTAAAATCGTCGGTGCTCAACCGTATAGCGTTTTCAAGGCCATCATTGATGAATTGCTGAAGTAAACGTGTTTGCCTCAATTGTTACCATTTCCAGTCTTTATCTACTGTTTGTCACCCTGCTGATGAATAGTAGCTTGGCCAGAGATACTTTGATAGGTAGCTATGGAATTGGTTACAAAGTTCAGATCCTGTTTGCTTTAATTCAGGGTATGTGGACATCAATGACTTTATCTGGACTGGTCATTTTGTTTTTGATCGCGGTCTTAACTGGTGCGAATCTTAGTTTGCTTTTTGAGAAGATCGTGGTCCTTAATAAATTTGATAAGCTGCAAGTAGTGGTGGGTGGAAATTCTTTATTGGGAATTGTGGGGAGTGGGTGTGTGGCTTGCGGACTGCCAATATTGTCATTACTAGGACTCGGTGGTTCTCTCGTTTATTTACCTTATCGGGGAGCGGAACTGTCTTACTTGTCTATATTTCTCCTATCGGTTTCTCTTTTTGTGCTTATAAGAAGTCGAAATTCATCGTGTGTGGTTAATTATAAAAAATAAATATAAAGATGAGCAATAAAATATTGTTAACGATGTTTGTAATTGCAGTAGGGTTAATTGGTGTCATGAGTTGGAAGGTAAAATCTTCGGTTTTGGGTGCGACTACCAATAGCGAAGTGATTTCTCTTACTACCGATCCAAATCCATTACAACCTGGACAAGCAACTTTTATCATTAATGTTAGGGGTGCGGACGGTAAGCCTGTTGACAATGCCACAGTGTCATTTGATCTAAATATGACCACGATGAATATGGGTACCCAGCGAGCAACCGCGACCTCTCAGGGCAAAGGGCGATACATAGTCACCGGAAATCTTTCGATGCAAGGACCTTGGCGTGTCCGTATCACAGCAAGCATGCCGGAGGGAAGCACTAAAAACAAGGACTTTGTGGTAAATGTTCCATAGACTGCAGGCCTGTGACAAAAGACTGAAGGTGATAAAGTTATGGTTGTTATTAGTTAATAATTTTTATGAATTTTGATTACACTGTTACTACAAAAAAATCATTTGACGAAGCGGTCGGTGCGGTTGAGCGGGAGACACTGAAGGCTGGTTTTAGGGTGCTTTATATTCACGATGTAGCTGAAACCTTGAAAGAAAAAGGCTTGGAAATTGAGCCTTTGAAGATTATTGAGATCTGTAATGCCAAAAGTGCTTACGCGGTACTACAAGCGGACATTAAAATGGGTCTTTGTCTGCCATGTAAGATAAATGTCTACCGGAAGGATGGAGCGACGTATATTTCAGGGATGAGACCGATCATTTTGCCTCAATTTTTTCCTGAGGCCGATCTGGGCAATCTGCCTGATGAGGTTGATGCAGTAATTAGAGGGATTATTGACGAAAGTAAATAATTAAATGGTTTCTTCGTAATGGTGGGAAGGTGGGTTCATAAGAAGTATTTGATAACAAATAATATAGTCCAAAGCACCGGCTGATGCCATAGATATATAGGTAGAGAGTGTTTGCCGAGCTTAGAAACTATTCTATACAAAAATAATGGGGGAGTTTTTGAAGGACTTGGTTTTTGGAGGGCAGGTGAGTATTTCCGGCCCAGAACTAATCCAAAAAGTACGACTGCGAACCATGGGAGAAGGGGAAAGTAGTCGAGACTGGAAAAAGTGGAAGATGTCATTCCGAGAATGAGGAGCCAGCTGTGAGAAGCTGTGACATTAGGAACTGCCAGACCAAGAACAAAAGTAACGGTGGCTAATAGAGCCACCAACCCGTTTGAGCGTAGATATAGGAAAGGTATCAGGAGCACTAACGATAGGGATATAAAATGGAGAATGCCGAAGATGATGGTTCCCTGTGGAAAAATTAGATAGGTGACTAAGGTTATGAGCAGAGCGTAAAGAGAAATCGTGACTGCTTTTTTTACAAACGCGAGAATGACCTGCTTTGGTCCGTACCGCTTGATTGTTTCAAATTTGAGGGCGACAGAAAAGCCGATAAGTAGAATAAAGGTCACCGCTACTGATCTGGCTAATGCAATGAGAGGCAGATGACTAACATTTAGAGGAAGCTGAAAAAGATATTCGAGATCAAAAAGTAGGTGATAAATGACCATACCCACGACGGCTAAGCCACGGACAGCATCTATTTGCCAAAAGCGTGTCCGATTGGTATTTTTCAAGTTAGAGTAATGGTCCACCTTCATAGCCCGGTATCCACCAAGGGATGAATAAATAAGTAATAAAAATGTAACTGATGATCAGATAAATAATAACGGTTAGTAGTATCTTCCAAGGTTTTTGTTCAATTTTGTTTAGTTCCCGCCACGCAAGGAAAAGAGCGAGAAGGCTGGGGAGGAGAAACCATTTGTTTTGACTTTCGTTGGAAAGTAGTAATAAATAGCCGGAACTGATAAGAAACAGAAGAATACTGCCGCAGCAAATGAGATGAATTATTAGAAATGGAAAGATAGTGCCAATAGCTTTTTTCATAAGCTACTACAAATTGTAGTTGATTTGGAGTAAATTGGGAAGAGACCAAAATATTTGAAAAAGGATAAAATGAAATGATGAACTACACCTGTCCGATGCACACAGAGGTTATCTTAGACAAACCAGGGAAGTGCCCCAAGTGCGGAATGGAGCTTGTGATGAAACATGACAAGCCTGCAGGGCCAGGCCCTGCAGGTGGGGAGATGAAAATGGACCACAATAAAAAGGGTCATGGTGACCAGGTGATGGAGCATGAGATGAAGCCCGGTGTAAAAATGTCATTTTGGGAAAAATTTAAAATGAGTATGACCATGGCGATGGGAATGGAACACACCGGATTGGCCGGCCGGGAAATGGCGAAGATGATGGAAGAAGATATTCGAAATAAATTTTTTGTGTCCCTTCTTTTGACCATACCGATAGTGGCTTATTCTCCTCTCGGAACAAATATATTTGGATTGAAGCTGCCGATGCCGATTTCTGCGAGCTGGATAATGTTCTTCTTAACTACACCGGTTTATTTTTATTCCGGCTGGATTTTTCTGTACTCTACTTACAAGGCATTACAAGCCAAGGCATTAAACATGGCGGTGCTCATCGCTGTAGGTATAACAGCGGCTTATGCTTTTAGTGTGGTGCTCACACTGCTGGGGAGTGAGGAGTCTTTTTATGAAGCGGCAGCCATGCTCACCACCTTTGTTTTGTTTGGCCACTGGATGGAGATGAAAAGCCGAAGAGGGACGACTGATGCCCTCCAAGCACTTTTTGATCTGGTGCCACCTCAAGCCAGACTGTGGAAGAACGGAAAAGAATCTCTGATAGCAACATCTGAAGTAAGACTTGGCGACATTCTGATTCTGAAACCCGGGGACAAAGTGCCGGTGGATGGAGAAATTACCGAAGGAGAAACAGCGATCGACGAATCACTCGTAACAGGGGAGTCACTACCAGTCGTAAAAAATGTGAGTGATAAGGTGATTGGCGGTTCGATAAATACTTCGGGCTCGGTACGATTCAAAGCGACAAAAATAGGAGAAGACACTGCACTCGCTCAGATCGTCAAGATGGTGGAGACAGCTCAGAACTCGAAAGCGCCAGGACAAAAAATTGCAGATAGATTTGCTCAGTATCTGGTCATCGTGGCGGTAGGCGGAGGTCTGATTACATTCTTGGTTTGGTACTTTGTACTTGGTCAACCACTGATGCTGGCTCTGACTTTTGCTATCTCGGCGATAGTTATAGCTTGCCCGGATGCGCTCGGACTGGCAACACCGACAGCGGTAGCGGTAGGGACAGGGTTGGGAGCAAAACATAATATCTTGATCAAAGATGCGCCTACCCTGGAACAGGTTTCAAAAATTCAAGCAGTAGTGCTAGACAAGACCGGAACACTAACGGAAGGAAAGCCGAGAATTACGGATGTGATTGCGGCAAGTGGCTTTACTGAAAATGAAATTATTGGTCTCGATGGAGCGGTGGAAGCAAAGTCATCTCACCCGTTGAGCTTGGCGATATTGGAAGAGGCGAAGAGAAGAAAAATAACTATTTCGACAAAGGTGGAAAAATTTAAGAACTTGGCGGGGCATGGAGTGGAGGCGGTGGTGGCAGGTAAGCATGTCTTGGTAGGTACCGAAAAACTGATGAAAGATTATAAAGTTGATACAACGACCCTGAAGAGTGAGATAGATAGGCTCTTGTCTGAAGGAAAAACGATAATGATACTTGCGGTGAATAAAAAGCTGGCGGGGGTAGCGGCGGCGTCTGACCCGGTAAAAGAAAATGCCAAGCTGGCAGTAACTCGAATGAAAGAAATGGGACTGGAAGTGGCCATGATCACCGGAGACAATCAAAAAACTGCGGAAGCGATTGGGAAGCAACTAGGAATCGAGAGAATTTTTGCTGAGGTACTGCCCGGAGAGAAAGCTTCTTATGTTAAAAAATTACAAGATGAAGGCAAGTTTGTTGCCATGGTGGGGGATGGGGTGAATGATGCCCCGGCCTTGGCTCAGTCGGATGTTGGTATCGCCATTGGAGCAGGGACGGACGTGGCGATTGAAACGGCCAGGGTGGTGCTGATGAAGTCTGATCCGGCAGATATTCTTCGGGCAATAAAACTTTCTAAGGCGACGGTACGAAAAATGAAACAAAATCTTTTTTGGGCTTCGATCTACAATCTGCTGGCGATTCCGGTGGCTGCCGGTGTTTTGTATCCGGCTTATGGTATTTCGCTCCGACCTGAAGTCTCGGCGCTACTAATGAGTGTGTCTTCGATCATTGTGGCGACAAATGCGGTACTCCTGAAGCGAGCGGAAAAAGAGATGGTTGCTGTTTAGGTGGCAAGCGCTTGTAATAGGAGAAAAAAGTATTAGAATAAGACCACACTATGAAAAAAATACTTGTGTTTCTTTTAATTTTGGTATCCTTGGTATCTCTGTCTAGCACGGCTTATTTCTTTAACCAAAATAGAAGAGCTCAGAAACTATTGAAAGATCCGACAGCAGCATCAAAAGAGGAAATCAAGACGGTGACTAAAGCACTATCCAAATTTATGGATTTGCCCGACGAAGAACCTTCGGTCGCTACAGTTCTCGACAAAGAGAAGCTGAAAGACCAACCCTTTTTTGCCAGAGCGGAAAATGGGGACAAGGTGATTATCTACACAAAATCAGGGAAGGCTATTTTGTTTCGTCCGTCAACCGGGAGAATCGTAGATATTGCTCCGATAAATTTGGGTGAATCTCAGGCACCGATAAATATAGTAGTCCTGAATGGAACAGCGACGGTTGGCCTGGCAAAAACCTTTTCGGCTTCGATTAAGGCTCAGGTGACAAATATAAATGTATTAGGTGAAGAATCGGCGAAAAAGAATGATTATGCAAAGAGTGTGGTGGTCGATATATCCGGAAAGAAACCGGAACTGGCTAAACAGATGGCTGATTTAATAGGTGGAGTAGTTTCCGTGCTTCCAGAAGGGGAAGTGGTTCCAATGACCGGAACTCAACAAGTAGATTTGTTGGTGATTGTGGGGGCAAATCTCAAACTTACACAGGTAAGTCCAACTCCTACAGTGGAAATCATTCCTACCTTAGAAATATCTCCCACGCCAGCGCAGTAAAGAAGTGGTATCTGACCTATTCTGACATATACCCATTTCCCCCGATAATCTATATACTGAAACTTATGTTCAGCCATCGGTTGTGGCGTGTTGTGCCATATGCCTGAAAAGCTTTGACTAAGTCATGACTACCAAGTTTGGTAAACTACAATATCTCCTGTCTATACCGCTGGTACTGGTTGGATTGGTAATCTGCTTCAAGGAAATACGACTAGTGATGGCTGAAAGGTCTACTCAAGTATTGGGTGAGAGTACTACTCCAGGGAGTGTCTTGGCTGACACAACGGCTGAAGAATCTCCTGCTAACTATATCTTTTCCATCAATGTCCCGGCACAGTTTGCCGACACGACTACCTTCTCGGGGCTGGCCACATTCCTACAAGATATTTCTGCTCCCAATATCATCTATTCTCTAACTGCCGGTAAGGGAATCAGTATTTCTTTGGGGCAGACACCAACACTGACCAATACGGGTGTTACTTCACTGCAGACGAAGACGGGAGACTTGACTCTATCTGCCGGTGACGGCATTTCCATTGACGGACTGAAGATCAGCAACTCCGGCATACGGTCCCTCTCGGCTGGTGGTGGTATTAGTGTCAGTGGTAACGAAGTCACCAACTCAGACACAGGCTCTTCCCAAAGTATTTTCAAAACCATCAGTGTCAGCGGACAAAGTGATGTGGTTACAGACACAAATGGTGACACCTTAACCTTTGCTGGTAGTGGTGTAACCATTACCACCGATGCCACCAATGACAAGATTACCTTTACGGCAGTAGAACCAAATTATGCACTCTCCGGTTGGACAGACAATGGTACAAGTGTGGGCTTAACAACCACTACGGACAGTGTAGTTGTGGACACCTTGACCTTTGGCAACGCCACCATTACCAACGGGGAATCCTTCCTACCGGATACGGATTTGGGTAGTGATCTGGGGTCGACCACCAAACGCTTCAACAACCTCTGGGTGGCTAACATTAATTCCAACTCTTCCCAAGCCTTTTCCGGACAAACTACCTTCTCCTACGCCCCCACCGATACCACTATCTCTCAAGGCTCAGTCATTATTAACCCCACGACCAGTGCTGCCAACGGCCAACTCCTGGGCCTGGCCATTGCCGGTTACCAAAAAGCCCTGATCGACGAAGATGGAGATATTATTCTTGGTTACTCTGATGCTACCAGCGCTCCGGCAACTGACTACCCCCTCAATATTTACGGACACAGTGGAACAAGAGTAAGTTACATAGACACTTCTGGTAATTTTTACATGGGTACCGGTCTTTCCTCCTCCGGTGCCTTAACCATTACCCCCCTTGCAGGACAAAACTTAAATGTGGCCCTCTCCACCACCGGCGACTTCGCCGTCAATACTGATGATCTGTATGTGGATACGTCAACCGGAAGAGTGGGGATTGGAACAACTGAACCGAGTAAAATGCTAACAGTCAACGGAGAAGCAATTATTGGTGACAGCCAATGGAATCAAGCACTCACAGTAAATGGAAAACTAACCATCAATGGCGATGGCCTAATCAATAGTAATATTTCTGTAGCCGGTGGTACACTGTCTATGGGTGGCGGAAGCTCAAGTAACTACGCCTACTTAGTTAATAGTATTGCCAGTAGTACAGTTCCTGTTTTTGTATTCAGAAACGACCTTAATACTGGTTTAGGATCAGCTGGATCAGACATTGCGTCGTTGATAGCGGGAGGAACAAATATATTAAACGTTACTACAACGGGAGTCGGCATTGGCACCACGGCACCCACCTCCAAACTCCACGTCTCTGGAGCAGTAACCGGCAAGGCTCTGGCTATTTTTGATGAAACTGGGAATCAGAATATCTTGGTAGCCTCGGCCTCAGGTTCAACAAAACTAACTCTTGACCGCTCCGGTAACTTGACAGCATACGGAACCGTTCAAGCGGGGACTGCTTCAAACTATATTTACATGTCTACAGGTGGAATTGGAACGCAAGGTAACACGAATCCTTGGTCAATTAACTACACAAACGGTTCAAGTAATGGTGCAAGCATCACATTGGGCAGTACGGCATATGGCTTAGATTTTTATGGTGGAGGTTATAATTCTGGGGGTGATGTGAGTGTTTGGACGTGGACCGGAAATCCCACAGACTCTACTCACGCCGAAAGATTAACCATCAAAGCCAGTACCGGCAACGTCGGTATCGGCACCACAGCCCCAACAGGAAAACTCCACGTCTCAGGGGCCGTAACCGGCAAGGCCTTGGCAATTTTTGATGAGACTGGGAATCAGAATATCTTAGTTGCCTCAGCATCAGGAACCCCCAAGTTAGTTATCGATCGCACCGGAAAAATGACCATTGGGGGAACAGATACTACCTACAACACCCTCAACCTAGCTGCTGCGGCTACCCCAAGGATTGGCTTTTCTGTACCTGGAGGCAACGATGCCCAAGGGTATTTTAACTATATTCAACGTTCAACCGATGGTCAAACCATGCGTTATAACGCTGGGTTTAACGCAGGAGCTGGATACGGGCATATATTTAGTATTGATAATGGTTCTGAAATGATGAGAATTGAAGCCAATTCAAGAGTTGGCATAAAAGATAGTTCTCCTGATGGAACTCTTGAAGTTGTTAAGTTTAGCACAGATCCCCTACTTATGATTTCTTCTGCGGCTGCCAACGATGGGGATTATCTATACATTGGAAACACAGGCCTGGTTGGCATTGGTACCACGGCTCCTGGAGCACCGCTAGAAGTCGTCGGCACGCAGGTAAATATCTACAATAATTCCACAAATCATGGTCGGCTATATATAGGCAACAGCAATGCAACGGCTGCTGATAATTTGGGTGGTTATTTATACATCGGTAAATTCAACGCAGTACCCGGTAGTGATAATCCCCTTGGCGCGGTATATTTTTATGCCAAAACCACCGATTCGGTCACGCACGTTGCTGGATTTCAATCAACCGTAGTTACCGGCAGTACAACACGAAGTCTGATGACGGGAAATTTTGATATAATGACTAAACCGTCTGGCGTCGATGACCCAGTTACAAGAATAAGAATTGATCAAAATGGACTGATAGGAATTGGAACTACTTCTCCAACTCAACTTTTGTCTCTTGATGGAACTGCAGCAAGGACAATCTGGATGGAGAGGAATACTACTGCAGCTACGGCAGGACAAGGATTAACACTTTCTTCGGGTGGAGCAATTTCAGGTACAGCTGATCTTGCGGGTGGAGATTTAACCTTAAAATCTGGAATATCAACAGGAACTGGCACATCCGCACTTCACCTCTACACAGCAACAGCTGGGTCAACCGGAACATCAGATAACACCCCCACAGAAAAAATGACTATTTTGGGAAGTGGGAATGTGGGCATTGGGACAACAAATCCAGGGTATAAGCTGGAGGTTGTAGGTACAAGCCATTTTAGTGGCGCCCTAACACTAAATAACACTTTATACCTTAACGATTCATTTACTAGCAGTAACTATATTTCCAACAATACCCAAGTAACCACCTACGCTTCAGGGTACAATAAATCATCAACCTATGGACACAGGTTTCTTATTGATGGCTCAGAATATTTTCGAATAGGCACCAACGAATATCCTGACGACCAAACCAGGGCAAGAATTATTTTAAGCAACGACTCGGACACGTATTGGATAAACCCCGCCGCCAACACTTTTGCCTGGGTAACTGGTGGAACCGAACGTCTGCGTATTGATTCTTCTGGCAACGTAGGTATCGGCACCACTGCCCCAACTTCCAAACTCCACGTCACTGGCGCAGTGACCGGCAAGGCACTGGCGATTTTTGATCAGACAGGGGACCAGAATATTTTGACGGCTAGCTCATCTGGGGTGACCAAGTTCACCATTGGAAATGATGGAACCGTGACAACCACTTTGGGGACAGGGACTGTCTATAGTAATAGCGGAGTCCTAACCAACACAGATCCTTCTGATATTAACTTAAAGAAAGATGTGTTGAGCTTGGGGGATGATACTCTGGATAAGGTCTTGGGGCTACGACCGGTGTCCTACAACTGGAAGTCTACAGGAGATGGCGCACTGGGATTTATAGCTCAAGAAGTGCGTGACGTGTTTCCTGAACTGGTGGGTAGCAATAACGATGGAACACTGGGACTCTACACTACTCAGTTAATTCCGGTGCTGGCCAAAGCTATACAAGAACAACAACTCTTGATAGATGAGATTGCTCTATCGTCGAGGAGTGCGGCTATTTCTGAGTCGCAATGGAATTCGCTTAGCGACTTGGCGAACTCTTTGTCTGTAGCCATAGAAAACTTGAAAGACCGAATAATGGCCATTGAAACCAGACTGACCGAGATGGCTGATAAACTGTTTGCTAAAGAGGCCACTTTTACAACCCTTTGTGTGGGTGATGTAAACAATAAAACTTGTTTAACGAAAGAACAGGTAGATAGAGTCATACAGAGTTTGCCAGCAACCCCATCGGCCACACTAACAGCTCCGCAGTTAGACGGGCAGACGACACCGACATCGGAGGTATCTCCTACACCAACCTCAACGCCGACTCCGATACCTGAAACAACCCCAGTTGCCTCTGAATCAGCTCAAACTCTATGAAACTAATAAAGAACCTGTTCTTGTTGATACTTTTTGTACTTTCGACCGGAAAGGTCTTGGCACAGTCTTCCGGAATGGCGCTCTCGGTGCCGATAGCTGACCAGGGGATAACTGACGGAACGTTAATATCTTCCGGTTTGACCGGCTTTGAAACATCTAAAGTGGAGTATGACTCAGCTTTTTACGGAGTGGTGACGACAAGCCCAGCGATTGCTTTTGAGGATATCTCTTCGGCAAGTGGGTCTTTTTTGGTGACGACGACCGGTACGGTACAGGTGAGGGTGACGACACAGGGTGGAAAAATAAAAGTGGGAGATAATATAACAACCTCTACACGGGCTGGAGTTGGGGTCGTGGCTGAGTTTGAGGGCTATGTGGTGGGAACGGCTTTGGAGCCTTGCGTGGAGGCAGATATAACTAAGGAGTGTTTGATAAAAGTGTCTCTGGCTCCTAGATATAGTCCGGGATCAAACTCTGGCACGAGAGGAGTCAACCTTTTTCTAAATATTAAGAAGGCAGCCGGATCTCCTTTCTTGTCTCCTTTGACCTCACTCAGATACTTACTGGCTGTCTTGACCACTGCATCTGCTTTTGCGTTTGGCTTTTACTTTTTTGGACGATCTGGAAAGACAGGAATCGAAGCACTGGGGAGAAACCCATTAGCGGCCAAAAAAATTGGAGTAGGAATGGTAATGAACTTTGTTTTGACGGGACTAGTGATGGGATTTGGATTATTAATTGCTTACATGATTCTCGTTTTATAAACCCATGATCCACTCTTTTGAATACTGCCAGGAAAAAATTAAAGATATTGGAACTGTGGTGGCGGCGAGAGATTATATCGTCCATGTCGATGGCCTAAACGGAGCTCGAATAAATGAAGGGGTTGCCTTCGAAGACGGACATCATGGCTATGTTTCGCGAATTGACGAGAAGTACGTTTGGGTGGTGGTATTTTGTAAAGAGTCAATCGATCTGGGAACAAGAGTGGCGAGGACGGGGCGAAAGCTACTGGTGTCGGCAGGAGACGGGCTGCTCGGACATATCGTATCGGCCCTCGGCTATGTAATTGATGGAGATAAAGATCTTAGTACTACAACAGAGTCGGTAGAGATAGACAAAGATGCCTTAGGGGTAGAGAAACGAGTAATTATTACCAGGCCTCTACTGACAGGCACCACCTTGATTGATTTGGCTCTACCTCTGGGAGCTGGACAAAGAGAACTAGTGATAGGAGAAAGAAAAACCGGTAAGACCTGGTTTGCTCTGCAAACTTTGGCCACACAAGTAAAGGCTGGGAAGACAGGAATTTACTGTGCCATTGGAAAACAAGCCGGTGAGATCGTGGCGGTCAAAGAATGGCTGATAAAAAACAAGGTTATGGATAAAGTAATTATTGTGGCATCTGGGGCGAGGGAGAACCAGGCGGAGATAGTGATGGCACCCTTTACGGCCATGAGCATAGCCGAAAGTGTGAGAGATAAAGGAAGTGAAGTGTTGGTGGTCTTGGATGACCTGACTACTCACGCAAAGTACTACCGAGAGATGTCGCTCATTATGGGAAAGTTTCCAGGACGGGACTCTTATCCTGGAGACATATTCTATTTGCAGTCTAAACTGCTGGAGAGAGCTGGTTGTTTTGAAGTGGAAGGTAAGGAAAGATCGATTTCGTGTCTGGCAATTGCCGAAAGTGTAGGAGGGGACCTGACGGGATATATTCAGACAAATTTGATGTCTATTACCGACGGCCATATTTACTTTGATATTGATCGTTTTCAACATGGAATAAGGCCAGCGGTGAATATTTTCTTGTCTGTCACCAGAGTGGGAAGACAAACCAGAAGCGGATTGTTTCACAATGTGTCAAGAGAGATCTATGCCACGGTTAAAAGCGTAGAGGGGGCAAAAGTCTTTACCAAGTTTGGGCCAGAACAAACAGAGGAAGTTAAAAATACTTTGATAAAAGGCGAAAACATGGATAAACTATTGTGGCAGTCTGGAAGTAAAGTTTTTGAGGAATGGGAGATGCTTTATCTTTTTGCTTGGTATCGACAGGATAAAAAGGAAGAACGGACTCCGGCGGAGCTACTGGAACTGATTAAAACCAAGGGACAGATCGATGCCTGGAAGAAACTACTGGAACAGACCGACTCGGCGGATGAGTTAGTCGCTTTTGTAACTAATAAACTGTGATATGGTCACCCTGAATCAAATTTCTAATCGTATTGGTGATATTCGGAGTTTTCGTGGTCTTCTCGAAGTTTACGAAGACTTGGCGGCGCAGAAGATGCAGGATATTCGAGGTGAGATTTCCCAGTACAGAGAGTACTCAAGAACACTGACAGCCATAAGTAGTGACTTGGGGGAAGATATCTCGATAGTGATAAAGAAAAATACCAAGCAAAGAGCTGCCGTTCTCATTTCATCTGACAGAGGACTGTATGGAAATGCTTTTGATGCGGTGAGCAACCGATTTTATCAATACCTGAGTGGGAAGAAGGTAGATGCTTTCGTGGTGGGAAACGTAGGAGATGAAATCATGAAAGCTAGCCGACCAGCAGTGAAATACCAGACTGTAAAGACGGATGAAAGGTCCTTGGCAGAACTGTGGAAAAGTTTGGCCGAGTATCAAGAGATAAATATTTATTTTTTACGATATGACAGTTTGGCCAAACAGAGTGCCGACACGGTACGTATCTCTGGTGACTTGGTACCAAAGGACACCACCAGCTTTGAGTACGACGAAAACAATAAACTAAGATATCTTTATGAACCATCGGTGCTGGAGGTGGCGGAGGTCTTTGCCAAAGAGGTTCTATCTTTTCTATCTGAACAAACGATGAAAGAGGCTAACTTGGCTAAGTATGCGGCTCGCCTGATGTATCTTGATTCTTGTCTGGAGCGGAACAGTGAGAGCTTGTCAGCAACACTAAAGCAAAAAATGATTTTGACCAAAAGACTAGCTAATAAACGACAAAATGCCAGAATGGCTAGCTACCTAACTATCAATCGAAGTAACCAATATGCACAATAGTAATAAAAAGAAAGTGGCTTGTGGGACAGTAAGTGCGATCAACGGGGAGATCGTGGAGGTGAAGTTTGATAGTGGAACACTCCCAAGTGTACATGAAGTGTTGAAGTCCGAAAAAGAAGTGGAGGTCAGCATGCTGGTAATTCAGACCAAACCTTCGGGCTTGATTAGGGCCATGATTATGTCTGGCAATGACCTGGTTTGCAGAGGGCTGCAGGTGTGCGGGACAGGGGAAAGGCTGATGGTGCCGGTGGGGGAGGAGCTTCTAGGAAGAGTGGTGGACATCTTTGGCAATGCGGCCGATGGCGGTGGAAAAGTAGAGTTTCAGATGAGAGAGATGTGGAAGCACCACAAAATGGATCTAACCAAAGTAAATACCAAAAAAGAGTTGTGGGAGACAGGAATAAAAGCGGTGGATTTCTTTGCACCTTTGGTGCAGGGTGGCAAGGTGGGTCTTTTTGGTGGTGCCGGTGTGGGGAAAACGGTATTACTGTCTGAGATCGTAAATAATTTGACCACGCTAGACGGAGAACACTCGAATGTGGTGGTGTTTGCAGGTATCGGAGAACGTGTGCGTGAAGGACATGAACTTTATCGTGATTTGAAACAAAAGAGCTTGCTAAAAAACGTAGCTCTGATCTTTGGACTGATGGGTACTAGCGCGGTGAATCGCTTTTTGACGGCTTATGCTGCGACCACGATAGTAGAGGACTTTAGAGACCGACTGGGTAAGAACGTACTGTTTGTTTGTGATAATGTTTTTCGCTTTATCCAAGCTGGGAGCGAACTGGCGTCTCTAAAAGCCGATATCCCCTCTGAGGATGGCTATCAAGCGACTCTAACTTCGGAGATTGCCGAGTTCCACGAAAGCCTGGTGTCGACAGACAGTGGTTTTGTGAGTTCGATAGAAGCCATTTATGTGCCGGCTGATGATCTAATGGACAGTGGTATACAGAGTGTGTACAGCTATCTGGATTCATTTATTATTCTGTCGCGAGAAGTGTATCAAGAGGGAAGATTCCCGGCAATTGACTTGCTGGCCAGCTCATCCTCACTACTAACCACGGAGATTGTCGGACTGAAACATTTTGAAACGGCCTTGGCTGCCAAAGAGCTGCTTAAGCGGGCTCAGGAACTAGAGAGGGTCGTCGCCCTGGTGGGAGAAGCTGAGCTATCTCTACAGAACAGAACTACTTACAAACGGGCAAAGATGCTGAAGAACTACATGACGCAGCCATTCTCGGTGACGCAACGACATGTAGGCTTGCAAGGGGAGCAAGTACCACTCAAAAAGGTGGTGGAGAATGTGAGCGAGATACTGGCAGGGAAGTATGATGGGGTAGACGAAGAAAAGATGCTCTTTGTGGGAGGACTGAAATGATGGAAAAACTAAAAGTAACTGTGAGAAATAAAACCGATGTCTTACTTGAGACTGAGTGTTTCAGTGTCTCCATGGCCAATGAAATTGGTCCGTTTGATATCCTGGCGGAACACGCTAACTTTGTATCGATCTTCTCTGGTGAGATTGTTGTGGGTAGAGTTTCTGGTCAAAAATGGAAAACTAAGTGTGAAAGGGGTATCGTTCGGGTGGTGGGAAACGTGGTGGATGTGGTGATTTTGGAGGAATAAGAAAAGAACTCCTTGAACGACAAGCTCGGGATAAATATGTAATAATAGTTACATGGAAATAATTTGTTTTCAGGAGAAGGGGGGTGACAGTTGATGATGGTAATGAAACACAAGATTGCCTATGCCTTGGTAATTGTGGGAGCACTAAACTGGGGAATGATCGGTTTGTTTGATTTTAATTTGGTCTCGACTATTTTTGGCGCATGGCCGTGGCTTGAGAAGTTAATTTATATTCTGGTTGGTCTCTCAGCGATTTTTGAGGCGATGGTGCACATGTCATATTGCAAATATTGCCTGATGGATATGAGTATGGCAAAAACGACGCCTATGAAGAAGAGATCCAGAAGATAAGAACATAACTAAGCAGTAATTAAAGAGAGTGGTCTTATTCGCTCTCTTTGGTTATTTGGTATGTATAAAAAAGTTCTTGAGGTCGCTGATTTGCCAAATGAGGACAGTGTTTAAGCAGAGGATGAGAACGAAGATCATGATTAGAGAACTGCCTCCGAGGAAAATACCACCCATAATGGCGACAAGGCTGGCACCGGTAATGGTAACGATGTTGTCCATAGCTACGCCCACGATGGCGTCTCCAATTCGTCCACTCGGATTGACCGAAAAATTGTGGACAACAATGATTTCTCCCAGACAGCCGATAACTCCGGCCATGATTCCGGCGATGACAAAGGGGGTACCGGAAATAGCGGAGATAACTTCGATACCTCGAACCATGGACTCGGCGGCCAAGAAGATAGAGATACCGGAGCCGATGAGAGCGAGCCAGATTAACCCTCCGGCATTGTGGCGAAACTGATTCTCTTCTGAGTTAACGACCAAGGTGTCTGTACCCGGTCGTTCGGTTTTGCGAAAACGAAAAAGAGTAACGAGACATAATACTAAAAGTACCCATCCCACAGGGGCGGAGAGTTGGTAGAGATCTTCTGATATTTTGAGAAGAGGAGAAGATACCTTGCCGAAGAGAACCATAGAGACAGCGACGAAAGTGGTTAAGACAGTGAGAGATACCAAGACGAGACTAGCCGTATTGAACTCGGCCAGCAGAGGCTTTTTGCGGTGATCTTTCATGGGAGTTAAGTGACCACCTGATTTGATATGAGGAAACATGAGGGTAAGATGTGAACTGGTGTTGGCTAGATTTTGTCTCCAAACACACCAGGCAGCATGACCGATGTTGTAAATATTGGAGCCAAAGGTAGTGGCGGCGGCGATGATGGCGAAGTTGATGGCCCTCTCGTAATCGGAACTTCTAAGACTGAGACTGATAAAAGCGGCACTGACACCGAGAACCATGTCCGGGAAGGCGGTGCCAAAGGACTGGAGTAAACCACCGGCCAACTTGGTTTTTTCGCTTAATACTTCAGTAGTTTCTTCGATGAGCTCTGCACTCCTCGTAAGTACAAAAACGGCGCCAAAGATAAGGATAGCGATGGAGCTAAGAACCCTTACGTAAACGGGTAAGTCTTCGCTGATGAGCCTCAGAAGACCAAAGCGTAAAGCGATAGAAGCTCCGAGCAAGAGGAAAATATTTCCGAGGATTTTTTGGGTCGGCTTGGACACACTCTAATAATAGATCGTTACCCAGGAAATAAAAAGGAGACTCCTTCCGGAATCTCCTTTTTGCTTACAACCTGCATTGTAGAGCTAGATATAAATGTAATATATGTTACAAATGATGTCAAGATGGCAGACTGTTTTGATTTAGATTAAGAAAAACCCCGCCAGTGATGGCGGGGTTTTGTTGAAGAATGGAAATCCTACCAAACCACCGAAGTGGCTTTGAACGGGCAGGATTTGCCGGAGACCGGTTTAGCCTGGAAGTGGACCTTTTTCCCAGCATTCAAGTACAACCGTGCACGCGAAGGAATGAGGCGATGGATATCTCCGAGGTCGAAGTAGACGTCCCCTTCCTTGGCGCTGATGACTCCGAACCCACGGAAGGGGTTCCAGAATTTGATGGTTCCGTCGGGGTACGTTGGTTCAACGTGCTTGCTTGAGCTGGGGATCCCTTTCTCGCCCTTCATGATCTCGTTGACCTTATCGGCCAACCACACCTGGCCAGACAGAGAGGGAATGAAAAGATACGGATTCCCTTGTACTTTGTAGGTCTGGATTGTTTGGGTGGTCTTCATAAACTGCCACTTGCCACCGTAGCGGGCCAGACCAATGGTGTGGAGAACGAAAATACCCATGCCAATCTTCTCGATAAACTGGATGGCCACATTATTGCCATCGTTCGCGTCTTGGCCGGTCATGGCTACTTCGTATCGACTCTCAAATCCGTTGAAAGCTGCTCCCAGGTTGGTGTTCAGAATGGCTACAAATTCAGGGGGGCAGATGATTTGGAAGTTGACCACATCAGTGGGCTGGAGACTTCCCAGTGAGAGTCGTGGCCACGGGAAGCCGTTGAGTGTTAGGTTTGTGGTAGTCTGTAACATGGAAACTCCTTTCGGGAGGGTGGAAAAAATGGAAAGGTACAGTTGAGCCTGCGTCGTGTGAATCAGGTTCAAAGGAATTGCCCTATAATAACATAGTTTGAGCTAAAAGTCAAGAAAAAAAGGCAGGCTGGGGAGCCTGCCTGAGTAAGTTAGTGAAGCCGTGCGTATTGTTGGAAAGTGCGCAGTCCAGCCTCGAGACCCACTTGGTACCAGTACGAGAAGGCAAAAACTTCGAGCTGGCAATGGGCATAAATCGGTCCGGCTGAGGACATGGGTTCGGCTGTTTCCAGACTTAGGAGTTCTTCTACACGATAAAGCTGGTCGCAACCGTAGCTTCTCAGATTGTCGAAAAATGGATCCTCTGATAGAGGGAAGTAGAGATTGAGGACGTTTTCCAGACGGTTGTGGCGGGCCATGTGGGTTGCGATCATCAGGGTTACCGGAACAAGTAATCCGAAGTAATAGTCATCCATGTCTTGTTGGGAGACATTGAATTTCTCGACAATCCAGTCCATCTGGGATTCCAGAAACTGTAGATGTTCCCCAAACAGATCGCGGAGTTCCTTAGCGATGGCCACGGACGGTGGATAGTCGTTTGATTGGACAAACCTCTGGATGTTGAAGGCCGACTGGATTGTAACGGGTGGAACAAATGGTGAGTTCTGATATAGAACCGAGTCGTAATTTTGATCCAACACGCCGACCTCCTTATTTCAATGAGATGAGATGGGAAATTGTAGCAGAACGTAGAATAAAAAAACCACCCCTAGGAAGGGGTGGTGGGGGTGAGAAAGAATCTTGACAAAGAATGCTCGATTTTATATCTGGGCATAAGTTGTCTAAGTCGTGTGAGGCAGGCGGTGAATAGTCGAGAGTCGCTTTCAGAAATGGCGAGTTCTTCAAGGGTGAAGAAGGTTTTGCCTTCGATCAGGCCCTGGTTGATGACTTGAAGGGCGTTTGCTGCTATTCGGAAGGCGATTTGTTCACGTTCTCGAGAGACCTCTTCTGGTGTAAGGGCTTGGAGTGGTGCGAAGTCCAGATAATACCACTCCTGGTCTTCGGTGAATGTGACTACCCAGCCGTACGCCTCGAGAATCATGGTGGCGTAGACAATAATTTTCTTTTTTGTTTCTAGTTCTTTGACCCATTCTGGAAAAACCGAGTCTCCGAACATGAAACGATAGCCGTCACGAAAGCTGTAACTGAAGAGTAGATCAAAATCTACCTTGAGCAAGAGTCCGAGAGTATAGCCTTCTGGTTGAAAACCATGAACTTTATGGATAGCGACCATTCTGGCTTCCACATCTGGAGACATGGGTCGACGGTCTTCAAATCCCTTGCTGGTTCCACGCTTTTCGCGGAATTCAATTACTTCTTGTGGGGTACAGAGGGAGATATCTTCTCCCTGATCGGGTGAAAACCTCATGAGGACCTCCAATTTTAATTTGCAAGATGGGGTATTTTACTACAAGAGCTTGATGGAGCGGATGGAGGTGTGAGAGAGAGGGGAGAATATCTCCGAATAACCGAGGGATTTGGCCTCTTTGAGCATCTTGTCAGTGAAGCCGACCTTGCGGATTTCGCCCAGAAGACCTAGCTCGCCGAAGCAAATGGAGTTTTCCGGCAGGGGCTTATCTTTGACGGAGCTGACGATAGCTAGAGCGATGCCCAAGTCTGCTCCGGGATCTTTGACATCCATTCCTCCCGTGACGTTTACAAAAACGTCTTTGGTGGCGATGGGTAGATTCAAGTGCTTGGTGAGAATAGCACAGATGAGCTGGAGGCGGTTGCCGGAGATGCCTTTGGCGATGCGCCGGGGAATGGGGAGAGGAGAGGCTACCACCAAAGCCTGGATCTCGACGGTGAGGGGACGGGTGCCTTCCATAATCATGGTGAGGCAGGAGCCCGGGGCATTTTTGACCCTGCCTTCAAGAAGAATGGAACCGGGGTCTTTGACTTCTTCGAGCCCAGTACTGTTCATACGGAAGATCCCTGTTTCGTCTGTTGGGCCAAAGCGATTTTTGACACTGCGCAGGAGCCGAAGAAGGTGCTGTCGATCTCCTGAAAGCTCAAGGACGGTGTCCACCATGTGCTCGAGCATCTTGGGGCCGGCGATGTCCCCGTCCTTGGTTACGTGCCCCACGATGATCATGGGAACCGAGTTTTCTTTGGCGCTTTGGATCAGATACGAGGCACTATCACGGATCTGGGATGGGGAGCCTGGAGTGGTGGGGTTGGTGGCGGTACTTACGGACTGAATCGAATCAATGATTACTAGGCAGTTTGGGTCAGACTTGACGGTTTCCAGAACGTTTTCAACGGTGGAAGTGTTCAAGAGTTTGATGTGGGAGTTTTCTTTTGAAGAGAGACGTTTGATACGCGAGGCTACTTGAGCGGGGTTTTCCTCGGAGCAAACATAAACGACGTTGATTTTGGAGTTTAAGGCCAATTGAGTCAGGAGTGTAGACTTGCCAATGCCCGGCTGACCAGCCAGAAGGTAGACTCCGCCTTTGGTAAGCCCGGGTCCCAAAACCCGATCGAACTCACCGATGCCGGTGGGGAAGGTATAGCCCGTTTGGGAGGAGAGAGCGGTTTTAACCGAAAAGCTTTCGGCGGGCTTAATGGACACTTTTTGACCCGTCTTGGTCTTGGCCGTTTTGAGGAAGGGGGCGGTTTCGACCAGAGTATTCCATTCGTGGCAGGCAGGACACTGGCCGGCCCACTTGGCGAACTCATTGCCACAACTATTGCAAAAAAAGACGGAAGAAGATTTCACATTTTATATTGTACATTTTATATTTTGCATTGGGATGTAAGGCGGTTGCCGAGTACTAGGCCGCTTCGGCGGGTATTTTAATGTAAAAAGACCGCCCGAAGGCGGTCTAAAAAATTACAGAGTGTTCGTTACCAACCGGTGACTGGTGGCGATGACCGTATAAAGAGCACCAGAGAGGTGGATAAAGGCCCAAAGCAAGAAAGTGTAAGTCATTGAGGCGGTGAGAGTGTCGAGACTGGCTGTGTGGAAGGCGATCACGAAGGCAGAACTGACTGCTGGGGTGGTAGCGAGTGCCACGATGGAGACAATCAAGGCGAAGATGCGGACGCCTTTACGGAAGCCGGAGCCAGGAAGCGTGTCTCCCATTTGGGTGGCACTGCCGGTGAAGGCCCAAGCGAGGACGCAGCTAAAAATCCAAACGATTGGCCAGTTCATAATTTCTCCTTTTTAGTCTAGTCTGTTGGGATCGAAAATGGGAACATTTAGCCAGTAGTCGTCACCAGTTTTCTTGGCGACTTCGAGAGAAACGCCGAAGAAAATTATGGCGGCGATTTCCATGCCATTTAGGAAGTGCTCGTCATTGGAGAAGGGGTACTTTTTGAGGAAATCAAAGATCATGGCGCCGGAAGGATCCATCTTGAGGAGGTTAATCGTCGCTCGTAAATCTTGGAGCATTTGGTCTTGAAGCCGAAGCAGATCGAAGCTCTGGGTAGCGGCCAGAAGTTCTTCGAAGGTTGTCGATCGTGCTTTGGGATTTAGGGGCGCGCAAACGGTCGAAGCAAGAATCGTTCCAAGGGGATATAAGTAGCCAAGGACGAGCATTTGAAGATCGGCTTCGGTGATGTGCTGGGTGGTCAAGATGGACGATTCTTGACGAAGTAAGGAGGCGTGAATACTCATCAGTGGAGAAGTGGCCATGGCGATGGCGGCGGCATGTTGGTGCCCAACAATGAGATCCTGTATGACTCTTTTAACAAGTCCGTTGTGATCAAAAACTGGTAGGAGTGGTGAACCCGGGTAAACCAAGCGCAAATGGTCAGGCATGTGACCTCCTTTGTTAAAGACCTAAGTGCTGATATTATACCTTAAGCCCATAGACTTGACTTTTGAGGCTGATGGTGGTATAATAGCCACTGTTAGAATGAGTCGGAACATTCACAGAAGAGGAGAAAAATGGCCTACCTTGGGATCATGCTAGCACTGATTTACGTCAAGATCGGTTTCCAGATCGCGATCCAGCCACGCCCCGCCGGGTCAGTGGTATATCGTAACCTGTTCGAGGTTGTGGCCATGGGTCTGATCTACGGCCTTAGTCTCCTTATCTCGACAGTGGGCCTCTTCGTTTTGATGGGAGCTTCGCTCCCTGCCGTCCAGATTATGTGGGTAATTATGATCGCCTCGGCGGTCGAGATGACTCTCTACTACTGGAAACCCGTGGTGGACGCCATCAATCGTTACCACGGTATTGCGACCCGCCAGTTTATCGTAGTTTGATGCTTGTGTCTGCGTTGAGCTCGTGAGAAATCACGGGCTCATTTTTTATTGAAAAAAAACTTCTTGGCTTTTCAGGGAGACGCGACACGCTGGTGACCATAGGGGGGGTATATTTGGGAAAAAATGAAGCTAGATATTTTATGGGCTGGTGGGGATTTTGTTTATAGGTTGAGAAACTTGACAAGATGTGATATATTTTCCCATAGATAGGGTAATTCCTTCAAAATTTATGAAAAATCTGCTCAGTCGACTGGTGAACAGACGCAAAAAATCTGTCCGCTTGACGCGAATTAATTCCAGAAATATCAACTCCACTCAGATTTCCAAGATGGGCCGACTCGGTCAAAGCTTGGTGATTATGAGCAGATAACAATCGTGGAGTGAGATTTACCCCTTCGGGTATCAGCGAGCCACGGTTCGAGTACGAAACTCGCAATGACAAAATGGAGAGGTCTTTGAAATGAGAAATTTTTTAGGCAGAAAAAAAGCAATATCACCGTAGCCTAACTCGAATGACATTGCTTTTCTTTTTCCGGCTATTGACTGGACAGAAGTCTTTAACCACTTACAGATTAACACTGCAAAAAATAACTGTCAACTATAACAAAAGGCCTCAGAGATGGGAGTGATGACCAGTCGGGCAGGCAGGTCGTCACCCCAACTTTGGGGCTTTTTGAATAATCTACGATCCGAAGAGGAGAGCGACAATGTCAAGTTATCTTTTTAGAACTGTGACCAGTACGGGTTATTCATTTCTATCGCAACATGAACGAAATCTAATGGGATCTTTGGGGTGGAGTTTGATTTGTGTTGCAGAGTCCAAAGTTGCCCAGCAGTACATTTTTGGAAAAACTGAAGATAGGTGGGAATACAAAACTTTGGTAGTGAAGCCCGATCAGGAAGACGTTATCTTGAATGAGCTAGGTGAAGAGTCCTGGGAGTTGGTGTCGGTAGTCAGCATGGTGCGTAATAGTGCCCTTTTCGTGAAATTGTATTTCAAACGGCCGAAGCAAAACAGCTAGACTTTGAGGAGAAAAAATGGCTGAATGGAGAAATAAGCGAGTTGTGGCTATGTGCAGTACCAATGAGGTGGTGCAAATTGATGGGGTGGACATCGACATGGACCTCTTCGACTTGGAGCATGTAGATTCAACATTGAAGCGTTTGGGCAAAGAAGGATGGGAACTGGTTGGAACTAACAACACCGAATTTGAAGGTTGTCCGGCGATCCAGTATACATTCAGAAAGGAAACTGGAAATAGTCGGGGAAAAGTGGTTCCTGTCCATTCGTAGTTCGGTTGACCTCTCTTAATGGGAGGTCTTTTTATTTTGGAATACATACATACTGCAAGCACTTGTAATTTATGGTTTATCAAGTATATATTTCAGATATGAATTACCCAACAGAGATCGTTGAAATTGGCCTGGACCAAGAACAGAAACAAAAATTGGAGAGTAATTGGAAGGTGCTTGAGGACTATCGATGGGAACAGAACATTGACGCAATAACTCCCAGATACGAACTATATAAATTGGGTAGACCGGTGTTACCTTTCTTGGAAAAAGCAATCGAGGACAGATTCAATGAGCATGCATCTTTTGAGGCGTCATATTTGTTTCAAGCTCTTGCGGAGGAGGATGACTTGGGGTTGGTAGAAAAATTACTGAGAAACAAGGATGTGCTATCAAACCCTGACGGTAGTGCGGTGTCCAATCTACAAAAAATACTGGCGACTATACTTAAAGAAATTAGGGAAAAAGATCCAGATGATCCTAGACTTCACCAGGCGGCTAAATTGATGATAGATACTTACGACCTACACGGCAATGAGTACAAAAAGTATAGAGCCATAAGTGTACTAGCGTTGACCGGGACCGAAGAAGCTCGCAGGTTTATTGAAGAAAAACAGATGATGACGTATGACAATGTACAAATGTTGGCTGATGCTAAGAGAGTGCCACTGTATCTTATAGGCAGAGAACCTATTCCAAAACCAGACACTACGCTACAGCACACTTTTTTGGATGATGAACTGGAAAGCCAAATCCAGGTTTGGGACTTGGGAGGACGTGTCAATCTCGACCCAGATGAGACATTGGACATTGAAGAAATAAACAGGATTGCTGCTGAAGCCAAGATGGCAGTGTTTCGCATGGATAATGTGGAGGAAACTGTAAAGGGTGAGCTTCTACTATATGCATATAATTTTCTGACAACGCATGAAAACATCACCGATGCGGATCGAGAGTGGTTGGCCAACAGGTTGAATAGAATAAACGTTATAGAAAAGAGATATCGTGACGGTGCTATACTTTTGCCGACGGTTGGTAACGAGCTGGAGATGCAACCGGTTTTTGATCGGGCCAGACACAGAAAAATACTGGAATCTTTGGGTATTTCTCTAATGAATGAGCAAGACGATTTGCTCGAAGTCAATCACGGATATTCATATTCACCCTCGACTCAGTCTCGATTGTTGGAAGAATTGACTAAGCTTGGAGCAATAGATCTGGAGGAAAATGAAAATGGTAGTTTGATCATTAGTCCAGAGAATGTATTGTCGTTGCATCTGAATTTTGGTATTCCACAAGAAATCGAAACGGTAATAGAGTCGACAGGAGGAACTGATATAGACGTGTTGGTTGATGGGTTGGTCTATGCCTTTGTATCTCCTCATAGACTCAGGGTCCGTAAGTCATCTGGTTTTTCATATTCGATCAAGACCACTAATGTCTCGAGAACTGAGAAGAGTGGGGGGAGAAGGTTGGAGATAAAGATCACTGAATTCAAGAATTTTCCGACATTTAGGTTGAACCAAGAGTCACAAGAACTAGTTGGTGCGATGTTCGCTGATATGAAGCGAGCGAATGGGGTTGAGTTATCAGAAAAAGAGGTAGTAATGGCAGACCTTTGGCAGGAGTTTAAAAAAGAGGTGGTTGATTTGCGACTTAAGTATGATATTCCGGCGGCACTATACAATAAATCCAAAGAGAAGGCTGCAAAGGTGGCGGAAAATGAGAATCTTAGGAATGACATGAGGCAGGTGGTAGATACCTATTCGAGAAAGATTAGAGAGATAGTTTTTGGAAAGTTGGAGTAGCTAACTATTTGTGGTTGGAGGTCTTTTTTGTGGTTTGTTTACGTCCAGAAATTAAATGGATAGTGAAAAAGCCCAGGAGAGAGATTGGGATGATGGCGAAGCCAATAAATTCAAGATATTGGGGGAGGTAGATGAGGGCGATGGAGTGAGATTCACCCCTTCGGGTACCAGCGGGCCACGTCGCATCCGCTCCTCGCAATGACGAGTCGGGGAGGGTCCAGGAGTTGTGCCAGAGACCGGAGTCGTCGTGAGCCAACTTGGTCAACTTTGGATAATTGAAGAAGATTTTGGTGACCAGTTGCCAAGTAGGTATTTTGAGGTCGTCTGGGCTGACAACTATGGCTTGCCAGTAAGGGGATTTTGTTTGATAGAGGTTGAGGGTGGATGGAGAATTATTCTTGTTGATTGTCGCGTCGCCTCCACCTTCTCGCGGTGACGATGGAGAAATGGTGGCAGTGTAGAGGAATTCCGCTGGGTGGGTGGAAGATATTTCATATTTTACATTTGAGATTGTAGATTTGTTGGAAGGAGACAGTTCGGCTGAATTGGAAAGGCTAATGTTTTTGAGGAAGTTGAGGGGAATGGGGTGTATGGAAAGAGACAGCAGCAAGTTTGAGGAGATACGGTTCCCGATTGATTGGTTGAACAAATGTAAAGTGTACCCTGGGGTTTCGTCTGGGTTGGCGATAGGCTGGATGATTGATTGAGTCAGATTACTTTCCGGAAGTCTTTCATAGATATCACAGCGTCTGGTGGAGTAGTTTTCGAGACAAGCGGTCAGAGACAGACCTTTTTCTGATCTAGCATTGAAAGAAAAAAGATAGTTAAGTGAATGGCTGAAGTGACGAAGATTGAGGGAGTCGCACTGGATCGCATTTTGACTTTGATAGAAGAAGCCCGCTTCGGAAACAAGCTTAACAGTCTTACCCTTGTTGAACTGATCGCAGTTTCGGCTTTCCGGCAACAGAGAATTTGACTGAGGAGTTTCTGAAATGTCGTACTGTGTGTTCGTGATGGGTAACGAAATTTGGATCCGGCTTACATCTGAATCCAGACTAACTTCTTGTGCCGGAATATTGGGGACGGATACCAGGACGGAGTAAATCTGAGGAAGGATGCTGACTTGAATATCTTGGTACCGGATTTCCTGAACAGACTTGGAATCTTCGGCTTCAAGAACTAGGTTCAACTGTTGATCATTATTCGTCACATGAGCAAAAAGGGTCGCTTTTTTGGGATTGAGACTGGGTTCTAAGGTGCCCGGTATTTCCGGAGACGAAAAATCTTTATCAGAAATATTGACGTTGCCGGTAATGAGACTGGGAGAAGAGTAGAGGAAAGAATAGGAAATTAAACTATCGGTGGAGGAGGCGGGAATGCTAGCGGAGAGACAACCATTAACGTCAGTTCCCAGTAGCGAGATGCCATCGGGAGACACAATTTTTTCGATTTTGCGGTTTGGTTTTTGGGTATAGCACTGGACCGGAGTAGCTAAAGAAAGTTCGTTTGTAAGGGAATGGGAGCTGGATGTTCCGATACTGTAAAGCGAAACGGGGAAGCGGCTTTGGGTAGGTAGGTAGGTGTTGGCTACCATGAAATAGTCGGTGACGTAGGGTAGCTCTGCCGGAAGCTGGAGGGAGAAATATTGTTTGTCCAGCTCCAAAATAAAGCTACTCTCGTCTGGAATGGGTAAGGAAATAATTCGGGGAGTGACATCCAGGTTCAATTGTTTGTTGTCGGTGAAGATGATGGGGGTAACGGGGGTAAGCCGTAGGTTAATAAGGTTGTCCAACTTTTGGTACTCAACCTTGACGGGAATTAGTTTTTCCGAGTCGGTGAAGGAGGGGATGGAGAGAGTTGCTGGTTGTTGATTATTAGTTATTGGTTGCGTGATTGAGAGGAAACCGGCTTTTTCGATCCAGTCTTGGTTGGGACGGAGAGAGAGGGAGCCGAAAGGATGTTTTAAATTGTATATTTCAGATTGTATATTTTCAGTGGTGAGGAAGTTATTGGATGGTTTGTCGGAGGTTACAGCGTATAAGAATATTTGATCATTGAAGTTTTTGCTCAAGGTGAATTTGGTAGATATTAGAAATCTTTCGAGCGTTTGGTTCCCGAGATTGGATTTGCCATCAGGAGAAATGACATGTTTATCCATCAGAATCCAACCGATCGAGTACTTATCGATAATTTTTTCAAACTCTTCCAGATTGTTGGAAAATATGGCGGTGGATATTTCTTCATAATATTTCTCTGACGATTTGTCCCAGACGTCGAAGGCCCGATCCAAGAGAGGTTGGCGGATTCCGTGCCATAAGAAGCCTGAACCCCGATAGCCGAAGTCGTAGTAGTTCCATCCCCAGAAAGTATATTGAGGCAAATTAGCAATTCTAGTGGCCGGATCTTGGGTTTTTAGATAGGAAAACAAGTCGAAGTATTCTTGAGGGATTGTTTGGCGGACGTTACCTCCAACCAGATTGCCGGAAAAAGCAGGGGACATAAAAAGAATAAGAGCGACGGCAACAGAAAAAAGAGTAAGGAGAAAGGTAAGGCGACTATGGAGAAAGGTGAACAGATCCAAGATGAACATGCTCCCGATAGCAAAGAAAAAAGCAAACGAGAGAGATAGGGGGATAGAGAACTTGGTAAAGGGAGAACGGAAAAGCTCGCCGAGTAATGGTATGGCTTGGTTGATCAGCAATCCTCCTCCAAGAAGAAAGAAGAGACTAAGTCCGAGGACAGACATAAAGGAAGCAGTCCAGGCAAATTTTTTCTTGAAGGAGTAGTACAAGCCAATGAGAGTGGTGGTGACTATTAGATAAGCGATGACGGTAATGAGTGGCGTGGAAAGGTGGCTCCGCCATACGGATAAAAGGTAGTCGTACTTGAAGTTTGGGCCCATATCTAGGTAGTTAAAGAGGTAGCCTTTAAGTAAGGCAATGTCCTGAAGATTGGCGAACTCGAGGTTGCGGTAGTAGGTTTCCGGAGAGGAAATCTGATTGATCTTGGCGGTCTCGGTAATTTGTCCACCGCCAACGAAAACAAAAAACACAATGGGGAGTAACCAGTATAGTTGGGGAATGACTAGGCCGAGGGTACCGGAAGAAACTGTTCTTAGAGAAACAAAAAACCGTCTTTTCTCGGAAAAATATTCGATGATAAAAGGGATAATGGTGACAAAGAAAACCAGAAAAACGGTCTCGACATAAAAGGAGGGAGAGGCAATAAAGGAGAAAGCAAACAATGTGAATAACTTCCTGGAGGTGGGTTTGCTAATGTAGGAAATTGTGAAATAGAGCAAGAAGGGAAATGATCCATAGAACCAGGTAAAGGTTTCAAATGGAACAAAAAATGTTTGCAGAGTGTTTAGATTCAGTAAATAAAATAAGGCGCCGAGGAAAGACGCGAACTGAGTGGTTTTGGCGTCTAGTTTTTCCCGAAAAAGCTGATGATAGAAAAGAAAATAGACACCAAGAGGCCCGACAATTAGGGGAAGAAAAGTGGTGAGATACCTGATGAGAGAGTTGGGTGTTTGAACAAGCTGAAGTAACAGGATGAGTAAGAGACGGGGAATGTCGGCGGCGTGAGCTTGCCCTCCGAGGAGACCAAGACCCCGATATTCTTGCCAGACCGAGTAGATGGCCCTCTTGAGATTCATGAGAGTGTCAAACTCCGGGTTGAGATTGTCCCAGCCGATCAAGTAGGTACCTGGCTCAAAGTTGAGATAGGCAAGAGATAGAGTGATAAGGAAAAGGGCGAGGATGGGCCAGACGCGACGGAAGAAGAGCGGCAGGTGTCGGATCTGCCGGAGGGGGAAACGATGTTTAGCTTTGGTAATATTCTTAGCCACAAATTAGTTTAGCATTTGCATCGTGTATATTTGATGTATGGAAAATAAAGTAAGGGTGGAGATAGAAATTGGGGGAGTGGAAAATCTGGATGATGCCTTGCGCGTCTCCAAAATAGTATTTGAGCCGACACCTGCGGAAGAGGAGAAATATCACAACAAAGAAGACTGGCAAAAGAAGATCAATGAGGATGGTTTGCTGGTGATCGGGAGAGTGGATGGAAAAATTGTCGGTTTTATTGTGGCCTACAAAACGTCCGATGAGGTAATGCATGTCTGGAACGCCGGGGTCTTGAGTGAATACAGAAAACTAGGAATATTTTCGAATATGTTTGAGGAGCTGTCGGTGAAGTGTAAACAAGAAGGAGTTAAGAAACTGACGCTACATACAATAGAGAAGAAGTTCCCAGAAATGTATAAGTTTGTGATTAACAGGGGTTTTGTGGAATTTGAGAAGGAGTGGATTGAAGACGATAAGGTAGGGAAAGTAGAGAAGAGTAAGTTTGAATTGAGCTTGAAGTAGATAGGAAAAAGACCCCGCATGACGGGGTCTTCTTGAGAACTATTTCTTTTTCTTCGCGGCTTGTCGCGCAATCCGGGCATTGAGTTTGCGCTGGGTGTTTGTCGGCGGCTTGGTTTTGGCGGCCTTCACTGGCTTTGGCTTGACCTGTTTGGGTTTGGCCGCTGCCATTTGCTTGGCCATCTTGACGAACATCGGATTTGGCCGCGCAGCGGTAGACAGACCTGAGAGTAAAAACATCAGGCCTTTGTTTAGAGGCAGGGTGCCCCAAAGCCAAGGAGCAGAGAAGGCGATGAAGCCGAGGCCCATGACCAACATGGAAATAACCATCTGGCTCTGGATACCGGGGAGTGTTTGAATCTTCTCGCGAAGCCAGGGGGCGCGCCAAATGAGGATCGCCAGAGTGGCGAGCATGGGCATCAGGTTGATTCCGCCGTTCAGTAGGAAAGCGGGAATCAAGAAGGGAAGTCCGACCAGGGCGACCAGAAGGCGAATCTGCCACTGGGGTAGGGCACCGAGCCAAGGGACGAAGGCAGAGAAGTTAGGCCGCCAGGAACGGCGCTGAGCTGTGTTTTCCAAGATAACCTCCAAATATTTAATGAGCTGAATAGGATACGAAAAGTGATAGAGAATTGTAGCACGTTATAGGGTGTAAGTCAACCTGATTAAACCCGAGACGACAAATCTTCCACTTTTGGCTCAATGTTTGGAAAGAACCTCATCTCAGCCAAATAGTCTGCCAATAGCTGGAGTGGGGAACGGATGCCCCTGGCCAAGACATATGCAGGATATATAAGTGATTCCGGAAGAAGGGTGACGGCGGCGACCTGAAGAGCGTGAACCAGTTTGGATCTAAAACTAGGTATATAGCCATATTTAGAAGTAGCTCGCTGTCGAACTTGTCTGGTGGCACTAAAAGTTTTAATAGGATTTTTGAATGTGGCTGAACCAATATACTGACGGTATTGAAGAACAAAGCAGGAGAGATTGTGATAGTTACCGTATTTTCCTAATCGGAAAAAGAGGTCATAATCTTCGGCAGGAGGTAGCGACGGATCGTACCAAGAGAAGTTTTTGGGTAAAAGGGATCTGTTTATCATCGCAGTTGGGTGCTGGATGGGGTTGCTGGTGAAAAGCGCCTCTCTGATTTGTTTATTGGATATGGGAAATAGTTTGCGGCCGAGAGCCATACCATCGATGTCGATGGTTTTGGCTTGGCCGCCTACAATAACCACGTCGGGATGGAGTTTCAGATAATGAATTTGTTTGGCTAGACGGTGAGGGAGGGAGACATCGTCGGCATCCATGCGGGCGATAAACTGTCCCTTGGCCAGTCTAATTCCCCTGTTAAGAGTGTGGGCAATGTTAAGATTTTTGGAATTTCGGAAAACGCGAACGCGGGAGTCGAGTTTGGCGAATCTCTGGAGAATCTCGTAAGAATTATCGGTGGAGCCGTCGTCGATAGCAATTACTTCAAAATGTCTGTAGGTCTGTGACAGAATACTTTGGAGAGCTGCAGGAAGATAGCCGTTTCCATTGTAAACGGGGATGATGACTGATATGAGTGGATGATTTTGGGACGATCTCATGAAGCCCTATAATATCACAGTTTGGCTCGAAAGTCAATAAAAACGCCCCCCCGCAATGCGGGAGGGCGAAGAGGAAACTGGAGATTAGGGGCTCACCTTTTCGCAGGTGAATCCAACGGAGGTGGTATGCCAGGTGGCGTGGATGGTCACAGTGTGACCATCATCGTTAAGGTAGCTGGCGTCGAGCACGGTTCCAGGCAGGTGGCTGGGGTCGCCGCAGAAGTACTCGACCACATCGAGAATGTGATCGCGCTCGACAGCGAAGCGTGAGGCCTGCATGATGGTCTCCTGGAGAGAGTCCAGAAGAGTGGCATAGTCCCAGGTGGAACCCTGCCAGCCAATGGGAGCGGTCATGCGGTAGCCGCCTTCGACTTGGAAGTGGACGGCATAACCTTCGTGTCCGGCCAGCCAGAGTTGGCCGTGAATGAGGTGGTCTTTGGCCGGCAGAATGACACATGACTTGGTGGGCTCGCAGAAACCCTCGACGGGCTTGCCCGAGTCGATGTGGGCTTCATCACCGTAATTCCAGGTGGTCATTTCGTCCCACCAGCCCTTGGTTTCCACGACAGTGGTCCAGCCTCGGGGAATATCGGTGGTGTCGTTGTTCCAGATTTTGAACCCAACCTTGTTGTCGCCGAGGATGGCCTCGATAAAGCAGAGGACTTCCTCCCGGGTACCGCTGAGGCGGTAGCTGGAGAAGATCATCTTGGAATAGACAACATCGACGCTGTGTCCAGCTTCTGAGACGATGACCACCGTGTGGCGCAATGACAGTGATGCCTTGGCCGGATTGACGATGGTGACTGTCCAGGTGGTCGGGTCACCGTCTGAGAGATCGTCGTAGACGATCTGGTCGACCTTAGGCTCGGTCACCAGGGTGTCCGAGACACAGTCGGCGGCGGTGGTACTAGGAAAGTTTAAGTAGCCCACGACGGCGGATGCCAACAGGAACAAAGCAAGTACGATGATCGGGAGGACCTTACGGTCGGCGAACCAGACCCAGGCCAGTAAGCCCAGAAGGACCACGATCCAGACAACAAGAACGATCCAGAATATAATGCCCATTGAGTAATTCTCCTTTTGGGTTTGGGTTCCCCGATTACGGGGTATTGGAATTTTTCAGCGTGCGTAGATTGAATTCTACTTCCTGCCTTCCTAAGAAGGCAAGGAGAAGGATTCAATGACGATTGTTAAGCTCGTTTGGCGAGGACGAATGAAGCTAGACCGGCAAGGTAAGATAGGCCAGCGAAGTTAAAGAAGATGGCATCGGCAGCACCAGTATCAACCACAATGTGTTCGGTACAGGTGTTGGCTTGGCCGTAAACCGGGGTACAAACGATAGTTTTAGTTATTTTGGTGACCACCCGATCTGAAGAGGTATCTTGGCCACCTTTGGTTCCAGTGCTGTTTTCGGTTACGGTAGGTAGGGTAGAAATTATTCCTTCAACGGCCTTGGACGGAGTAGGGGTGACCGAGGGTTTGGGGGTGATAAGAGGGGTAATTTTTGGAGTAGCTGTAGGAGTGACAATTGAGCCTGAATCTAGCTGATTGGCCGCGATACCAAAACGGTTTTCCTCACGTTTGGCGATGCTGCGTTTGGAAAGCGAGTACGTTATGGCTCCGGTAAGAACCAAAATAATGAGAATGATAGGCAAAAGTGATTTCATGAGGAGTAGTGTAACACTCAATAGCTTGTTTGTCAACTAATATGGGATAGATTAATAAGAAAAACCCCGCCTGGGGCGGGGAGAGGGTTAAGGGAAGATGGTGACTGGAGTACCAACAGAGGCCCAGTGGAAAAGCCAGTCGGCGTCTTCGACGCTCATGTTGACACAGCCGTGACTGCCCGGAGTGCCTAGGTTGTGGTTCCAGGGCGCGCCGTGGAAGCCATAACCTTGATAAAAGTACATAGTCCAGGGAACATTGGCGATGTCGTAGCCAGGTCCGGTCATACGGGTTGATTCCAGTTTGATGTAAATTTCATAGTTGCCGGTGACGGTGGGATAGGCAGTGACACCGGTAGCGACGATAAACTCGATATGGGCGAGAACACCATCTTCGAAGGCGTAAGCCCGCTGAGTAGAGAGAATAACGATAATTTGCTTGCCAACAAAGACCGAAGGCTCCGGAACAATGATAGGCACTGAGCCGAGGTAGAGTTCTTGTCCGGCGTAGATGAGATTGATGTCTGTAATATGATTGGCTAAGGCCAAATCCTCGATGTTCAAGCCGAACATGGCGGCGATCTGCCCCAAAGTTTGACCAGTTTGGACGGTGTAGAACTGGGGAACAGAGGGAGTTGTTGGTTGTTGGGTATTGGTTGCCGGTATTAAGGAAGGGATCGCCGTGAATGTAGCTGGAGACGGGGTGAGTGTCGGTGACGTTGTGGCGGTATGCGTAGGCGGGAGAACTGTTTCGGGGGTGGCTCGCCTTTGTTTTTGTGCCCATAGGTGGACTAGAAAAACAACCAGAGTGAGGATCAGAACAAGCACTACTTGCTTTGTGAGTCGAGAGAACATGATTACCTCCAGAGATTTAAAGAGCTAAAAACGTTAAGACGTATGATACAGCAATAACGACGTTTCTATTGATATGTGAATTTATTTGTGGAATACTGAAAGATAGTTAATATATAGAAAATATATGGAAGCACAGAATCCTCCAGTAGATAAAGACGGTAATCAAGGCGGGGATGCACCCTTTGCAGCTGAATTTACCCTAGGAGTAGCACCGGAACCGATGGCGGAAGCACTAACTTTGCACCCGGATGGATTTTCGACCGCCCCAGTCATTACAACAGAACAAGGTATGGGTGCAATTGCAAACCCAGCTGAGGCGACTAGCGCCATTGCTGCTCAAGGACAGGTAGATATAAATGGGATAAAGACAGAGGCAAAGCTAAGTATTTCTCACGCTGATAGAATGGGCAGATTTCAGGAAAACGTGGGAGCACGACTTCAACAGAGGGAGACATTCAAGGCTGATGTTGAACGCAGTGTGCCACAAATTCAGAAGGAGGCCGCGAAGTTGGAGGAGAACTACAAACTGGCAGAAAAGAATCTTGATCAAGCTAGACAGGATTTGGCTAAAGTGCAGTCAGAAATAATGCAACAAAGCGGTGCTGTGTTTTTTATGGAGCAATCACTGAGCTTAGGTGAAGCAAAGTTGGCTAGACAAACAAGAGTGATTGAAGACGAATTCTCGGCGGAGAAAGGTCGTCTGTCCTTGGACTTGAATAACAAGCTAAGTGAGGTGAGCGAAAAATATAAACCAGAGATCGCTGAGGCAGAAAGGTTGTTAATTGAGTACAGGTCAAAAATAGAAGCGGGCCAGAGTTTGGATGAAAATGCGAGAAAGGCTCTTTCTGTACTCGGTTTGGATGTGACATATCAGGCAGGATTGGTGCTGGAAGGTGCACACAAAGGTGAGGAGTTACAGCAAAAAAGACTGGAGAATTTTGGTGAGAGGATGGAGAGAGATAAAGTGGCCGTTCAGCAGGACAATAAGAAGGCATTGGAAGCGGCTGAAGCTGATATGGTGAATTCTTTATCTGATGCCAAGAGCAGTATAGAAAAAAAGACTGCCGGCTTTGGAGAGAAAATTAAACAAGGAAATGTCCGGCTCGGTGAATTAGAATCGGTGAGGTTGACTGCCGAAGAAAAAGTCCATCAGCTGGAAGAAAGAAAAAGTGAAATCGGCAGACAAAGAGACGTACGGATGAATGATTCAAAAGAAGTTGTCAAAGTAGTTGGTGAGCTGCAGGCACTGATCGAAAAAGACAGGGATATGCTCGATCGCGCTGCAGAAAAAATGAGCTCAGTTGAATTACGTGGAGCTGAGGCTTTGAAGAGCCTTAATGAGGTGGCTGACGTAATAGCACTCAGTGAGTTTTCGGTAGTAGTGGAGACTGCTAAGTCGATGGATTCTTTGGAAGAGGCTACGAAACAGTGGGCTGAGGAAATAAATGATGAAGCAAACAAGAAAATTGATGGAGTATCTGAGCGTAAACGTGTGTCCGTAGATACGGTGACGGCAAGAGTACTGGAAAATAACGAAGATCTTGAACTAGATGCTGAAGGTAATTTTAAAGCCAAAAATGGAGCAACTGGGTTTGAAGCAGTAGATATGATTGAAGAAGCCTATCAGCCAGTGAAGCCGGAAATTAGAGCCATTAGAGATCGGGCTCGAAATGAAACCAGGGAGGTAAATCTTGATCGCGATAGAAAACTGGACGAACTGAACCGTGCGCGTGTATCAGGAGAAACTAGAATGAATCAGATGATGGAGGAGACGAGGAGCAACCTAGCTGTGATGAGTAGTCTAGTTGGATTTTTGAGGGATGAGGCCACAGAGAGATTTGGTGGGGTAACCGCCACTGAAAATCCAACTGAGGATAATGGTTTGACAGCCTTTATGAAAAGAGCAGGTAAAGCAGTATCTGGTATGTGGTCGAGATTGATAGGAAGAGGGAGATAGCTAGCCGAAGGATCGGGTGATTTGACTTTGTAGCTATAGTGTGGTATACTATGGGTTATCGTGGGCGTAATAGCCCACACATTCTTTTCAATTTTTGGAGGCGCAAATTGGGTAAATATAAGTTCGCGACTTTGGCCTTGCTGGTGATGATTTTCATCATCGTGTTCGCGGTCGTTGGAGGCATTTATCGTGGTATTGTCGAGCCTGGTATCGACGAACATGTCCCTGATGGGAATTTTGGAATAGCTTGTCAACTGGCCGGGCTGAATTGTCCGGAGGAATGGTCCTCCACAGCCACGCCTATTGTTGTTCCCAGCCCCACCTCCGCTCCCTTGTGGCCGTAAGCCACATATTAAAATCCCCAGCCTCAAACCGAGGCTGGGGATTTCTTTTGGCCAAAACTATAAAAACACCCCGGTTAGGGGTGTTGGTATGGCTATTCCTTCTGATTCATCCTTTCTTTTTCCTGAAGATAGTACGCTTTGAGAGCGTCTAACTTTTGATTTATCTTCCAGTCGATTTCTTGCCTTTCATAGACTTCGGCTGTGAAGGAGGCATTTAGGCCTATTAACGTGGAAATAATTAGGGGGATCAGCCCGAAAAGGAAGTACGTTCCGGGGAGAAAAATCAGCCCAACCGTAATAAGACTGAAGATCAGGGTTGCTAAACCGGAAAGCCCACTGGTTCTACGTAAACGATTGATTCTGTCAGAATAGGGAGACTTCATGATTCCTCCGAAAGTTAGGGTACTTGCTGGACTGGATTATATACTTACTGGGATCAAAATTGACTATGAGTGGCTTTAGAGTAGAATACGCCTAGTATTTTCCTTTGACATTCGAACCGAGAGGAATGGAGGTTCTATGGAAAACTTGCTAAGTGGTGGACCAGAAACATATCTGCTTTTGTTTGGCGTGCTGATCGTCGTCTTTACCCTGATTATTTTCAAAATGACAAAAGCCTCATGGGCAGGATTGGGGGCGAGCTTCTTTATCAGCGTCTTGCTAACAGCCTTGGCTTTTTATGTAGTGAACCCGAGCTATGGCCTAACGTTGTTATTTTGGTTAGCAATTGGCCTTGGGGCAATGGGGGTGCTGTACTTTAGTAAGACATGGAGCGGGTTTGCCGCCAGCCTGATTGTGGCTGGGGCCGTAATTGCTCTGGTGTTCTACTTCACAAACCCGAAGTATGGTCTTTGGATCGCGATCTCCTATGTGGTGGCACTGGTCTTGATCGGGCTGATGGCGGTGAAGATTTATAGCATGAAGCAGGGGTATAGTCACCGGAAGCAGGACAAAGTAACCGTGCGGGTACAGCATCCGGACGGGAGGGTGTTGACGGCTGTGGCTACTCGAGGGGCCTTTACTGGCCCGTCGACCAACGACCCGGCGTTAGCTGATCCGTTTATGGAGGCGCTGGGGGCATACGCAAGCACGCAAAGCTTGTCGCCCGGTGAGCGAGCTCGGCAATTGATGCTTCAGCCTGGATATGTAGAGGTCTTGCCCGTTATCGATGACGATACGGCGCGGGAAGTAAAAAAGCTGGAGAAGAAGGTTGGGAGATAAAGGAAACAAACCCCTCGTAATAGAGGGGTTTTAATTACTTCGATTTGCGTAAACAAAGAAGCGGACCGGTGAGTTCCATAATTGGCAGGTGTAGAGCACGAGTTTCGCATTATAGTCGGTGATTGCGGTGCCTGTTTCTGTCGAGTACACTTTGTATTCATACTGACGTTGTTCCCAAATGACCTTGATAGTATCGCCGACTTTCAACTGGGGAAGATGGTAGAAAGAGTTTAATTTACGGAATGAAGCAGACCACTCTAGATAACCCCAGCGGTGGGCTGCGAGAATGATGGGTTGAAGGTTTTCCGGAGGAGTACCGAAGTCAGGGACACGCCAGATGCCTGTTCTGAGAATAGCTTCGACATCTTCGCCATCGTGAATCTCTCCTCGTACTCCGATTTTGTCAATAATGAGGCCATTTTCTTCGGGTAGTGAGGGGTCGACTGGTGGAAGTTCAGGGTTGTTGGTTGTTGGCACTGACGTTGGGGAGGGAGATGGGGTTGTTCTTGGTTCGGTAATCGTTTCTTGTGCCTGAGTGGCAGTGTCGGCTATTGTAGAGGCAAGTAGGCTCGAGGCTTGGGGTTGGAGGCGGTAATAGAGATGGGGCCAGGAGGGGAGAACAGCGAAAACGAGAGTCAGAGTCCAAAACATGATACCGATAGAAACGAAGAGCCTTTTTTTGGGGAACATATGACCATTCTATCAAGAACTCAGGAACCTAAGAGCTCAATAACCGATGGTGAGTTGGTGATTGATAGATTGATGTGGTGTGTGGAACCTATAGCGTAGACTTGACAAACTATAGCCATAGGTGTTATACTACCCATCAGTTTGATATATTCTTGAGTCAGCCAAAGGTGAAATGGGTTTGGTTTGCAGTGCCACTTTAAAACCGGCGCTGCGGCTAAAGCCTTACGCGTTTCACCCTTTGCTGGCTTAAAAGTTAAACTAAACCCCCTTTCCGTCGATTCTAAAAGATCCTCAGAATACTGAGGACATACGTTACGTATTTATCCAGACAGGAGGCTTGACTAGGCATTTTGCCAAGAGGTAAGACAGCGTAGTCACAATAATTGGCTTGACAGAGGATGGATGAGATGTAGAATTAGTTTGTTGGATGAGATTTCACCTTTTTTGTTTCACCTAATTTAATCAATTACCCCCCCTTATTTTCCATATGGCCACAAAAGCCAAGACCGTTGTTAGTAAGACGAAAGTCGAAGTTAAGAAGGTTATACCCAAGCTCGAAGAACTGGATATTGCTCCAAAAACCAAGGAGGTGGTTTCTGCGCCTGAAGAGGCGCCGGAGCCAGCTCAAGAATCTGCTGTAGTGCCGGAAGCGACGGCTACACAGAGCCAGAACGAGGCCGTGACGCTGGAAGAAACTAAAAACAACGGTGACGTTGTGGCCCAGGAGGCGAAAGAGGAGAGTGGTGGTAGTGAGAAAAAACCATATGTGGTACCTCCATCGGCAGGTGTAGTTCCTCAGCCTATAAGATCGTTTACACGGGCTCCCTTGCCTCTGCGCGTGCCATTTCAACCCAGATTTGCTCCAATGCGTCCTGGATACCAAAGAGTGGCCCAGGAACCGGTAATTACTGAGGAGGTCTCCGGAATATTGGAGATGACCGGAACCGATGGACGGGGAATCCTGCGCCATGGATTCCGCTCGGGTGAAGATGATGTTTTGATCCCCTCGATGGTTAGCCGATTGTCCAAGCTTAGAGCCGGAGATGTGGTGACTGGGTTGGCCCGTAGGCCAAAGGAGACTGAACCATACTGGACAATGGTCCAGATCACTAAAGTAAATGGTGAGGAGCCGTCGAAGATGTTCGACAGGTTCAGATTTGAAAAAGGCACCCCTATTTACCCATTTGAGAAGCTAAAACTGGAAACCGGCAAAGAAATATTATCGACACGACTGATTGATCTGTGTGCTCCCATTGGGAGAGGGCAGAGAGGTTTGATTGTGTCTCCTCCCAAAGCCGGAAAGACCACAATAATTAAAGAAATTGCCAGTGGAATAGCCACAAATTATCCAGAAATACACTTGATGGCGGTGCTAGTAGGAGAGCGCCCCGAGGAGGTGACCGATATTAGCAGGCATATTTTGGCTGTGACTAAAGATAGTGCCATGCCTGGTGAGACAGCGGCCAGTAACTTTGATGAAAAAGCCGAAGAGCAAACCCGAGTAGCCGAGATGGCCCTCGAAAGAGCGAAACGTTTGGTCGAAATGGGGAAAGATGTGGTTATTTTGCTTGACTCAATTACCCGTCTGGCCCGTGCCTACAACTTGGCAATTCCAACCTCAGGAAGAACGTTGTCCGGAGGTTTTGATCCGGCCGCGTTGTATCCTCCCAAGAAGTTTTTTGGAGCTGCCCGCAAAATTGAGGGCGGAGGAAGCCTAACGATTATCGGAACAGCTTTGACCGATACCGGAAGTAGGATGGACGACCTCGTTTATGAAGAGTTTAAGGGTACCGGCAACATGGAGCTGCATCTGGATCGGCGCTTGGCCGAACGGAGAATATACCCAGCTATTGATGTAATGAGATCCGGCACGCGTAGAGACGACTTGCTTTTTGACTCGATGGAGTACCAAAGTATCATCCTCATGCGCCGAATGCTCGATATGCTCGGTGACAATGAAAGAACTGAGGTTCTCATCGGGAGATTGGCACGAACTAAGAGCAACAAGGAATTTTTGGCGAGTCTGAAGGATGGGGGGTGATAGGGAAGTTGTTAGTGCGAAGTTATTCGTTGTTCGATGCAGAATAGATATTGAAAAACCGCCCTCGAAAGAGGGCGGTTTGGTAATGAAGCTAGAGTACAGCTGCGGGTGCGACGAGTTCGATTTCGAGATTAGTGTTGGCGGTTACGGCCACTATGACTTGCTCGACTTCGGACTCGGTACAGCCACGGTTAGTGAGCTGGACAGTATCTCCAATGGAGGCGAGGACTCGGTGAACTGCACCATCAGGCACGAATAACGAAACTCCGTGCTGGCCATTTCCATGCGCAAACGTAGAAACTGACCAAGCGGGGAGAGCTGTCTTGAGCTTGTCCGCCATTTCGCGATCTTTAACGTATGGATTTGCCATCTGTGCATTCCTTGGATTAAATGACTTCAACCGGAAGGTCTGCACAAGCGACACAAGCAACCCGGATTTCCTCAAGATAATGAGGATGTAGTCCGAAGTTGCGAATGACGACACGTTTGGCGCTGTAGTAAACAAGCGCGTAGGCGGGGTTCATAATCCGACTGCGGAAGACTTTGGTGGCCGAGCCATATTTTGGCTCGACTCGGAGATCTTTTTGCCCGCTGCAGTGAAACCATTCGGTGCGGGGGAGCATTTCGATTAGCGCATGATTGAAGATAGCTAAGGCGGAGGGAGAACGTTTGGTCATGGATGACTCCTTATGTGAAGGTTCGCATAAACTCGCCCTATAATAACACCTGGTTCGTCTATGCGCAACCTTGGCGGTTGACATTTGCCCCATAATACAGTATGATCTTCGGTGTTATTCAACTCCCCGCACTTCGCGCGGGATCTTTGACATTCTGTTTGAAAAGGAGTGAGGCATGAAGAAGATGTATCGTATGTTTTTTGCTCTGCTGATCTTGGCATTGGTGGCTATGGCTTGCCGAACGCAAGCGACCTCTGATCCGACAGCTGCGAACCTGTTCGTGGTGGTCGGGAACAGTGCCTACCAGTTTGCGGGCAATGGGGATGGTGACAACCTGCTGCTGGACCAGTTCTCGAAAGAGAAAGGTGTTCAGCTGTTTGTTCAGGTCGCCAATGATCGAGAAATGCGCGAATGGCGAGAGAAAATGGTCACCGGCCAGTCCGGTGCGCCTGACGTGCTGATCGTCGACGACTCCCTCGATGCCGACGGCCTTCAGAAAGTAAAGCTGATTGCCTCTCACAAAGTGGGTGTGGCAATTAGATCCGACATCGTCAACAGCCTTGCTCTGCAAGGTAATGTTTTGTCATATGCCGACTTCGTTTCCCTGATGAAATCCGGGGCGATTTCGGTGGTGGCAAGTAACGCGATGGCCGGCTCTGCGTCGCGCGAGTTCTTTTTCTCTACCATGGCGTGGTGTTCCGGTACGGATGCGGCGAACTTGACCGCGGACATTGTCAGACTTGACAGTGTGAAACCTTGCGGTAAGGCCGTGTACGACCAGATCAAATCCACAAATGGTTCAAATGAGGCGCTTGATCTGGTCTACAACGCTGCGTTAAGCGGCGAAGTGACCGGATACAACACCGTCGTCACCTTCGACAGTGATTTGTTGGGTGACAATGGTTTGAACGCGAAACTCATGAAACAGGGAAAACCTGTATTCTATTTCTTCTATTTCCGTGAGGCCACGGCCCAGGCGAATGTCGCCATTGGAACCCGGGACCTAGGCGGAGAGATGGCGAAAAACGATCTGGCGAATGCTCTGATCAGCTATCTGATCGACGAAAACTCGCTGGAAGGTAAAGCTCAGAATGCCATCAACTTGGCCGGATTCACTGAAGGTTCTGCGGCACTCGTCGGTCACAATGACTCGGCGTTTAAAGCAGAGTGGGGTGTCGCCTCTAACCCCTTCGGGGTTCAGGTGGTGAACGCTCCCATCAGTGCGGTCGCAGATCGAGCATTGGAGGTCTACCGTGACATGTACAAACGGACGAAGATCACCAAGGCTTGTATCGATGTATCGCCTTCGATGCTTCAGAATCCAAAGATGGACATCATGGTGGGCAGCAACCAATTCTCGGTCTACAAAATTCAAGCGCTTGATCGCGCAGTCCTTAAGATCACTGATCCTGCTTGGTTGCAGGCTAACCGTATCGTCCCCGGCCCAAGCGACGTGTTTGAGTACTATTTCTTCAGCACCATGACCAGCGATCTGGTTGTCAGCTCCTATGGAACCGACACCCAACCGGCTGGCCAGTACATCAATTCGCTCATTGGCCCGTGGGATGAGAATCATCCTGAAGACTGGAACAGAAGTGTAGTGGAAACCAAGCTGTACGAGAACTTGAATGGTTTCCAGTCCAATGGCACTGAAATGTTCGACTGTGGCACCAAGCTACTCGAGCAAATCAAGGCGAACTACAATTCTGAAGTTGATTACATCATCGTCATCTTGACTGATGGTGAGAACATGAATCATTCGATTCTGGCTGGGGACTTCTATCAAAACTGGAAGGCCTTTGGCCACTCCAACATCACGGTCATCGGCATCGCCTTTGGCACGGATGGTGTGTCAATCAACAAGGACTACACAGCTCAGTTCAACGGCACCACCTTCAACGGTGACAATGATCAGGGCTTGATTGATGCCTTTAAAGCCATCTTAGGAAACTAGAGGTGAATATGGAACAAAAACCGAGTGGTAATCCGCTCTGGCTCCTGCTCACCTTACCGGTATTTTTTCTGGTGTGGTGGCTGGCGGCTATTGAATACGCGTTCATCATCGGCTTCGGGACGTTCGTCACTCTGTACGTGCTATTCGTGTGGCTTCCCGATGATCAGGCGAGAAAGTTGAATAGAATCGCCAAGTTCTCCGAAGCCAAAAAGCTTTTGAAGTTCGCCACCTTGCAGCTCAATAAGGTGAGAGATTCGGAGATTGTCGAAGAAGATGGAAAAGCTCTTCTAACACTTGAGGGTCTCATCAACGAATTTGAAAGCAAAAAAACGGTGCAGGGAAAAGTCGAAGAGAAGGTGTTACCGATGCTTCGAAACTTGACCGGTCTTCTGAAAAGATGGCTTGGCCACGAATCGGGCATGTACCCTCTGGAGACGGTTGAAGCGAAGAAAGTTCGTGGAATCCTTCTCCATTTCGACGACCTAATCCTGAAGTATCAGAAAGATGGGATTGACCCGACCGATACATATCTCACCGGCTTGTATGAGCTGGAAACCGACATGCAGTCGGCTGGAATTGATCCCGAAGGAGGAAGATAATGAACCGAAAAACTTTGATCGTGAGTGTCGTGGTGATCCTGACAATGATCTTGTCCGGAGTATTGTATTTATCCCAGAAAGGCGCCCAACGTACGGAACTCAATGTTCGTGGCGGTGACGTGTTCTTTGGGAAAGCCAACACGCGGATGGACGAATTCAACGACGGTTTGGGTTTTGACCTTACTGTTGTTGATGGAAGAAACACTTGTAGTGAAAAGGGTGTGTGGGAAGATGTCGACTTGATTCAAGCCGGCACCCTCAACTGCCTCAATGAAGTCAAAGCTCTGGTTGCCGCGGGGAAGATCCCGAACCAGCAAGTGTTCAGCGAGATGGTAATCTCTACATCTCCTTACGTTCTGGCAATCAAATCGAATCCCGATCAGGATGATTTGACTCCCCTCATGGAAGCCGGGTATGTATACACGGAAGTGCATGACGGTCGAACGACTTACTTCATTGACCCCGACAAGATGACTGCCCTGGTCATGGCGGACGTGGAGAATAAGAAGTTCACAGATTTGGGTATCAACATCGATAACATTGTCAACATTGGGTTTCCCAAGTCGACAGTGGGTGTCCCAAGCGCGGACCTGTTACTCGCTTACTACTTCAAAGGCGGACAGGACATGATTGGTTCCGAGGCGCTCATGAAGTTTACGGATCCCAGTGGCAAGGAAGTTACAACCTTGTCGCCTGAGTATGCCAAAGTGCTGATCGCTCTCTACGAGCGCAGCGGCAAGGTGTTGGACAGCTCTCTCGATTTTTGTCATAACTGGCTGAACCAACGAACTGACTCGGTTCATATCTCGATCTTCTCCGAGTCCTGCTATACCAGCTGGGCAATCAAGTATGCCGACAAGGCAGAATTGATGAAAGAGAAGGGAAATGTACTCGTGTACATGAAGAAGACTGCGACGAGTACTTTCACACTATTCGCCGTCAGCAAGAAGGGTCAGGACTATCTGGACGCCATTGCTAACAATGTCGAATTCTTCCAGACGGTTTCCGAAACCACAGGCATGCGCGGATCGGGACTGGTAAGTATTGCCCCGATTCAGTTCGCGGACTTTATTCCCTCGAACGAGCCATGGTCATTAATCGCTTTTCCGTTTGAGCAACTGACCTCGGCTACACGGTACGTTCTCGATAACTACGCCAAGTAGTTTTCGAAAAGGGGGATACCTTAGGAGATCTTTTTTTCTTAGGTAAGACAGGTGGCGAAAGCCACCTGAAACAAATCCGAAGTACTCAAGGAGAAACGAAATGACTGACATGCAAATTCTTTTGGCTCCCCTCGGTAATGTTCCTGAAGGTAAATCGAGTGCTAGTTTGGCTGTTCAGCGTGCCGATTATGTGGAACAGGCCGCTCAAGGAAAGGCCGTGATCGTCAAAGACGAGCTTGCCAAGGCAGATGATTCGGTCAGCACCGATCTTGCTATGGTTGAAAGCCAGATCGACGATCTCGCCAATAGCGAAGGTAACAGCTTCAATCTTCAGAACGTTATCAACGTTTGGTTTGACCGCCAGGAGCAGAAATATGCTGTGGGCGAGATTGCCAGACGTGCGGGAGTTCAGCTCAATATCGACTCTGCGGCCACTTACGGTACGATCCCGGACAAAATCGTCCAGATGTTTATCAACAGTGCCGAAACCAAGGCCACTGGTATGGCGAAGCTCGAGGTCGCAAAGGCTCTCGATCAGGCCACTGGCGTTGCCGGAAGTATCAGCAAGGATGATGACGTCAAGGCCGCGGAAATCGAAGAGAAAGCGACACAGATCCTCAAGAGCTGGAGCGAAAACGCGTCAGCGATTGATTTCCTCTTCAAGCGCCTGTTCACCAAAGTTCTCAACCGCGTGGTCAGCTATCAGACCCGTTTGGGCAATGTCGGCAACGATCTGGCCCAGAAGTCGGTCATGCTTGACCGCGTTTCAGCCTCATTGCGCGCTCGCCGCGATATGGTGAAAAAGGATCTGCTTCAGACCTGTGTCAACGGCCTGGCGCTCGAATCCATCATCGCCGACGCTCGTGTTGAGCTGAAGCGTCTTGAAAAAGAACTCAAGAATGCCGTTGGAGCGGACCGCGGACCGATCAACGAACTGGTGAAAGATCAACAGACCTTTTTGCAGATCTTGATCAAGCGCCTGATTGATCTCAAAGCCTTCGCGGTGAAAGAGATCGGTCTCTACTCCATCATCGGCACCATTCACGCTTCGGTGGCTGTCATCCGCGCGGATGTCGAGTTCACCCGCACCAACCTGATCGCCGCCCTTGGTCTTCAGCTCGGACTGGTGTGCGACATCGTCTCCGCCCTCCGTATTGCCAAGGCGAGCCAGGACGTGCGCCATGCCGAAGCAAATGCTTCGGGCGCCGTCGGCGTTGCCGCGGATGCCCTCCAGAAGGCTGCCAACAGCGCTCTGCTCGATGTTCAGACCACCATGCGCTCCCTGGAAGCGACCATCGCTGCTGCCAGCCGCGGTATCCAGAATACCCGCGACAACATGGACAAGGTCGAAGCGATGCAGATCGAGACCGAGGCGCGCCTCGGCCAACTGGTTGCCGATCTCGGCAACGCGTAAGTTTCAAACAGAATTTCCGTATTTCCCCCGCCAACTGGCGGGGGATTTTATTGCCCCTCGAGATACTCGGGATTTCGAATACTCAACCTGCCCGCAGACGCTAGAGCGCAGCTATTGCAGGCGGGGCAAAAATGACCCATAACCATTGACAAACGATGGTTAAATGGTAAAATATCGTCTGTTAGTAAGAACGTTGAAAATTAACTTATAGGAGGTACGATGAAGCAGCCGTTGAAAGTGTTGCTATTGTTCGCTGTGGCGCTTTCGTTCTTGGTTCCTCGTGGAAATGTATCCGCGGGTGACTATGTATCAGACGCCATCGAGGCCCTAAAGACCTCAAACGTCTATGTGGCGCCTGGCGCCACAGGAACCGAATATGATACACAAAGTCAACTTGGCAAATTTCTCACGCCGGGTGACAATATTGTCCTGGTGATGCTCCCCCCGGAAGCTCTGGCCGGCACAGACCTGTATACCATCGCTCGAAGCATTTCCGAGGGCCTTGGTAATCAGAAGACTGTCGGACTAGCTGTCGGACGGGAAGTAATTGGGTACAGTGTCCTCTTGCCCGAAGGCGTGGCCTGGGACAAGATGCAACGGGCCAGTAGCGTGTCCAACGATCCCGTTACTGCCCTGATTACATTCACTCAGAACGTTCACTCGTGGCTGAGTGAGAATCCGCTACCGACCCCAACTCCGGTGCCTACGGCAGTCCCGACACCGAGACCGCCAGTAGAGCTGCCAAAGGCCGAAGATATTTCCTGGCCGGTATGGTTGGTCATGGCCGTGTTTGTATTGGGGACCGTGATTTGGTTGTCTGTGTATGTTAAGAAAAATGCCAAACGGGTTTTACGCAGGCAGTCTTTTGCCCCTTTAACGTCCAAAATTGATGTGATCTCAGAGAAGATCCACGACATTGCGGACGGAAAAGTGAGGAAAGAACTTCAAAGAGCTATCCAGTTGGCGTATGAGTTGGTCGATATTTTGGCTAATTCACAGACGCACTTGGGCTATGCGGAAGAGAAGTTCCCGGTGCTGTTAGCCAACATGGATCGACAGATCATGGCTTTGAAGAAGCATGAGTCTGGCAGGCGCCATATGTCGGCTGATCTTCTGTCGGACGTCAAAGGAGTGTTACTGACCTATGACGATCTGTTCATCGCTCTTCAGAAGAATGACCCTGATGCCGTTGAACTGCTGACTTCCGTTTATGACTCCAGCAACACCATGGTGAGTACGCTGGGGTATTTGGATGATGATAAGTAAGCTTGTGCGGTATAATACATACCGTTCGGGACTTTGAAAACATTTCACAAGGAGAACCAAGGATGAAGAAGAAACTGTTCACTGTGTTGTCGTTGCTGGTCATTGCCAGTTTCCTGCTCACCGGCTGTTTTTATTCTGGAGTAAGCGAGGCAAGCTGTGCCTACGTAGTCGGCGATGGTTATCCCGATTCGGACGTGGATGAGGTTTACTATCCGGGGGAGGAGATCCCTCAAGCCAGTACAGACCACGTCATTAAGTACGTACCCTGCGGTGATCGGAATTATCTGATTAATGACGGTAGTCAGGTGAGTAATGGTATATCGGTGGGTGATGAAATCCAGCTGTTGAAAGCGAAAACTTCCACAGGGACTGACATTCTCATCGCCGTGAGTTCCTATTTTCAGCTCAATCAGAATAAGGAGGCGATGAAGGCCTTCTTCAAATACCAATACAAGTTTGGTGCCGCCAGTGATCGTGATGTCTCTGGTGGTGAGATTAACAACTCCACCGAAGGGTGGCTTGACATGCTGGGTGAGACCTTTGGCCCGGCAATGGCCCGTTCCGCAAGGGAAGGGGCGTTCCTGACGACCGACGCAATTTGGCAGAACGGGGATACGGCGCAAATCGCGATTCTCCAGCAGTATATGGTAGAAAGCATCAAGGAAAAGCTTCGAGCCCCCACGGGGTACAACAATATCGACTTCTTCTGTGGTGCCAATGCCTCTGGTTGGCCCGATCCTAAGAAACCGGGCGAAGGAGAGTTTTACTGTGCTCCGATCGAGATCGTGATCGATTACGTGATCAAAAATCCGGATCAGTCGAACTCGAGCACCCAAGGTTCGATCTCTCTCAGCCAACAGCGTTTGCAGGTGGCCCAGGAGCTCTACGGACCGAATGCCTACTGCTGGCTCGGCTTGCAGGACCTGGTTCAGGCATGCGCGAACGCCGGTAGTACGTGCGTCTTCAACTTCTCTGGTAACGTCTGTCAGGGCGGAATCATCGATGACGGTCCGCCTGCGGTCATTATTCCTAGTCCCACCTCCGTCCCGACCGAGTTGGTCCCGACCGCCACTCCGTAAGGGGTGAGAAGGAGAAACGATGGAACCGAAATTTGAGAAAGACGTGAAATATCGCCTAACGAGGGAAGTCGACGCGTGTGTCGTCGATGGACAGAACTGTGTCCTTCAGAACGACATCGATCTGAACGCGGAGACGGTGCTGACCTTTGTCGAGGCGAACGAAGATGGATTCGTCTTCAGCAATGAAGAAGGTACAAACTACCGTCTGCACGCTGACGACATCGACGCCGTCGAAGAAGCGTAGTTTTCGCTAATACCACCCCCGCCAACCGGCGGGGGATTTTATTGGCGAAAAGGTGCGTAGATTATCCTATATGTGTTATAATAGGCACATCTTGATATCTGGAGGCGTACATGAAAAAGTTAACAGCTTTCCTAATTTTGATCTTGATTTTGGCGGCTTGTGCCCCGGCCAACGTGCCCGCAGAAGTGCCGGCTACAGAGTACCCCATCTTCTCAGTGATTGAGGCTCCTGTGGTGCCCACCGTGGCACCGCAAACGGAGGGAAGGATTTTCTTCACCTACTCCTATACAGAAGACATTCCGAGGGCATTTTTCCAGGGCAGTGACGTGGAGCAAGAGACCATCACCTTTACGAAAAAGGATGGTGTCTGGCAGCCTGTCGATCTGAAGCCGCAGATTGTGGACTTGGGGCCGCTCTTCCGAATCTATCTAAGTCGACCTCTAGCCAACACTTATGGCGACTGCGGAGTAAATACGATTAACCTTAACGAGATAACGACCAAAGTGGTCGTCCAGCCCATTTGTGAGACGATCCCGTCTGAGTCGATGGTCAGCCTGGAGATCGGGATTGCCAACTGTGATAAAGATAGCTACGGCAATCTGATTTGCGGAGTCGGGACCGAAACTGGATCTCTGAGATACGTTCTTAACGAGAAAATGGACAAGTTCCAGTTTATCGTCGACGGATCGTACAACTATGTCTACGAGGAGTGGATTCGATTGGCTCTGAACGGACTAGGATTTGACCCATTGCCCGATGACTACTTCGATGGGATTACGCCTGGACAGAACAACGTTATCCTAAAAACGAACCCGAATGTGGAGGAATGATGGTGGCGAGATTCAACCAAGGTGACATGTATGTGGTGGAACTGGTTTCGATGACACCGCTCGTGGGGGAGATGGTCGGAGATGAGGTTGTCTTACAGGTGCGTAACCTGTCCATCGATCAGCCGATCTTTGAAAAAGCGGTACAAGAGGCGTTTGGCGATGGAGAGGTTGAACTTCTGTCAGCCTCTGTCAAAGTGGCTTTGGTCATAAACGCAGAGACTTTGCGCGACGGTGAGCGTGATCTGTCGGATGCCGCTGCGTTTTTGGAAGACATGTCCACAAGAGTATTGGACAAACTGGCGGCTACGCCTGGATGGGGTTCAGATGGACTCATTGAGCGCCGCTCACCTTACGATCAACTGGATTAACTTCGAAGGCCCCCTATAATGGGGGTCTTTTTTTATGCAAAATGAGCTTGAAGAGGCGCAAAAAAGCCCCGTTATCTACGGGGCTTGGAAAATCAGTTTTCTCGGTTGGATATATCCGTATGGGTGACTAGGTAGGAGACCGCGAAAGATATCGCGGGCCAGACAGACACCCAATAATTGATCCGCTCAAAGCTCGCCGTCCAGCGCAAAAACTCAATAGGCCAGACACTCAAGGAGGGGATGAAGGCGATGAGAGGGGTGAGTTTCATCCAGGCGAGTCCAATAAGCAAACCGAAGGTAATGGCAAGAAGCCAGTGAATCCAGTTGGGAATCTGTTCACGGTAGTTTTGGCCAAACTTGTTGTCGAGCCGGGTGATCCCGTACTTCCGGGCAAAGTAGGCAATAAGTGGAGGCAGGACAATCTGAAAGCCAAAGAAGAAAATGAAATAAACCACCAAGTTGCCGGCAAAAGCCAGGATGGTAACGGGGGAGGTACCCAGAAGGACGCTGATGACCAAGGTCAGAACGGTGAAGCCAAAGACTGTCAAGCCGACGTTCAGATACGATTGCTTCATGCTTTACTCCTATTAACGTACAGATTTGGTTTGAATCTTGCATATTTTACCTTGTTAAAATGGAAAACGCAATGTTATAGGTATGACTATGAAGCTATGGTAAACGGAAGCTGTGCCTGAGCCCGGAGGAGTAGTGATTGCCGAAGAGATCGACGGTTTGGGGGGAGGTAGCCAAGCCGTGTTGTTTGAGGATAGCCAGGGAGTACTCTATGGACTGTGGTAGGAGGAGGTCGTAGGCAAGAGAAATAGTGCTTTCGCCTCCGGCAGGGGTGGTATGCCAGAAACCCATCTCGGTAAGACCGTAGGAGATTTTACATTTTACATTGCTCATTTCACATTTTGGACCGGTGGTGCCATTTGTATAGATTGCTGCGTCGCTTGCGCTCTTCGCATTGACAGTTGAAGTAGTAGTGTCCAACTCCTCGGGGAGGGGAGGCTTGCCTTCTGGTGTCCGAGTTAAAGAAATGTTTTGGGCGTATGTGGGTATGTAGAAGCGGAGATAGGCGATGTAGTTGCCTCCGTAATGAACGGGAGGGTTGGGATTGGCTGCCGGGGAGGAGTTGGTGAAGTGGGCGGTGACTTGGTGGCGGATGGTTGAGGATGAAGAGTGGGTGATGGTGTGGGTAGTGGAGCGGGAAACGAACTGATTGGCTTTATTGGCTCCTAAGTTGGTCTCTATAAGGGAGTAGGTGTCAAAAGCCTCGGGAGACAAAACTCCAGCGAGCTTTTTTTGTTCGAGGAATGCTTGAAACGAGGTATTAGACGAATGGATCATGATATTTTGATTTATTAAATCCGTATACAATATGTGCGCTATCGTAAGCTTTTTCGAGAGAGAAAGGCTTTTTGACTTCTTAATTAGGGCTTGGCCGACAGCGGTGAGGGTGTCTTTTTTTTGGGTAGAGCCGGGGAAAAAATTGGTTTCGGTTTTGCCTTGGAGAAAAAGATACAGATTTTCAGGAGTAATATTTGCTGCGTATTCAGGCACAGGGAAACTACCGACAATATTCAAGACTTGTTTGATGGTGGTGAGATTGATGATGGCCAGAATGTCGGGGTTTATTTCTTTACCTTTGTCCAAAAACCAACGAATGTTCTGTGCTGCTGTAGGGAAGTCCGGCTCCCAATCGGCATTGGCGAGCTCCCAGGTACCGTGCCCGAAGGCTTGTTGGATTGGTTCCGGTGGGGTGACGTGGCCGGCCAGCTGGCCATTGGGGACGTAGATGTCCTGGAAATCCAGGGAGTTATTAGTTATTAGTGCGAAGTTGTTAGTTAGTTTGGTGGAGAGGGAGAGCTTGGCGTAGGAGCCGGCGAAGCCACCATTGGCACGCATTTCGGTGTCGTTGCCCAGTAAAACCAAGTATGACGTGGGATTTGCCACGCCTAGGAGATAGTTGGCGAAGGGCAGGAATGGCTTAATGGTTGTGGCTTGGGGAATGAGGAGGATAATAAAAACGGCAAAGAAGAGTGATAAAGATAGAAATATAAAACGCTTCACGAGATCATTATATGTGAGATTTACCCCTTCGGGTATCAGCGAGCCACGGTTCGGATTACCGAAACTCGCAATGACGAATTTGGCATGAAAAACCCTCCGCGAGAGGCGGAGGGTTTTTTTGAGTTGGAGATCAAGGAGTGGGGCAGAAAGAGGCCGCGCCCGTCTTTTGGGCGGTGTCGGCGCAAAGCGTCGACATGACTGCGGCGGCGTCTGTACCAATGGGGTTCCAGACTTGATCGGCAGTAGCCAGTTCATTGGCCTGTTGACGGACTCGGAAGAAAACCTTTCGTCCTGACAACAAGTATCCGTTCGGTACCGTGATGGATGGGTACACCTCAGCCACATACAAGGCTGAGAAATTAGTGTCAATGGCACTGGTCACTTCGGCGACCATATAGATGGCCACGCCCTCGACCTTTTGTCCATATCCCGGAAGTTCTGATTCAGCAATGGGCTCGACGACGACATTGTAGCCCGTTCGCAGGCTTCCCGTCGTGAATGAAGCGGGGTCGTAGATTTCCCACAAACTCGGGTACTGGACTTTTTGTGTGCCGCAGGCGGTGAGGGCGAGAGAGAGGATTGTGAGGGCGAGCAGAATGCGCAGCAGGTGTGGAGTTTTCATGAGGTCTCCTTTGAGTTGTCGGAAAGTCAAGGTAGAATTGGTGAGTATTATATCTTATAGTGCGTGAAATGTCAAGTTTTGGCTTCAACATCACTGTTTGGGATAAAAAAAGACCCCGCCTGAGGCGGGGTCCATCGAGCAGGTAGATCAGTTCGAAGGGGTGCTGAAACGCAGCAGGGAGAAGGCGATGCCGATGACGAGAGCCTGCCACCATATTGTCGTCATGACAAACAAGCCAGTCAGACTTCCAGTGATGTAGAAGACTGCATAGGTAAAGGCGCCGGAAATAACTACCACGCCGAGACCAAGAGTGCAGAAGGCCAGGATGGCGATGACTGGCAGAAGCAGGATCAGACCAAAGGTCAGGACCAGACTGACGACCAGGTTCACCAAGATGACCACCAAGACAATGACCCAAAGAGGCTGGGCGCTGCTGATGGTAATCCAGCCAATCTGGGAAAACAACCAGAAAAGGCCGCAGGAGATCAGGAAGTTCATAACAAAATTGAACAGGGGATAGCGAGAGCGAAACATAGTAACCTCCGATTTTCAGGTGCTTGATGGATATTGAATACGCTATAGGATGACATATTTTGCCCAAAATGTCAATAGGGTAAACTAGAGGGATGGATTGGAAGCAAAAACTACTGGTTTCGCCACTCTACGATCTGTTCGGGAAGCGATCGTATGCCCAGAGTGGGGAGGATTTGATAGCTTGGGGAGAGTTCAAAAACTCAATAAATCAAAAACTCAAAAAATCAAAGTTGGCGAGGGGGTTTTATGTGGACATCGGAGCGTATCACCCGAAGCTGTTTTCGAATACTTATTTGTTTTACAAGAAGGGATGGAGAGGAATCTGCGTAGATCCCAACCCACAGATGGAAAAGCTGTATGGGCAAGCGAGGCCAAGGGATATATTTGTGAATGTGGGGGTGGGAGACGGCTCAAAAAATCAAAACCAGGACGAGGGAGGGGTGATGGAGTATTTCATGTTTGAGGATGGGGCGGCCAATACTTTTTCTGCGGAGCAGGCTAGGAAGAATCAGAAAGAAGCCGGTAGAAAGCTGGTGGGAAAAAGGATAGTAGACGTACTGCCTTTGAGGGAGATACTTGAGAAGTACATACCTAAGGGACAAAAGATAGTTCTATTGTCGGTAGATGCGGAGGGAATGGATGTGGAGGTACTAAAGTCTAATGACTGGAAGAAATACAGACCAGAACTGATTATTTGTGAGGATCTGGAGTTTGACTTTAAAAATTGGAAGAAGTCGGAAGTGACTAAGTACCTTGTTGCCAAAGGTTATGAATTGAAGGCAAAAACGCCGTACTCACTGATATTTAAGAGGGTGGAGTGAGATTGCCACGGTCGTCTGAGGCGACCTCGCAATGACGATGGGGTGGAGGTGGTAGAATAGATTTTGCTCCAATTATGAGTAGCCTAAAGACTTTTATCAGCGAGTGGGTGATAGATTTTTTCAAATATTTGAGGATCTTGTTGTCGTATTTTGTAGCGAGCTATCTGAAGCCAAAGTTTGCGGTATTTGAGTCCGTAAAATCAATTCTAGTGGGTAAGATGTACCAGCAAAGGGGTAAACACTCCCAGCTAATTGTAAACTCGGTGATGGTGACAGTAATGGTGCTCTCGGTGACTCTGGGTCCGACTATTATCGTCAATGACTCTCAGACGCAAGCGGTCATGTCTCTTGGGCTAGGTAGTAAGTTTGCCTTTGCTCAAGAAAGTACGCCATCAGGAGAAACAGCTAGGGTTTTGGGGCTTTCGACCGAGTCGCAAGTGGAGATGGACCCGCTGACCCAAGTATCGGATAAACCAAGAGCGGATATGCTCGACTATACGGTAGAGAGTGGAGATACTTTGGCTTCAATTGCAAAAAAGTTTGGCGTGGATACCGACTCGATAACTTGGCTGAATAAAGGGCTAAGTGAAAAGAAAATCAAAATTGGGACCGTACTGAAGATTCCTCCGGTAACCGGTGTAGTACATACAGTGAAGGCGGGTGAAACGATTTATTCGGTGGCCAAGAAATATAATGTGTCGGCTCAGGCGGTAGTCGACTTTCCTTTTAATGAATTTACCAACGACGAAACGTTTGCCTTGGCCATCGGTCAACAGCTAATCGTGCCGGACGGTGAGATGCCGGATGAGGTGATTTTGTCGCCGAGGTCAAACTTAGCTTCTACGTTGACGCCCAATGCCGGTGCTGTATCAGCCACGGGTAACTGGATTTGGCCGGCGGCAGGGAAAATATCACAGGACTTCAAAGCGTGGCATAAGGGAATTGATATAGCCAATCACGATGGGGGACCTATTCTGGCGGCCGATTCAGGAACCGTATTGGTAGCCAGTTGGGCGGATAACACCGGGTATGGCAACAGAGTGGTGATAGATCACGGTAACGGCAAGAAAACACTTTATGCTCACATGTCTTCCTTTTCAGTGGTGGTAGGACAAACAGTGAAAAGAGGAGACAAACTGGGAATGATGGGAAGTACAGGAAGATCGACAGGAACCCACTTGCATTTTGAGATTAGAACCGACAAGGGCAACGCCAGTCCATTGGCTGTATTGAAGTAAAAGAAACCCCGCCATTGAGACGGGGTGAATTGGTGGAGCGGGCAAACTGAATCAGAAGCCGAGACCGCTGAAACGTTGTCGCCCGCGTGTGAAACTTACAAATAGGTATTGTACAAGGAATTGGCGGTGTGTCAATCTGTAAGAGAGGGTAATAATGTCATTTATTATAAGAGCTTGCTCGTTTCGCTCAGCATAGCCATGGCTATTTTGCTGGCTACACTGTGCTTCTTCTTATATTTGCTTATAACTTCGTTATAATGCTTAAATATGGTAGACCAAGCAAAAATTATTATCAGGGCGGGCAGGGGCGGCAACGGTGCCGTCAGTTTTCGACGGGAAAAATTTATTCCTAAGGGCGGTCCTGATGGCGGTGATGGCGGTAAGGGGGGTAGTGTGTATATCGAAACCGATCCCAACCGCAATACGCTGGATGACTTCGCCCACCAGCAAAAATTTGAGGCAACCGACGGTGATAAGGGTACAGGTAAGAAAATGTCCGGAGCCAAAGGGGAAGATCTGATAATAAAGGTGCCTCTCGGAACCATCGTGACGCTGAAACCGCTGAGCCAAGGAAAAATTGAGGTCGAAAACATTGCCGTCAAAGGGATGCCTAGGGAACAGATGGGCAGACTAATCACAAAAGTAATTCCCGAAATTGAATCCAAGGAACAATTGATTGATTTTGACAAACCGGGTATGAAGATGCTGATAGCTAAAGGAGGAACCGGCGGCCGGGGAAACGTGCATTTTATGAGTGCCAGAGAAACAACTCCTTTGAGGGCAGAGCAGGGCCAGGTGGGCCAATGCTTTCAGGCGGAACTATCTCTCAAGCTACTAGCTGATATTGGTTTGGTGGGACTGCCTAACGCCGGCAAGTCGACACTGTTGTCGGTATTATCAAACGCTCGGCCCAAAGTAGCAGACTACGAGTTTACGACCTTGGAGCCAAACTTAGGGGTGATGAAAAGCGGTGAAAACCGTTTGGTGATTGCCGACTTTCCCGGTTTGATAGAAGGAGCGAGTGAGGGGAAGGGTCTGGGAATAAAGTTTCTAAAACACATTGAAAGAGCAAAGGTGTTGATTCATTTGGTGCCAGCCGGAGAAAGCGCGGAAGGGGCATTTGAAAAATACAGGACAATAAAAAATGAACTATTGAGTTATGGTGGGGAAATTGAAACCAAAAAGGAGATCGTAGTATTAAGTAAGATTGACTTGGTAAGCGAAGAGAAGGTTGCTGAAATTCGAAAATATTTTATGGAGAAGAAAGTTGATATCCTGCCGATTTCTTCAGCTACTCAAAAGGGTATTAAAGAATTGGTGGCTAAGGCAAACACTCGTTGATATAACCTCCTTGTCCGTTTTGAGCCGCGCAGTCCACCCCTCCACAGTCCGAGTCACAAGAATTGGGAGTGCAACTGACGGTAGAATCAAACGAGACTTGGGTACAGGCGCCATTTTTACAGCCATAGTATTGAGTACAGAGCCCTTTACCCCCACACCCGATAATGATGGCTGTTTGGCTGATGCCTGGGGAGCTGGTGATTAAAGTATCTGGACACTGATCTACAGTGTTGGCGTCGGGGAAGTTCTCAGAGGTGGTGGGGGCGTAAATGACATATTGCTGGGGTTTGGTACTGCCCACCGGCAAAGTATAGGAGGCGTAAGCGGCACCGGTGTTTGGGTCACAGGGAACTTTGTCAAGGTAGGGTTGTAAACTATCCCCGTTGCAATCAGCAAGAACGACTTTGAGATCGGGATAGTATTCATGATCGGCGTAATAACTTTCAAGAATATTTTTGAGTTGGTAGACATCGTCTTTCCGCTCAGTGTCATAAGCTCTTTTGAAATAGGTGAAGGGGTTGAGAGACAGCAGTATAAGAACTGCTAGAACGGCAATGATGGTAATGACAATCAGGAGTTCGGCTAAGGTGAAACCCCGCCAACAGCTACGCAGTTTGGGCGGGCAGGTTGGATGTTTCATGTTATTCATTGTACATTTATCCCGTTACTTTGTTTTGACTAGCCAGTAGTTGAAAGAGATTTCTTGTTTTATCTGATCAGAGTTACCTGGCACCGCCACAGTGAAACCAACACCGGATTGTTTGGATTTGACAAAGAGGACTTGATTGCTAGTATCGGAGACCGGGGTGATGTAGATGAGGGTGTCATCGGTAACTTTGTTGTTGGCGATAACAATTTCTGAAGATCCAGTGGCGATGGTGGCGGTGCCAATGGTGGTATTGGAACTGACTTGAGCGGAAATGCTCGAGGACTGATCTGGATTGTCGGAGGCGATGATCAAGCCGCCGGTAGTTAACTGGCCAAAGTTACCTTGTCCGACAGCCAACGATCCCGAGACGGTGGCCGTTCGTGTGTCTAAACTATTGGCGAAGATAGTGCCGGAGATAAGAAGATCTCCATTGATAGCTACTTTGCCGTCGGGGTACAAGGTCATAAGATTGGCGAGAAGGTGGATGGGCTTATCGCCGGTGGGTTGGATATAAAGATCGGAATCGATCGAGCTAAAGGATTGTGCTAGGACAGAACCGCTGGCCAGAACGTCATTGGTAAAGATCAGGCGGGAAGTCAGGGATTCTAAAGCCATATCGGAGGGGAAGGAGGCAGAAACGGTAGCTAGGGGAGAGAGAGCCAGTGGATCTGCCGAGTCGGTGGCCGTTTGAAGATTCCCGAGGAGAGAGTCGTAGGAGGAATATCTGGATTGGAGGTCGGCTAAGATAGCTGAGGCGGTTGAATACTTTTCGTTTAATAGGTCGAGCTGAAGGTTAAGAGTGTCGACGGTTTTTCCCTTAATGTTGTCGGCATAAAGAGTGCCGGAGATAGTGGCATCAATCACTTTTAGTTGGTCGATATCAGCGATGGGGGTGATCAGCCTGGTACGAACGGTGAGGTTTTCAGTGACGAGTTCTCCGATTACGGAAACACCGGCTTGGAAGTTGGCGACGGTCGCTTGGGTGAATTCGGAAAACTGTTGGCTGGAGTTTGCTAATTGGAGCACGATTTGACCGGTGAGAGTTTCTATTTCCGATTCGGAAAGTTTGGTACTCCATCCGGCCGAGAGACTGGCTACCTTGGCATCCAATCCGATAATGGTGTTGGCGGTAATTGAATCAGTGGTAATGTTTTTGACATTTAGTGTATCGGAATTGATGGTTTGTGCGGAGAGGGTGGTTGCTAGTATTCCGGATCGAATAATCACAGGACTATTTATGGTAATGGCACTGCCTGAGGCAAGTGAGGTGATGGTCTCAACTTGTAATTGATTGGTGGTGGTAAGTCCGGCGGTTAATCGACCGGTGACTACTTCGGAGAAAGAGGCCAGACGAGTGATGGCAATGTTAGCTGTCTGGTTCCAGACTTCCCAAGTATCTTTGGCAATGGAAATAACGGATTGAGAAAGATCAACTTCCGGAGTTTCTGAGGGTTGTTGAACAATAGTTAGAACAGTAGAGGTAGGAGCCTCTCGGTTCCAAGACTCAAAAGCGCGGCCGATGGTCATCTCTCCCGGACGAGCTTTTTTGGCCAGACCCGGTTTGTCGGAAGCGGTAAGATAATCGCCCGCCTTTATACTGGGACTGCTGAGGTCTATTTTGACCGGAACCCGGCCAGCTAGTGCCAGAAGACGGCGGTTTTCTCCTTCGACACCAAGCGTTTGTCCGGCTTTGGTGGAGATAACACCGAGGATGTTGCGGTCATTTTTTTGATTAGTTTTTCTAAGATAGGGAACCCCAAAATCATCTAAGGCGCCAGTGATGGCAACTAGTTCGCCGGCTTCTATGCTGGAATCGTTGACACTATACCATTCGGCCAAGTCAGCTCCGAAGACTATGGCGTCTAGTCGGATTTGTTGTGTTTGCCCGGAAAAATTATAGAGTCGGACAGAGTTCGCCGTTGTTTGTTCAATTTTATAACCATTACTCCAATCAATTTTGATATTGTACAGTTTGGGTCGGAAAGCACTATTGGTGGTGGTCAAGATGGCCCGATACTGGAGGTACTCGTTGGGAGTAGAGGTAATGACGTACCCCGAAGCCGTATTCATTAGTCTTTCTGCCTGGAGGCTGTCGACATATACAGTTGTATTGGTGGAGAGAATGGAGACACGAAGTTTCGTCACTGCATTGCGGAGTGATTCATCAATATCGGTGATGTCCCAATAAACTTTTTGCCAGGTGTTGGCAGTGTCAACCGTAAAGGTTTCTTCTTGTTCATTGCCAGCTGATTCTCCAAAACCTAGTTTGACGATGTTACCGGAGCTAGTCGCATAGATCCAAGCTGAAATCAGATCATAGTTGGAAAGATCGGTCGACGAAATAGTGTCTTCCGCATACCCATTGGCGGAGCCAACTGAACCGAATTTGACGCTTTTGTTGGCCGCGTTGGTGATATCTTCGTCCTCAAACTCATCCACATTCCGGGCTAGAACACCGTCGGCGGCGGCACTCAAACTAGTAACCGACCAATCTCCGGTGGCGTCCATGGCATTGAGAGTCTTGATGTTGGTGTTGACTACGACTGGCTTCCATATTTCCCATGAGCCGTCGGTGGCGTTGTTACTTTTGCCGGATCTGGTTTGGAACTGGACCTGACCGTAAAGGTTTTGGTCAAAACTGAAACTGAGTTTGTCCAAGTTGGTGGCATTTGGAGTAGGAATCTCGTCGGAGATAAAAATGGCATAGTTATTAGCACTCACGCTTGCGAGGTTGGCTCCAGGGTCGGTAGTCCCAGCAGTAGAGGAAACATAATATGTTGCGATTCTGCCGGTTCCTCCATTGCCTCCAGCTACTCCGCCAGAGTTAGTACTGCCACTACCACCCGTGGCAGTGACTAGAGAAGAGCCGAGACTAAGAGCATTGCCGATCAACTTGATGGACCCTCCCGCACCACCTCCACCTCCACCGCCGTTGGCACCCCCAGTTTCAGTCCCTGCACTACCATTGGATTGAATATTGCCGGATACACTAATCGTGTTGGCGGCGATGAAAACAATGCCCGCACCATCACCTCCTCCGTCGCCAGCCTCTAGATCAATTTCATTCATGCCACCACCACCACCAGAAGAACCGAAGTAAAGGTCATCGAGGGCTGTTTCTCCGTAAGTGCCTCCACCACCACCACCACCTCCATGCTGAGTTCCGGCCGCTCCACCGTTACCACTGGAGTTGGTGCCACCGTTGGAGCCATCTCCACCGGCAGTACTTGAATTACCACCGTTACCAGCAGTTCCGTACCCTCCACCACCACCACCTCCACCGTTGGCCGTCGTGACTGTAGCTTCACCTCCACCTCCACCACCACCACCAAGTGAGGCTGAGCCACTGCCCGCTCCTCCACTGGCGGCTCCACCTCCACCTCCACCTCCACAGTTTCCTGTAGAACCAGCGGCATCGTCAATACCTCCGTCTCCACCCCCGTCGGCATTGCAGAATGCTTCACCTCCGTCAGAGGTAGCAGTGCTACTGGTTTGACCACTCCCCAAGATGTAACCTTTGCCGTTGGCGTGAATCGTCGCATTACTACCAACCGTGACAGTACCTGAGGCTCTAAAGAACATGACACCACCTTCACCAGGTCCACTGGTTACTCCTCCATCGGGTGTAGCCCAGTCGTCGGGGTAAAAATCGATGCCGGAACCCGAGATAGTGACGTTGGTATAGTTGGGGACGCGCTGGAGCATGACAATTTGCGATCCTGCCGAAATACCAATGCTTGTATCATCGCCCTCATTGGCGCCATAAAATTTGGTTTTGGCGGTTGTGAAGGTGACGGTAGCTCCGACGACACTACTAACCCTAAGGGTTTCGTAGTTACCAACGTTGCTGGTGGCAGACGAGCCTCCTTGGAGGTTGATCAGTAAGACTTCGTCACCAACGGCGAGACAGCCGGTTGAGGGAGTTGATTCGAGAACGGCGGTAGTACTAGTGAGGGACGTGACGTTGTAATTAACCGCGTCTCCGCCATCGGCACACGAGCGACCGCTAATTAAGGAAGTAGTGTTGATAGAAGTGTCTGTGGTGACAGTGATAGCTCCGTCGGCACCGGTTCCCGGGTCAAGGGCGGCGTTTTGGGTGATGCTGGTGAGCGCCGTTTCGGTGTGGATACTTTTGTAGTTGTCTAGCTCACTTTCGGTGACTTGGAGTCTGCCTGAAGTGTAGTAATCGACATTGTTGAGTTGGCGGATGCGATTGGCGTCAATCGTGTAGGTACTAACTGGGTTGGTATAGGCTAACTGAACTCCTGAGAAGTAGGGTTGATTGGCAGTATTGGTGGTCGTTAAAATTGCTCGGTATTGAATATAGTTATTGGCGGTAGAAGTAATGGCAGAACCGGCTGGTGTGGTCAGAAGCGTTTTTTCGGCTTTGATGTTGTCGACGTAAACCGTATTACTGTTGGTGGTGAGTGTGATTCTTAGTTTTGTCACGGCATTTCTGGCAGTGCCAGTGACATCCGAGATATCCCAGTAGACTTTTTGCCAGGTACTACCAGCGTCAACCGTAACGGTTTCAGTTTGTTCGGTAGCAGCAGCTTCACCAAAACCAAGAGTGAGAACATTACCTCCTCCTACCGAGTAGACCCAAGCGCTAATGTATTCGTGCGTAGAAATATCAGTGGAAGAAATGGTGTCTTCGGCGTATCCACCTGCGGCAGTGGAGGTGATCTTGGTGAGGTTGTCCGCAGTAAATTCGTCTTCGTCTTCGTAATAGTCGACGTTGCGAGTGATATCGCCATCGGCCACGGTGGCATTAGTACCGGTCCAGTCCGTATGGGTATTCATGGTTTGGAGGTCAACATAGTTGGTAGTGACAGTTGAAGGCTTCCAGGTTTCCCAGGTCCCATCGGTAGAGTCGGGAGTGTTGCCGGAACGAGTTTGGAACTGGATATTAGTTGAGGCTGGGAGTGTTTCGGTCCAACTTAAGTTACCAAAACTCGTGGCGCTGGGAGTATTGATTTCTTCAGACACATAGACAGCATATGTGTTATACGAAAGGGTGTAGTCGTTTTTGGTAGGGGAAGTGGTACCAGTAATTGATGTAGCATAGTAACTGGCAATCCGCCCATCGCCCCCAGCTCCACCTCCAACTCCGCTACCAGATCCACCAGCCGCGCCGCCACTGGCCGTCACGAGCGAGGTGCCTAGCGTGAGGGTATTACCCACTAGTTTGACTGATCCACCCGCGCCACCTCCACCCCCACCTCCATCACCTGTGCCGGCGGAGCCAGCAGTGCCATTAGCTTGAATGACTCCAGTACTAGAAACAGTGATCGTGTTGGCGGCGATATAGACGATACCACCTCCATCACCCCCGTTCCCTCCAGCATCACCGTCGGTTTCGTTCATGCCACCACCACCACCTGAAGAACCAAAGTAAAGGTCGGCCAGGGTTGTGTCTCCATAGGTGCCACCACCACCTCCACCTCCACCGTGATTGGCTCCGGCTGCTCCACCGTTGCCGCTGGAGTTGGTGCCACCGTTGGACCCGGCAGCACTGGTGGAAGAGCCTCCATTACCCGCAGATCCGTACCCACCACCACCACCTCCTCCGGCGTTGGCGGTAGTGCCGGTAGATTCACCACCCGCTCCACCTCCACCACCAAGTGAAGCTGAGCCACTACCGGCTCCTCCACTGGCGGCCCCACCACCTCCACCTCCTCCACAGTTACCGGTTGAGCCGGCACCATTATCGATACCTGCGTCTCCACCGCCATCAGTATTACAAAAAGCCTCACCTCCGTCAGCGGCGACAGTACTACTGGTTTGGGCAGTTCCTAAGATGTAACCCTTGCCGTTGGTGTTAATGGTAGTACCGGAGTTGACAGTAACGGTGCCGCTGGCTCTAAAGAACATGACGCCACCTTCCCCAGCACCGTTATTAGCGACGCCGCCAGGGACAACCCAGTCGTCAACGATGAGGTCCGTACCGGCAGTAGAAATAGTCACATCAGTATAGTTGGGGACTCTCTGGAGCATGACGATTTGATTGCCGGCGGACAAACCAATGCTCGTGTCGTCGCTCGCACCTGCGCCGTAGAATTTGGTTTTGGCAGCCGTGAAAGTGACGACGTTGGTAGAGACACTACTAACCCGCAGAGTTTCATAGTTACCTACATTGGAGTAGGCGGCGGTGCCTCCCTGCAGGTTGATGAGGAGAATTTCGTCACCTGCCTCAAGACATCCTGCACCTGGAGTAGATTCGAGAGTGGCAGTGGTACTAGTGAGGGCTGTAACAGAGTAGTTGACGGCGTCGCCCCCATCGGTCGTACAGTTGTTATTGATATTCGTGGTATTGAGGTTGCGATCGGTAGAAATACTAGCCGCTCCGTCGGCTCCATTGCCCAGATCATTTTCATTGTAATCAATGGCGACAGTTGAAGTCTTCATTTTTTGAGTGAAAGGAGGATTAAACTCGTTATCTAGATCATGAGTAACTGACTTCGCTAAATAATCATTGATTTTTTGCCAGAGGGTGGTGGCGCTGTTGTAGACCCAGGCAGTTAGAGAAATGTCGTTGGTGTTTTGGTTGTGAGCCACTTCAATATAGCTTTGATTGGCGATATTGGCACTGTTACTGGAGTATTGAGTCATGTCCATAGCCAGTCGGTGATAGGCATTATCTACACCATAAACAAAAAGACTGCCGGTGGTTCCAGGGGTTTCTGTATTTGGATTAGAGTTACCGGTAGTGGTGGTGGTATTGAAGTACATGGAACCGGAACCGAGGGAGGTCGGGGCTACTGCAAAACGACCAACTTGGAGCTGTCCACCTAGACTGATATTTCCCGAAGCGGTGGCATTGCCGACGACATCTAATTTATAGCCTGCGGTGATAGCGTTGATGTCGCCAAGTCTGGCACCTTCAACGATATTCCAAGCCGATCCTCCGGTAAGGCGTTTGTTGAGTGTAGAGATGACCTCTGTACCATCTTTGTCGTTGATGCCGGTATATAAATAGAGTCTGGACCAGCTGTTGGTAGAGTCACCTAGATCTTGGGTGTTATCGGTTGTAGCCAGAAGGTTACCGGTTAGTTTGACATTGCCGGACACGTTCAGTTTTTCCGACGGATTGGTAGTCCCGATACCAAAGTTGCCGGTGTTGATCCATGAATTTTCTCCGGAAGTTCCGGCGAGGTGGACCAGAGCGGAGGCGGTGGCGATGGCTCCGATGTTGATGGAATTGGTTATTTGAAGAGGGGTGAGAGAGCCGGAGGTAAGCTGCCAGTTGCTACCGCTGCCAATAGGTGTGCCGTTTATCAAATACTGACCGGTGATATCGACGTTGCCTCCGTTGGTTACCGTGAAGACCGGTGAGCCGGAAACC